>Ga0272448_1007352_pt1 | contig 11687 bp, 6 predicted proteins | sample YNPCB0191_FD_202220 | JGI IMG/M metagenome (GOLD analysis project Ga0272448, IMG submission 202220) | Hot spring sediment microbial communities from Yellowstone National Park, WY, United States - YNP-CB-019-1 | ecosystem: Environmental > Aquatic > Thermal springs > Hot (42-90C) > Sediment... | reverse complement strand
GTGTATGCGGCGGAAACAGGTGGTTACAGCCGAAGCAGAAAGGAGATAATGAAATTTTTAGACAGCGAAAGAAAGCGAATGCTGAAGAAAGGAGAGGAGATAATGGAAATTCTGGAGAAAATGTATAAATCCAATCTGATTCTCACCAAAGTTGAGAGCAAGTCAGTGCAGAAAGGAGGTGTTTTTTACGATTTGACAATGCCGAGAAATCAAAGCTTCATTGCCAACTCTCTTGTTGTGCATAACAGCGCAAGAAGGTATGAGCGACTGATTGAGGAGAGCATAGAGAAATATTACAGGAGAATTGGGGAAGCAATGGATGAGGTTTTTCTGAATATAAAAGGGTTGAAAGGAGTGATAGTTGGTGGGCCTGGCCCTGCGAAGGAGGACTTTATGAAGCTGAAGCCGTTCAACTATCAGCTGAAAATACTTGGGGTGGTTGACACTGGCTACACGGAGGAGTATGGGGTGAAGGAGCTCACGGAAAAAGCAGAGCCACTCATTGCAGAGCAGGAGGCGGTGAAGGAGAAAATTCTGCTTGACAGATTTATGAAAGAGGTTGTGAAGGATGGGCTTGCAACCTATGGGGAGAAGGAGGTGAGGGAAGCGTTGGAGAGCAACAAAGTTGAAACCCTGCTTCTCTCAGAGGGGCTGAGCATCAAAAGGTATACGGCTGAATGCCCGAACTGCGGGAAGAGAGTCAGCGGTATTGCAGGTGAACCTGACAGATGTGAGTGCGGCGGCAGGATGAAGGTTGTTGAGGAAAAGGAGCTTGCTGATGAGTTAATTGAGCTTGCTGAATCAAAAGGAGTGAAAGTTGAGATGATTTCAACTGACACAGCTGAGGGAAGCGAATTCCTGCAGGGGTTTAAAGGAGTTGGTGCGTTTCTCAGGTACAGGTGATGTTTTGCTTTGGCTGTTTTTTCTTGCGCTTGTGTTTCTGTTTGGGTTTGTGGTTTCTCAAAGATTTTTGAGGGAGGAAGCGCTTTTCTCTGCCTTCCCTGTTGGAGTTATCCTCTCAACATGGTGCGTTTTTCTTCTCTCCGTTGTAATTGGCTTCAACACCACAAGCATCGCTGCCTGCTCTCTGCTGTTGCTTCTCTCCTGTTTTTTTCTTGGAGTGAGAGGAATTCAGATTGAAAGATATTCAGCTGGTGTTTTTTTAATTTCCTTAGCATTCTTCTCCTTTTTGAATCATTTGATGGTGTGGAATTTTGACAGCAACGGAAATGCTCTTTCAGCAGTTGTTGTTGATGCGAACTACCACTCAGCAATAATTTCGCCAATCGGTTGGGGGAGCAACTTCCCTCCCCTTTACCCATATCTGCCTGACAGCAAGCTCACGTATCATTTTCTGTTTGATTTCTTTTCAGCAATTCTTATGAAGCTTGATTCTGGTTTGCCGATGGCAATGCAAATTCCAAACTCTTTTGTTGGGGCATCATTTGTTGCATTGCTTTACATAATGATGAGAAAGCTGAAGCTTGGGAAAAAAACTGCGCTGCTGGCTGTTTTTCTAATTCTATTCAACGGAAACTTTGGTTTTATAGAATTTTTCAAAGAGCTGTTCAGCATGCCGCAAGCGGAAGTAGTGCCATCCCTTCTGAGGATGGGGGTTGGCTCCACTTGGATGGCTGAAAAGGGGTATGTGATGGCAAACACAATAACTGAATTCACACTGAACCAGCGAGTTTTTATGATGGGGATTTGTGTGTTTGCAATAGTGATGATACTGCTTTTAAAATCAGGCAGCTACAGATTCGCCGCGCTCATCGCTGGCTTAAGCCCTCTGTTTCACATCCACTCATTTGCAGCCACCATTTTCTTTTCGCTCTGCCTCCTTTTGGTGAGGAGAGAAAAGGAATTGATTTTCTTCCTCCTCATAACCGCCCTCCTCGCAGCTCCGCAGATTCTTTGGATGAACGAGCCACACACTCAACAATACATTCAATTCAAGCCAGGCTGGGTGGGGGAGCCGCAGAGCAACTGGCTCACCCAAAAACAGGATTTTTTTGAATTCTGGCTGAAGAATTTCTCAGCCTACATTCTCCTCGCATTCTTGGGAATGCTCCTCGCAGGATTTCCACTCAGAGAGATGACTGCCTCTGCTTTCCTGATGTTCATCCTCATAAATTTATTTGTCACACAGCCTTTGGTGCAGGATAACAGAAAATGGCTTTTGTTCGTCCTCATAATCTTCTCTGCCTCTTCTGCAGTGTTCATCAAATGGTTGATTAGGAAGTTTGGAAAGGCTGGCTGGGTGGCTGGAGCTTTTCTGGTTTTTCTCCTCACAATTGGAGGAGTTCAGACAGTTGTTGGATGGGCTCAGAATTACAACCAGGTGATGTTTTATAAGGATGAGCTGAAGGTTTGCGAGTTTGTGAGAAACAACACAGAACCAGATGCATTGATACTTTCAAATATGCACCGTGACTGCGTGAACAACTGGGGAGGAAGAAGAGTTTTTCTCAGGGTTGATTTTGAATCCCTCACATGGTATATGGGGCATGGGATAGAGATAAGTGAATTTGAGGAAGAAATGAAAAGGATGCTTGCAGGTGACTGCGAGCTTATAAAGAAAAGAGGGGTGGATTACATATTGATTGACAGCAGGAATGGAGAATTCCAGCCAAAGCAGTCATTTCTGAATAAAATGGAGAAGGTATACGAGGAGAGCACCTTCTCCCTTTACAAGGTGAATTGTTAGCCTATCATCCTCGCTATGGCGCAGTCGCTCAAAAAATCCGAATCCCCCTCTACAACTGCTTTTGATTTGTAGAAGGAAGTTTGATTTCTGTTTGGGTTATAACGTATGTAAAGAACAATTGAGTTTACAAGCTTGGATTCACATTCCTTTATGGATGCGTTTTTTGAACTGGTTTTTAATGAACCATAAGAACATCCTTGTTCATCGTAGAAGAAATAATTTGTACTTATACCCTGCGTCTCAAGATTTTCCACCAACGCTACACCGCAATTTATCATTGTTCCTGCTACAGGTGTAGAACGCATGTCCACTACAACTGAAATCTTCCTTGCGGTGGTGAGCTCATTTTTGAATTCGCTTAAACTAACCGTCTGCTCCACTCCGTAGAGTAGATAAAGGGCTGCAAGAATAACCACTATGAACAAACCAACTAAATACTTCCTCATCCAACAACCCTTGCTATGATGCACTCGTTAAAGAATTTCTCATTTCCTTCAAGAGTTGCTTTTTTTGTGTATAAAACCTGGTATACTGCCTTATTCTCCTCACCGCTGCGCAATATTATTACGGGGTTGGCATCAATTGTGTTCTCACAGGCTGCCCTGCTTGTTGTTTGGTTTGCAGTCAAACAATCCTGCCCGTCAAACCTGTAATGCATAACTGACTTACCAATTGTTTCAAGCTTCTCCGCAAGCTTCTCAGAACAGTTGCTGACTGCTTCCCTCATGCTTCCATTCAGCCCAGTTAAATCCGCAACCACCCCAACCCTTGTCGACTCCTTCAACTCGGAAAGGAAAACATCATATGTGGTTGGGCGGGACTGCATGTCAGCTACGTTGTAAACTGCCAACGAACCAAGGATGAGCAACAGCGCAATAAACGCGAAGATGAAACTCCACAGTATTTTTGCAACTCTTGGAAGCTGTATTCTTCTTGAACGAATCACATAGAAGAAAGCACCCAAAAGGATGAGGAAGATGAACAAATCCACAACTGCAAGGAAGACTGCTATCAGAGTGGTTGCATTTTTCTCCTTCTCCTCATACGAAAGCGGGATGATGGGCTCGAGCAAGCTGAGCGAGATGGAAACAATTGGCTTTGCAACTGCAACCACAATGTTGTTCACCTGCTGGGAGCTGGCTGCTTTCTTCTCATCACGTATTGAGTTTGCGTTTGATTGTATTTTTGCAAGCTCCTCAATAAGCTGGTTTGCTTCATCTACGCTGAACGGTGAGCTGTTCTGTATTGTGAACTCCAGCGATGCTTTCTGTGTGTATAAATCATCAAGCCTGCTCCTTGTGACAAAATCCTCCTCTCCCACCCGCAGCCAAGCTTCAAACAAGGAATCTGAAGCAGATTGGTTGTTTTCCAAAAGTTTGTTATAAACAGCAGCAAGATTGGAGATGCGCAGCTCAAGCTCATCTGCAGCTTTGGAGAAGTTGACTGAAAGAAGGTTTGCCTGGGAGTAGTTTCTTTCATCGCCAACCGCCCGTATTTCAGAAAGAATGCTGTTGAGCTTGTCAAGCTGCTCAATGCTTGCATTATCTTTTATATAAACAATTGAATTCATCCTTTCTGTGAGGTTATTCCTCCTCCCAACCCACTTGGAATAGTTGGCAAGGAATGACTCCCTCTCCTCCCTTATCGTTCTGTTGATTTTTCTCTCTGGAGTGCTGTTTGCAATGGAGGAAACCTGTTGCAGGAACATGCTTTCGGTTGGCACCCTGTTGCTCAGCTCAACAACTTTGCTCACCGCGGAGTTTAAAGCAGTCAGGTTGTATTCCCTGTAGAAATTCCTGCAGAACCCAAGCGCTTTTGGGTTGTGGTAGTCCGTGTATTGCTCGTAGATTGTGCGGGCAGGTGGTTTTGCCAAATCATCAACAGCGGTTTTTATTGCTGTTAACGCATTCCTCATTTCCAGAAGAGAAGAGGATGTGTTTGTTTCAATTCTCTCAAACGCTTCGTTGAAAAGTGTGATGTTTGAGTCAATTATATTGAAATCATACTGCATCCTCATAATTGATTGCACAAGGGTGCTTGACATCGGGTCAGGAGTTTCCTGCGTTCCTTTCATCACATCCCTGCAGACTGGAACTGCTTGGCAGGATTCGCATATATTTTGCGGGGTGCAGGTGAAACGCGGAGAGCCGTCTGGGTTTGCCAAACCAGTCAGCACCTTGCACTCCAAATCCAAGCTTCGGCTGGAGAGGAAGGAGTTGAAAGACAGATTCAGATTGTTTAGCTCAGCTTGAGTTGGGTAGGCTGTCTTTGAGTAATACTCTCTGAGAATTGGCTCTATCATTTGTTGCTGCTCAACAAAGTATATTCTGTCGCTGAGATTCAGCAGAAACGTATATGTGTTGTTTATCACAACAATTGAGTAGCTTCCCGAGCTGAGGTTTGCTTGGAGAACCCTCACATCCCTTGTGTAGTTCTCCCAGCTGTATAAGTATGGAGTTGTGAATTCGGTTAGATTGAGCTGTGCGTGCAACACACAAACTAGCAACAGCAAGGAGAGCAAAACTGCCTTTCTATTCATCTGATCGCCTCATAAGAGAGATGATGAAACCCGTATATAAACTTTTGCAGAGCTCAAGCTGGTAGGAGTGAAATAAAAAAGAAGAAAGGGAGGGCTTGCGCCCTCAAACCACTCTATCGGGCTGCTGCAATCAGCTCGTTGATGAACTGATCGGCTGCTGTCAGTGTGTCCGCTGCTGTGTAACCAGCCACCAGTATTCTGGTGGTGCCAACCGCCTTCACAACGACCCTGTCCTTTGAAAGGTCAATTGCTGCGCCGCGGATAACTTGGTCAGCCACTGTGTTGACAAGGTTGCCTCCAACTACTATCAAAGTAGCTGAGGTGTCCGCGTCCTTGTCGAGCACAACTAGCTTGTTGGTAGCTGGGTTCAGCGGAACTCTCACATCTGCTTTTGTGACAGATGGAGTTGCTGACAGACCCTCTGCGCCAGTTACAGTGCACTGCGCGCCGCCAGCTGTGCATGTGCCAACTGTCTCAGTGATTTCCCTCACCTTGACAGTCACACCGCCACCAACGTTGGCAGACTCGCCCTCACCAAGTGGTCCAACGACTGTGCCGGTTGTTGTCTCTGTGCCCTTCGTCTTGGCAAAGAACTTCAGCTCGCCCAGCCTTCTTGCTCTCTTGAAGGAAACTCCGTATGTGGACATGTCCACAAACTGAGTGCCCCTCTCTGAGATGTAGCCGGGTTCAACTGTAGTTGTGCCAATCTGAAGCTCGCTCTCAATGCCACTAACACCAGTGTAGTAGATTTGTTTAGTTGCAGTTGTTGTCAGGAGGAATTTGTCCTTGTAATCGCTGTCTCTGTAGATTGGAACGCTCCAGGTATCCACATAGCCAGAGCTTGAAGATGCGGACTCCTGCATTGCGAAGGTTGCTATGTCACTGCTGTCGTGTTTTGTGTATGCTATTGGCATGTCGTCGCTTGTTGCATCTCCCGCCAGGTAATACACGGAAGCATCCATGTAGTAGTAGCAGCTTCCACCTGGTTTCTGGAAGATGACCATTCCTTCGGTAAGGTCGGTAACTGGTGAGCCATAGCTGCTTTCGTTTCCTAGGAAGTAGTAGAACCTCTGCACCAGGTATGTCTCACTTCCGGACAGCTGGAATGCGTCCTTCACAAGAGACTGAACCTGCAGCAGGTTGCCGTTGGTGTTCTTAATTGTGCTTGTTGCGCTGCATCCAGCAGAGAAGTTCGTCTGCACCGGGAAGCTTGCTGAGCTGTAATAAACCAGCGACAGGCTCAAGCTGTCGTAGTCAGCGCTTCCAAGCGTTATGCCACCGAACTCAATCTGGTATGCAACTGGCTTTGCCACAATGTCGTAGGTGTCACCAGTGCCCATAATCTGGGTTGGGTCTGCGTAGTTGTCGTAGAGGATTATCTTCCTCAACGCATCCGGAGCCTTGCTTGCGTATGTTGGGTCCTTGTTTCTCCAAGCAAGTTTTATAACCCAGTCCGCGTTGTCTGTTGTGTCCAGAGACTCTCCATCAGTCAGGGTGAACTCCTGGGAGTACACAGCCATCTCAGCCCACTTTGCATATGCATAGTAACCTGGGTTGGTCTTGTACACCCTTATCCTGACCTTGGAACCATCTGGTGCTGTCCAAGTATAGGAAGTTGTGCTTGGGTATATCTTGTCCTCCTTCAGCAGGGTGCCTGTTGAGTCGTATATTGCAACTGCAGCTGCTGACTGTGCTCCGTTTCCAAGTGGAGCCTCAATATCCTGCAGCTTCAACACATACGCGCCTGCAGTGAGGTTCTCACCGACGTGCACAATTCCATACGCGCTCTCCTTTGCAAGGTTTATGGAACCTCCAGTGCATTCAGAGGTTGGCGATGTCAGATCGCTACAGCTGGTTGGTGGAGTCATTTGGCTTATGATGTAGGTGTCACCCAAGAAACCGATGTGCACTCTGTGCCTGTCAGTCATATCCTGCTCAGGGCATTTGGAGTAGTCACCTACATTCTCGTCCGTCTGGGAGCTAGAATCCAGATTTGTCTTCACTGTTGCATCGCATGTTCCAACAGGTATGCCTGCCTGGTCATGCGTGAACTCTATCTGGTATGCACCCTTCTGGTCTGTTGCCGCAAGCTTCTTGTTAAGTGTATCATACTGCGCGTGCGCCTGGAACCAAAGAGTTTGCTCCTCTTTGTATTGTTTGTTTGCATACGGGTCAGTCACGGTTGGTGACTGCAACGCTGGGAACTCTGCAGACGTTATCTTCTTCACAGCATACGTCTTGCCTGCCTCGCCTACACCTGTTGCAAACGGCGACAGGTCAAGGGATGTGTTGTATACATCATCCACTGTGCTGAATTCTCTGTTCTGCAGCTTCTTGTCAACCCAGTCGTTTATGTATGCGTTGAACGGATACACTCCGCCCACTGTTCCTGGAACAGTCACCTCAAGTGTGACTTTCTCGTTGCTCACAGCGCATGTTCCAGCGCCTGCTCCGCCAGTCACTGTGCATCCTAGGTTTGCAGCTCCACTCACAGTTGCCGTTACCTCCTGGGACTTGAAAGCCAAGTTCCCAATCAGTGCGGCTATGTTGGCTGCGGCTACACCGTCGGATGCTGCTGCCTTCTCTCCGACTACGATCTTAACCTGGGGCACACCCTCTGCGCTGATTATTGGGGTGTTGCCATACGTCACAACTCCTGCGGATGCAAGAGTTGCTCCAAGTATAGCTGCGCCCGCAGCTAAGGCCGCAATCCTCTTCACATTCAATCCTTTCAATTTCTCACCTCTTTTTTATGTCGCCACTTTTGGGCCTTTACTCTCACAAGGATTATCGGCGACATTTGCCCAAAACACCACCGTATCTCACATGCTGCTGAGAAGTAGCTCAGCAGGCATCAATAACGGTGATCGTAGTTCATTAACTTTACACCATATTTAAAGGTTTCGGATGTATATAAAATTGAATTTATAAATTAAATTTTAATTTACGTCAATTGTCCAACATAAACTTCGTTTCTACGACGTAAATTTATTTTCTTTCACCATACTCCTCCATGAATTTTATGTATGTTTGAAGATGTTGAACTGTGACAGACGGCCTTCTCTTTGAAATTATCCCCTCCATCAACTCCATTGTTAAAACTGGTTTCTTTCCTTTCAACCTGCTTCTCACCAGCTCCATCTTCGCTTCCTGGCAGATGGAAGCGATGTCAGCACCTGTGAACCCCTCAGTTCTTCCAGCAAGCACATCAAAGTTGAAATCCTTTTCAAGCGGTATTCCCTCCAAGTTAAGGTGGAACATCGCTTTTCTGCTCTCAAAAAGAGGAGGTGGAACAAGAATAATCTTGTCAAACCTTCCAGGCCTCAGCAGTGCCGGATCTATTCTCTCGGGTTTGTTTGTTGCAGCAATCATCACCACTTGTTTTAACTCGCTTATTCCATCCATCTCATCAAGCAGCTGCCCCACAATTCTCTCATTTTCCGGAGAGGTATAGCTATCCCTGCTTGGTGCAAGCGCATCTATTTCATCTATAAATATAATTGCAGGCGCTCTCTCCCTTGCTCTGTTGAAGCTTTCCTTTATCACATTCACAGCACCGCTGTAACCGCTTTTCATCAAATCCGCTCCGCTTATGTGAATGAAAGCTGCATTCAGCTCATTGGAAGCAGCCCTCACAACCATTGTTTTACCACATCCAGGAGGGCCGAAGAGAAGAACTCCTTTTATTGGGGTGACATTATACTCCTTCAACACCTCCTCATGCAACAGAGGAAGCTCAATTGACTCAACTAACAACTGCTTCACATCATCCAGCCCAACCACATCCTCCCATCTTGTCTCCTTCTTCTCCTTTTTCTTTGGCGGAGCGGTTCTTCTTTCAAAGTCAAGCTTGAACCTCTCAAACTCCTGCAAAGCTGCAATTGAGACGCTTGGCTTTACTGTTTCAAGCACAGAGAGGAAGTGCTCCATTGAAACAGGAATCACCTCGTTTTTCTCAGCAGCTATCTTCGCAACCTTTCTTGCAGCTTCCATACAGATATTCTGGATATCTGCACCAGAATACCTTTCAGTTTTCTCAGCAAGCTTGTCAAAATCCACATCATCTGCAAGCGGAAAGTTTCTTGTGTGAACCTTGAATATCTGCTTCCTTCCCTCCTTATCAGGCAACGGCATGTAGATAATCTTGTCAAACCTCCCAGGCCTCAGCAATGCTCTGTCAAGCTCCTGCGGGACGTTGGTTGCACCAACAATAATCACATTCTTCGCAGACTTGAAACCATCCATCTCAGAAAGGAACAACGCAAGCAGCCTGGGAGCAACGTCATCTGACGAGTATTTCTCCCTGCTTCTTCCAATGGAGTCAATCTCATCAAAGAACAGCACGCAAGGAGCATTCGTTCTTGCAATTCTGAAAAGCTCGCTTATGTTCCTCTCGCTTTCCCCATACCACTCTGAAAGCAAATCGCTGCACTTCACATAGTAAAACCCAATTTTCATCTGCCTTGAAAGTGCTCTCATAATCATTGTTTTACCAGTTCCTGGAGGGCCGAAGAGAAGAACTCCTTTTGGTGGTTTTAAGCCATACGCAGTTGAAAGCTCCTTTTTAGTAAGCGGCCAGATAATTGCCTCAACAAGCTCCTTCTTGGTTTCCTCATAGTTTCCAATATCGTCAAGCGATTCCACACCAGGCGCAAGGCTCAAATCCTGAATGCCAAACTTCCTGAACTTCCCCATCTTCTCCATTTTCCTTACCGCAACCTCCCTTGAGATGTCCATTCCGTGGTATTCGAGGAAGAAAACAACGCCTACCCCAAGAAGCACGCTTGGAAAGATAAGGGGGTTGAAGGGCTGCTCTGAAATTGCGCAGGCAAGCCAGTAACCAATTGGGATGAGAAGGGAGGAGGCAGCAGCTATGGAGTTCTTATACTTTCTATCCAGCATTCCTGAGATGGAACCAGTGAGAAAGGCAGCCGCCATCCAGAAAAGTATTTGAACAAGCGCCGAATCGCTGATAAACAGAACAACAAGCGCGGCAAGCAATGCATTGATTGACGTCCCAACATACTGCACGCTCTCCTGCTTGAACAAACTGCCAACTGCGCCCACAACTTCAACCCCCAATTCAGTTATCTCAGGAGGTGCTGCTCTCCTTCCAAGGTTTGCAAACTCCGCAACCCTCTGCGCGTATACCTCGCTGAGCTTTCCTGGGTTGAAAACAACGAAACCGCTGTTCAGCACCGAACCACTTGGCAAACCCCATGAAACTGAAAGAATCAGAATCATCAGCACTGTTATCAAAGCGACAATTGAAGCTCTTTTGGAACCAAGGTAAAGGGAAGAGAAGGTTATGAGCGGTGGAACAAAGAAACCGGCATAGTTGAAAGGAGCAAAAACAGTAACAAAAAGCAACGAGATTATATGCCAATAGACAAATGATGTGATCAGAGTTGTTGATATAACAAGGGTGAAGAACCATGCGAAGAGCGGTGATTGGTATGCAACTGCAGGAAATGCAACAAAGGTGGTTACAATTGTGCCAAGCGGAGCATGGTAGTATGCTATGAACCCAACTAGAAGGAGGATGAATGGAAGCAGCCACCATGGATAAAGCGGGAAGGTTAAAAGAAGGAACAGGCAACCTGCCATCACAAGAAACGCATTTGCAAAAGCAGTGTTCTCCTCAACCTCTTTCAGCATTGCCTTAAATCTCAAATCCTTCAACGAGCGGAACTTCTTCTCCTGCTTCTCCATCATTTGGCTTATCAATGGCTCAAGCTTCTCCTCTGTTTTTTCCTCCTCTTTCATTTTCAGTGGCATAACATAAGAATAATTAAAAAAGGTATATAAATAGGAATGGGTGTCTGGATGAGAAAGGAGTGGGTTGGTTTAATTCTTGTGATATTATTCATTCTTCTAATTTACCTGATAAACCCAGCGGAAACAATAAAAGAAAAGCTTGACACGCTTGGCTATGTTGGAATATTTCTTCTGATGTTTCTCTCAAGCGCAACTATTGTTCTCCCTGTTCCAGGGCTTGCAGGAGTAGTGGTTGGAGGGGCTTTCTTAAACCCATTTCTCGTCGGAATTGTTGGTGGAGTTGGGAGCGCGCTTGGCGAGACAACTGGTTATGTTGCGGGTTTGGGAGGGAAGGTGGTTGTTGAGAAAGGAAAAAGAAAGATGTATAACAAACTTAAGAGGTGGATGAAAAGGAATGGTTTCCTAACAATTTTTATTTCAGCAGCTCTTCCGAACCCTTTTTTTGATGTTGCAGGGCTTGCGGCAGGTGCATTGGATTACCCATTCTGGGAGTTTCTTTTGGCATGCATGGGTGGGAAGATAATAAAGTGCATCGCCCTTGCATACCTCGGTTATCTTGTATAGCTACAGCGCCTGCACAAGCCTCTTCCTAACCTTCTCATCCTCTCCTTTTATATCCTTTATTTTCTCCGCTGCTTCCTTCTCCCCAATCATCTCAAGCCA
>Ga0272448_1007349_pt1 | contig 11690 bp, 5 predicted proteins | sample YNPCB0191_FD_202220 | JGI IMG/M metagenome (GOLD analysis project Ga0272448, IMG submission 202220) | Hot spring sediment microbial communities from Yellowstone National Park, WY, United States - YNP-CB-019-1 | ecosystem: Environmental > Aquatic > Thermal springs > Hot (42-90C) > Sediment... | reverse complement strand
GTTTATGTTCAGAGTGCCCGGGAGTATGAAAATCCGGGAGGGTATCACCAAGAGACTTTTGCGCGAAGCCATGAGAGGCATATTACCGGAGGAAACACGCACCCGGATCAAAAAGACCGGCTGGAATGCTCCTGCGCACCTATGGTTTTCAGGGAAAGGACTTGATGCGGTCAGGGATTTGGTGCGCTCACAGCGATTCAAAGAGCGTGGCATTTATAATGTGCCTGAGGTGTGTCGTCTCATAGAGGAACATGAACATATCGTGACCTCCGGGATTGCCAGAGAAAATCATATGATGTTTTTATGGCAGCTTGTGAATATGGAGCTGTGGCTGGAACATCTCCCCGCGGGAGAAGGTTAAACCTTATGCCCACACCATTGTGTGATGTTTACAAATTAGCCGGCTCGTTGGATATGCAGCTTGTGACCCCTGAGCTGCACCCGTCCAATGATTTTTACGGTTTCGCAGCGCTGTTAAAACGTTATGCAGGTGTTCTTCCTGAGTATCAAATTAAGGCGGTGATAGAACATGGGCCGACCATGGGATTTGGCATTTGGGATGTAGATGTAAAATCCAAGCTACCGGCAATTTTGCCGATGAGCTGTTATCGAGTGCAGTTTCTGAAAAAGAAAACAGCTCAGGCTATTATCCCCATTGGCCCTATGATAACGTATGCAGAGCACTATCTCTCGAACGAAGAGCTTCAAAAAGAAAAAAAAGGATTGGGAAAAATCTTCTCGCATTTCCTGCACACTCAACCCATCATGTTGATTCAGAATACGATGTGCATGCCCATAGCAGGTTTTTAGAAAAAATCGGAAGAGATTTTGACACGATAACCATTTGCCTGTCCTGGAAGGATGTTCTTTTAGGGAAGGCAGAACTCTACCGGCAGCATGGTTTTGAGTGCGTTACCGCAGGTCATATGTTTGATCCCTTGTTTATGTCACGCCTGAAAAGCATTATCGAATTGGCGACTCTTACCACATCTTTTGAACTGACGTCTGCCTTCGGATATTCTGTTTTGATGGGAAAACCACACTACTATCATGAATTTGACACCACGTGGCGCGCAGAATCTCACGACATCATCCACAGAGATACCTTAGGGGGGAAGACAGCAAAACCTCTTTTCCAATGGGTGTTAAATCTGTTTTCTGAATTGCGTGATGATATAACGCCAAAGCAGCGTGAAGCAGTATATCATTATTTTGGGTTTTATGACACCAAGACCCCCGAGGAGGTGCGTGCTGTTTTTGAAATAACCGAGGACATGTATCGCCAGCCGGAGAAATATTTTTTTCTAACACCAGCCGGTAAAATCGCTGGACAGCGCAGAGACTGGTGCTCCGCTTTTCGAAAAAAAAGAACACAGCACATAAAGGAGGCTTACCCACAGAAAATGGCAGGCGACACCTCCACGAGCAAGAGTTTTTACCGCAGGCTCCTCAACCTTGGATGCGGCAGTCGGTACCATCCTGCGTGGGTCAATGTTGATTTCCGTTCAAACGGCAACGGCGTGATTGTCCATGACCTGAAGAAAAGACTGCCGTTTGATGACGTATCCTTTGACGCAGTGTATCATTCCCATGTGCTTGAGCATTTTCCAAAGCACCACGCTCCGCTTTTTTTACGAGAGTGTTTTCGCGTGCTTCGACCGGGCGGTATTCTGAGGGTAGTTGTGCCTGACCTTGAACAGATTGTTCGCCTGTACCTGGAGGCGCTTGAAAAGTCACTTCAGGGAAACCACGAGGCGCAGTATCGTTATGAATGGATCATGCTCGAGCTGTTTGATCAGATGGTTCGAAATGTTTCGGGCGGCGACATGCTTCAGTACTGGCGGCAGAACCCAATGCCGGCAGAAGCATTTGTGATTGCACGTATGGGCTCGGAAGTGAAAAATGTGTTGCATGACCTCAGGAGCAGACAGAGCAGCTCATCCAACCCCAGACCACCCGAAGCACCACGAGAGCCCGAAGCAATTGGCAGGTTTCGTTTGTCAGGTGAAGTGCACCAGTGGATGTACGACCGCTATTCACTTGGAAAATTGTTGTGTGAAGCCGGTTTTGAGGACGTACGTGTCTGCCGCGCTGACGAGTCGGCGATTCCGGATTTCAACACGTACCGGCTCGACATCGAATCTGATGGTTCAGTCAGAAAACCGGATTCCCTGTTTATGGAGGGAAGAAAACCAGCGGCAGTGACTGTCCGGGAAGAGCGCACCACATGATTTGTTACGAAAATGCCTGATGAAAAGGTTTTTACTTTTCTTTAAAGAGCCGATTTGTTAGTATGCATATTGTGTATATGTATTGTTCTGGGCCGCTCACCATGAACAACGTCGTTGAAACAATCAAGGCATTGCTTCCCGAAATGGCTGAAAAGTTTCCTTCAGTCAAGGTGCTTTATCTGTTCGGCTCCCATGCCGCGCAGACGGCAACCGAACGAAGCGATATTGATATCGCTGTCTACCTCGACGAAAAAGCATACAATGCCGATCCGCTGGTTGATTTGGAGATCGGGCTTTTTTTTGAACAGCGGCTTCACAGAAATGTTGACGTTGTTGTCATGCAAAAAATATCGCCTGCAATGCAGCATCATATTCTTTCCTCTTCCGTGCGCCTGTTTGAGCAAAATCCAGCGCAGAGAGCCCGTATGGAACTGGTTTCGTTCAAAGAATATGTGGATACCAAACATTATCTCAGACGGCGCATGCGCGAATGCCATGGTTAATGTCGATATAGCGTTGAGACTGCTTGCCAATATCGAAGGCTTTATCGCCGACCTGAAAAGCGCCGGGGACATCACGCAGGAGCGCTTTTTAACTGATGTCAGGGCACAGCGTTTTGTCGAGCGCACGCTGCAGATAGCGATCGAGGCATGTATTAATCTGACGCATCATATTATTTCCGACAAGCGATGGCGGGAGCCGAGTAATTATGCAGATGCCTTTATGGTGCTTGCGGAGCATGGCGTTATAACGGCGGATCAGGCGCAGCGCTATGCGCTCATGGCGCGCTTCCGCAATAAAATAGTTCATTTTTATGAAACCGTCGATCCCCTGCAGGTTTTCACGATATTTAAAAAGCGCCTCGGAGATTTTGACGATTTTGTAGCCACATTACGAGCTTGGCTTGATAGAGAATCATCCTGCGGTTCTTAATACCGTTTCCCGATACTGAAAACGTATCACTGCACCCCTTCTCTCCACATCTCTGTCACGATTACTACTGCAGCATCCTCTTTTGAGGCATTACATCCTGCAAATGACTATGCAATTTTAATATTGAAAAGCATTTCACAACAAAAAATCGAGCTATTGTCAACTCTATCCTCTGTCGTTTTCTTTGAAGCTTTTTGGGAAAGACGGTGCAGGCTCAGCACCTTAAACTTAACGCCGACCACGGTAGTTCGGTCAAAAAACCGGGTTCACTGTTTAGGGAAGGCAGGAAGTCTCTCCCCTAAGAGCAGTCTAATTACTTGCCATCTTTGGTTTTTTATCCATTCATAATAATTCATTTCCAATTTAATTTTTCAAAGGGAATGGTATGCATCATCGCCTCAACGTTGTTCATGTATGTACTATGGTGCATGGCGGCGCTGGGAACGCTGCTTATCGTCTGCATGTGGGCCTCAAAGCATTAGGGGTCAATTCATCCATACTGGTACTCTATAAAACTGGCTCTGACCCTGATGTAAAGGTAATTCCTCCCGACACACAAAAAGTTAGCAGCGCACTTCCTGATAATACGCCACACACCCTTACGATATGGAATGCTCTCTGGGAACGGTGGGGTCGTATTGAACAGCAGTATCCCAGTCGTCCTGCACCAATTGAAATTTTTAGCGATACCATTTCCCCCCTGCGGCTCGATCTTGTGCGCGAGATACAAGAGGCAGATATTGTTCATTTCCACTGGGTCGCGGGGATGCTTGATTATTCGAATGTGTCTGAGGGGCTCCGTTCAAAGCATATTGTCTGGACGCTGCACGATATGAATCCGTTTACCGGAGGATGCCACTATGCCGGGAAATGTATAAAATATACGGTAGCGTGTAGTGCCTGTCCTCTGCTCGGCTCAGATAATGAACAAGACATATCGCGGTACAACTGGCATAAGAAAGCCGATGCTTACTGTAAGCTTAATCTGCATATTGTTACGCCGAGTATGTGGCTTGAACGGTGTGTTGGCACGAGCGGTCTCCTCTCACGTTTTCCACGAGCCGTTGTTCCCTACGGCATTCCCGTTGAGACGTTTATGCCTATAGCAAAACGAGAGGTTCGGAGAGCATACGGCTTGCCCGAATCTGCAAAAATAATTTTATGCGGTGCTGATTATGCGGCTTCGCGCAAAGGATTTCATCTGTTCACGAAAGCTCTCCAACATCTTGCCTCCGGCACTCATTTTTCAGATGAGATAATTGTCGCTTCGTTTGGGCCCCTCAAAAACAATATCGCATTCCCCAAAGGCTTTCGGGTGATTCATTTTGGGAGGATACAGAAGGAGACAGAGCTTGCCCGTATTTACAGTCTTGCTGATGTGTTTGTTGCTCCGTCGATCGAAGATAATTTGCCAAGCACGGTGCTTGAGGCAATGGCGTGTGGCGTTCCTGTTGTTGTTTTTGCTATCGGCGGGATGCCCGATATGGTGGAACATAAAAAAACAGGCTATCTTGCAACACCTTATGACTGCGAGGATCTTGCATGCGGAATAGTATGGTGTCTTGAGGCGAACAATAATTTAGGTGAAGCCTGTAGACATCGGGTGGTAGAAAAATATGCTGTTTTGATTCAGGCTCAGCATTATGTTCACTATTATAAAAAAATCTTTATATCGGTGATGTTCCAAGTACTAACCACCGCCCAGCGATATCGTCAACTCCCGTGCTCTCAATTTTGGTCCCTACCAAGGACCGGCTTGACTATCTGAAAAAATTTCTTTCCAGTATTCCGGAAGCGGCACGAGGGGTGCCCTATGAGGTTTTGATCCTGTATGCCCAGCCTGACCAAGCGGCATTGGAGCTTGCGGATCTTCCTGAGGTAAAGTTTTTTATTCAGGAAGACTGGTTTGATTCCAAACCGACGTGGCCCCAGATGATGAATTTCCTTCTGCGGTTTGCCCAAGGAAAATATTTTATGTTTGCTTCGGATGATATCGTGGTTGAAAAAGATTCGATTGCTGAGGCGGTTGCCCTTTTAGAAAAAGGGGATAAGGATTTGGCGGGTGTTGCTATGGCATATCGGAATACCGTTGCCTCTGATATTACGTGGGAACGGTTTGGGGTAGATCTCACCTTTGGGGATCAGGTGCTCATTAACTACGGCTTGATAAAAACAGCCTGTGCACGAGAGGTTGGCGGTTTTTCAGAAACGTACTCGTTTTACTGCGCTGACGGTGATCTGTGCCTGCGTCTTATCAGCCACGGGTACCGCATTATCCCTTCTTTCAGTTCCCAAGTTATCCATAACAATGTACTCGACACCATCAAGCAGCAGAACCTGACCAGTGCCGAAAAAGACATTCAGACCTATCGAACCACATGGTCGTATCTCTTTAGAGATACCGGTCGGGTGCGTCGCATTTTTCCTGAAGACCAGCCGGTGCACCAAGCACCACGAGCCCAAAAAGACACCCAAGGTGCCCCGAGTCCAACGTTTTTATCGTGTTCTGATAACCCTCTTGAGGTTTTTGTCAGACAAGGGCTTTGGCAGGAAGGAAAGCCACTGCGACTGCACCTTGGCTGTGGTGAACGGCGGCTTGAAGGGTATATCAACATTGATTATCCACCCAAATATCATACGGTTCAGGTCTGCAGAGGTGCAGATGTTTTTGCTGATATAACAACGATTGTACTCCCTCCAGATACGGTAGATGAGGTGCGGTTGCACCATGTGTTTGAACATTTTGAGCGTCCCGATGCTTTAGCCCAGCTTATCCGGTGGCATGAATGGCTGAAACCACAGGGAAAGCTCATTATTGAAACACCTGATTTCAAAGCACTGTGCCATGATCTTATTGTGCAAGGGTTTGACAGCGCAGCAGCACCGCAGATCCTGCGCCACCTGTTCGGTTCTCATGAAGCGTCATGGGCTTCCCATAGGGACGGATGGTATGAGGAAAAATTCAAAAAAGTGCTCTCTGCGCTGGGGTTTGTGGTGGTGCAGTGTGACACTACGCAGTGGAAGGCAACCCGCAATATTCAAGTTATTGCACACAAGAAGCGGCATCTTTCCCGTGATGAGCTTGTAGGCGCTGCTGAGAGGATTCTTGCCGAATCGTGTATTGATGGATCTGAATTGGAATCGAGGCTGCTCACGGTGTGGAAAACAATGCTACACCGTGCGATCGGATTGCCTGGTTTGCGGAATGACCGAGCTTGTACACACCAGCAGCACCATGGTACCCCTCAGGTATCTCTTTTTATGGCTGTGTATAATGCAGAACGTTTTCTCAGTAAAACCATTGCCTCGTTGTGCAACCAGACCTTCTCTTCTTTTGAACTTATTATTGTTGATGACGGTTCAATGGATTCATCTGTGGAGATTGCGAGAAGATGGGCAGACCGGGATTCCCGTATCACCGTCATTACCCTTCCCCATCAGGGCGAAGTTGCTGCACGGAATGAGGCACTCCGTCGTTGTTCACCATCCAGCCGCTACCTCATGAACCATGATAGTGATGACATTTCTCTGCCTGAAAAACTTGAACGACTCGTAGACTATCTGGAAAAGCATCCAGAAGTTGCGGTGGTTGGATGCTGTGCCGAATATGTTGACGAACACGACAACCCCTGTGGGAAACCTCGACTTGAAACAGAACCTGAGCGCATACGAAAAACCTTCGGACAGATAAACTCCATGGTACACAGCGCAGCGCTGTTTCGGCGGGAAGTGTATGAAAAAATTGGCGGATATCGGGAAGAATACCGGAGCGTTGATGATTATGATTTTTTTGCGCGTGCGCTCATGGCGGGTTTTGTGTTGGCAAACATTCCTGACATACTCCACCGTATCCGACTTCACCCCGCAAGTGTTTCAGCAACTCGTGCAGCACGGCAGCGGGTTTTGGGAAAAAAGATTCAAGAGAACTACCAAAAGTTCTCTATGAGCCAGAGGTGCTCATCGGTTCCCGCACCGGTCACCAGCTCTTTGTCACCACGCTGTACTGTTCCTCAGCTTGACATATTATTTACCGTCGAATTTTACCATCCTCATCTCGGAGGGGCTGAACTTGTGGTGCAGCACATTGCTGAGCGGCTTGCCCAGCGCTGCTACCGGGTTGGCGTGGCAACTTCAAAACTCCCCGATCGCACCTCAACCGAGCATAATGGGGTTTCCCTATTTGAGTTTGACGTCGCAGGAAAACTTGCAACAGGCATTACCGGCGAGCAGGAGCGGTATCAGGAGTTTTTGCGCACCTGCTCAGCGTGGGCGGTGGTTCACTATGCAGCACAACAGTGGGCAACCGATGTGGCATTCCCACTCCTTACTGAAACGCGCGGCCGCCGGATTAATGTTCTTGCTCCATGTGGCTATTCGGCACTCAAGGACGCAGAGACACTACGCTGGCAAGAGTTTTATCACTATTTTACTGAGGTGTTGCCTAAGGTATTACCGCTCTATGATGCAATTGTTTACCATTCACGAGCGTATACGGATTATTGGTACGGACAGAGACTCAACCTCACCAACGGGATTGTTATTCCAAATGCTGCAAGCGAAGAGGAATTCGACAAGCCTCCTGAGATTGATTTTCGTAAACAATACGGCATCACCACACAGTACTTGGGGCTTTGTGTAGCAAATTATGTAGAGGGCAAAGGACAAGAACTGATTCTCTCCTGCGTTCGGAAATTAAACCGTGATGATTTTACCATGGTATTTATCGGCAAAGAGGGTAACAAGCTTCCGGTTCTCAAAGAAGCTGCACGGGGAATTCCCCGGGTTCTTTTTTTAACCAACATACCGCGCAGCCATACGATTGCTGCATTTCATTCTGCTGACATTTTTCTGTTTGGCTCCTCTATTGAAGCATCACCGCTTGTTATTATTGAGGCTAAAGCATCACGAACCCCATTTGTGAGCACCGACTGCGGCAATGTGCGGGAATGGAAGGGCGGAATAGTATGTCCCGCTGAGGAATTGTATCGGCATGTTGCGTATCTCCTGGATAATCCGTCCGACCGAGCACGGCTTGCCGAAGAAGGATGGAAGGAATGGAGGGAAAAGCTGACTTGGTCTGCAGTGACCGATGCTTGGGAAAACCTTTTGCTCAAGCTCAAGGAAAAGAAATTGTGCAAACCGCGCAGTTACCACGTTCTTCCCGCCCCCCAATTTCAGGAAACTTTATCCTATCGGACCGTGGGCGTTGTCATTTTCAGCAAAGACCGACCCTTGCAGCTTGACGCCGTCCTGCGCTCTTTTGCCTTGCGGGCACAGGATGCAAAACAGTGTGAGGTCGCTGTTCTCTATACGACCTCACACAGTAAGTTTCAGAGGTTATATACAAGGCTTGCCGAAGAGCATCCAGAGGTACGATTTGTTCGGGAGCGCTGCTTTCAGGAGGATGTGGTGCAGCTGCTGCGTGGCTATGAGTATGTGTTGTTTTTAGTGGATGATGCCCTCTTTGTCCGTGATTTTTCATTGAAAGCGGTGGTCGAGGCACTTGAGCGATCACCATCTGCGCTTGGCTTTTCGCTGCGGCTTGGTAAAAATACGACCTACTGCTATGCACTGGATAAAAATCAAACGCTCCCAAACTTCAGCGCATTTGGTCCTGGCATTCTTTCCTATGACTGGACAAAGGCTGCATATGACTTTGGCTATCCGCTTGAGGTTTCCAGTTCCGTGTATCGAGGGAAAGACATTATCCCCTTGCTCAGCCGACTTGCCTTTACCAATCCAAACACACTTGAAGCCAGTATGGCACAGCATGCGCGGGAGTACCGTAATCAGATGCCGCAGCTTCTCTGCTTTGAACAATCGGTTGCCTTTTGTGCACCGATGAACAAGGTACAACAGCAGTACGATAACAGAGCGTGTACTAACAGTGCGTATAGCCCTGACCAGCTTGCACAACTTTATTGTGAGGGGAAACGAATTGACGTTACTGCGTATCATGGGGTTATTCCTCATGCATGCCATCAAGAAATTGAGCTCCATTTCCAAGAAGCTGGCACACCAGAAAGGCACCACCCTGCACCTGCCGGTTCTGAGCAGCAGGTGCAGGTTTCCGTGATTATTCCGTGTTACAACCAGGCACACTTTCTTCCCGATGCTGTTGAAAGCGTGGTTGGGCAAACCTATCAGCAGTGGGAGTGCATTATTGTCAACGACGGAAGCACCGATGCGACAAGCACCGTTGCCCGGCAGCTCATTGCCCGTTATCCTGATAAGCGGATCAGGCTGCTTGAAAAACCAAACGGGGGCCTCTCGGATGCGCGGAATGCAGGTATCGTAGCAAGCTCAGGCAGGTATGTGGTCCCGCTTGATGCAGATGACAAGCTCTCGCCATTTTTTTTAGCAAAGGCGGTGGCAGTCCTTGAGCGGGAGCCCGAAGTTGGCTTTGTCTATTCACACATTCAGCACTTTGGTGCTCGCACTGATTGCTACCAGCTTCCTGAATTCGATGCACAAACCCTTATCTATCAGGATAATATTGTCTGTGTTTGCTCAGTTATCCGACGTGCGATGTGGGAACAGGTTGGGGGGTACCGGATCGATATGCGCACCGGATATGAAGACTGGGATTTTTGGATCGGATGCGTTGAGCAGGGGTGGAAAGGCTATCGCCTTGATGAGCCACTTTTCTTTTACCGAAAAAAAGAAGGGACATTCTTGGAAGAAGCAAACAAGCAACGAGCCTATCTCATTTCACGGATTGTTTTAAATCATCCTCGTCTTTATTCACCTGAATACCGTGCTTGTGCAGAAAAAACAATTCATGCTTTTGAACACGGGCACCTCGATCAAATCCCCTCCTTCCCAAAGGTAAATTTTACCATCGAGGAATATGTTACAGCTTTTACCCTGATGCAGAAAATAACGCCCTTTGCTGCACGTACAGAGTTGGGGCAAGGGACAGGAGTGCGTGAAAGCTCTGTGCCGCACCCCGTTCAGCGCCGGTGTTGTGGCAGCAGTGGCAAAAGGATATTATTTGCTTTCCCCTACTACCTACCTTCTCAGGGTGGGGTGGAAGAAGTGATAAAGAATTTATCACTGCGACTCAGCACACGAGGCTGGGACATCACCGTTGCCTGCCGACCGCATCCTGAACGGAGCGAGAAATACATCTGCAATGCTCAGATAGTCGAATTTGACATTACGGGATGTTCTTCACGGGGATATGGAGGAAACCCAGAGGCGTTTGTTGAGTTTTTGAAGAGGAATCGGTTTGATATTATCTGTAGCTTTGGGACGTCAACCTGGACTTCTGATATCATTGGCTGGAACAGCGACGCGATCGCAGCAAAGAAAATATGGGTGCCTACGGGATATTACAACATATTCAATCCAACGTTTTGGCCCCTCTATGAACGCCTTCCAACCTTTCTTTCACGGTTTGATGCGGTTGTTCAGTTATCAGAAGGGTACCGTGATGCAGCCCTTCATCGGCTTTTCTCGCTTACACATGCCGTGACCATTCCCAATGGTGTTGATTTTGAGGCGTTTCAAGCTGCTTCTGCTCATTTCAGAGAAAAATATGGCATAGCACCTGAGCAGAAGATCGTTTTGCATGTGTCGAATCATTTTTATAATAAAGGTCACCGGGACATTAGAGCGGCATTCAAACAGTCATGCCTTAATGACTATTGTTTGGTTATGATCGGCAATCGCGAAACCTATGGAAAGCCTGAATGCTATGAAGAATGCCTCAGTAGCAAGGATGAAAAAATTCACACACTTTCCAATATTCCACGGGAGGATGTGATTGCTGCCTTTAAAGAAGCTGATTTGTATATCCACGCTTCACACTATGAATGTTTTCCCGTGGTGTTGCTGGAAGCAATGGCATCCGGTACTCCATTTGTGAGCACTGACGCGGGTTGTGCTCGGGAGCTGGCTGGTGGCATTGTGGTGCCACGATCAGAACTCTGGCGAGGGCTGCAGGAACTTGCACGAGATCGGGAGAAGCACGCACGACTCCGTCTGCGCGGCATCAAGGAAGTTAAAGAAAAGTACACCTGGGATAAAGTCATTGACCGCTATGAGACGCTTTTTGATGATTTGCTCAACGAGCGGATCCCCCATGTTCCTGCGACGCTCTCTTTTGAAGCACTTAAAAACATTGTGGTTGAACGATGCGACGCTGGTGCTGTAGAGGAGGCACTGTGGTATGCATCATATGCCCTAAAAATGGTTCAGGGCGATCCCACGTTGCACCAAAGGATCAACTTTTTTTGTCAGGGGTATTTTCCGCAGCTCAACCTGAAACCCGAAGACATCCATTACGCACGTGGGACGGTTGCCATGCAGCAGCAGGATATTCCTACCGCGATTTCCTGCTATGATGCAGCACTTGCCTGCAATCCAAACCATCTGCCGACCATTGCAGGGCTCAGATTTCTCGAGCAGAAGCTGGGCGTGTCCTGGAAAAAACAGCGCGAAGAAAAATATTGTGCAGCGTTCGCCTCGGCAGGTGATTTGACACAGCTTCTCAGCGCAGCCCAGTTTCATAACAGTCCTCGG
>Ga0272448_1007348_pt1 | contig 11691 bp, 9 predicted proteins | sample YNPCB0191_FD_202220 | JGI IMG/M metagenome (GOLD analysis project Ga0272448, IMG submission 202220) | Hot spring sediment microbial communities from Yellowstone National Park, WY, United States - YNP-CB-019-1 | ecosystem: Environmental > Aquatic > Thermal springs > Hot (42-90C) > Sediment... | reverse complement strand
GTATGGACCAGATGTCGCGCAAACCTACTTTTTCCCTTCAGCGAGTTTAGCGTGGGAATTTACTCGACTCCCGGCACTGAAGGATAATCCGACACTGAGTTCAATACTGAGCTACGGGAAGCTGCGAAGCTCAATTGGTATAGCGGCTAATCAGCCCCCTGCATATGTCACAAAAACGTATTTTGTGAATGCAGCCTTCGGAAACGGATGGGGACCCGAAACTAATGCGCTTTACTACGGTGGCGGCGCTGTTCGCTCAGCCCAATTAGGAAACTCCACTCTGAAACCGGAGAGAACAAGGGAAATAGAATTTGGGCTTGATTTGCGGTTTCTCAACGATCGCATTTCTCTCAACGCCACCCAGTACTTCGATTATACGTGGGACGCCATCTTAAGCCTGGACATTGCACCGTCCTCCGGGTTCTCCAACAAAGTAGCAAATGCAGCAAAGATCAAAAACACGGGAACAGAGCTCCAGCTAATCGGTGAGTGGCTGAGGATAGGTGGTTTCTCCTGGACAACAACCATAAACTGGTATACCAATAGGAATAAAGTAACCGACCTGGCTGGTGTGAAATCAGTCTTCTTGAACGGATTCGTTGACCCAAGTTCGAGAGCTATTCTGGACCAACCGGTAGGTGTCCTCTACGGTAGCCGATGGGAACGAGATGCAAACGGTAAGTTGGCACTTGATGCGAATGGGTTTCCTCAGTTAGCCGCAGAAGCAGGCGTCATTGGAGATCCCAACCCCAAGTGGCGCAGCAACATAATTAACACTTTCCGCTATCAACGACTTACGCTCAACGTGCTGGTCGATATTAAAAAAGGCGGGGATGTATGGAACGGCACTAAAGGGGCTCTCTATTTCTTCGGCGCCCATGGAGACCAGCAGTGGTGGACTACCTTAACAGCACAACAGGCGGCTACGCTGAAGAACTACGAAGGACTTACACCACAGCAAATGATAGCGCAGGGGTTCAAAACCTACGTTAAGAATCCAGATGGCACCTATTCATTCCGTGGATATATTCATGACTTTGGCGGTGGACCGGTACTTGTTGACGAAACGTACTTCTGGGACGGTCCTGGCTCCGGCTTCACTGGTCCAGCCGAGCAGTTCATTGAGGACGGGAGCTATGTGAGGCTCAGAGAGATTTCGCTCTCCTATACAATTCCTCTGCGTAGATTTGGTATAGAGAGTATCATGTTGACTGCAATAGCGCGAAACCTCGCCCTCTGGACTAAGTACACTGGCATCGATCCGGAGACAAACCTTACAGGTCCAAGCAATGGCCAGGGACTCGATTATTTCAATAATCCCAGCGTAAGAACGTACGCATTCTCAATTCAGGTGAACTACTAAACATAAGCAAGAATGGAGAGACAACCATGAGAAACGTCACAAGTTTACTTATCGCCCTGGGAATTGTCGTAGGTTTCATTGGCTGCGAATCCTTTACTAAGGGATACGATACAAACCCATTGGCACCTTCTGATGCACCGGCAGAAAAGGTCTTCGCAGGCGCTGAGGCCGCGTTTATTGAGTTCACCGAGGGGTATCCCAGCATGTTGGCGAGTATATGGGCACAACAAATTCACGGCGCCGAACGTCAATTCTCAGGCTATAACAGCTACACCGTATCCTCACAGGACTTTGCAAATGATTGGTTCCTTGCCTATACACGTGTACTAGCAAATTTGCGGCTAACACAGCAGAAAGCTGCAGCCAGTGGGGCAAATAATCTTGTAGGTGTAGCAAAAATCCTTGAAGGAATACATATGGGCACAGTCGCTGCGCTATGGGGGGATGTCCCATATTCTGAAGCAGCTCGACCCGATGTGACAACAACACCTAAATATGACAATCAGCTCGATGTTTACACTGCCGTGCAAAATGTTCTTAGCGATGGCATTACAACGTTGTCCAGCAACAAGCGACCCCTTGCTCAGGACGCCTTTTCCTATGCTGGTAACCCGGCTCTTTGGATAAAGGCTGCTCACTCCGCAAAGGCACGTTACTTCATGCACGTCGCAAGGCATAACGGATATGATGCAGCTACGTTGAACCAGGTCATTTCTGAGGCACAGCAGGGGATAACAGCTCTCAGCGGCGGCGAAGATCTAATGTTCAAACATCCCACGGGTACGTATCAAGGCGACATGAATCTGTGGTACTCTTTCCTGGTATTTGACCGCTCTGGCTACATTGATGCTGTTGGTAACTTCGCATTCCCGATGATGAAGGCGCTGCCACGTGATGGGAAGACAGACGAAAGCGGACGTATGAAGTATTACTTCACTTCAGATGGTAAGGATCTGAATACCTCTGACGGAGCTTACACCGAAACTTCCCCTTATCCGGTTATCAGAGCCTCTGAAACACATTTGCTCATGGCAGAAGCCTACGCGCGTCTGGGAGATGTAAGCAACGCCCTTGCACACTTGAACATGGCTCGGCAGTATAACAACAATGTGTTCAAAAACCACTCACAGGACTTCACAGCAACTGACTTCCCAACTGCCAATGCATTGCTGCAGGCGATACTGAATGAGGAATACCTGTCGCTCATGCATCAAATCGAAGCCTTCAATTTCCTGAGGCGTGTGAACTACAACGTTGCGTACACTGATTCGCTCGGAAATACAGTCCGTCTAACACCGACAAATGGCACACAGTTCCCACAACGGTTCCTGTACTCCAGCGATGAAATTAACTCAAATCCGCATACTCCTGTTCAAAGAGCTGAAGACCTCTTTAATCCTACTCGTGTGAATCAGTGACGCTTTGTGCAGTGACTAGAAGGTGAAGATGCGGTGGCTGCAAAGGCTTTACACCTTATGCAGCTACCGCAATGTTTTTTGTACATACTCCAGGCTTGATCTTTCCGAACTTCTGTGACATGTTCGGGCAGTCGGGGTCCCTCCCTTATGCAGTACGCCATAAAATATCCCTCACTGCCTCCGATGAAAACTGAATGTTCTTGAACAGATGGAGGAGATCGTGAATATGCATCTGCGTAAACAAGCTGGCATAGCAATTGCAGTGCTTCTGGTCGGCATTTGTATAACGCCTCCGACAGTTTTGGCACAATCCCTTGAAACAGCAGACACCTCAGACATCCTGCATAACATCTCGTTCAGAAATTTGGGTCCGGCTGTCGCTGGTGGAAGAGTCACTGCAGTGGTTGGCATTGCAGGAAAACCAAACGTTTACTATGTGGGCGCAGCGGGGGGAGGAATTTTCAAAACCGAGGATGGTGGTGTAACGTGGAAAGCGGTATTTGAAAAGCAACCCACAGCTTCCATCGGTGCAGTAGCTCTGGCTCCATCAAATCCGAACTTGGTATGGGTAGGCACAGGCGAGGCTAGCCTTCGGAACGACATCATCACCGGAAAAGGGGTTTACTTCTCACCAAACGCCGGACAATCCTGGCAGTATAAAGGGCTCAAAGAAGTTGGACAAATTTCCAGGATCGTCATTGACCCGGTGGACCCAAATATAGTCTTTGTCGCAGCAATTGGCCACGCATGGAGACCTAATCCCGAGCGAGGTGTCTATCGCACCACTGATGGTGGTGAGACCTGGAAAAAAGTACTGTTCGTCAACGACACTACAGGAGCCTCTGATCTCATCATGCAACCCGGCAATCCAAAAGTTCTGTTTGCAGCAATGTGGCAAGTGGTGCGATATCCCTGGAAGCTTGACGATGGGGGGGCCGGCAGCGGTATTTATCGCTCTACCGACGGTGGTGCAACGTGGAGTAAACTCACCGAAGGGCTGCCCTCAGGACCGCTTGGCCGCATCGCGCTTGCCATAGCACCAACGAATCCAAATCACGTATACGCATTAATTGAATCGAAAGAAGGTATGCTCTGGGATTCAAGAGACCTTGGGGATCATTGGACTCTCGTTAGCAACAATCATGCCCTCAACGTCAGACCATTTTATTTCTCGCGCTTCGTCGTTGCGCCGGACAACGAAGATAAGCTTTACTTTCTCTCCCTTATCCTTTCTGAGTCAACCGACGGGGGAAAAACGATCAAGAACATCAGCGAAGGAATGCATGTCGACCACCACGACATATGGATTGACCCCCAGAATCCGGATAGAATCATCGATGGGAATGATGGCGGCGCATACATTTCCCTTGATGGCGGAAAAACATGGCGTTACCTGAACAATATCCCAGTAGAACAGTTCTACCAGGTAGCAACTGACACCTGCATCCCGTACAATATTGGTGGCGGTTTGCAGGACAACAATGCATGGTATGGAGCATCAGCAAACCTATTTGGGAAAAGCGTCATCGGCTCAACATGGTTTGTCGTTGGAGGAGGAGACGGTGAATACGTCGTACCCGCTCCAAGTGATCCGAACATCGTGTACGTCGAATCACAAAACGGATGGCTGACAAGACTGGATCTGAAAACCGGGATATCCAAGCGTATAAGACCATATGAACTTGATGCCGGAGACATGAGCCCGGCTGAACTCAAGTACCGGTTCAACTGGACGACACCAATTGCTGTTTCATATACTAACCCCAATGTGGTATACGTTGGTAGCAACGTCGTTTTCAAAACAAGCGATGGCGGATTACACTGGAGCGTCATCAGTCCTGATTTAACCCGGAATGATAAGAGCAAGCAAACAACGAGCGGCGGCAAAATCCAGTACGATATCAGTGGAGCGGAGACCTACAACACAATTCTTTCGATCGCGATTTCACCACTGGATTCAAATGTAATCTGGGTAGGCACAGACGATGGACTGGTGCACGTGACTCGCGATGGAGGCAAACACTGGTCAAATGTTACAAAAAAAATACAAAATCTTCCTGAGTGGGGACGAGTCTATCAGATTGAAGCCTCCCCATTTTCTGCAGCAACGGCTTATATCGCCATCGATTTCCATGAGCTTGACAACAATCAGCCATATGTTTTCAAAACAGATGACTTCGGCGAAAGCTGGGTTTCTATCTCGAGGGGATTACCTGAGGATGACCCTGCAATCGTGGTGCGCGAAAATCCGAACCAGCGTGGTTTCCTCGTAGTTGGAACTGCTACAGGCTTATTCTATTCAAGAGATTATGGTAAGCACTGGCAACCGCTGAAAAGCAATTTCCCGACAGCTTGCGTTTATGACATGAAGTTCGTGAAAAGAACTCATGATCTGGTCATCGCAACCCATGGACGCGGCATATTCATATTTGACAACCTCAGTCCACTCGAACAAACCGATAAAACAATCGAGGAGAAAAATTTTCATCTCTTTCGTCCACTCCCTGCATATATGTTACACCTGTGGAACAGGCAGGCTCTTCAAAGCCCGAGCGAGTACTCCGCTCCCAACCCTCCTCTGGGCGTCATGATAGACTATTACCTGAAGAACGAGCTGAAAGTCACTAAGGAGGAGGAAGAAAAACATCTGACCCCCGTGTCGATAGAAATTTTCGATTCCTCCGATACCAGGGTGGCGAAGCTATACGGTCCTTCGAAAAAAGGCTTCAACCGCTTCGTTTGGAACATGCGTTATCAAAGCCCGACTAAGCTCCTTATCGGTTCGGAAAAATCAAGAAAGGAATCACCGTATACCACTAACGGACCATTTGTAATTCCGGGAAAATACAAGATTTCTGTGACAGTAAAAGGAGATACCCAGACAGAGATGGTTGAAATAAAACCCGATCCACGTATCCCTTTCGATTCCACCGGATTTGTTGCTACAACACAAGCAGGCTTAAAAGCGCGCGACGAGGTCTCAGCTCTCAATGAGATTCTTAATCGCATTCAAAATATTGAAGACCAAATTTCAACCATCAAGAAAGCTGTTAAAACAGATGAAGCCGGCATGAAGCAAGGAAAATACAGATCAGTCATCGAGGAAATGGACTTGCTCCAGAAGAAATTAACAGCACTCAAAGACACACTTTTTAACACAAAAGTGCAACATGATGCCGCTGAGGACGAAATTCACCATCTGTCTCGCTTTCATGACCGACTCATCCGGTTACTGTTCAGCCTTATGTCACCGTACAGCGGAGGACCTACTGAAGTTACACTCGCAACAATGAAGGAGCTCAGCGAACTGCTGGAGGTTTATCTGAAACAATTTAATGACATATTGAAGACGGACATTCCTGCATTCAATAAAATTGCTCAGGAGAACAATGTACCTATAATTTTTGCGGGACCAGTAGTTGAGGTACACGGTGTGAAGTAAAATTCATACCCCTGGTGGGGTCACGAAGAATTTCATCAACCAATTTAGCTCACGAAAAGAAGCCCATGGCTTATACAAACATTGAGATCAAAGCTCGGTGCAAAAATCCTGACAACATAAGAGTCATCTTGCGGGCACACAAGGCTGTGTTCAAGGGTACCGATCATCAAATCGATACATACTTCAAAGTACCACATGGTAGATTGAAACTGCGTGAAGGGAACATTGAGAACAATCTCATCTACTATGAGCGCGAAGAAAAATCCGCCACAGGCGGACTGAAGGAGAGCAGGTACATTGTATATTCATTTGACCCCGAGTCTTCTCTAAAAGAGCTGTTAATCAAAGCGTTAGATGCACTAGTTGTGGTTGAAAAGGAGCGCGACATCTATTTTATCGATAACGTGAAATTTCATATCGACACAGTCAGGGATCTTGGCACCTTCCTTGAAATAGAAGCCACCGATAAAGACGGAACCATCAGCAAAGAAAAACTGCTGGCGCAGTGTGCATTTTTTCTCGAACTGTTCAAAATTTCTCAAAATGATTTGATACCCGCTTCCTACAGCGACTTGCTGCTGAGGAAGTGACCTCTCCTGAAAAACTTCTTATGCACTTATCTCATCGCATTCTCTCTGCGAATTTGTTGCTCCCTTATTTTCCGGTATTTTTGCACTGCCCTCTGGTGCTCTCTATATGTTCGAGAGAATACATGTCCACCGTGCCCATTGCTAACGAGAAAAAGATACTCATGCCGCGACGGGTACAGCACGGCTTTAATGGAACGCATCCCGGGATTGTTAATCGGACCGGGAGGAAGGCCTGCATAAAGATAAGTGTTATAAGGTGACTCCACATCGAGGTCTTTCCAGTAGACTCTGCCCTGCTTTCCGAGTGCATACTGCACGGTGGGATCGGCTTCAAGTCGCATTCCGCGATGCAAGCGATTTAAGTAAACCCCCGCAATGATTGATCGCTCGCTATCCACTTTTGCCTCCGCGTCAACAATTGATGCAAGCGTAACAACCTGTTCTGTTGTTAAACCGAGCTTGCGAGCTTGCTCTTGTAGAGAATCGTTGTAAAAGTGTTTAAACGTTTCGACGAGTCGCCTGATTATAGCTTCCTCATCCTCTTGCCAGTAGAATTCATAGGTGTTCGGAAAAAGATATCCTTCGAGAGACGAAGCGTCGATTCCAAGCTCATGGGCGAATGTGCTATCGTGCACCAAAGCCATAAACCGCTCGGAGTCAATACCAACTTCACGTGCAAGAATATGAGCATAGCTTCGTGCCGTCTGCCCTTCAACAAGAGTAATGGTTATATTCATTGCCGATCTGCCTGTATGGAGATCACGAAGTATCTCGAAGTTTGATGCACCATTTAACAACAAATACTTGCCCGCTCTGATCTTCTCTGCCCATCCCAACAATTTGCCGGCAAGGACAAAACAGAATTTTCTTCTCACAACCCCATTCTGGTGAAGCGAATCAGCTATGTCGGCAAATGTCGCTCCACGGGGGATGAAGATAGTTTTCCAGTGCGTACGATCAGCAAAATAGTTTGGTGCAAGAAATGTGAGGTATACAGAACCACCCAGAACTCCGAAAACAATAAGGACAACCGCAATCATTCTGCTCCAGCGCATTAAGGATGTTCTCTTACAGCGTGCCACAGCTATCCTTTATCCGCTCTTTGGGCGCTCTTTGGAAAGCTCATGCATATGTTCAATGATAACCCGAAAAAGATGCTCAATGGCTCTGGATGAAAGAGGTCCGCGGTTCACAGCTTTAACGTGACGAATAATTTCCTCCTCACGTTCACCATCATGGAGGGAAACTCCTTCGAGGGTTTTTCTCTCCTTGATCTTCAAAGCTATTTGTGCACGTTCATTAAGCAACCCCACGATCTTCTCGTCGATGGCATCGATCAGCTTCCGCAGGGCAACAATTGATTCAGCCATAGAACATTACCTCTTCATCCAACGTAAGATTGGGTACGGGACCGAGGTCGAGAGGGGATATTACGCTTTTTGGAAAAGGCGACTGCTGAAATCTCATCCATCCTACGTAAGCAACCATCGCACCATTATCAGTGCAAAAGTCGATACGAGGAATATGAAGTGAAATTTCGCGCTTCTCAAGCTCTTCAGAAAATCGCTGACGGAGAAGTGAATTCGCTGCCACCCCGCCGGAAACCGTCACATGGCGGACATGAAACTCCTCCGCTGCACGAATTGTTTTTTCCACCAGCACATCGACGACCGCCGCCTGGAAACTTGCAGCAATATGATGCACCAGCTCACCACTGGCTGGCAACAGATTGTTCCTTCGAAGAAAATAGAGAACCGATGTTTTCAATCCGCTGAAGCTAAAATCATACCCATCTCCAGGACCTGGTCGAGGAAAGCGGACGTAGCTCGAATCCCCCTTCTGTGCAGCTTTATCAATGGCTGGTCCACCGGGATACCCAAGACCCAGCATCTTCGCAACCTTGTCGAATGCTTCACCCGCTGCATCATCACGCGTCTCTCCAAGCACGCGATGAACAAACGGTGCTTCTACATAGGCAAGTATTGTATGCCCACCAGAAACAATCAAAGCAACGTATGGGAACTCAGGCGTTCGTTCCTCCAAGAAACTTGAATACAGATGAGCAACGAGGTGATTAACTCCGATGAATGGGATTCCTCTACCGTAAGCGAATGCCTTAGCAAAATTCAAACCCACGATGAGCGACCCTATCAGCCCGGGACCATAGACTGCGGCAACAGCATCAATCTCCCTCTTTTGCACACCAGCCACATGCAGTGCTTCCTGCACAACTGGAACAATCAACCTCTGGTGAGCACGCGAGGCAAGCTCGGGAACAACCCCACCGTACTGAAGGTGAATGACCTGAGCCTTCGTGACGTTGCTTAAAACCTTCCCGTTGCGGAGAACCGCTGCAGAAGTCTCATCACAAGATGTTTCAATGCCAAGAATCAAGCTCATACAAAAAGCAAAATAAGAAGCATGGCGAAAAGTTTCAAGTGATGCTAAAAGCGCCGTGCTCTGCACTCACGCGGTTAAGAACCCCTCAAACACCAGTAAGACCTCTCCCCTGTACTTGACTGCAAGACAAAGAGGATAAGTGTCAAGTTCTCGTTACGTCACCCCGTAAGGGCATCCACCAATTCTATTCCCCGTCGAAAACCTCGATGCCGATAGAAGCTTTCGCATCCCACCTACCGGTGGGATGAACCGCATAAATAAGCGGCACGCTCAGAACGGTCACAGCCATTTTCATCAAGTATTGTCCCAGGATAAGGGGAACAACAGGCATGATGCCAATGAAGGCAGCAGTACAGAATATTGCGCTATCAAGGAAAGTTGATACAGAGTTGCTCGCAATAACGCGTGCCCACTTGTATCGCCCAAATTGTTCTCTCCACCATGCGAATATCTCTACGTCGACCAACGAACTGGCAAGATATGCAAGTAGTCCGGCTCCGACAATGCGCGGGGTGGCACCAAGAACCTGCGCAAAAGCCGGGTTCCCTCGGAAATACGATGGAGACGGAAGAGCAATGACGAAAAGCGAATAAAGAGCAAGGAGGAAACTTGCCGCGAATGCGCCAAAAACGACCTGCCGCGCACGCTGCTTACCAAGCCTTTCGTTAATAAGATCAACAAGAGTAAACGTCATCGCATAGATGAAAACGCCACCGGGAACCACAAGAGGACCTACACTGACTGGTCTTGAAGCGGTAATGTTTGCGATGAGTTCGCAAGCAACGTAAATAGCAATAAGCATGATGCTGTTCATCGTCGCACCTGTTGTTTGTTCAAAGCCGATCGATTGACAAACTCCGGAACACGGTACCCGGGTTTTTTGTATTCAACGACCACAACAGTGCGCAGCCCTCCGCGTGTGTTGTAACCAAGCTCGATCCTCATCCACGCTGGTTCGCAGAGTAATCGAAGATCCTTGAGAATACGTGCGGCGGCATGTTCCTGGTATATGCCAACGTTCCTGTATGAAAGTAGATAATACTTTAGCGACCGAAGCTCAATGAGCTTCCTCAATGGAATATATCGCACTGTGATACGCCCAAAGTCAGGTAGCCCAGAGTAAGGGCACACCGCTGTGAACTCATCTGTCGTTATTTCAACAAGCTGCTCCTGCTCCGGATACTCGTACGGAATCGTCTCCAAAACCCTAACATCAATGGAAGTTGTTGGTTCGACATCGTATCGTCGATCAAGCCCGGTGAGCGCCCGTCGATTTCGTTTTCCCTTCATCTCAACACCTGATGGTTCAGATATTTACACTAGAATGCAAATTTCTCGCTTTAGAATTTCAAATTTTCAAGCTTCAATATCACGATGCGACATTGTCTGCACTTCTCGCTAAACGATGATCTTTCTCAGAACGAGCCTCCGGTAAAAAATCACTGCAACGGCAATGGAGTTCATGAAGAGAAGATTCAACCAGAGATACAGTTCAAGTTTGTTGAACAATGAACAGATCATTAACACAAGATACTCCGTACCAAATCCAATTAATCCGGATAATCGAAGTGCTGTGGCGTCGCCATACCAAAGTCGAGCTTGCTCGTCTGAAAGCTTCGCACCAGCGCTCCACCGGTCGACGCGCTCCATAAGTGCATCTTGCCAACCGTAGATAACCAAGTATAGGCGGTGAAGAATGTGCGTGAGCATATCTTCATTGTAATCAGCTTCAGAGAAATCTTCTCTCAGCCGATTGATCAGGTAACGCTGCTGCAGATGTAAATGTGCGACACTGTAATACACATGAAGAGAAACTCGGAGTGTTAATCCGGCGAATCCGGCTGCGGAGAGGAAAATCACATTTGCGGAGTGATTCTGCCGAGAGAGCATCCATCCGATCGCGCTGAAGAGCAATGCATTCACGAGAACATCACCGAGTGAATCGAGAAATCGTCCCTTTCTGCTTTCCTCTCCCCTAGCACGTGCAAGTTGGCCATCTGCGGAGTCAAGCAAATCTTTCAACACAATCGCCAGCCCGGCAAAAGCGACGTACGGTTGAACGCCAACTGCGTAGAGCACAGCCGCAAGAACACCCACGAAGATCGAGGCTACGGTAATCTGATTTGCCGTGACGGGGGCTGGATACAATGCTTTCACTATTGTCCCGGCGAGCGGGCGCAAGCAATATATGTTGACCAGCTCATCGGAGAGACGCGACTTAAGCGACTCTTCATACTGAAATTCAGTCTTTCTCACCTTAACCTCGATGTTCAAGAGAATCCTTTTGCAAGAGCATATGCGGCTGCTAAATCTTCAGGAGTATCAATTTCAATACATGGAAGATCGGCAACATCGACAGCGTATAGATTCATTCCAGCATCGATCATCTCCTGGAATGCCGCTTCATAAAACTCGTTCCTCCCATCACCGTGCTTAATCCGTTTATGCAGGATCTTGAAAAGAGCAGGCCCGGCTGTT
>Ga0272448_1007347_pt1 | contig 11692 bp, 7 predicted proteins | sample YNPCB0191_FD_202220 | JGI IMG/M metagenome (GOLD analysis project Ga0272448, IMG submission 202220) | Hot spring sediment microbial communities from Yellowstone National Park, WY, United States - YNP-CB-019-1 | ecosystem: Environmental > Aquatic > Thermal springs > Hot (42-90C) > Sediment... | reverse complement strand
GTCGTGCGTGCCTCGAAGGCCCAGGTGTAGAGACTGCCGAGTGCGACGACACCCCCCGCCGTGAGCGGGCCGGTGCCGACGAGGGAGAAAGTCATAGCCGCCGGGGGCATGCCGTTGCACATGAAACCCACGCCCGCTTGGACGACGATCCGCGTGAGCCCTGTGATGGTGATGAAGCAGGCGGCGAGAACGACGGGGACGACCATTGCGGGCACGCCCGCTCGATTGAGCCAGACGCCGATCACCAGCAGGCCGAGCACCATGCCGACGAGAGCGTGGCGATAGCGCCGTCCCCCCTGCCCTGTCGGCTGCCAAGCCTCGCGGAGAACCTGCCAGAGATGCTCCCGCGCGGCCCAGAGCCCGAAGAGAACCAGCGCAATCATGGCACCACCGTTGACCAGCGTCATAAGCAGCGTCGTTCCGCCCCACGGCTCGTTCGCCCCTTCGATCTCCACGCCAGCGAGTGTGAATGTGCCGGACACTACCTTGATGAGCAGATGGAAGAACCAGATGCTGAGGAGCACGCGCGTGTTGAGGAGGTAGCTGAATCCTATGATAACGAAGCTGAAGACGACGGTGATGGTGGTCGTCTCGCGCAGGAGCCGGAACCAGTACCAGGTGCGCGGCAGAGCCGGGAAGTTGGGGTAGTAGTAGGCGAGACCCCTCGATCCGACGACCACGAAGGAGACTACCAGCCCTGCCCAGAACAGTCCCTGGCGGAAGAGTGCCCTTCCCTCCCCTGCCCTTGTCATCTCGTATGGCAGGCGCGCGAGCGGGAATCCGAGTTTCTCCCTCCGCGACCATTGCTCGTAGAGAACGATCACGACACAGACCATTACCGTGTAGACGGCCAGGATCAGGATGCCCCACGCGACCGCGGGTTCTGCCCATGCCGACCAGGGGAAGGGCTGGCCGTCGGGGAGCTTTTCATAAAAGTACTTGGCTGCGTCGCCCCGCACGATCATCCATTTCGGAAGCTTCGGCAGGACAAACTCGGCCCACTGGTTCGTGTCATTCGCGTAGTACGACGCACCCGTTATGACCGAGAGGAGCGGAGCAAGCAGACCGTGCGATGGGATGGCACACGCCATGGCGAGCATCGAGAAGACGACGGCGAGATCGTCACCGCGGAGGAGCCATCGTCCACTCAGAAGCCTGAATCCGCTGGCGACCAACGCCGCTATGAACAGGAAGACGACCGCCCCGGCGTTGATGTAGTCCGTGCAGAGGCCGTTCGTATGCAGTCTCAGCTTGACATACGGTTCCACATAAGCGAGAGCAGCACAAAGCACCGCGCCGAACAGGAAGCCGCGCCACGGGTAGGCAGCTCTGCCCGTAGCATCCCGGGCCTCGGTCATTGCGGAACGCAATACGTTCCCTCGTTCTCCGGCCAGCCTCCCCGGCGGCCATGCAGAAGAAGGCATGAACAAATGTCGAGCAACCGGGCGGACACCAGGCAGGCGTATCCCATGAGCTGCAGAGGCCTGCCCTGAGCCACGCTCATTCCCTCGTCAAGCCCAGAGTCGTAGAAACCACGCTGAACCGCATAATTGTCCCCTGCCCCAGTTATCTCGAACTCGAGCACGAACTGGTTAATGTCTGGGAAGAGCTCGAGCTTCCGCCGGATGAGATCGAGCAAGACCACCCTCACAACATCGTAGCTCATCCGGTCGTCAGATAGATGACGCGCGACGTATTCGATCCGCCGGATGCGCGCCTCCGTCGGGAACAACGCCAGATTCCACCCGATAACCCCGATCTGTACGGCGGTCTTCTTACCCGCATCGTCCTCCGCCATACTCAGCAATGGCTCCGCCACCTCCAAGATGGCATCTGACACCTTGTAAGGCAACTGGATCACAGTCCGCTTCCTGCCGTACCGAGCGGCCGCGCGATCGAAGAGCCTTTGTAGAACCTTCGCGTCGGAAGCAGCCTGGCCGGGCGGGCTCTGGCTTTGCATGTGCCTCCTTCCCTTTCTCTTGTTTCGCTTGCCCTTCGACACCGAATTCACCGTCCTTGCTCACGCTTCTTCCACTGTTAGGGACTCCAGGACGACCTCCGTTCCGCTTGCCTCCTCCCCACCAGGCAATTTCTCGCCCGGAAGCAGCTCTCTCGTCTCGATCTGTGCGCCCTCGAGCACGGTGCCAGCGAAGAGTTCCTCCAAGTGTTCGCGCAGGTGATCTTCCATGACGCCCGACAAAACCCCGAGGCCAATCTTTATGCCCGTCACCCTGCTGGCACTTTGGGCTTCGGCGACCTTCAGTGCCTGCTCCGCTATCGGCTTCGCGAGCCGGAGTTCGTGCATTGCATCCTCCTAATTTCTTCGGCTATTCTATCCAGAACCCTTGGTAGGCATTGTTCCAACTCGGGTGAGAGTCGGTCCTGCCAACCGGTCGAGGCCGGCTGGACCGCAATCACCTGGACGTACGCCCTCCCCTCCCCTGCCCTCTCACTCAACATCCCGAGTTCCTTCAGAAGCTTCAGCGTTACAAGCACGCTCTCTGAATGGACGTCCATGCTGCGGCCTTCGACCTCCACGAGCCTTATGGCCTCGAAAACCCGCACCTCTCCCGTCTCCGCCCCGAAGTCACCTGCGTCAACGATCAGCACCCGCTCGGCCTGTTCGATCTCTCCTACGTATCCCAGCAGCCCCGACCCCGCGTCAATGCACTCGACGCCCGGCAGCCCTTGCCTCATAATCTCTGCAACTACTCTCGGCCCAATTCCGTCATCGCCTCGAAGAGTGTTGCCGACGCCAATTACGAGCACCCTTGTCCTGTCACACACGATCGCTCCAAACCGCGGTACGCACGGTAGAAGAAGGATTCGGGGCCGCTCACGGGACTCAGCCCTCGATCCCGTAGCCACAGCTGAACGAGCACCATTCTGTCGCAACTTTTCAGCAGCACCCGACTTACGTTACAGCTCATCTCCCCGGCTCTTGACAGCCGTGTACAACTGGTTGACGGCTCCGCAACAGTCCGCAAGAGCACAGGAGAAACTCTCATGGTCCGACTCTTTCGTAGCAGGAACCGGCAGGTCGATTGGTTCTTACGCGAAGCGTCCCGATTCGCAATCGGGCGGGACATCGCTGCTATCGCTCGCCTCATGACTGGTATTATGCTCGCCCCCTCAGATCGTTCAATCGCTGACCTCTACCAGGCCGTAGCGAATCCACCCGTCGCCTCTACGATACGGGAGAGTCGCTGGCTTCGCACGGTGCCGTCGTGTCGAACGGCGCCGAGGCACGCCGCTCCGAGCGTTCGTCGCCCCACACCCGCTCGCTTCTCCGGTGGAACGAGAGCGTCTGCCGCTCCCTCCGATGGGAGAGCTCCGCACCGCCTACACTCCCCGGTTGCCGTGAGACCTCGACGCTCATGAACGAGCCCGGTGCCCCCTCCGGTGCGGCGGAAGCGCATCGACGGCTTGCCTGTGCCTGGAGCTGTAGAGGGCGGGCGAAAACTCAGTGCTTGGCACGGCCCAGCACGGTCGCGGCAGCCTTGCGGATGTCCGCATCGTCGGACTTGAGTACGTCCTGGAGGAACTTGACGACCGTCTCGGACGGGGCAGGCAGCGAGCACTCTCCGATGGACTCGACGGCGCTGAGTTTGAGCTCCTTCGACGCGTTGGGCCCCGCATAGACCTTCATCAGGAACTCGATCGCTTCTTTGCGGCCTATCTTGCCGAGGGCTCGCACGACCTTGAGGTCGTAGCCCGGAAGGCTCGCGTGAAGCTCGGCCGATTTCATCAGCGCCTCGGCGACCGGCTTGAGGTCGAGGACGCAGTCCCTCCCCTCGATACCGAGAAGCGCGTCCAAGACGTCGAGAGCGTACTTGTCCACGATCTCCTGTGACATAGCCGGTCTCTGGTCAACCGCCTTCTTGGCAATGGCGAGCAGTGCGGGTTTGTCAATCGGCTTCGAGATCACCACGTCGGCGTTCTCGAACGCCGGCTTCGACGTGACCACGGCGATCTGGATGCCTTGGCTCTTGACAGACTCCTTGAACTGTTTGACGTATTCCTCCGGGTCTCGATCGCGCAGCGTGTCGGAGATGATGACGAAGTCCTTTGGCGGGAAGTTGAGGAACTCCTTTGATCCCTCGGCACCCGAGGCGGCCGCAACCAGAGCATAGCCCGCGTCGGTGAGGATCGTCCGGATCTCATTCGTCGTCTGTAGATCGTTGTTGACCATGAGGATGGTTTTCGTAGTGGCCTCGGTCAGCGCGTCGGCGAGTGCGACCGGGACCTTCTCCATACCCTTGAACGGGCGGTTGCCGGAGAGTTTGAGGAGGACCCGAGCTGCAGCGTACCTCACGAGCTTGTACCGGGACTCGAGTGCTCTGAGGACCGAGCCCGAGTCGTAGGCGATGGTGGACACGAGCGGCTTGAGCGGCTTCTCGACGGGCGGTGGAGCGGGCTTCTGCTCGAACTTCGGGGGCGATTTTGGCGGTTCGGTCACGCGGACAGGGCGCGACTCCTCCGGGGACATCTGCCACCGGCAAGTGTAATCCGCCTTCGAGACCGGCTTCTGGCCGGTGCTGCCGAACATCCTCTCCAACAACGATTTCCCGGACTTCTTTTCCTCAGGTGCCGGCGGCAGCAAATCCGACGCCTCCCCGACCTGCTCGATTACTTTGAGAATGGCCACGGCGCTTTCCGGCAGGTCGAGCTTCAAGGCGGTATCGAGGGCGGCGTAGAGGTATTTCTTGCCGGCCTGCAGAGCTATGAGGTCGACGTCAGAAAGCTCCGACTGGATCTTGCGGAGGTTCGTCCCCTCCGTCTCAGGCAAATCCTTCTGTGTCTCGAGGACACGAGAGACGAGACTGTACTCTGCATAGCGGCCGCAGATGAAGAGCGGCACTGCGGGCTCGTAACTCTCAGAGGCTTCGAGGGCGTTCCTTGCCAGCTCCTGGGCCATTGCGAGGTTGTAGACGCTTTCGGGGACTTCTCGGAAGGTCAGCCTCTGTTTCTCGCTGTCCCAGCGCCACAGCAAAGGCGGGTAGACTCTCTTGACCGCAATGGACTCGTCGCCAGTGAAGAACTTTTGCGCGAGGTTCACATACAACTCCTCGGCGGTGACGGTCTCCGGAGTGCCGATCTTGGCGAGAGCCCGAAGAGCCTCCTTCTTCACTGTCGGGTGGGTGTCAGGCGACTGAACGAGCTTCTTGAGTGCCGGAGCGGCGATCGGATCGGCAATATCCTTGAGGCAGTAGCAGGCCAGTTGCTGGACGAGCGGACTGTTCGAGCGGAGAGTCTCCGCCAACGGCAGTGCGGCAGGACGCCCGATCTTGATGAGGATGATCACCGCCCAGGTTCTGCGGCTCCGGTGCGCCTCGTCCACGTCGAACTGCGCCACCAGCGCAGGTACGGCGTACTCGCCCGCTCTGATGAGTTCGGCAGAGGCAAGCCAACTTTCCTGGAGCCCCTTGTCGAGGCCATCAATAAGTTCCGCAATCTGCTTGGGATCCGTGATACGACGCTTCCGTGCTTCCTCGGAGAGACGCAGGATTTTCTCGGCAGCCGCGCGGATCTCCGCCTTCTCGCTCGCAAGCATGTCAACGAGCAGGTTCATGCTGAACGCCTGGTCCCGAAGCTTGACCGCTTCGTCGAAGTTAGGCTTCAATTCGACGGCTTTCCCGAACTCCTCGGCGGCCTTGTCGTATTTCTTTTCCGTGAAGAAGCTCAGACCCCGGTTGAAGTGGTCCATAACCTCCTGCCTGGGCTTCTCCTCGATCGGGGGCTGCGGGGGCTTCGGTTTGACCTCTTCTTCGGGTTTCTCTTCTTTGCCCTCCTCTGGCTTCTCTTCTTTGGTCTCCGCCGGCTTTACTTCTTTGCCCTCCTCGGGTTTCTCTTCCTTGACCTCGGTCGGCGCGACCTTGGTAGGCTCTTCGGTGACCGCAGCGACCTCTGGGATCTCATTCTCTTTGATCCACTCGAGCCATTTTGCTTGGTCGGTTCCAAAGTCCTCGCCGCAGATTTCCGTCATGGCCTCGGCAACGCGGCTCTGGATTGCCTCGTTTGACAAGGCTTCCGCAAGGGGCCTCAGGGCTGACTTGTCCTTCAACTTGCCAAGGGCGATGGCAGCGGCACGACAGACGGGAACTTCCTTGTCGCTAAGAGCCTTCGCCAAATTCGGGACCACGGCGGTCTCGCCGAGGTTTCCGAGGCTCTCAGCTGCCGCTTCACGGACCTGCTCGCTTTCCGAGTTCAGCAGACGAGCTATGTCGCGGGCGGACTCCTTGTCCTTGAGCGCAGCCAGAGCCGTTGCCGCCGCCATCTGGACCGAGATGTCGGCATCGGACAGTGCCTTGCGGATGACAGGGACGATCCGGTCGCTCGTTTCGGGAAAGTTCTTGAGCGCTAAGATCGCCTGCTTTTTCGTCTTCGGATCACGGAGCTTGGCGGCCCGGATAAGCGGTTCCACGGCGGTAGGATCCCCGCTCTTTCCGAGCACTTCCGCGGCAGCGGCACGAACCTGGTCCGGGCTGGTCTTGTCGAGAACCACCTTGACCAGAATGTCCACCATCTTCTTCATCTCGTCGGGGTTCTCGAATTTCCGCTGCGCCGCGGTGCGCTTCTCCTCGTCCATATCCCGGAGCTGCTTCAGGAGCTCAACTACTGCATTGAACTTAGCGTCGTGTACCGGTGGGGGCAGCTCGGGTTCCTCCTTCTCGGGTTCCTCTATCTTGGGAGGCTCTTTCTTTCCGGCCTCCGCTTTCTCGGCCCCCTCTTCTTTCTTCTCACCTTCGGCTTTCTCCGCCCCCTCCTCTTTCTCCTCCCCCTCAGCTTTCTCTGCACCCTCTTCCTCCTTCTCACCCTCGGCTTTCCCCGCGCCCTCCTCCTTCTTTTCCCCCTCCTCTTTCGCGCCCCCCTCCTCCTTCTTCTTCTCACCTTCAGCCTTCTCGGTTGCCTCTTCTTCCTTCTCACCCGCTTGGGCGACCTCTTTTCCTTCGAGCTTTTCCGGCTTGGCTTCCTTCGCTTCGACAGGCTCCGCTTCCGGTGCCTTGGCTTCAGGCTTTTCGGCCTGTGCCTCGGCCGGCTTGGCTTCAGGTTCTTCCGGCTTCTTCTCCGGTTTCGCTTCGGGGGCTTCAGTTGTCTTGGCTTCGGCAGTCTTGCCCTCGACCTCCGGCTTCTCGGCCGGCTCCTCCGTCGTGGCCTCGGCCTCCGGTGCCTTCTTCTCAGCCTTCGCTTCTTTCGCCTCGGTCGTCTTCGCGTCCGGTGCCTCCGCTTCAGGCTTCTCCGCGGCTACCTCCGCGGTCTTCGCCTCCGGCTCCTCGGGCTTACGCTTCTCGTCCGTTGCCTTTGCGGCCTTGGCCTCCGCGGGCTTCCCTTCGGCCTTGCCAGCCTCGACCTCCGGCTTCTCGGCCGGCTCCTCCGTCGTCGCTTCGGCCTCCGGTGCCTTCTTCTCGGCCTTCGCTTCTTTCGCCTCGGTCGTCTTCGCGTCCGGTGCCTCGGCTTCAGGCTTCTCCGCGGCTACCTCCGCGGTCTTCGCCTCCGGCTCCTCGGGCTTACGCTTCTCGTCCGTTGCCTTTGCAGCCTTGGCCTCGGCGGGCTTCCCTTCGGCCTTGCCAGCCTCGACCTCCGGCTTCTCGGCTGGCTCCTCCGTCGTGGCCTCGGCCTCCGGTGCCTTTTCTCCGACCGTTGGCCGGGCTTCGGTTTTTTCAGCGGGCTCGGCCTTGGCTTCCGGTTCCCCGGCTGCTTTCGTTTCTGCCCCCTCCTTGACCGCCGGCTGGGCCTTCTCCTCGGCCGTGGCCACAGCGACAGGCTTCTCCGCCCCAGGCTTCGTGGGTAGTTCCGTCGCCCCGGCGACGGCAACAGGCTTCGCCGCCGGGAGTGTGATCGCTTTGAGCGTGATTGTCGGTTTCTCTTTGTCGAGGAGGTCCTTAGCCGAAAGTCTCCAAACGCACCGATTCTCCTTCACTTCTGCGGCATTGGTCTCGTACGGTTTGAAGGGAAGCACGACTGTCCAGGTCGCCACCAGGCCCTCTGTCCGCTTCCGTTCCCGCTCGATAGCCGCACTCCAGAACTCCTTCTTCTCCGCGTTCGGCGCCTCCAGGAGATTGAGCATCATGACGTTGGCGAGTGTTTCCTCGTATACGAGGGAGCCGTCATTTTTCTTCGTGAGGACGACTTTCGAGCGGACGTATTTGACCTGATGTTCGCCGGACTGCTTGAGTTCACCTGAGAACGAGACCTCAGCGGCATCGGCGAGCAGCTTGGACACTGGCTCGGAGGCAAAGGTAACTCCCTGGGCCTTGCCGGGTACCTCTTCGAGGATGCCGGCAAGGAGCTCCTTGTCCTTGCATTTGGCGACGAACAGGCTCTTGCAATTCCCCTCGTTGTCAACAGTTCGGGTGACCTCGACTTCGAGGCATCCGAGACAGCAGACGCTTACCAGCGCCGGTAAGAAGATTCTTGCTCTCATGCCCGCGTTCCCGTCCTAAACTTGTTCGTGAGAAACCAGATCCTGATAGCTTTGACGTCTCCTGACGACACGGTAGTTCTCGCCCTCGACCAGGACCTCTGCCGGTAAAGGCCGCGAGTTGTAGTTGGAGGCCATCGAAAACCCATAGGCTCCGGCGCTGAATATGGCGAGGAGCGCTCCCTCCGGTACATCTGGCAATACGCGGTCCTTTGCGAAGAAGTCCCCGCTCTCGCAGACTGGGCCTACGACGTCCGTCGTCACTCCGCTTTCGGGCGGAAGTTCCTGCGGCGGCCCCCCCTCGACTGTCCAGATTCCGTGATACGCCTGGTACAGCGACGGGCGGATCAGATCGTTCATTCCGGCATCGCAGATATAGAAGGTCTTGTCTCCGGACGCCTTCTTGTAGAGGAGCCGCGTCAGGAGGATGCCCGCGTTCCCGACGATGAACCGCCCCGGCTCCAGGGCCACACGACATCCGCTCTCCTTGAGGATCGGGATCAGCGGCTCCGCGAATTCCCTGGGAGCCTTGGCCTCGCCACCCTTGTAGTGAATCCCGAATCCCCCACCGATGTCCATCCACTCGACGGGGACTTGGGGGCGGACGCGATGAATGAAGCTCAGTACCTTCCGGGCTGCGGTCACGTACGGCTCGACAGTCGTGATCTGTGAACCGATGTGCATGTGGAATCCGGCCAACTCGACCCCCGGGAAATCGCGGACGGATAGCACAATCCTTTCTGCCCGCTCGAAGTCGAGTCCGAACTTGGTTTCGCGTTTGCCTGTCGTGATATAGGTATGTGTCTTGGGGTCCACGTCCGGATTGAGGCGGAGGGTAACTTTGGCTCTCTTCCCCATTCGGAGAGCTACCGTGCTCAGCGCTCGCAGCTCGTTCTCCGACTCCACGTTGAAGAGCAGGATGCCGGATTCGAGGGCGTACCGCATCTCCGCAACGGTCTTCCCGACACCGGCGAAGACGATCTTCCGGGGATCGGCCCCGACCCGAAGCGCTCGGAAGATCTCACCGCCCGAAACGACGTCGAAGCCTGCGCCAAGCTCCTTGAGAAGCTTCAAGATCGCCAGGCAGGAATTTGCCTTGATCGAGTAGCAGATGAGCGGCTGGACGGCAGCAAACGCCTCCGCAAGGACCTTGTAGTGGTGACGGAGGGTAGCTGCGCTATAGATATAGCACGGGGTGCCGACCTCCTCAGCGATTCTCCGTACGGGCAGATTCTCGACAAGAAGCTGGCCGTCTTCGTAGTGGAAATAATCCATTGTCCCTAATTTAGCGCAGCTGCGCGATGCAATCAAGCCCGGCCACTACGCCGGAGCACCCTCCCCCTTTGCTACCGCCCTTCCAACCGCCGCGGAGTACCGTATGTCCTGGGTCAGACGCACCATTTCGAGGGATTCCTCCGGCTTCACGGCCAACTCGCCGCCGTCTCGGAGCACCTGCTTGATGTTCCTGTAGTAATCCGCCCAGTCGCCCTTCACTGCATCCATCTCGGCCGTAGCTTTCAGACCGTCCACCTCCGTGAGGATCGTGGCCTTCTCATCGGGGCTGAAGCCCTGCTTGATAAGCTGTGCCTTCTCGCCGCAGACCGACCAGCGCGGCTTTGGCTGCCGACGGTTCGATGAGACCTCGATGACGAAAAGCGTCTCCGGGTACTGGACGAACGCCTGGACGTGCGTCTCGACGTCCATCTTCCACTCTGCGGTCGTCATGTAGGCAAAGACGCGGAGGTAGTTCGGCCCCATGAGCTGGAGGCATTGATCAACGAGGTGGGCGCCCCAGTCGTAGATCATCCCGCCCCCGTGCTTCTTCTGTGCCCGCCAGCCGCCGACCGGCCCGTGCCAGACGACCGAAGACTCGACGACGATCAGCCGGCCCAGGATCCCCTTCTGCACTGCAGCCTTCACCGTAAGGTAATCCGAGTCCCAGCGCCGGTTCTGGAAGACCGACAGGAGCCGCCTGTTCTTACGAGCCGCGTCAATCATTGCTGCGGCCTCGTTCACATTCAGGCACATCACCTTCTCCACCACCACGTTCTTCCCTGCATTCAGGAGCTGGATGCACAGCGGGGCGTGGGTATCGTGGGGCGTCGCAACGACGGCCAATTCGACCGACTTGTCGTCGCAGACGTCGTCAACCGACTCGTAGGTCCTGACGTTGAAGTCCCTTTCGGCGGCCTTTCGTCGCTCGGCGTCAATGTCGCACACGCCGGCGAGCTGGAAGTCCTCGAGCCCCCGCAGGAGATTCGCGTGATACCGTCCCATCCCGAAGCCAATGATGACCGACGAAATCTTGCTCATCGCTCCCTTTTTACACCCTTGTTTACTGAGGCCGGCTCGCGGGGACCGCGCACGATCCTGCCATCTCCTCACGAGCTCTTCAGTTGCCGAACCACCTGTGCCATCTCGATGGCGGACATGGCCGCGTCGAAGCCCTTGTTGCCCTGTTTCGTTCCCGCCCGCTCGATCGCCTGCTCGATGTTGTCAACCGTCAGGATGCCGTTGAGAACAGGGATACCCGTCTCGAGCGAGACCATTGCAATACCCTTGCTCGCCTCGCCGGCGATGTACTCCCAGTGAGCCGTACCGCCGCGAATCACAGCGCCGAGTGCGATAATCGCGTCGCACCTGCCCTGCTTCGCAAGGAGCTTGACGGCAAGCGGGATCTCCCACGAGCCCGGCACCTTGACGATGGTGATGTCGTCGTCCTTTGCCCCTGTTCTCCGGAGAGCGTCGAGCGCCCCTTCCAGGAGCTTGACGGTGATGAAATCGTTGAACCGGCTCACAACTATGCCAAAGCGCAGGCCCGCCGCCGAAAGGCCGCCTTCACACTGTCTCGGCATGATATGCCCCTTTCTCAAGCTACCTGATTGTATTCGCTGTTCCCCCCGCATTCAAGCCGGTCGAGTCACTTTGCCAGGAGATCGTATCCAGGGGAGGAAGAGAAGAACACCACCTGCCCCTCGAACCCCATAGGGGCGGTCGAGAATAATCCTGACCTTCAGTAGCCGGGTTTGACGACAGGGATCGAATCGCTCCTCGGAATCCAGCACTTGGCCCAGAGCGGGCCCGCGGGCCCGGCTATTGATCGCCCTCCCTACGAGACTGATGCTGGATCTCACGACCCTCGGTCCGATTGGGAGGACACCTGGCCCGACTGATAGCCGATTTCACGAGCCTCGGCCGAGTCTGCCCCCCCGTCGCCTACTGTCGCTCGTCCATTCCGGACTGGTGCAAGCGCCGCGAAGCCCGGGCAAC
>Ga0272448_1007339_pt1 | contig 11696 bp, 13 predicted proteins | sample YNPCB0191_FD_202220 | JGI IMG/M metagenome (GOLD analysis project Ga0272448, IMG submission 202220) | Hot spring sediment microbial communities from Yellowstone National Park, WY, United States - YNP-CB-019-1 | ecosystem: Environmental > Aquatic > Thermal springs > Hot (42-90C) > Sediment... | reverse complement strand
AAACATTGAAACAATCATCCATCATACAGACAACCTTCATCCCAAATTTATCCACAAGAAGCTCTAACTCATCCGCAACTAACTTAGCGCTCCTTGCCCTAAAAAACTTTAAATCTGCGGTTGAGCGCGTATCAAACTGCGACCATTCATAACAAAAACTGCATCCTGCAGGACAACCCCGCGAATTCCAGGTTTCCACATAACCTTTCCAGTAAGTATGGCCAACATATTTATCCATCGGGAATAAATCATAGGCGGGTAAAGGCAGTTCATCAAGGTCAGAGATTAAAGGCCGGTAATGGGTTAAAACTATTCTGCCATCCTTCCTAAAAGAAAGGCCAGCGACTTTGGAAACATCTTTTGCCTGCTCTAAGGCCTCAATTAATTCTAAAAATGTATAGTCATGCTCACCAACAATACAATAATCTATTTGGGGATTTCTTTCTAAAATCTCTTTTGGGGCAGAGGCATAAACTAATCCTGAGGCAACAATAGTAACCTTAGGGAATTTTTCTTTCACGAGTTTTGCTGCCTCATTGTAGCGATAAACTACTGCTGCTCCACCTGTAGTATGTAAGATATCTCCAATATGCACGATGTCAGGGTTAAATTTTTCAATCTCACTAAGCATTGTCTTATCATCATAATCTAATGCCCGGCAATCCAATGCCTTTAGGAGATATTGCGGATGTTTTTTTCTTACCAAGCCTGCTAACTGCGCTTGTCCGATATTCGGTGCGCAGTGTTTGCCAAAGGTTGACCAGGCGCCTAAATTGGGTTGTAAAAAAAGCATCTTCATCTTTTTTCTTCCTCCTTTTAATTCTTTAAACTAATCTCTAAAATAATCTCGTTAAATCTTCGGCCTAACATTTTGCTTTTTTCCAAAACCGCTTTATTTTTTACAATCGTTGCGCGGCTAAAATGCGGGGTGGAAAAAGCGTATTCTGAAAAACCTAATTCCTTTAAAATGCCTTTAAGGGCATCAGGGCTTAAGGATTCCTTTACTGACTCAAGAAAGGCTTTGCTCGGTAATGAAGGTAGTTTCTGCGCAATCTCGGAAATAACCTCCTTTGGGCTATCTGGCCTTAAATCATAAAGAAAAGCATACCCTTCTTTTTTAAGCACCCTTTTTAACTGCGAAAACATACCTTTTAAATCCTTAAGATGGTGCAAAACTCCGTAACTTACTACTAAATCAAAATAATTCTCGGGAAAATTAAGCTTACCTGCATCTTGTAAGATAAACTCGATATTCGCCAGGTTCTCATTTTTCGCAAATTCCTTTGCTTTGGTTAACATCTCTTCTGATATATCGATACCAAATACTTTTGCTTGGGAAAGCCTTTTGGCAAACCCCCGGGCTAAACTTCCTAACCCTGTACCAATATCCAGAATAAAACCTTCCTTTAAATTTATACGTGCAATTATCTCATCAGCCAAAAGAGGATATGTCGCAGACATAAAATCCTGATTCAAAGAAATATACTCATTAACTGCGAGTTCTTCGTTTTCTAAACCAAACTCCTCTTTTATCCTCTTACTCATTTATTTAATTCCCTTAAGGTTTTCTTATCAACTTTGCCGGTGCGGTTTTTGGGAAGCTCAGACACGAACTCAAAATAATGCGGGATTTTAAAATGCGCAAGGTGCTTACGACAGAACTGCCTTAAATCCTCTTCGCTTATCTTTGCCGCAGGCCTTAAGACTACATACGCCTTAGGCACCTCTCCCCTTAATTTATCTGCAACTCCGATTACAGCTGCCTCCAAAATATCCGGATGCTTAAGAATCGCTGCCTCTACCTCTGTCTCAAAGACAATCTCTCCTCCTACCTTGAGCATCTCTTTTTTTCTTCCCACAATATAAAGATCTCCTTCTTCATCAAACCTACCAATGTCACCAGTGTAAAAATAGCTGTTTTTAAATGCCTGCTGGGTAGCCTGGGGATTTTTGTAATACCCGTCTGAAACAACCCAGCCCTTTACCACAATCTCGCCGATTTGCCCTTGAGGAACTTCCTTGCCTTTTTCATCTACTATCTTTACCTCAATCCAAGGTGGAGGTTTACCTACAGATTCGATTTTATTTGAACCCATTTTAATTACAGTTGTGGGTGCGTTAGTCTCTGTTAAACCCCAACCATTAAGTAAATGCGCCTGGGGGCAGAACCGATGGAATCTTCTTAAGGCATCAGGGGAACTGGAAGCGCCAAAGGTAACTATCCAACGTAAAGAAGATAAATCCAGTTCCTCAAATTCCTTTAATTGTAAAAATGCATAATACATCGAAGGGACTATCCAGAAAGAGGTAATCTTGTACTTCGGGATATTCTTTAAGAATTCTAATGGCGCAAACCTTTCCATTAAAACAACGATTAACCCAAACCAAAGCATACTCTGGAGATAAACTAAACCGCCTAAGTGGGAAAAAGGCACCGCGCATAAACAGATATCGTCTTTATTTAAATCCACACAATACTCCAAGGCTTTAGGCGGAGCAGAAAGCTGAAGATAATTTACCAAGACCCCTTTGGGAGCACCGGTTGTGCCTGAGGTGTAAAAAATAATCGCGTAATCTTTTTCGTCTACTTTGAATCCAGGCAAATCCGAAAAGGAGGTCCTTAACTCTTCTTTAACATCTAAAAAACCTTCTACTTTAGAAGCAAGAATAACCTCTTTTAGACTGGAGCATCTTTTTTTAATATTTTCTAAAGAGCAATTTGTTTTTGATTGGGCAATTAGTAACGTTACCTCAGCATGATTTAAAAGGTAAGAAACCTCCTCTTCGGTAAGCATAAAGTCCAAAGGCACAACCGTTAAGCCTAAAACCCAAGCCGCAAGATAACTATAGGCGTATTCTGGGCAGTTAGGTAAGTAAATTGCGATTTTTTCCTTTTGCTTAAGCCCTAATTTTAAAAGAAGATTTGCCAGTTTAAATACATCCTCTTTTAACTGTTTAAAGGTTATTTCCTTCTCCTTAAAAATTAAGGCGGGCTTGTCAGGAGACTTTTGCGCATTTTCTTCAAGAAGTTTTCTTACATTCATCTTTATATATAGTAAAATTTTACTATTTAAATTTAACCATATTATAAAAAATTAATCACTTTTGTCAAGAAATTTTAACAGGGATAAAAATTTAATATAATTAATTAGTTACATAAAAGACACCGAATCACCATAAGTGGTTACAGAACAAAAATTAATTAGTGAGTTTTCTAAAAAGAATAAGATACCCGAATATACTGGTAAAAATTTGAAAATAGATTTTTGTTACAAATATAACCTTTATAGGTATTGGATACAACCTTAAGGGCTGCCTGAGGGCTGGGACATAAATTTTCTCTGGATTTTTTCTAATAATCTATTCGTTAAAGATTCTTCCCCTTTTTGTTTTAACCTGCGGTACTGTTTTAAGGCAGAAACGCGGTCACCTTCTAATACATAGGTAAAACCCAGGTTGTAAATACTTCTGGGGCTATCCTGCCTCAGGGAAATAGCCTTTTTAGAATACTCTAAGGCCAAAGCTAGCTCTCCTTTCTTTTCAAAGGCTGTGGCCAGCTGGGCATAAATTTCAGGCAACTGAGGGTTTAATTCCTCTGCCTTTTTCAATTGGGAAATTGCGGCTTCATAATCTCCCTTTTTTATATAAACTACCGCGATATTAATCCTGGGATAGACATAGTTCGGATCGAACTCTATTGCCTTGTTAAAATAAGCCAAGGCATTTTCATAGTCCTGGCGAGCAAAAGACTCTTTTCCCAAACGGTTAAAATAACGCGCTGATTCAGTTTCTGCCTGAGCTAAGGGATAAATAAGTAAACCTAAAGATAGGGTAAAAAAATAAAAGGTTAATTTTAAGAAAAATGGATTATTTGATAGTTTCAATTTTTTGTATTTTAATCTCTTTGGCGGCTAAATAGACAAGGGCCTTTTCTATCTCTTCGCTACTACCCTCTATCTTAAGTATGGCCCAGCCAGAAGACATAGAAAATGAGGCCTCTAAAATGCGCAGTTCTATATCAAATCTTTTACATAAATAGCATATTACTGCCTCATCCTGCAACTTACCCGGAAAGCTCAAACCTAAGGCAATCTCCAAAATTAAGCTCCTTGTAAAAAGGTAACAACTGCCAATTAACTATCTTTTCCAAGCTTACGAATGAACTCCGCCACCTTTTCTTTTATTTTCGGCCCGGATTCAAAAAAACAACTGTTATGCCCACCACGCAGTACTAAAAATTCCTTCGGAGGATGGGCTGTCTGATAAAGTTTTTCGCCTTGCCAAAAAGGCACAATCTCATCGTTTTGGCTATGAATTATAAGTTTGGGGATGGTTATAGAACTAATCTTTTGTTCCGAATTAAAACGGCTGACAAAAACCCAATGGGGCAGAAATGGAAAAATAGTTTTAGCCATATCCTTGGCTGAGCTTATCGTTCCCTCAGTAATCAAGCCAGCCATTTTTTTATTCTCCCAGGCAAGATTAATTAATACCGCCCCTCCTAATGATTCACCAAAGCCAATAATATCTTCTCCTTTTACCCCTCGAGACAAAAGATACCTCCAGGCTGCCTGGGCATCAATATATAGTCCTTTTTCGGAAGCCCGGCCTAAACTTTTACCAAAACCGCGATAATCAAAGATAAAAACATTACAACCTATTTGGTGAAAGAAATTAATTTTTTCCAAGCGGTGACTGATATTGCCAGCGTTGCCATGAAAAAAAAGAACGCTATAGCGCGCATCCTTACAAGGTATCCACCAGCCATGCAGTCTTACCTTATCCGTGGTAGAAAAATAAACATCTTCAAAATCAAGGCCGATATCTTTGGGATTATAATCTATTTGTCTGGTAGGATAAAAAATGGTGCGCTGCTCAAACCAACGCAGGTAAAGCAGTATAGAAAAAATTGCAACTGCAGCCCAGAAAATAGAATAACCCATTGCAAGCGAAGTAGTTGTTTTAAAACCCATAGGTACAAGTTGCGGACATAAAAATAACCTAATCCTTTATTATAAGCATAACCTGGTCGAAGTAAAGAGTGCCTTTGGCAACTGGCAAAGGTTCAAATTGATAACTTCTAATGGGGAAATCCAGCTCGCCATTACGGTCAGCAGAATCTGGCTGCCAGTCTCCGCGGGGAAAAAATTCAACCAGAGGACAAACCACCTCTTTCCAACCCGTCTTATCATCAATGGTGATAAACCGCCACATCTCATTGCCATTATCTTTAATATCTATGGCGATATTTGTTTGGGAATTAGAGCCATACATCCAGAAGCTAATTGCGGCAACCTTTGCCCAGTTGATATCTTCGGGTTTAACCAGCCAAGCTGTATTCTCAGCATCCAGGCCAAAGCCCCTGGCTATATACATATAACCCCCTGAAACTGCGTCAAAACTCGCCTTAAGCGACTGTTTGCCGGAGTGCTTAATATTAGCCTCTCCTGTAACCTCAAGGCTTGAGCCATTTCCTGAACCAAAATCAACAGTACCCTGAGGACCGCCACTTATTAAACCTTCAAAATCATCAAGCAAAACCTTACTTTCAGCCCAGCCACAGCTTAGCCCAAAAAATAAAAAAACTGCTATTAAAACAAATCTCTTCATCCGAACCTCCTTTTTTTAAAATCTTTATCCTTAAAAACAGGCAATCAAAATTTTTAATACCTTTTAGCCCACCCACTAAAAGAATCACAGTGCAAAATAGCAAAAGCCAGTTTTATCATTTATCTCATTTTTTTTGCATTGTATTGCGAAAGAATTCGAGTATATATATGGTAAGCAAAAAAAGGACAAAATAGACAATAGTACGCCAATTTTGTCTTAAGAAATGAAAACGGTGTCTTTTTTTGTATTTCTTGTATATCTGACCGTTTTTCTCTATCTGCTCAATGTATTCGTACTTGTAAAAAATCCTATCCCACAGTGAACGTTTCGACATAGGTTCTCTATTTTATTTCTGATAAGAAAACTGATAAAAATTACTCCTGCCACATAAACGCCAAAAGAAACCAGCCCATAAAACGGCTGTGGCAAAGATCTTTTTGTAAATCAAGCGGCTTACCCCTCCGGTTAATCCCGACGCAGAATCCCTGCTGCCACCTCAGCGCCTTCGTAGGAAAAAGAATCAAAAACAAACCCCAGCCAAATATCAAAACTAACCCAAAAAATATTCCAGTAAATACCCAAATATTAATCACAATATCCGCATAATATGATTAAGAAAATCAAACTCTGCCTCTACCATCTTCAGATTATGCTCCAGTATATACCTTAAGGTCACGGGATGCTCTGCTGCAGAAGATGCAATCATTCCTTTTAATCCTTTGATTAATCTGGCCAAAACCATAAGCCTGGCCCTCAACCTGCGTTTTGCAAGTTTGGGTTTAATATAATGTAAAAAGTAGAGACTGATGTCTAGGCTAAACTGCGGCCTTTTAAAATCAAGAAAACTTCTCTGGAGTAACTCCTGAAAACGGCTTTCTCCTTTGGGGGTGAGGATATAAATAAAACGTTCTGGCCTTTTACCTGATTTATCTGGCTCCTTTTTTAAAACGCCCTTTTTTTCTAATACCTTTAAAGGATAATAAATAGATTTTAGCTCGACCCCTGTAAACAAAGAAAGCACCTCATTTATCTTTTTTTTAATCTGGTAACCATGGGCCGGACCTTCCCGCAAAATACCTAAAAGGATTAACTCCTGCTCAATCACATTACCACCTTACCCATCGCCCGATACTTTTCATAACGCAGTCGTAACAGCTCATCGCTCCTGAGCTTTATAAGCTCCTTCAAGTGCCTCAGAATAACCTCCATTAAATTACTGGCCATAACCTCAGGGGCACGATGCGCCCCGCCTAATGGCTCAGGGACAATCTCATCAATAACGCCCATCTGCAATAGGTCCTGGGCAGTTAACTTTAAGACCTCAGCAGCCTCAGGCGCCTTGCTTCCGCTCTTCCAGAGTATAGCCGCACAGCCCTCAGGAGAAATCACTGAATAGTAGGCATTCTCTAATACCAAAACCCTATCTGCCACACCAATGCCTAACGCTCCACCAGAACCGCCCTCGCCGATAACTGTAGCCACAATAGGCACACGAATAGCTATCATCTCCCTTAAATTAAGTGCGATGGCCTGGGCCTGGCCACGCTCTTCAGCATCAACCCCAGGATAGGCGCCGGGTGTATCGATAAAGATTATTATTGGCAGATTGAATTTTTCCGCCAGCTGCATTATCCTTAAGGCCTTGCGGTAACCTTCTGGGTGGGCGCATCCAAAATTGCGCAAAAGATTCTCCTTGGTATCCCTCCCCTTTTGATGACCAATCACAACTACCTTAAAATCTTCGAATTTGGCCAGACCACATACTATTGCCTTATCATCGGCAAAGCTCCTATCGCCATGCAGCTCAATAAAGTCCTGCATCATCATATTTATATAATCTAATGTATAGGGTCTTTGGGGATGGCGGGAGATTTGCACCTTCTGCCAAGGACTGAGGTTACGATAGGTATCCTTCTTCAAAAGCTCGAGTTTCTCCTCCAGCCGTCGCAGGTCATCAGAGAGGTCGATATTCTTTTCTTTAATAATCTCTTTTAACTCGGCGATTTTTTTTTCTAACTCAGCAATTGGTTTCTCAAAATCAGGAGCCGCCATAAATTGTCCTTTTTAAGATAAAGGTAAGCTAAATTCAGGCCTAATCCATAACCGTTACCGGCGTCCCCAAAGAAACGATTGAATAAAGCTCTTCCACATCTGGATTAGTCATCCGTATACAACCATCAGTAATCTGCTTGCCAATACCTTGGGGGTCGTTGGTGCCATGGATGCCGTAACCTGCTATATCAAATCCTAACCAGCGCGTACCCAAGACATTTTCGGGGGTGCCAGAAGGAACTACTGCCCCAGCCTTAAACCAGGTAGGATTTATGAGCTTGTTTACTATCTTAAAATTTCCCGCAGGGGTAGAAGAGTTTCTCCCTGTAGCGACTGTATAGGTCTTGATAATCTCGTCGTCGGCCTTGAGGATAAGGATATTTTGACGTTTATAGACAATAATATTAAATTTGGCATTGCATACCTTCAACCGCTTGCCGGGAAATATACGGTCATCAGCGAGGCTGTTGATTTTTTTGATTAACTCTACGGTGGTATTAAACTCTTTGGCAATCTTGGTAAGGGTATCTGCGGGCTGAACGGTGTAGAAGGTAGAATGAAACTCAACAGTAGGTGAAAAAATAAGTTTGATATTTATCTCTTCAACCCGCCTCTGCCAATCCATTACCTCTGGGGCGTTAGGAAAATCATTGATCAATTTTTGATAAGTCACCTTGGCCTCTTGGAGATTACCTTTCTCCTGAAGCTCTTTGGCCAAGGCTAAAAGATTAGCTGCCTGAGAGACAGGGGCGGGACTCGAGTGACCACCTACCCCAATTTTTCCTTTTTTCAAACTTACAAAAATTATTCCGCCCAAAAGAAGTGCAATTACTAATACAACAACAACCCATAATCTATTCACGTTATTCTCCTTTAGTGTGTATTAGTTAAAAAGGCAACTGTAACCCCCAACAAAAACCCTGCAATAACCTCAATGGGCGTATGCCCTATCAACTCCCTTAACCGATGCTCATTAATCTTTCCTTGCCAGTAAATATCCTCGGTAATTTTATTCAATATCCGCGCCTGTCTACCAGCAGCCCGACGCACACCCTGGGCATCGAACATCACCACCAATGCAAAGGCTGCTGCCAAGGCAAAGTGCACACTATCAAAACCAAAATTAAGTCCCACCGAGGTAGCCAGACACGAGGCACCTGCCGCATGGCTGGAAGGCATACCACCACTGCCAACAAACCAACGGAAATCAAACTTATGATAACGGATAGCCCCAATGGTAACCTTTACCAGCTGGGCGATAACCCAGGTCGAAAGCGTGGTGATAAAAATCCTGTTTCTTAAAATTTGGGTTATGTATTCGTGCATTATTTACTCTGAGACAGGAATAACCTCAATTTTGACCCGTTGTGGATATGTAGGCACGCCATCTTTAATTATATAACCTCTGTTATTACCGATATTGGGTTGCGGCTTGCGTTTCAGTTTCTCCAGGATATCTCTTCCTTGTCTGCGCAGGTTTCGGATTGCCTTTTTTAACTCAGCAAGAGAAGAAAACCTAGTCCTTAATTGCTCATTCTCCTCAGAGAGCTTGGCCACCTGCTCTTTAAGCCCCTCATTGGAACTGCGTAAGGCAATATTCTCGCTTTGCAAAATCCCTATCTGGGAATTCAACCCGTCAACTCGCAACATAACTTTTTTGAATTCACTATCCAACTTCCGCACCTTAAAGTTACTTTGCCGAAGGTATTCCTTAAGAAGGATGTTCTTGCGGGACATCTCATCCTTTTTTTTTATTGCATTATCCAATGCTGTCATCATCTGTTGTCTATCCTGCTGTAAGGTAGAAATCTTCAATCTCTGCCTTGCGACTGTATCCTGTAAGACTATTGAATCCAAAACCATCTTGGCCAGATAAAAAGCACTGAATAAGGCTATCGCCGATAGGATAATAGCCAAGGTATTGGTCTTCTGCTGCATAAATAGTCTCCTAATTATAAATATTATAAAACGGTTGAGTTAAATTGCAAGATTTTTCTATACCAAGATTTTAAGGCAGGTGCTATTAAGCCAATTTATATAAACTCACTAACCCAGCTGCCTATCCCAATAGCGATATTGGATTGCCTCACAGATATGCTCATCCTGAATATCCCTGCTTTCAGCCAAATCCGCAATTGTCCGACTTACTTTTAAGATGCGTTCATAACTGCGGCAGGAAAGATTGAGCTCTTTTATTGCCATATCCAAAACCCTGCCCGCCCCGGAATCCAAAAGGCAAAATTCCTGAATTAAGCGTGGCGGCATCTGGGAATTAAAAAATATACCTTTGTCCTTAAACCTTTCCAATTGAATCTTCCTTACCCTTTCAACCCGCGCCCTAATCGAACTAGAAGGCTCTGCAGTTTTTGTCGAGAGCATTTGTCGATATTTTAACTCCGGAACCCAAATATGGATATCTATGCGTTCCAACAATGGCCCGGAGATTTTACTTTGGTATCTTTGAATCTGTCCGCTACTACAACGACAGTTCTTCAAGGAGGATTGATAATAACCGCAATAGCAGGGATTCATAGCGCAGATTAAAAGAAAATTACTCGGAAAGGTTAAGGTGCGGTTGGCGCGGGCAATGGTAACCTTTCTATCCTCCAGGGGTTGACGCAAAGACTCCAAGGTATCACGGTGAAACTCCGCCAATTCATCTAAAAACAAGACCCCGTTATGGGCAAGGCTCACCTCGCCTGGCCGCGGGTTCTGACCACCACCTACCAAGGCAATGTCCGAGGCAGTATGATGGACTACCCTGAATGGCCGCTGGGTAATCAAAGGACTCTCTTTAGGCAATAATCCAGCAATGCTATAAAGCTGGGTAGTCTCAAAAATCTCCTCTTTAGTCATCGCCGGCAAAATCGAAGGAACCCTTTTGGCCAGCATAGTCTTGCCTGCACCTGGAGGACCAATAAAAAGTATATTATGCATCCCACTAACAGCTACCTCCAGCGCCCTCTTAGCCATATGCTGGCCTTTTACTTCGGAAAAATCCGTATCATAATCCTGCCTGCCTAACACATCCTCAAGCTCTAACTTTAGTGGCTTTCTATCTAATAAATTAGCCAGAAGATAAACCGCCTCCTTAAGCGTATCTACCGAATACACATCCACCTCTTTTACCACTGCTGCCTCATAGACATTCTCAGGAGGAACAATCAACTTTTTACCGGAAAACCTCCTTAAAAAAAGCGCGATTGGCAAAACCCCGGGAACCTTTCTAATCCGGGCATCCAAAGACAATTCTCCCAAAAACACAAAATCCTGAAGCCCGGCAGTAGGAATCTGCCCGCTGGAAGCCAAAATCCCTAAGGCAATAGGCAGGTCAAAATAGGAACCTTCTTTTTTTATATCGGCAGGAGCTAGATTTACTGTAACCCTTCCCTGAGGATACTCATAGCCACAGTTTTTAATCGCGCTTTTTACCCGGTCGCGGCTCTCTTTCACCGCAGTATCAGGCAACCCAACCACAGATATCAAAGGAAGCCCGCCGGATACATCTACCTCTATCTCCACTAAATACGCCTCGCTGCCAAATATTGAGGCTGAGTAAAGTTTAGAAAGCATAAGCCATCACCTCCCGTTATAATAGACGGCAGGGGTGGCAAAATCTAACCTGAAATTTCTGGATTAAATTTTAAGGGCTGGTGAAATCCTGATTAGAATCCTGGCTTAAGAAACCGTTGCCAGATTATTTAAAGATTGTCTTACTAATAATAAATGATGCAAAGACAATCGACACCATAGACATTAGTTTAATCAATATATTAAGCGATGGTCCTGAGGTATCCTTAAAAGGATCGCCCACAGTATCACCTACGACGCTGGCCTTGTGTGGCTGTGACCCCTTGCCTCCATAATTGCCTGCCTCAATATATTTTTTGGCGTTATCCCAGGAGCATCCAGAATTAGCCATCATAACCGCTAAAACAAACCCGGAAACCAAGGCGCCAGAAAGAAGCCCTACCTCTGCCTCAAGCCCCATAAAAATACCCACAAGTATCGGAGCAATCAAGGCCAGAAGCGCT
>Ga0272448_1007337_pt1 | contig 11699 bp, 13 predicted proteins | sample YNPCB0191_FD_202220 | JGI IMG/M metagenome (GOLD analysis project Ga0272448, IMG submission 202220) | Hot spring sediment microbial communities from Yellowstone National Park, WY, United States - YNP-CB-019-1 | ecosystem: Environmental > Aquatic > Thermal springs > Hot (42-90C) > Sediment... | reverse complement strand
TGGAGCAACCGGGAACCGACCAGGTGACCGTAGTTGTCATTGACCAGCTTGAAGAAGTCGAGGTCCATGAAGATGAGGGAGAAGGGCGACTGGTAGCGGATGGAGCGGGAAATTTCGGTTTCCAGCAGGGTGTGGAGATGGCGTGAATTATAAAGTCCGGTGACATCATCGATGATGGTCAGTTCTTTAATTTTGGCCACGAAGCGCGCGTTCTCAATGGCGATGGCTACAAAATCCGCGAGCGCTTCCAGAAGCTGGGTCTGGCGATGGTTCCCGTTCACCGAATCGGCGTTGAGCAGTTCAATCACTCCCAGCACCTTGCCCTTGCTGATGAGCGGCACGGCCGCGACCGAGCGGGTGCGGAATCCGGTCTGCTCATCAACCCATTTGGCAAATCGCTGGTCCTGGTAGGCGTCCGCAGTGTAAATCGGCTGACCGTTCTTGGCCACCCAACCGGCAATGCCCTCGCCCAGCTTCATCCGGAGGTCTTTAAGTTTCTTGGCCGCGCTCCCTACTGAAACTTCAAAATAAAGTTCCTGCCGCTCCTCGTCCAGCATCAGCAGAGACCAATCCTCGGGCTTGAAGGTCTGGGCAATGATTTCCATAATCTTGGCCAGAACTTCTTTCAAGTCCAGGGTGGAGGTCAGGGTCTTGGCCACTTCCTGGAGGATGGCCAGCTCGTTGTCCCGGTCAGGTTCCATCATTCAGCCTCAATGGTTCAGACCACGCTCCGGGGCTTCAGCCCCGGGCCAGACTTCCTCTTTAAGTTTATCATAAAGTCCGCCCAGCACATACTGGAGCTGCTTGTCCACCTGGGTGCGGTGAGTGGCGGCCCAGAACACGCGTCCACATCCCGGACATTGCCGGAAATAGTTCTGGGTCTGCTGCACGAACGGTGGAATCCTGTCCTTGATATCCTCTTTGTTCACGGGCTTAAGTTCGAGGTTGCAGTCAGCGCAACGGCTGAAAACCCGCAGCCGAATCCGGTCCTGAAATTTTTCAACCACCTCCTTGAGTTGATGTGCGGGATAGTTCTCTTCCACCAGATAATGGGGGATGCGCTCCTCGGCCAGAACCTTGACCAGCTTTAAATCCCGGGTCAGGACCAGACGGGACTCGCGCCCGGCAATGGCCAGAAGTTCTCGGTCATCGATGCGGTTCCGGTAAAAGACATCCTGGCCGATGATGCGCAGCCAGCGCGCGAGTTTGCCAAGCATATCATCGCAGAGGAACTTGATATTCACGAGCAAATTATATCATAATCGGAGGTGCTTAAGAACTTTTCAGGTCCGGTTCTTGAGCAAAAAGCCGAGGGTGGCTAAAATAGAAAGCCGATGAGAATCAGGCCCTCACTTATCACCTTCGATTTCGGGGACACGCTGGTTACGAGCGACCCGCCTTATCTCACCCGCATCTGGATGGCTTTGCAGGAACTGGGGGTGAAGCGCGCATTGAGAGAGGTAGAAAAGGCCTATCATTTTGCAGACTGGCGGACGAGTGAGGAGCTTTTTCGACAAAAAGATTTTGCGCCGAAAAAATACCAGCAACTTCTGGGCGAGACCCTGCTCAAAGAGCTGGGGGTGAAAAGCGGGACCGGGCAACTGCTCCGCGAACTGGCGCGCTGGCTTACGGGGATGAGGCCGGAGCGGGTGATGGTCCCGGGCGCCGAAAAGCTTTTGCGCGAACTTAAGAGGCGGGGGTACCGGATGGGCATAATCTCCAACAATGACGGACGGACATGCGAGAAATGCCGCGCAGTGGGCATTGAGGAATATTTTTCGTTCATACTTGATTCCACACTCGAGCAGATGGTCAAGCCCGACCCGGAATTTTTCAAAAAGGCGCTTGCAATTTCAGTCGCCAGGCCGGAAGATAGTCTGCATGTCGGCGACCTTTGGGGAAGCGACATTCTGGGGGCGTCCTCGGCCGGGTTTTGGGCCGCGTGGCTTTGGAACGGCTATTTGCGGCCGGGCAGGAAATCCAGGGTCTTCAGGATTGAAAGACCCGACCAGGTTTTGAATTTTCTGGCTTAGCGGGGGGGGAAGATGGAGGAGAGAATCAGGAAGCTTTTGAAGTATGAGCCGAAGCTGGAAAGCATAATTGGCAAAGCCATCCGCGAGGATGTAGGCAAGGGGGACATAACCACCGAGCTTTTGTTTGACGACCGTCAAAAGGCGCATGGTCTGATTCTTGCTGAAGACCGGTGCATTGTGTGCGGTACTTACATTGCGCAGAGGGTTTTTGAACAGCTGGACCCGAGCGCGAATGTCCGGACGGAGGTTAAGGACGGGGACGAGATTCAGCCGGGGAAGATAGTTGCGGAGATAACCGGTCGGGCGCGGCGGATGCTTACGGGGGAGCGGCTGGCGATGAATTTTCTTCAGCATCTTTCGGGCATTGCCACCTTGACCAGGAAATTTGTGCGAGCCGTTGAGGGCACGGGCGCGAAAATCGCGGCCACGCGCAAGACCACGCCGCTGCTTCGGGGTCTGGAGAAATACGCGGTGGAGACCGGCGGCGGTTTCAGCCACCGGATGCGTCTGGATGACGGGATTTTAATCAAAGACAATCACCTGGCGCTTTTCGGAAACATCAGGGAGGCGGTGGCTTCAACCAAGGCCAAGGCTCCGCGCGGCAAAAAGGTGGAGGTGGAGGTTGAGTCTCTGGGCGAGCTGCGCGATGTTCTTGAAGCCGGTGCCGACATCATTTTGCTGGACAATATGAATATCGAGAAGCTGCGCGAGGCGGTCAGGATAGCCAAGGGCAAGGCTTTGCTGGAGGCGAGCGGAGGTGTGCATCTGGAAAATGTCCGGGAGATTGCTATGAGCGGGGTTGACTTTATTTCCGTGGGCGCATTGACCCATTCCGCGCCTGCGGTTCATTTCAACATGATAGTCAAGAAGTATTAACCCGGAAGGGATGACAGGGGCGCAGGATGCTTTTAGTGATTGATGTTGGGAATACCAATACGGTGCTCGGGATTTTCGACCGGGAGAAGCTGGTCGAGTCCTGGCGTATCGGGACTACGGTGGAGCGGACCACGGATGAGTATGGCATCATGCTCAAGGAGCTTTTGGTGTTCAGCAAGGTCAGGCGCCAGGATATTGACGGCATGGTTATCTCCAGCGTGGTGCCTCCGCTGCGTGCCAGCCTGGAGGGGCTTGGCAAAAAATACCTGAATGTGGAGCCGCTGATTGTGGAGCCGGGGGTGCGCACCGGTCTTTCCATCCACATGGACAATCCCCGGGAGGTGGGCGCGGACCGGATTGTCAATGCGGTCGCGGGCTGGAACAAATATCATACCAGCCTCATCATCATTGACCTGGGCACCGCCACCACCTTTGATTTCGTCTCGTCCTCCGCCGTCTATGAAGGTGGTATCATCGCGCCAGGTTTGGGAATCAGCGCCGAGGCGCTCTTCCGTGAGGCGAGCAAGTTGCCCAGGGTTGAGTTGCTCCTGCCCAAGACCGTGATTGGCAAGAACACCATCTCGGCCATGCAGAGCGGAATCATCAACGGCTATGCCGGCCTGATTGACGCGATTGTGCTTAAGATGAAAAAAGAAATCAAGGAGCTTTATCCTTCCGAACCGGTTCCCAAAGTAATTGCCACCGGCGGCTTGGTGCCCATCATCGCTCCGGTGGCCAAGACCATTGAAGAAGTCAACATGGACCTCACCCTTGACGGACTGCGCATCATCTACGAGCTGAACCAGCAAGAAAAACCCGGCGCCAAGTCTTGAAATTCTGCTCGAGCTGCGAAGAGATTTCTGAAAAATCAGCGGCAGTGAGTGCTTGGTCGGGCGCAGTCAGCGAAACAGCAAGGTTCCCGCCTTCGGAAATGAAAGCTGAATAATAGAATGGAATAAATCAGAGCCATTTTTTTGATTTGAGGACAGGGGAGGTCGCTGATAAACTATTAAAGATGGCAAATCAGATGTTGGTGGTGCTTTTAGGGGGAGCGTTGCTCCTGATTTACGGGGTTCGGGTTGCGGGTCAGGGGCTGAAGACCGCAGCCGGCGCTCAAATCAAAAACGCTCTTTCCCAGACCACCCGTAACCGTTTTCTCGGGTTGCTGGTGGGGATAGTGGTCGCCTTTTTTCTCCAGAGCAGCTCCTCAACCTCGGTCATGCTTGTAAGCTTTGTGGATTCCGGTCTGGTGCTGGTCAGCCAGACATTAGCTGTTTTGCTCGGAGCCGGCATCGGCGCCACGCTCACCGTCCAGCTGATTTCCTTCAAACTCTATGATTACGCCATCGGCATCGCAGGTCTGGGGCTGCTTTTGATGTTCGTTTCCCGCTCGGCCGCCCGTAAGGCATTGGGGGAGAGCATTTTCGGATTCGGGTTGATATTTTTGAGCATAAAAATAATCAGCGATACCATGGCGCCTTTGAAAGAAAACGAACTTTTCCAGCAGATACTTTTGACCATCGGCCGGGAGCCGGTGCTGATGGTTCTGTTAAGCGGGGCGCTCACCGGGCTGATGCAGTCAAGCGCCGCGACCATGGGCTTGGCCTTGAGCCTGGCGCTCAATCATCTGATTGACCTGCGCACCGCCTTGCCCATCATGCTGGGCGCGAACTTGGGGACCATATCCACGCCATTTTTGGCCAGCCTGCGGACCAGGAGCGAGGCGCGTCAAGTCTCAACTGCACAGGTGATTTTCAAGGTATTGGGCGTTTTGATTTTTATCCCGCTTCTGCCCTGGTTCCAGAAGCTGGTGGAATTGACCTCGCAATCGTTCCCCCACCAGATTGCCAACGCTCACACCATTTTCAACTGTATCGTTGCGCTCTTGTTCATTCCCTTCACCGGTCCGGTCTACAAACTTGTGTTGAGGTTGAGTCCTGCGCGCAAGGAGGTTCGCGAGGAGCGTTTCGGGCCGAAATATCTTAACCCGGAGTTGTTGCAGACCCCGTCCCTTGCCCTGGCCGCGGCCACGCGCGAGGCCATGCGTCTGGCGGAAATAGTGCAGGACATGCTGGCCATATGCATCCGACCGTTTGCCGACCCGTGCCCGGACCCGGAGATGATTGAAAAAATCGAGCAGATGGATGACAAGGTTGACATTCTTGACCGGGAGATAAGATTTTATCTGACACATGTATCTCGCAATCCCCTGGACGAGGAAGACGCGAAGCGGGAAATGGAGATTCTGAATTTAATTTACAATTTGGAAAGCCTGGGGGATGTGATTGACAAGAATCTGATGGAATTGGCTAAAAAGAAGTGTCGGAAGGAAGCGAGTTTTTCCAAGGAAGGCAAAGACGAGCTGATAGCGTTTCATCAGAAAATTTATCAGAACCTGGTGCTGGGCTTGAGTGCGTTCGCCACGCGTGATGAAACCATTGCCCAGCAGGTGCTCCGCAACAAGAGCAAGATTCGGGACCTGGAGCAGGAATATTACCAGAACCATCTCCGCCGTCTGGAGGAGGGGTTGGCGGAAAGCTTTGAAACCAGCCGCATCCACCTGGATGTGCTGTCCAACCTGCGGCGCATCAATTCCTATATCACCAATATCGCTTATCCCATCGTGACCAAGACCAAGAGCGAAGCAAAAGAATAGCCGTTTCCAACCGAAGTGTTTGCAAAGAAGTCAGCGAAAGCGGGGGAGAGAAGGACCGCAGCAGCCTGCTAAATTTTCCCGGATTTCTTGCTGGCGATGTAAAGCCGAATCTTCTGGCGCTCTGCTTCGGGGACCGTCTCGAACCTGATGGCCATTCCCGGCGGGAACCGCTTCTGGCCGCCTTTCTCATAGATGATGCGTATCACCCGGCCTTTGACCAGGACGGGATGTTCGTTTTCAAAAAGTTTCAGCTCAAGTCCCAGGAGGGTTCCGAGCCGCTTCGGCTCGATAGTTTTGATGTAGACCCCGCCCTCGGAGAGGTCGTAAATTTTTTCCGAGTCGATTACTACTCTTTCATACAGCCTTTTGTTCGGCTTGTCCATCTCAATCCCCTGGTCAATATACCAAAATTTACATAGATTGGCAACCGAAATTTGACCATATGGTAATATTTCCGAAGCGGCAGCCGGAGCAGATGATTCCGGGGCTTGAAAAAAAAGGCAAACTGTTCTGAAATCAGGGCTATGAGTCAGCGCGGCTGCGGGATACTGCTTCATATAAGTTCGCTGCCTTCCCGGTTCGGAATCGGAGACTTGGGGCCGTGGGCCTATAAGTTCGCGGATTTTCTCGCCGAGGCGGGCATAAGCCATTGGCAGGTTCTGCCGCTCAATCCCACAAGCACATCCAATTTCAATTGTCCATACAGCAGCGAGTCAGCGTTCGCGGGCAACACGCTTTTTATCAGCCCGGAGTTTTTGGTGCGGGACGGTTTTATCGAGAGCACCTACCTTGACCCATTGCCCACATTCCCGGCGGAGCGTGTGGACTACGAAAGGGTAATGACCTATCAGGAGATTTTTCTTTTCCGGGCTAACGAGTTTTTCAAGAAGAATCAGAAGCGGGGCGAGTTTGAGCAGTTCTGCGGCGAGCATGATTATTGGCTGGAAGATTTTGCCATGTTCATGGCGTTCAAGGATTATTTCCAGGGTCGACATTGGCAAAACTGGCCGGTGGAGGTTCGAGACCGTCATCCGGAGGCTTTGCGGTCTTTGCGGGAGAAGCTGTCCGAGGAAATAGCCAGGCAGAAATTTTTGCAGTTCGTTTTTTTCAGTCAATGGTTTTCGCTGAAGAGCTACTGCAACCGTCTGGGGATAAAAATTCTGGGCGATTTGCCGATTTATGTGGACTATGACAGCGCCGATGTCTGGTCTCATCCAGAGCTGTTCAAGCTGGACGCGGACAAGCAGCCGGTTTTTGTCTCCGGAGTGCCTCCCGATTATTTCAGCGCCACCGGCCAGTATTGGGGCAACCCGGTCTATAACTGGGAGGTTCTGAAACAAACCGGTTATGATTGGTGGCTCAAGCGTTTCGGCCATAACCGGAAACTATTTGACATGCTGCGGGTGGACCATTTCCGGGGATTCGTTTCCTTCTGGGAAATCCCGGCGTGTGAGAAAACCGCGGTCAAGGGAAGATGGACCAAAGGTCCGGGGCACGAGCTTTTTGCGCGGCTCCGTCAAAATTATCCTGAACTCAAAATCATCGCCGAGGACCTGGGCATAATCACCCCGGAGGTGAGGGAATTCATCGCCGAGCTGGGGCTGCCGGGGATGAAGGTTCTCTTGTTCGCCTTCACCGAGGACCTTGCTGAAAACCCGTATGCGCCTCATAACCATATTCGAAACTGCGTGCTTTACACCGGTACCCATGACAACAATACGGCTCGTGGCTGGTTTGAGGAAGAAGCGAGTGAGGCGGAGAAGCAAAGGTTTTGCGCCTATATCGGGAGGAAGGTTTCGGCCGAGGAATTCAGCGAAGCGCTTGTGCGTATGGCCCTGATGTCGGTGGCTGACCTTGCCATAATCCCCATGCAAGACATTCTGGGTTTGGGCCGAGCCAGCCGGATGAACACCCCGGCGGTGCTCAAGGGCAATTGGGAATGGAGACTCCTGCCCGAACAGCTCAACCCCCAACTCGGCCCAAAACTGCACGAGATGCTGAAGCTGTATGCCAGGGCTAACCGAAAACCCGCCAACTGAAATTTACCGAGACCGCCCTCGCGTTTGACAGTCCTGTTGAAGCTCGCTATAAAAAACAGGAGATAGAGTTTTTTCTTCAAGTCCGGCTTCAGGGAGGACCGATGTCCGAATCTGGGAAAGAGCAGAAGGTGAAAGGCGCCCTGATGGTGGGGCTGGCCATGGTCATCAAGGCTGGCAAGGACATCGACTGGCTGGCCATGACCAGGCTCACGGCTCAAGACCTGCAACTAATCAACAGAGGAATTATGTCGTCCCTCTGGTATGACAGGGAACTCTATGAGCGGATGGGCGAGGCGGTCTACAAGATGATTGGACATAACCAGCCCGAGGGAGCTTTCCAGTTCGGGCACGGGATTGTGGCCGAGACCCTGCTCAAGGTCTATCGAGGACCTTTGGTATCAAGCGACCCCAAAGGACTGCTCGCCAAATTTGCGGAGCTTTACGGCACGGCCTGGTTCAATTTCGGCAAGGCGGAATTCACGGCCACACCCGAGGGAGGAGTTTTCAAGGTCGCAGACCCCGGTGGACTGCCGTTCGGAAAAGGGTTTTTGTGCATGCTTAAAGGCGTTTTCGCGCGATTGGTCAAGGAAAATCAGGGGGAAAATGTTATAATCGATTGTCCGGAGGAGAAACTGCCGGAGGGGCAGAAAATCACCAGTGCTGTCTTGAACATCCGTTGGGAATAAGCAAACTTAATTTTTCAGTTCGTATTTTTCAGGGTGTGACTGGAATTTTAGCAGTTGGTAAAAGGAGTAGTAAAATGGTCGAGTCCCAGAATCTTAAGGCCAAGGGGGCGTTGCTGATACCGCTGGCGCTGATTGTAAACAGTCTCAAGAATGCTGACTGGAAAAGCCATGGCGGGCTTACGGATGATGACCTCCAGCGCATCCGCAAGGGCATTTTGGCCTCGCAATGGTATGAGCGGGACATGCTGGAACGGGTAGCTTCAGCGGTGTTCAAGGTTGCCGGCCAGGGCAAGCCCGAGAGCGCTTATCAGTTCGGGTTCGGGGTCATGGCTGAATCCCTTCTTAAAATATATCGGGGGCCGCTCACGGAAAGCAATCCCGAGGAACTGTTGCGCAAGTTTTCCCAGTTCTGGAACGGCACTTGGTTCAACAGCGGGCGAATCGAATTCAGCATGACCAGCCAGGGAGCGCTTGCCCGGGTGGTGGAACCGAATGGCATCATTTGTCAGGAATGTTTTGTGCCCATGCTGCGGGGCATTGTCATGCGGCTGATGAAGGAGAACGGCTTGAAAAACGGCCAGGTGGAGATTCCCGAGGAAGCCCTTGTGGAAAAGGAAAAACTTATATCTCTAACCATGAATATCCGTTATGATAAATAAAAACTTAAGCCGTGATTTGAGGACTGAAAAGTTCAAAAGCAAGAAGGCAGGGAGCAAATGACGGAATTGAAAAAGGAACTGATGGCCAAGGGGCCGCTTTTGATTCCATTGGCTCTGATTATCAACAACACCAAGCATCTGAACTGGACCCAGGGCACGGATTTAAGCGAGGCGGATGTGAAACTAATCCGCAAAGGCATCCTGTCCTCGCAGTGGTATGAACGAAGCCTGATGGAACGAATGGCGCTTGCGGTCTTCAAGCTGGTAGGAAAGGAGCTGCCGGAAAGTGCGTTTCAGTTCGGCTACGGAGTGATGTGCGAAACCCTGCTCAAGATCTACCGCAGCCCACTGACCAGCAACGACCCCAGGGAAATCATCTCCAAGTTCGCGAACTTCTACAGCGGAACCTGGTTCAATACCGGAAAGGCTGAATTTACTCCCGAGGGCAAAGGCGGTGTTTTTAAAATCGAAGACCCTGATGGAATCCCCTGTCCCAAGGCCTTTGTGCCCATGATGCGCGGGGTTTTTTCCAGGCTGGTCAAGGAGAACGGCGGCCAAAATGTCAAGGTTGTGGCGGTGGAAGAGCCGCTGGTTTCGAAACAAAAAATTTATACCTTGACTTTGAACATGAGCTGGGAGTAATATCTCCAGGCAGAGATAATTTAAGGAGCCGAGATGTTGAACTTGAAAGAACTGGTCAAGAACGGAAAGGCCAAAGAGGCAGAAGATGCTGTCAAGGCGCTGTTGGTGCAAAAGGTTGCGCCGGAGAAAATTCTGCAGGAAGCGCTGATTCCGGCCATGGACGAGGTCGGCGACCTTTTCCAGAAGGGCGAATACTTCGTGCCCGAGATGCTGGTCGCGGCCCGGGCCATGAAGCAGGCCATGTCCGTGCTTCGGCCGGTGTTCAAGGAAAAGGGAATTCAGCCCCTGGGCAAGGTGGTGCTGGGCACGGTGAAGGGAGACCTTCATGACATTGGCAAGAATCTGGTGGTGATGGCCCTGGAAGGCGCGGGGTTCGAGGTCATCGACCTGGGCGTGGACGCCGGCCCGGAAAAATTCGTGGAGGCGGTCAAAGCCCACAAGCCCATCGCCATCGGCATGAGCGCTCTGCTCACCACTACCATGATGTCGATGAAGGACACGGTCAAGGCCTTGAACGATGCGGGCTTGAGAAAGAGCGTCAAGGTAATGATTGGCGGGGCGCCCATCCGTGAAGAATTTGCACGGGAAATCGGCGCGGATTTCTACGGTCGCGACTCGGTTGAGGCCCGAAACTATGCTCGCCTGGTCATCCAGAACGAAGCCTGAACGGAGACCGAATCTGGCGACCGATTTCCATACCACATGACCATGAATGATATTCGCGAAACAGAGATGGTGAGAGTAGCGGCCGCCCTCAACGACAGCCCCTTTTACAAGTTCATCCGGATGAGAGTGGTCCGCATCGATGAAGGCAGTTCCGAGGTGCATCTCGAATTGAGGCCGGAATATAAAAATATCTGGGGCTCGGTCCACGGTGGAGTCGCAGCAACCCTCCTGGACACCTCCTGCGGGTCGTCCCTCTATACCTCGCTCACTGAAAACGAAGGGGCTATGACCATTGACCTGCGCGTGAATTTTCTGGCCCCGGTCCGGGAGGGAACCTTAATTGGCAAAGGCAGGTTCGTGCATCGCACCCGTACCCTAGCCTGGAGCCAGGCCGAGGCCTTTGACCAGGAGGGAAAGCTTTTGGCCCGGGCCGAGGCGATTCATAAGATAATCAAACGGGAGTGGGCGAAATAAATCGGCGCAGAACACGAGCGCGCCCAAGGAGGCAAAAATGGTAACCGCCATCGTCTTGATTAACGCCCTGCGGAATAAAATTCCGGAGACCACACAGGCCTTGGCCGGACTTAATGGGGTATCCGAGGTTTATTCCATTGCCGGGCCTTATGACATCGCGGCCATCGTCCGGGTCAAGTCCAACGAGGAACTGGCGGAACTGGTAACCCGCAAGATGCTCAAGCTGGAAGGAATTGAAAAAAGCACCACCCTCATCGCTTTTGAAACTTTCTCTAAATTCGACCTCGAGCGCATGTTCTCGCTCGGCCTGGAGAAATAGGTCCGGGGCAGCTGTGGGCAGGAGATATTCCAGGTTTTCGAAGCGGAGATTTCCGGCCGGGGTCATCTGACATGCAGGAAAATCCGCGTCTGCGCTCCGACCTCGTGATTTTGCCGGTGGAAATCCAGGGCGAGCGGATGCTTTTTTTCCAAGACCCGGGACGATGGTGCGAGGAGCTGGTGTTCGTGCCCATTGAATTCGTGCCCATTCTCCAATATTTCACGGGAGCGCTCACGGTCCGCGAGATTCAGGAGAATCTTATGCGTGAAACCGGGGAGCTGGTGGAGAGTGAGATTATCGAGAAAATAGCGGAGGAGTTGGACGCCAAGCACTTGCTCGACTCGGCAAATTTCCGGAATTACATCAGCGGGCTCCGGTCGGAATGGGACAAAGCGGAGACGAGGCCGGCACTGCTTGCCGGCCAGAGCTATCCCGCAAAACCAGAGGAGCTTAAGAAATTTCTAGACCAGTTCTACACCGCGGCGGACGGCCCGGGGCTGCCCTCGGAAAATCACGGCAATCAGCTCAAAGCGGTCATCGCCCCGCACATCGACCTTGGCCCGAACGGCGCGTGCTATGCGTATGCCTACAAGCGGCTGGTGGAGGAAAGCCAAGCCGAGCTTTTTGTTATTCTGGGCACGGCGCATTC
>Ga0272448_1007336_pt1 | contig 11700 bp, 7 predicted proteins | sample YNPCB0191_FD_202220 | JGI IMG/M metagenome (GOLD analysis project Ga0272448, IMG submission 202220) | Hot spring sediment microbial communities from Yellowstone National Park, WY, United States - YNP-CB-019-1 | ecosystem: Environmental > Aquatic > Thermal springs > Hot (42-90C) > Sediment... | reverse complement strand
GATTCCTCGCCGACGCTGCGGGCCCGCGTGGACAAGGCCAATGCCGCCGAGGCCGACCTGTTCGTGTCGATCCACGCGAACGCGGCGGGTAATGCCCGCGGCTATCTGGCCGTCTCGGGAACGAGCACGTACTACAAGGACAAGCACTGCCGCCTGCTTGCGGACCTCGTTTACCGCAAGCTGCTCGGCCTGGGCTGGGGCGAGTTCGGCGTGGTCGGCAACTTCTCCTATTATCCGCTGCAGAACACGCGGATGCCGGCGATCCTGATCGAGCAGGCGTTCATGTCGAACCCGGCGGACGAGGCGAGGCTGCTGGAGCCGACGTATCAGCGCGATCAGGCCACGGCCATCGCGGATGCGCTGGAGCAGTTCCTGAGCGGCGTGCGAGAGGTCCGCGCCGATTACGCCCCGCCCCACGTGTACAAGGAACCGCCGCCGCGGCGTCGGGCCTTTACCCGGCCGGCAGGCAACCGACCCGAGGGCATGCGCCGACGTACAACCACGCGCCCCGCACCGTAACGGCCGCGTCCCTGCGACCGGGCATGCTCGCCGGCCCGACGACCGGGAAAAAGGCTTACAATCGCCCGCTCATGACAAACCGATAGCTCCCCGCGCCGACATTGAACACCACGGCGCCCTTTTCCATGCGGAGGAACTTCACCCCCGGCGCGGCGTCCGGTGCGATCCCGTTGCGGAAGATCACCGTCTTGCCCTCCGTGATCGTCACCTGTTGCTTGCCGAGCGTCGGGATCGCTACCTCGGCGCTCGTGTTGGCGGGGATCCGCACGTCGAGCGCCAGACCGTCTTCCGTCCGCTGCCACCGGCTGCCGATCGTACCGTACGTCGAACGATGCACGGCCCCGGCCCACTTCAGGTCGCCCGTCGGCATCGGTCGCATGAGCGCACGCTTGAAGCCCGGGTGTTCCGGATCCGAGCGGATACCCGCCACATACTGATAGAGCCAGACGGCCATGTCCCCCACAAGCATCAGGTGGTTGTGGGAGTTCATTGCGGGGTCGGCCGTGTCGCCGTTCCAGAGTTCCCAGATCGTCGTCGCGCCGTGCTCGGCCATGTAGCCCCAGCTCGGATAACTCGTCTGCGTCGCAAGTCGGTACGCGATGTCGGGACGCCCGTTGTCCGACAGGACGCGCATCAGCCACTGCCCGCCGATCAGGCCGGTGGCGAGGTGGCCTTTGCACTTCACGACGATGTTCTCCACCAGGTTCTGGAAGACGCGATGCCGCTGATCCTCCGGCACCAGACCGAACGCCAGCGGCAGGACGCTCGAGGTCTGCGTACCGTTGCTGTACTGCCCGCCCTGCTCGTTGAAGAACCTCCTGTTGAACGCCGCCTTGAGTCTTGCCGCCAGCTCTCGGAATCGTTTCGCATCCTCCGGCTTGTCAAGCCAGGTCGCGAACTTCTCCATGAGGCACAGGTCGTGATAGAAGTACGCCGTGGCCAGCAGCATCGGGTCCGTCTTGCGGGCGGGATCTTTCGAGTGGATCAGCTCGGGCGACTCCGGCGGCACGCACCAGTCGCCGTACTGGTCGCGCGCGATCAGGTCGTCCTGGAGGAACCCGCTCATGTACTCGATCCACCGGCACAGGCTCGGGTAATGGTCGGCCAGCGGCCGCAGATCGGCGTACTGCTCGCGGAACCACTCGGGGATGATGAGGTAGGCGCTCGGCCAGGTGACGTTCCCGCTGTAGATCACCCAGTACGGCGGGGCGACGTCGGGGACGCAGCCCCGGGCGTCCTGCGCATCCTCGATGTCCTGGAGCCACTTCGCGTAGAAGTTGGCGACGTTGAACTCGAAGCTCTCGTGCTTCGCCTCGTTCGGGATGTCGCCGAGCCAGCCCTGCCGCTCGTCGCGCTGGGGGCAGTCCGTCGGGATGCTCCGAAGGTTGCCGCGGATGCCCCAGACGACATTGCTGTAGACGCGGTTGATCGTCTCGTTGGAGCACGCGAAACGGCCCACCCGCTCCGCGTCGGAGTGGACGACGCGCCCCTCGATCGTCGCGAGCGTCGGCTCGCCGGGGTAGCCGGCCAGCTCGACGAACCGGAAGCCGTGGTACGTGAAGCGCGGCTCGTACACCTCGATGCCCTTGCCCCTGAGGATGTACGTGTCCGTGCACCTGGCCGAACGAAGGTTCTCCATCGAGAGCGAGCCGTCCTTCGCCAGCACCTCGGCGTGGCGGAGCGTGACCGTCGTTCCGGCCGGGCCTTTCACGGTCAGCCGTACCCAGCCGACCATGTTCTGGCCCATGTCGTAGATGTAGACGCCCGAAGGGAGCCTGGTCATCCGCACCGGGCGAAGCGTCTTCGTCACGCGAATCGGCTCGGCCATCTGTGCCGCGAGCACGCCTGCCGGGCCCTGTACAAGCTGCGCGGGCTCCCATCGCGAGTCGTCGAAGCCCGGCCGGCACCAGCCGTCCATCTCCCTCCGCGCGTCGTACTCCTCGCCGTCGTAGTCGTTATTCGCGCGGATCGGACCCTCCGTCGTGAGCTTCCACGTCTCGTCGCTGACGACGTCCGCCGTGCTCCCGTCGTCGTACTCGATCCGCATCTGCAAGAGCATCTTCGGGTAGCCGTACGTCATGGCGGGCTTCGGGTCCGGGTCCCGCGGAGGATAGTAGCGGCCATTGCCCAGGATCACGCCGACCGCATTGGCAGCCGAACGCAGCCGATCCGTCACGTCGTACGTGGCGTAGAGAACACGCTTGTCGTAGTTGGTCAGGCCGGGATCGAGCACGTGGTCGCCCACCTTCTCCCCGTTGAGGTAGAGCTCGTAATAGCCGAGCCCGGCAATGTACGCCGTCGCCCGCTTGACGCGTCGGGCGACCTCGAACTCATGGCGAAGATATCGCGCCGGCAGCCGCCGGTCAGCGACCGGGGCCAGCTTCACTTCGCCCCAGGGGGCCATGCCGTACGCCCCGAGTTCCTTCGCCGCGACCCAGTCCGCGGCGTCGAAACCCGGCCGCTTCCAGTCCGGAAACTCCTTGTCGGATGTGCGCCAACGGCGATCGGTCGCCACGACCATCGACGGCCCCTCCTCGAACTCGATGAGGAGCGCACCGATCAGCCCGGCCGGGTTCGCGGACTCGCCCGCGTTGCTCGCCGAGACCGCGATGGTATTCTCGCCGGCATGGAGGAGCGGCGTGACGTCGAAGCTGTTCGTCCTCCCGAAGTCGTAGCCCGCGGCCGCCTTGGCCCCGTTGATGAACAGGGCGTACGAGTTGTCGGCCGCCACCGTGCACGTCGCCTTGCGAACCTTTCGGTCCTGTGGCAGCGTCACAACGCGGAGGAAGTAGCGCGTGCCCACCGGCGCCGCGGCAGCCGGGTTGCCCTCCGGGAACCAGATCCAGTGCGCGTTCCTGACTTCTTTCTCGGAACCGCTATCGGCGCGCGGCGGCTCGTCACGGCCGATCCACTTGCCCTTCCAGTCGGCGCGATCAAGCAGCCCCATCGACCAGGACGCGGGCTCGCTCCAGGGCGAAGGCTTGCCCTCGGCATCCCACACGCGGACCTTCCAGTAACAGCAGGTCTGCGACGCCAACGGGCGCCCGGCATACACAATCAGGTGCGACTGGTCCGATGCGACCTTGCCGGAATCCCAGAGATCCCCCTTGTCGGCGTTGAGGTTTTCCGGCGTGCTCGCGACGAGAACCTGCCAAGCCGTCTGCACCGCCCCGCGCCGCGGGTCGTCGATCGCCCACGAGAGCCGCGGCGGCATTGCATCGATGCCCAGCGGATTCACGCGGTATTCGGTCCGCAGGCCGCACGGCCGGGCGCCCTGCGTGCAGCCGGCGGCAGCGGCCAAAAGGAAAGTCGTCGTGAGGGTCCAGTTGCCCAGTCTATTGCGAAAGGCGGTTCGCTGACTCATGTGGATGGAATCCTCCGTCATGCCCTGGTCCAGCCCGTTATCCGCCGGAGCGGCCATTACGAGGCCGCAGCGGAGCCGTGTCGCGCCGCTTGCTCCGGGATGGCGTAGTCCAACGGCGGCATTTCGTCAAGCGAACGCCGGTGTGAGGGCGAGGAACGAGCGCATCGTGGATTGGCGGCATTGACGCCCGCGCAGTCGGGGCGTACGAATGGCGGCGGGTGCCAATGGGACACCGCCGCAGCGATTGAGCGACCGGTTTCCTGCCGGGGCGTCCGGCGTTTCGCGTGTACCGCCAAGGAGACTCGTCGAATGATTCCGCCGACACAACGGTTCGGCACAAGGTCGTGGATACGGTGGTTTGGCCCCGCGCTCGCCCTGGCGGGATGGCCCGCCCTCGGCCGCGCGGCACCCCCCTCCGCGCCGGGCACGACCGGGCCGCGGATCATCTCCGTCCGGAAGATCTGGGATCAGGCCCCGCACAACGCCTTTACCGATCTCATCCGCTTCAAGGACAAGTGGTTTTGCACGTTCCGCGAGAGCGTGGCGCACGTCGGCGGCGACGGCAAGCTGCGCGTGCTCGTCTCGCCGGACGGGCAAGAGTGGACGTCCGCCGCGCTGCTGGCCGAGCACGGAATCGACCTCCGCGACCCCAAGCTTTCGATCACACCGGACGGCCGGCTGATGATCGTCGCCGGCGGATCGGTTTATGAGGGCCGCCGACTAGTCGGGCGTCAGCCGCGCGTCGCGTTCTCCAGGGATGGTTTGACATGGATGCCGACACAGCGCGTGCTCAACGAGGGGGACTGGCTCTGGCGGGTCACGTGGCACAACGGGCGGGCATACGGCACTTCGTACCGCCTCGTTGATCTCGACAAAGGGAAGAATCCGAAGGATCAGGACTGGGAGCTCGCGCTCTATTGTAGCCCTGACGGTCTGCACTACGAGCGCATCACCAACCTCGCCGTGACCGATCAACCCAACGAGACGACGCTGCGCTTCTTGCCGGACGGCACGATGATGGCGCTGGTCCGCCGCGAGGCGGGCAACCGGTGCGGCTGGATCGGCGTGAGCCGCAAGCCGTACACGCAGTGGACCTGGCACGAGACAAAACACCGCCTCGGCGGCCCGAACTTCATCGTCCTGCCGGATGGCTCGATGTGGGCCGCCGGCCGCAGCCACGTCGGCGACGTCCGGACCATCCTGGCCCGCATGGGCCCGGACACCTACGAACCGGTGCTGACCGTGCCCAGCGGCGGCGACTGCAGTTACCCCGGCCTGGCGTGGCACGACGGCCTGCTCTGGATGAGCTACTACTCATCCCACGAAGGCAAGTCGAGCATCTACCTGGCCCGGATACGGTTAACCGCAGCCGCCGCCCCGGGCGCTCCAACGCGCGCGGCCCCGTAACGTAAACCGACGAACCGTTTACTGCTGAGGCGCGGCGGGCGTACCGCCGGCACCGCCATCGCGGGGGCCGTGACGGCCGGCGCGTTTCCCTCGCTCTTTGGCGGGCTTGCCCTCGCCCGGACCGGCCGGCGGCGGCGGCGGACCCGGCCGCCATGCCTTTACCTTCGCCTGCTGCTCATCCGTCAGCTCGGCCATGACCTTCTTATAGAAATCGGCCGCCGCCGTCTTCTTCTCCTCGGCGCTCTGGAGGCCCTTGGACTTCGTCTTCCACTCCTTGAACAGATCGCGAATCGCCTGCTCCTTTTCCTTCGACAGATTCAGGCTCGGATCGTGCACTGCCCGCATCAGCATCTCCGGGTTGCTCTCCAGCGATACGGGGCCGCCCCACGGGGGACCGAAGACCTCGTCGCGGACCTTCGGGAACTTGGCCTTCTGCTCGGCGGTCAACACGGCCTCAATATCGCTCATCAGCTTCTGGCGGGCCTGCGCCATCGGGCTGTTCTCCCGCATCTCCTGGAGCTTGGTCTGCAGCTCTTTGATCTTGGCTTCGTCCTTGGCCTCGCGAGCCTCCCGCAGTTGCGTAAGAAGCTCTTGCATCTGCCCCCGGTTCTCCGGCCCCTGACCCTGCCCCGCGCCGCGAGATCGGAACGCCTCTCGCATCTTCTCGTTGTGGTCGGTGAGCAGCTTGCGGATCTTCTCCTGCTGGTCCGTGGTCAACTGGAGCTCCTTCGTCAGCCGCTCCATTTGCTGATCCACACTCATGTGACGCGGACCCGGCTGCCCCTCCGGCGCCCCCGCCCCTGCCCGTCGCGGACGGTCCCCCCGCGCCCGGCCGTGGCCCGGATCCTGGGCCAACGCCGAGCCAACCAACAAACCCATCCCCAACATCGCGACACCAAACAAACGCGTTCTCATGTCAAGCACTCCTTCTTTTGTTGTAGCTGTTCCTTGTGCCGGATCGCCGCGCAGTTGCCCCCGACGGCTGCGTCGATCCATCTCCTGGTTTTCGAGGAGCGACAACCGCCCCATCTATTATTTTCGAACGCTGACAACCCCGCATTATTGCCCCACAACCGGAAGGATAATTCGGACAGAGAGCGGCGGCATAGACGCGCCCCGCGCGGGCTGTGGCAGGGGCGACCGCGTCGTGAACATGGCCCACGTCGGTCGGCGGAAAGCTACTAATCAGGCGGGCTTACCGGCTCACCGATGGCCAGCCAGCCAATGCGCCGGCCGCAGCCGTCGATCAGCGGCGAGATCTCGATAGCCGGCCGGCGCTGGGTCGCCGTGGCCGCTTGCGTATTCGCCTCGCCCCGAAGGATCTCCGCAATCCGCGCGGAGGCCTGGCGGAGACCCGCTCCGTTGCACGCGTCACGGGCGGTGTGATTGGCGTACATGATCCGCCCCCGGGCGTCCGCGACCCATACGGGTGCGGGCAGGTCGGCCCACAGTTCCCTCAAACAGGCGTCCAGGTGCCGGCGCAGGATCTCCTCCTCCTGCTCGACGGACGATGGTCCCGAACGCGAAGCGGCCGTGGTACTCAACATGCGCTCCTTGCTCCTGACGCAGCGCGGGGCCGCAGGCAGCCCGCACCCTCCTCAGGCTGACCGCACCGGGCAGCCCAGCCACTATTATCGACCGCCCGTCACCGATCCCTTGAACCGCCTGAAAGCGGAGGTTAAGACTGCCGGCCGACGCGGAAGCGGCTGCGGTAAGTGCCTTTGCCGCTTGATTGTGCAACCCGCCCCCGGGCACTAGAATGCCCGCCGGTTGGCGCAGGGGCCGTCAGTCTGTCGGCGCCTGGAGGCTCGCATTCATGGCAGGCCGGTTTGAACTTGGCGTGATCGGCGCGGGCAACATGGCCGAGGGCATCCTCGCAGGCGTGCTGCGGCAGAATGTGCTTGCCGCCGCGCAGATCATCGTCTCTGATCCGATCGAGGCGCGCCGGCAATACTTCGCACAACACTTCGGGGTCACGATCACCGACGACAACCGCCATGCTGCACGCGTATCGCGATGCATCATGTTGGCCGTGAAGCCGCAGGCGTTTGACGAGGCCGCGCGGGGGTTCGCGGATGCGATTACGCCGGAGCACCTCGTCATCTCGATCATGGCCGGGCTCGGCACGAAACGCATCGCCGCCGCACTCGGCGCAGGCCGATGGCGCGTCGTTCGCGTGATGCCGAACCTGCCGATCCGGCTGGGCGCGGGCGTCGCCGGCATCTTCGGCGGCGAGCATGCCACGCCGGACGATATTGAGCTCGTACGGCGAATCTTCGACGCCGGCGGGCAGAGCATTGTCGTCAAGGACGAGTCGCTCATCGACGCGGTCACGGCCGTGTCGGGCTCGGGGCCGGCGTACTTCTACTACATGGTCGAGGCGATGGCAGCCGCAGGTACCGAGGCCGGCCTCTCTCCGACCGACGCCCTCAAACTCGCCGAGCATGCCTGTCTGGGCGCCGCGCGAATGATGATCGAGACGGGCGAGGCCCCCGCCGAACTGCGGCGCAAGGTCACCAGCAAAGGCGGCACGACGCAGGCGGCGATCGAACACATGGACAAGGCCGGCGTCGGCCGGGCGATTCGCGATGCGGTGAAGGCGGCCTTTCTGCGGGCACGGGAGCTTGGAGCTTGACGGATATGCGGCGCGCGGAAACCGGAATGCGAAAGGAGCGATGCGCGTCGGCCGGGCGCCGCGGCCGAGATGCCCGTACCACCGGGGGCACGCATTCGGCACGCCCTCTCCGGGAAGCAAGGCGAGCGCGTTCCGACGGGGCTGCGACCAGAAGCGGCCATACGGAACCGCAAATCCACGAGGCTCGCCGACCAAGAACAGTGCGGGCCGCACTCGCCCTGGCTCTCGCTCTCCCGTTGGGCGGGTGCAACGGGCGGTCCGCCGACAAGGCCGCCGCGCCGGCGGCCACTCAGCCTGCCGGCCGGACGAGCACGGGTAACGCCGTCAGCAGACCGGCGGGCGATTCGGCGGCGGACGAATGCCAGCGCAAGCCGGTGGCGAATCCGGCGTCGCTGAGGATTGCCGTCGTGCCGATGGGGGCGACGCATGAGTTCTGGAAGTCCATCCACGCCGGCGCGGTCAAGGCAGAGCTCGAGATTCCGGGCGTGCAGATCATCTGGAAAGCGCCCCTCAAGGAAGGCGACCGCGAGGCACAGGTGAACATTGTCGAGAACTTCATCAACGCCGGTGTCTCGGGCATCGTGCTGGCCCCGACGGACAACGTGGCACTGCTCAAGCCCGTGCGGGCGGCCTCGCAGGCAGGCATCGGCGTGGTGGTGGCCGACACCGACCTGAACGGCGAGATCTGCCGGGATTACGCCAGCGTCGTGGCGACCGACAACTATGCCGGGGGGTGCAAGGGCGCCCGTCGTCTCGGGCAGCTTCTCGACGGCAAGGGCGACGTGCTGCTTCTCCGCTGCCAGGTCGGCTTCCTGAGCACCATGCGGCGGGAGCAGGGCTTTCTCGACACGATCGCCAAGGAGTTCCCCGGGGTCCGGATCGTCTCGTCGGATCAGTACGGCGGGGCGACGGCGGAGTCGGCTTACGCCAAGGCCGAGAATCTGCTGAGCCGCTTTCCGAAGCTCGACGGAATCTTCTGCCCGAACGAGTCGACGACGTTCGGCATGCTGCGGGCGCTGCAGGCCTCCGGCCGGGCGGGCAAGGTGAAGTTCGTCGGCTTTGACAGTTCGGACAAGCTGATCCAGGCACTGGAGCGCGGGGAACTGCACGGGCTGGTCCTGCAGGATCCGCTGCATATGGGCTATACGGCGGTACGGACGCTCGCGGCGTACCTGCGCGGAGAGAAGGTCAGGACGAGGATCGACACGGGCTCGGCAGTCGCGACGCCGGAGAACAGGAACGAGCCGCGGATCCGCGAGCTTCTGTCGCCGCCGATCGGAAAGTACCTGCAATAACGTGGAGGTTTGTCGTGTCGCAGATGTCTTTGCTGGCGGTCGCGGGAAACGCCGCCACTCCGCTGCTGTCGCTTTCGCCGCTGGACGTTGCCGTCATCGTGATTTACTTCGCGGTGGTCCTGGGCATCGGCTTCTACCTGAGGAAATTCGCCACCACCGGCGACGAGTTCTTCATGGCCGGGCGCAAGATGACGGCGTGGATCGCCGGCCTGAGCTTCATCTCGGCGAACCTCAGCTCCCTGGAGACGATGGGCTGGTCGGCCACGGCGTATCAGTACGGCATGCTCGGCGCCCACGCGTACCTCATCGGCGCCATTCCGGCGATCCTGTTTCTCGCCGTGGTGATGATGCCGTTCTACTACATCTGCCGGACCCATTCCGTGCCGGGGTACCTGAGCCTGCGGTACGGGGAGGATTCCCGCGTGCTGGCCGGGCTCTCGTTCACGGTCATGACGGTCCTGGTCTGCGGCGTGAACATGTTCGCCATGGCGAAGATGCTGCATCTGCTGCTGCACTGGAACATCCACGCGAGCATCTGGGTCTCCTCGATCACGGTGGCCATCTACGTCGCGCTCGGCGGGCTGCTCTCGGCCGTGCTGAATGAAGTGCTCCAGTTCTTCCTCATCTGGCTCGGCACGCTGCTCGTACCGATCCTGGGGCTGATCGAGGCCGGGGGCTGGAGCGGCATGATGGCCCGGATCAACGAGGCGAACCCCGGCAGCGACTACACGAGCCTCTGGGCAAACATGGGCTCGGCCTCCGACAACCCGATGGGCATGCACTGGTCGGGCATCGTGTTCGGCTTCGCGATCGCCGTTTCGTGCGGGTACTGGTGCACGGACTTCCTTCAGGTGCAGCGCGTTCTGACGGCCCGCAGCCTCCGCGACGCCCAGAACGGGACGCTGATCGGGGCGGCGTTCAAGATGCTCGTGCCGCTCATCGTCACGATCCCGGGGCTGCTCGGCCTCGCGATTCTCTCGCAGAAGTGCGGCATCCGGCTGCTGCCCGAGAATGAGGCGATCATGACGGGCGGCCACAGCTACAACGACGTGCTGCCGCTGATGATGGCCCGTTATCTCGGTCCGGGCCTGCTCGGTCTGGGCGTGACCGCGATGATCGCGGGCTTCATGTCGGGCATGGCCGGCAACGTCAGCGCGTTCGCGACCGTGTGGACCTACGACGTGTACCGCCCGCTGCTGAACCGGAACGCCAGCGACGCGCACTATGTTGCCATGGGCAGGTGGTGCTCGATCATCGGCGTGATCATCGGCATCGGCACCGCATACGCGGCGATGCTCTTCAGCAACATCCTGATCTATCTCCAGGTGCTCGTGCTGTTCTTCATCGTCCCCCTGTTCGGGGCGGTGATCATGGGCATGCTCTGGAAGCAGGCCACGCCCCGCGCGGGGTTCTGCGGCCTGCTGATCGGCACGCTGGCGTCGGTGGCCATGTTCCTGTTCGCCCACTGGTTTCCGGACGGGCACACGCGGCTGCTCAGCAAGGATCTGAAGAATCTGCCGGCGATCGCGGCGCGGCTGGAAAGCCCGCGGGGGGCGGTCGATCGGTACGTCGCCTCCCGCCTCTCACCCATCACGACCGGGCTCCTGAAAGAGTACGAGAAAGAGGCGGCGGCCGCCCAGGCGCCCACGTCGCTGTTCGGCAGGCTGTCCGCGGCGATGCAGGAAGACACCCCCACTACGCAGAAGCTGAAGATCGCCCTCATCGACGATCTGAACAAGCTCCTCGCCGACCCGGGGCTTTACGCCCCTGCCCGCTTCGCCGACGCCGCCCTTCCCGACGACCTCCGCGCCCGCGCGGAAGCCCGGCCGCAGGGGCCGGCCCTGGCACGCGTCAACCGGGCCCTGCTGAACGCGGCGTTCGCCGGAGAACTCGCGCCGGTGCGCCGGCTCGAGGCCACCCAGATCAACCCCCGCCATGCCGAGATTCTTGCCACGTCGCCGAAGGCTCAGGACATGGCGGTGAACATGTTCAGCGCGATCTGGTCGCTCGTACTGACGATCGGCACGATCATCCTGGTCAGCCTCTTCGGCACGCCCAAGCCGGACGCCGAGCTGACGAACCTGGTGTACGGCATGACGCCGCTGCCGGACGAAGGCCCGTGCCCGCTCTACAAGAAGCCGACGTTCTGGGCGAGCGTCATCGGGCTGGTCCTGATCGCGGTCAATGTGATCTTCTGGTAAACCCTCCCCCGTAACCGGGGGCGGGAGCAAGAGACAGGAGTGCTCACGACCCTGCAGTGAGGCAGACATGGAAAGCGAACGTCAGGTACCGATCTGGTGGTTCATCGGGCTGCTGCTCGTGGTCTACGGCGTGCTGATCTTCGGCGGCAGCATGTACGGGTACTACCATCCGTCGCCGCAGCTCGCCAGATTGCCGTATCCGCACGCCGGCATCTGGTGGGGCCTGCTGCTGATCGTCATCGGCGCGATCTTCACGATACGAAGCTGGCCCCGAAAGCG
>Ga0272448_1007335_pt1 | contig 11701 bp, 10 predicted proteins | sample YNPCB0191_FD_202220 | JGI IMG/M metagenome (GOLD analysis project Ga0272448, IMG submission 202220) | Hot spring sediment microbial communities from Yellowstone National Park, WY, United States - YNP-CB-019-1 | ecosystem: Environmental > Aquatic > Thermal springs > Hot (42-90C) > Sediment... | reverse complement strand
TGCAATTAGCAGTATTATGATAAGTATGTCGGTAAACTGTTCAAAGAACATCCTTATTGGCGATGTTCCCTTCTCCTTTTGCAATTCGTTAGTTCCGTATTGCTGAAGACGATTCTGTACTTCCTCTTGGCTTAAACCAGTTTTTTTGGTGTTTAGTGCTTGCAATACTTCTTCAATTTCCATTGCATGCCATGACTTTGACATTTTCTCCCTCTTATTTGATGACGTGAACTGTATCTTGTTTATAGACATTGGTTATAATCTTTTCTGATGCGGACCATGGACTAGCAAATAAGTTTATAAGAGATTTCGTTCCACACTTTAAGGACATATTAAAATAAATGGGAAAAAAGGAGAAGTTAAACAATGGAAATTGAAATGTGGTTAATAGCGCCATTCTCAGCTTTGATCTCAATTTTAGTTGGGCTTTACTTTCTTAGATATGTTAACAAACAGGACAGCGGAACTGAAAGGATGAGGGAGATTTCTGGTGCAATCAAAGAGGGAGCCGCTGCATTCATAAGGAGAGAATATACTATACTTGCAATATTCGTGGTTATTGTGGCAATATTAATTGGCGTATTTCTGCCTGAACCAATATGGATTTCTTCCAATCTATTGCTGAATATTCAATTGCCAATTGCCTACATGTTCGGTTCATTCTGCTCAGCCTTGGCTGGCTATTTGGGCTTGAATGTTGCAACAAAAGCAAATGCCAAAGTGGCGCATGCTGCGAAGAGTGGATTAAACAAGCCATTTCAAATTGGTTTCAGAGGTGGTGCAGTAATGGGGCTTTCGGTTGTTGGTGTTGGGCTATTGGGAATAAGTATAGTCTACGCAATCACTGGCATGCCTATTGGTCAAACCATTCCAGCCGTGTTAGCCTACAGCTTCGGAGCCAGCTCGCTTTCGCTTTTTGCTAAAGCCGGCGGAGGCATCTACACAAAAACTGCAGACATCAGTGCAGACCTTGTTGGCAAAGTAGAGCTGGGAATTCCTGAAGATGACCCGCGAAACCCAGCCGTCATAGCCGACAACGTAGGGGACAATGTAGGAGATGTAGCAGGGATGGGAGCAGACCTTTTCGACTCATATGTGGCAAGTGTGGTGGCAGCTATGATACTCGGAGTGGGGCTTGGTGTCCCAAGCAAATACGTGCAGATACCTCTTGTGTTCGCTGGATTAGGCATATTGGCTGCTGTCATAGGTGCATTAGTGGTTAGAGTCGGGTCAAAAGGCAATCCTGGTGCGGCGCTAAACAATGGCACATACATAACATGTATGGTCTTTGGTGTTTTGACTGCGTTGGCAACATGGTATCTTGACTATGAATGGGCATTGTGGGGAGCAACAGTTGTAGGTCTTGTAGCTGGAATAGTAATCGGAGTTACAAGCGACTACTTCACTTCTGAAGACAAAGCGCCAGTTTTAAAGACAGCAGAAGCATCTGAAACTGGACCTGCACTGAACATTTTAACTGGGTTTTCATATGGTCTGCGCAGCGTTATTTTTCCTTTAATCGGAATAGCAGTAGCAGCAGCTATCGCATACAAAATATGTGAATCCATAGGCACAGAATATGCTGTTTATGGGATAGCTCTTGCAGCTCTCGGTATGCTTTCAATCGTCGGATTAACGGTTTCAAATGATGCATATGGTCCAATCGTGGACAACGCTAAGGGAATTGCCGAACAGTCTGGGCTCAGCGAGGAAGTAATCGCCATAACTGATGAGCTTGATTCTGCGGGAAATACTGCAAAAGCTATAACCAAAGGATTTGCAATAGGCGCGGCAGGATTAACTGTGATTGCATTACTTGCTGCGTTTCAGGAAATAGCTTCTAGGGCTGGGCACTCAGTTATATTTGACATTATGGATCCGATGGTTCTGTTTGGAGCCCTCATAGGTGTGGCTATTCCTGCAGTTTTCTCGGCAATGGTTATGCTTGGCGTCGGCAGAAACGCTGAAAGAATGATCGCAGAAATCGAAAGGCAATTTAAAGAAATCCCTGGTCTTAAAGAAGGAAAGGCGGGCGTCAAACCTGACTATGCAAAATGCGTTGACATTGCAACAGTTGGAGCGTTACATGAACTTATGCCTGCAAGCGTCATGGCAATCGCGGCAACTTTGATTATTGGCTTTGTAGGCGGAATAAAAGCACTTGGAGGTCTCCTTGCAGGTGCTATATTCTCTAGTCTTCTGTTGGCTCTGTTGATGTCAAATGCTGGTGGCTTATGGGATAATGCAAAAAAACTGATTGAAACAGGCAAACATGGTGGAAAAGGTTCAAATGCTCATAAGGCTGCAGTTGTCGGTGATACGGTTGGCGACCCTTTCAAAGACACTGCTGGACCATCATTGAATACAATGATCACTGTAATGTCTCTAATTGCTTCGCTATTCGCTGTGCTGATAGTGAATTATAATCTACTGACTCTGTTAGGATTCTCATAATCCCCTCGTTCTTTTTTTCTTAAATATCTCAGGCAAATAAAATTACATCATAAACTTTTTCTTAAGTAATTGAAAAAATGGCGCCGGGAGTGGGACTCGAACCCACGCGGACCCAAGGGGTCCACAGGCTCTCAAGGCCTGCGCATTATCCACTCTGCCCACAGGATGGAAGACACTTAGTCTGTCATAATCCCGGCATATTATCCCGGCACCATTGGGCGAGCTTATCTAATTCAGTCCATCTTAAAATGTTTACTTATTGTCCCTTAGCAGTGTTCTTTTTGGCTGTTCCAGAATAAGGTAATTAGGATAGTTTTGAATTGAGGGTAATTCTCAAATAGTGAATTTGGTTTCAAAAATGTTTGCTTGAAAATATTTAGCGAATTTCCAAGTGTTGTATACTTATCGGAATAAATCTTTTTCTTTTGGTCTGATCAGTTCGGTTGCTGTTGCTGTTTCTGACTCGGGATACTTGTATCCGCGGATTATCGCCGCTGGGATTCCTTCGTCTGCCTGCCCTATAACAAGTTCTGCAGCAGAAGCAAGCTCATCAGCAATTGCTGTTTGCTTTATTCTTAAAGTATATCCAAAAAGGTCTTTTTCTCCCCTCCTATCCTTGATTGGTTTCATGCCACTGATCCCTATTGCAATGTTTATCTCGCCTTCTCTTAGTGTTCGTCCATGAGTGTCAGAAATAATAACTGCAACATCACAACCAGTCAGCCTTTTTATTTCATGCCTAATCCTCTCAGCTGACGCATCTGGATTTTTCGGCAACAATGCCACAATTCTTTCTCCAGGAACATTAGATTTATCCACACCAGAGTTGGCACATACGAACCCGTGCTTACTTTCCGTTATCAATATCCCATTGTGCATGCGCACAACACTCTTTGATTCCCTTAAGACAACCTCAACTAGAGCAGGGTCTTTTTCATACTGTGCTGCAATACATTTTGCAAATTCTGAAGGCTCAACATTATCAAGGTTTATGACATTTCCTTCAGCTCTTGAGACTATAACATGCGTGACTACGATTATATCACTATCTTGAATTGGTGTGCCGTGCTTTTCAGCTGAATTGCAGATGAGTTCAGCTAGGTTGTCTCCAAATTTTACTATGGGCAGTCCCTCTATTCCAATTATTTGTATGGGTTTCATTATAACACATCAACCAGACACAACGTTCTGTTTAAGCAAATCTTAAGTTCATTATATGCTTTACTTGTTTGTATGAGCCTTGCTAAAATAAGTTTCGAAGAATCTTTGGCAAAGCACGTCATTGATGCAGGAAAATGCTTAGGGTGTGGCGCATGTGTTGTCGCATGTCCATTCAACTGCTTAGAGTATAAAGAAGAAAAACCTGTTTTGGTAAAGCCGTGCCAAATCTGCGGTATATGTGTGCGAACTTGCCCTCAATATGAGTGGAACGAACCTGAGATGCAGAATTTTGTTTTTGGTAAAGAAAAAAGCCCTGAAGAATTTTTCGGGATACATTACAGACTTGTTGTGGCACAAGCTAATGATGAAAATGTACTAAGAGTTTGTCAAGATGGAGGGGTTGTCACAGCATTACTGTTAACAGCTTTGGATGAAGGACTTATTGATTGTGCAGTTGTAGCTGGGTTAAAGCATGACCACGCCTTTTATCCATGCCCCATGTTAGCAGTAACTCCTGAAGATATTTTAAAATCTGCTGGAACAAAGTATTCCTACTCACCTAATATACTTACCTTAAATGAAGTAGCTAAACAGAAAAAAAATAACGTTGCCTTTGTTGGGACCCCTTGCCAAATTCGTGCCATTAGAAAAATGCAGAAAGCTGGCTTAAAAAAGTACACCGCTCCACTAAAATTCTTGATAGGGCTTATGTGTTCTGAATGTTTCAATTATGAAGGCTTAATGAAGAAACATATGCATGAAATCTTAGGTATAAACCTTAGTGGTATTCAGAAAATCAACATTAAAGGAAAAATGCTTGTATCGACAATTGGCGACACCAAAACAATTCCTCTCACTGACGTAAAGCAGTATGCACGGAAAAACTGCAGTTTCTGTCCAGATTTCAGCTCAGAGTTCGCAGATGTTTCAGCAGGTGGCTTAGGATTAGAGCATTGGACATTCACAATTATCAGAACAGAACATGGTGACAGGTTATTTTCTTTGGCAGAGAGAAAAGGAGCAATAAAAACCAGAAGTGCAACTGAAGAGATGAATGCCACAAACCTTTTACGTAAACTCTCAGTAAAGAAAAGGCAATCGTGCACTTAGGCGGGATTAACATAAGAATAAATTCTACAACATTGGCGGGTACAACAGTTTTAGCGGCTTTGGTTGTTGTTTTTGACTATACAGTAAAATATTCAAACTTAAAAATCCCTTTCCCATGGGTTCCAACATTAAAATTCGACTTCACAGGAATACCAATTGCTCTATCCCTATTACTCTTTGGCCTAATACCAGGGGTTTTCACATCTGTCATTGCCTTTGTTGCAATAATGGCGCGTAGTGGAAACTTCATTAGCTCTTCGATGAAAGCCCTAGCAGAACTCGCAACTATGCTTGGGATGGCTGCAGGCTTAAAAGTAGCAAAAAAATTCAGACTTGCTTTTACTTTTTCTATAGGCGTTGCAATGAGAGTGTTAATTATGCTATTCTTTAATTTGTTTCTGTTCCCAGTGGAAATGGCCCTTCCAATAGGAGTTTTTAACATATTTCAAGGGACTATAACCATTTTTGGCGGCTACTCAATTTATGAAGCTATAAAAAGACGTGTTCCTTCCATTATCAAGAAATAGCTATTAATTTCTGCATTTAATATATATCTCCCAGTATGAGTATAGTATTTAGGGTGAATAGCTTATGGATCGAAAGATAATGGCTTTGGGCAGATCATCCTTTGTAATTTCTCTTCCTAAACATTGGATGGAATTGAATGGATTGAAAAAAAGTGATGTTGTTTCGCTTGCAATCCAAAGAGACCGTTCTTTGGTGATTTTTCCCAGCACAACAATGAAGAGAGAAAACAAGGATATAACTCTGCATATAGATTCAAATGAAAACGAATCTCTTATTGTAAGGAGAATTATTGGTTGCTATTTAAATGGATACTCTTCCGTAAAGATTGTTTCAAAAAGTATTCTTTCTGTTCCACAAAGAAAGGCTATTCGAAATATCGTAAGAACGCTTTATATGAGGATCATGGAGTCAGATGCAAAAAGTGTGTATATTCAAACATTAATTGACGAATCTAAAGCTTCTTTAGAGTTGGCAATAAAAAGGATGCATATGATTTCGCGTTCAATGTGTACAGACGCGTTAAGTTCATTGAAGGATTGGGATACAATGCTTGCAAAGGCTGTGTTTTCACTTGACGATGATGTTGACCACTTTTCATTCTTTATACTTCGACTACTTCGTAATGCTGCTCAAGATCCAGTTGTAGCAAACGAGTTAGGCATTGATCCCTTAGACTGTATGGATTATCAGACTTTAATATACCGAATAGAACATGCAGCGGATTATTCAGCAGATATGGCAAAGCATATAATACTACTTGAACAGAGCAAGCAAAGGATATCTGATGATGTTTTGACGCTCATGGTTAATGCTTGCAATGACGTGGTCCAAATGTATGACAAAGCAGTTGAAGCTTTCTTCTCAAAAAATGTGATATTCTCTAATGAAATATTGGAGCAGTTACCGAGTATCAATAAGCAGGATCAAGAAATAGCTTCAAAGGCTTTCATGGATCAGCATAAGAATGCTTTGATAGTTTGCGCCATTTGTTCTATACGTGATGACATCAAACGCATAGCAGACTGTGCAGCAGATATAGCAGAGATAGTCATAAATCGTGCTTACAAATTTACTGTCTAGAATCCTTCTTTGACTGTGGATAATTCAGTGTTAAAGCTAATTTGCTAAGGGAAATTTCCTTCTGAACTAGCTTTCTCGCAAGTTGCAAAGCCATATTGTAATCATAGATTTCTTCCCCATTGCTTCTGGCTTCACGCAGAATCTCTTTTTCCAATTTATGTTTTAAATCACCTACTGTCAATGCTCCTATTCCAAATATTCCGTGCACAATCTCTTTCATGTCATCTTTAAGTTCTATTCCCTCTACTCCAAATGGGGGTATTGCGTTTATGTCAACGAGAACTTTTACGAGCCTCATTTCTGTTAACAAATTTTTTTCTATGACGCGAACTCCTCGTGTTCCAGCAAAGAAGATAACGTCAGACTTTTCCAGAATTTCACGTTTCTCTGCATTTGTAGGGGCAAAAACTCCTTCCACATTTACTCCATACTCCTTGGAAAGACCCCTCGCAACTTCTTCCGCATGCTCTTTTCCATCCACCCGTTTTGGGTTAAGACTAGCAATCATGACGTTGCATCCTATTCTAGCCAATAGAACTGCAGCGATTTGTCCCACAGTTCCTGTGCCCAGAATTGCGCATGTTTTGTTTCTTAGTTCGCCAAGCTTGTGTGACATAAGTGCATTTTCAACTTTCGCAACCATAGCTGCTGCAGTGGTGTAAGCGCCGCCAGGGTCAATTATCACGCTTGTTTTGAACGGAGGAAACATTGCGTCCTTTATGACTTTTAGAACAGCATCGGCTTTTTCAGCGTTTTTTCCACCTATGAAGAAGCATGTGTGTTTAACCGCTTTTGGGCCTCTAGAAAATATGGCATCTTGAACTATTCTTTTTGCATCCTCTGGGGTCATATTCTCATAAGGTACAACAGCATCGTATCCTGCATCATATGCCATGCATATGTCAAATGGACTTGCCTTTTCATCTGTGTCTAGATAGAAAAGAAGATGAGGTGCTTCTTCAGAGGTTTTCCCTATTATAGGTTTTATCTGGATTTGCATGGAATGCAAAAAATCTTCTAATTCGCTAAGATGAGGGGTTTCAGGATGTGTTGAAATAATATTCTTTGAAAGTTTTATAGGTTCAACCCTTACGTCCAGAGATTCCAAAAGTTTCTTAACACCATTAACATGTTCTGGGCTGCAAATGTAGAGGCATGTTATTTCTTCCTTATCGATTTCTCCAGCATAATCCAAAATTTCCATGACAATCCAACTTTCTCTTACAGGAAAGCTGACTTCCTTCTCAATTTCATCAAGCTCGAACTGTAAGCATTGACCATAAGCAATTAAATATTCCTTATTTGTAGAGTTTTCCTCACTTTTTTGTTTAGACAAATTAGTTATGGTTTTAAGTACATCGTTTAGCAGCATTTTCTTTTTATCTACATTTGTTGTCAAATATGCCCTTGCGTTTTCATCTATGTCCACATGGAAAAAGGCGATGTTACGTTGCTTAAAAATTCGAGCAATAGGATTGTCATCATAAAACTCGTTTTGCGAGCGCATTCCTAGTTCTTCTGTTACAAAGTCTGGAGTAATTTTTCCGAGCATATTTTCCAGAAACTTGCAGAATCCAATAGATGGTTTAAAGAGTATTTGAGATTTGGTAGAATCGAAGTTAGCCGGAGGTTCTGTTATCCAAAAAGGTTCGTTGTATTCTTTCTCAACCATTAAAACTGTTAACTTCTTGTTTTTTAAAGGTCTAATTTCAAGCGCTTTCAAATATGTTCCCCTGAGTAGATAAAACAGATAGTCGGAAATATATGCATATTCGAAATACGTTATGTATAAATATATAACGTATATACAAAATCCTATGTGCGAAACATTAAGCCTTACGAATCGCCTTCCTCAGAATGGAACTCTTCAGAGGTTGGAGGAAACATAAGTTTACTTTTAATTTTAATCTTGCCATTCTTACCATGAGGTTTCCTTACTAAAGTGTCACCATACTTCTCGATTTCCCTCGCTTCTTCGGCAAGTCTTGCAGCTACTTGAGCTATTTCATGCGCTGAGGCGACTAATGGAATATATTTGTCACTCTCCTTTTCTATAAAACATGCTTGAAGGTTAATTTCAGCTATTTTCTCTGCAAGTTCATATGCAGCTATTGCTTTAGCTTTTGCATAAGGATTTTTGAAGTCTGAATTATCACGAATTTTATTCACGTCAACTATTAGTTTGGGCAGCTCAGGAGTTGAACCGTTTTTTACTTCATTTATTACCCTATCGATTTCTAGATAGACGATTCTCAAAACACCTGTGATCGCAAGTATTTTAATTACATTCGAGTTAAAAATTGCCATTTCAAGCGGATCTAAAAACTCCCTTCTTGCACCAATAAGTGGATCACCTGTTATTATAATGTAGCCTAAACCTTGTTTTTCAAGTTCAGCTTTGACTCGTTTTCCTGGCGCGTCTGATATAATTACTGCTGGTACACCGCAGCCAGCTAGCTTTTCTCTTATTTTGGCAGGTCCTGCAATAGAAGGGTTTGGGGAGATATGAACTATGAAGTCTGGGTCAAATTCAAAGATTTTCGGCAAAGCTTCTTCCACATCTTCCACAGTCATTTTCGAGCCTGTCGTTACTGTTCGAATTTTTATGTCCTGCCGATCAGCAAGCTCATCAAGGAGAAGCTCAAAAATAGGTGCAACGCCAATATTGCCACATTTGAAAACGCAAATTTTTTTGAAAGGGCTCTCAGACAAAGATATACCTCTCTTACGTGTGATTACTGCGGTTGACGTTTAAAAAATTTTCATTATTTTTCATGGGACATTCTAGATAGTAACTACATGCCTACGGATTATAGTGTGTGTCTTTTTCATACCTTAAGGCTGTCTACTATTGACAGAATACTTTGCGCTTCAGAGACAACAGCAACCATCGCCTTCGCCATCACAATAACATCTGCAAATCTACTTCACCTATTCTTTTTGAATAATCCTAGTTTTGATATGCTTATCAATAGTGGCACTCCAACAATGAATGAGACTGTTACAACGATTAGGTCTTCAATATAAGAATCAAAGGCAGCTCCCACAAAAACTGCCTCAAGTTCGGTAAAACTAGCGAAAAATAAACTATGCAAACCAACTGGAACAAGTAGAAAAACCCTTATTAGCGAATCCGTAGCTATACAAACAAAGGAAATAAGAATTAGCGCGATTGACAAGTGTTTGATATCTGTTCTGAAAAGATTTTTGCTCAATTTTGCAGTAGGATAAATCAGAAATAAAGCTAGCAGTATGTCTAGAATTGTCCATAATGGAAGGGCAGTGCCTCCATATGGGATAATAAAATATGCTGCAAGCATGGTTCCGTAAATTGCTAAAACAGGTTTCCACTGAGCTTTAGTTAATAGTCCAGCAGATAATACACTTATTGGTTCAGCAATTATACCAAACATCCACAAAGGGTCTGGTTTGATCATTCTGCCGATTGAACTGCCAATAATTGCAGCTAAAAATCCCACTTCTGGACCTAAAATTATTCCTTCAATAGATTCTAAGTAAATTCCCCAGTTGCGCCACAACCCAAAAGACATAAAATATAGAATAGCATGCAACGCGGCAAATACAGCGGTTAGGCTTATTTGCAGGCTCTTTCGCATTTGACCACGATTTTCAATAATTAGAAAATAATAAAAAGCTTGCTCTTTTCTAGTTTTATATGCCGCCTATGATCAGTGAGGCTATTACTGCAATTACAATGATTGCAACAGTTTCCATCAAAGTTGTTCCCCAATGCACTTTACTTCGCTTAGAGCGATATCTAACAAGGAAAATGCCAACTGTTATGCAAACTATGCTCAGTGATAAAATAATGTCAAAGGGTTGTGGAAGCGCTAGATAAGCGATTATTGGAATAATTCCTGCTAGAAATGTTGTTGTACTGCAAATTAAGGCTGCATAGAGATTTGACATGTTTATCTCTTTTCGCAAAAGAATGAATAACTGTTTAACAAGTTTAAGCGATCTATCCCTCTCTATCTTGTCTGTGATATCACTTAGGCTGTGATCCATCAAAGTTTTAAGAGTAAGTAAATCCGCAATGTCTTCAGTTTTTCCACCCATTAGAAAACTGGAAAAGTTTGTTATGGCTACTGCGGAAAGGCTTAAAATTGCTGCAAATGTAGCCATATTTGTTGCAAGTCCAGCTAAGAAAGCGGAAAGAATAACCACAAGTCCAGTTATGGAGCCGTCGGTTAAACCTGCTACAACTTCCAAAATTGGTTCTCGTTTCAACAGCAGATTTCGCCATTCTTGACCTAAATTAAGACCTTTTTCAGTTAGCCTAATTCTTTCATCATCATTTATAACTAATCCTTCACTATTCATTTCCTGCAGAGCCTTATTAATATCATCCATTTCCACACAAACGTAACCAGCACAGTACCTATCAATCCTACGCTTGAGAAAAGTTTTATCCAACACACTTCCCGTACCGAAGCTTATAAGCACAATTACTCTAATTACATCAGGCAACTCTTGTATCTCAAAGGACAAGTTGACAAGTCACCTTCGATAACTTTTTTAAAAGCTTAATCAATTCTTTTCTCTTCAATCTTTAAAGCGGAATATGCGGAAGTCATACCAAATTCGGTCTTAACTACCATAAACGTTTAATATAAAGCTTTACAATCCTATGTAACTCCTTAAAAAAGGAGATTTGCTATGGTGCTTGCTGAAATTTTGGAAAAACTTTCAAACGCTTGTGGCATTGCTGGTAGAGAGGAAGAAGTCAGAAGTTTAATGAATAAACTCTTGAAACCACATGTAGACGAAGTGAAAGAAGACAAGCTTGGAAATGTTATTGGCATAAAAAGAGGAAAGAAAAACGCACCTAAAGTGATGCTTGCGGCTCACATGGATGAAATAGGATTACTGGTGAAGACGATATCAAAGGAAGGTTTCATACAGTTTGCAAAAATCGGCGGAATAGACGACCGCATTCTCTTAGCGCAAAACGTTATTGTCTACACTGAAAAAGGACCATTACATGGAATAATAGGTTCCAAACCGCCTCACATACAAAAAGAAGAAGAACGCAAGAGAGTTCTCACATATGATGAGCTTTTCATAGACGTCGGCGCAGAAAATCAAGAAGAAGCCAAGAAAATGGGCGTTAGAATCGGAGACCCAATAGGCTTTGACGTTAAATTCTCTAAAATTGGCAAAGATGTTGTGATTGGCAAGGCTTTCGATGATCGTGTCGGATGCGCCGCAATGATTGAAGCGATGAAACATTTGAAAAATACAGAATGCACAATATATGCGGTTGGAACAGTACAGGAAGAAGTCGGATTAAGAGGAGCAACAACAGCAGCGTTCGGCATTTATCCAGACATTGGTATAGCACTTG
>Ga0272448_1007334_pt1 | contig 11701 bp, 10 predicted proteins | sample YNPCB0191_FD_202220 | JGI IMG/M metagenome (GOLD analysis project Ga0272448, IMG submission 202220) | Hot spring sediment microbial communities from Yellowstone National Park, WY, United States - YNP-CB-019-1 | ecosystem: Environmental > Aquatic > Thermal springs > Hot (42-90C) > Sediment... | reverse complement strand
ACCGCGGCCGCGACGGTCCTGCTGGAGGCGGGGGTGCGGATCGTGGACGTCAGCCCCGACTTCAGGCTGCGGGACGCGAGCCTGTATGCCGAGTGGTACGGATTTCAGCACAGCGCGCCGCACCTGCTGTCGCAGGCCGTGTTCGGGCTTCCGGAGCTGCACCGGGAGCACATCCGGCGGGCTGCTCTGGTCGCGGCGCCGGGGTGCTACACGACGGCGGCCCTGCTGGCGTTGGCGCCGCTCGCCGCGGAGGGTCTGATTGACGCGGGAGACATCGTGATTGACGGGAAGTCGGGGATCTCGGGCGCGGGCCGCACGTCGCTGGCCTTGGCCTACCACTACCCGGAGGCCGACGAGGACCTCTCGGCCTACTCGGTGGGGGGACATCGGCATGTGCCAGAGATGGTGCAGGAGCTGGAGCCATTGGCGCGGGGGCCGGTTCGCATCGCGTTCGTGCCTCACCTGGTGCCGATGGCGCGGGGGATTCTGATGACCATGTACGTGCGGGCCGCAGGGGGCGCGGACGCGGCGGCCCTGCGCAGCTGCCTGGAGCGGCGCTATGCCCAGGAGCGGTTCGTCAGCGTGCTGCCGCAGGGGCGGTGGCCGCACACGAAGTGGACGGCGGGCACCAACCGGTGCTACCTGGCCGTGGGCGAGGACCGCCTCTCGGGGCGGCTGGTGGTGGCCGCGGCCATCGACAACCTCGGCAAAGGGATGTCTGGGCAGATGGTGCAGTGTCTGAACATCATGCTGGGCCACGAAGAGGATACGGCCCTCAGCCTGCACGCCGCGTACCCCTGAGGAGTGACCGCGGTGCTCAGGCCAAAGCTTCCCAAGTTGCTGCGCGAGGTGGCCGGAGGGGTGACCGCGCCGTGCGGCTACGAGGCCGCGGGGGTGCGCTGCGGGCTGAAAAAGCGCGGTTTCGACCTGGCCCTCATATACTCGGTCGCGCGCGCGACGGCCGCGGGCGTGTTCACGACCAACAGGATCCAGGCGGCGCCGGTGGCGGTGACGAAGGACCGAGTGGGCCGGGGGGCGGTGCACGCGATCGTGGCGAACAGCGGCGGCGCGAACGCGTGCACGGGCCGCGAAGGATATCGCGACGCGGTCGAGATGGCGCGAATGGCCGCGGAGGCCCTGGGCGTTCCGGAGCGCTCGGTGCTGGTGTGTTCGACCGGCGTCATCGGGAAGCGCCTCGATATGGAGAAGGTCGCGGCCGGGGTGAAGAAGGCGGCGCGCGCGCTTGGGCCCAAAGGCGGCGAGGCGGCGGCGAAGGCCATCCTGACGACCGACACGAGGCCGAAGACGGCAGCCGTGGAGTTCGAGCTGGACGGCCGGCCCGTGCGGGTGGGCGGGATGGCGAAGGGGGCGGGGATGATTGCCCCCAACATGGCGACGATGCTCGCGTTCATCACCACGGATGCGGACGTGCCGGCCGGCACGCTCCGTTCATGCTTGGTCTCGGCGGTTGCCCGGTCGTTCAACCGCATAACGGTGGACGGCGACTCCAGCACCAATGACACGGTTCTGCTGTTGGCGAACGGGCAGGCGGAGGCGGGCCAGATCGCGCCGGGCCACGGGCTGCCGCGCTTCCAGGCGGCGCTGAACTACGTCGCGGGAAGCCTGGCCTATGATATCGTGAGTGACGGGGAGGGGGCGTCGAAGGTGATCGCGGTGTGTGTGCGCGGGGCCGCGTCCGAGCGGGACGCGGTGCTGATTGCGCGCGCGATCGCAAACTCGGCGTTGGTGAAGACGGCGATGGCCGGCGGGGATCCGAACTGGGGCCGCATCCTCGCGGCGGCGGGGCGCGCGGGGGTGCGGTTCAGGGCGGAGAGGGTGGACCTCAGGCTGGGGAAGACGTATGTCGCGCGGCATGGGGCGGCGGCGACCTATTCCGAGGAGGCGGCGCGGGCGGCCGTCGTGGGGCCGGAGGTGGAGATCACGCTGGAGCTGAACGCGGGCGACCGCGAGGCCGTCGTGTGGACGTGTGACCTTACCACAGAGTATGTCCGCATTAATGCGGACTACCGGACATGAGCTTGCGGGCTCAGAAGCGAGAAGCGGTGAAGAAGCCAGAGCCAGACCTGGAGAGCTTGCGCCAGCGCGCGGCGGTGCTGGTGGAGGCGCTGCCATACCTGCGGCAGTTCCGGGGCCAGACAGTGGTGATCAAGTACGGCGGGGCGGCGATGGTGGACCGGGAGCTGCGCGCGGAGGTGCTGAAGGACATCGTACTGCTCGAGCACGTGGGCCTGAGACCGGTGGTGATCCACGGCGGGGGGCCGGAGATCAGCGAGATGATGCGCCGGGTGGGGAAGGAGCCGGAGTTCGTGAACGGCCTGCGCGTGAGCGACGCGGAGACCGTCGAGCTGGCGCAGATGGTGCTGACCGGGAAGACCAACCCTGACCTGGTGGCGGCGATCCAGCGGGAGGGGGGACGGGCGATCGGGCTCAGCGGCAAGGACGGCGGGATGGTGGCGGCGCGGAAGCTGAGCGGCCCGCGGGACCTGGGGTTCGTGGGCGAGGTGGAGCGCGTGGATACGGGGCTGTTGACCGGCCTGATCGCGCAGGGGTTCATCCCGATCATCGCGCCGATCGCGGCGGGCCCCGATGGCGAGACATACAACATCAATGCGGATCACTTCGCGGGGAAGATCGCGGGGGCTCTGCGGGCGGGCAAACTGATCATGCTGACCGACGTGCGCGGGGTGCTACGGGACCGGTCGGATCCTGGCAGCCTTATCTCGGAGCTGACGGCGGAGGTTGCCCGCGAGATGGTGGCAAAGGGGCAGATCGAGTCGGGGATGATCCCGAAGGTGGAGGCGGCGCTTGATGCCCTGGCGGGCGGGGTGGCGCGGTGTCACATCATTGACGGCAGGATGCCGCATGCGTTGCTGATGGAGGTGTTCACGCATGTGGGCATTGGCACGATGGTCGTTTCATGAGGGCGCGCCCGCGCAGGCAAGGGCGCGCGGGAGCGGAGGTACTTGAGATGCCACTGTTCGAGTACCGGTGCGACAAGTGTGGAAAGCGGTTCAGCTTGCTCGTCGGCGTCACCCGCGACAAGCCGAAGCTGGAGTGCCCGAGGTGCCGCTCGAAGAAGGCGAGGAAGCTGATCTCGCGGGTGGCCCCCATCGTGAGGGAGGAGGACGTGGACGACCTCGGGGACCTGGACGACGACTTCGGCGACGAGTCGGACTACGAGGGAGAGGACGACGGCGCGGACGACAACGGTGACGACTTCGACGAAGACTGAGGAGATGAAGGTTGAACTTTGACGAGGCGAAGGCGCTCGAGCAGGCGTACCTGCTCAATCTCTACCCGCCTATTCGCATGCCCATGGTGATGGCCCGGGGCGAGGGGGCGCGCCTGTGGGACACGGAGGGGCGGCGCTACCTGGACTTCGTCAGTGGCGGGCGCGCGGTGACGGGGCTGGGCCACTGCCACCCGAGGGTGGTCGCGGCCATCGAGGAGCAGGCGCGGACTCTGATCCACGTGTCGAACGACTTCTACACGGAGCCGCAGTTGCGCCTGGCGCAGCGGCTGTCGTCGCTGTTCGGGGGGCGGTGCTTCCTGTGCAACAGCGGAGCGGAGGCGAACGAGGCGGCGATCAAGCTCGCGCGCAAGCATGGTTACAAGGCCGCGGGCGCGGTCAAGCACGAGGTCGTGAGCGCGCTCATGTCGTTTCACGGGCGGACGTTCGCCGCGTTGGCGGCCACGGGGCAGCCGAAGTACCAGCAGGCGTTTCAACCAATGCCTCCGGGGTTTGTGCACGTGCCCTTCAACGATGCGGACGCGCTGCGGCGCGCGGTCGGGCCCCAGACGTGCGCGGTCATCCTGGAGCCCATCCTGGGCGAGAGCGGCGTGTACCCGGCGACGCCGGAGTTCCTGGCGGCTGCGCGAGAGGCTTGCTGTGCGAACGACGCGGTGCTCATCTTCGACGAGGTGCAGACGGGGCTGGGGCGGACGGGGAAGATGTTCGCCTATGAGCACTACGGCATCGAGCCAGACGTGATCACGCTGGCGAAGGCGCTCGGCGGCGGGATGCCGGTGGGCGCAATGGTCGCGCGCGAGCCAGCCGCCAGTGCCTTCGAGCCCGGGGATCACGCGTCGACGTTCGGTGGCGGGCCGCTGCCGGCGGCGGCGGCCCTTGCTGCGCTGGATGCGATTCGCGAGGAAGGGCTCGTCGAAAATGCAGCGAGGATCGGCGCCCACCTCGCGCAGGGACTGGCGGCACTCCAGGCGAAGGGGGGCCTGGTCGCAGAGGTGCGGGCACGCGGCCTGATGATCGCGGTCGACCTCCGCGAACCCATCGCCGGCCGCGTCAAACAACAGTGCGCCCGGCGCGGGCTGCTCATCAACACGGTGGGCGCCAGCATGCTGCGCCTCCTGCCCCCCATGGTCCTCACGCGAGAGGAGGCGGACGAGGGTCTCGGCATCTTGTCGGACGTGCTTGCCGGGATTCCTGGATAGCGGGCCGTTCATGGACTGGGCGTTCCTGATCGTGGTGGCCGTGGGCCTTGGCCTCGCCAGCATGCTCATCGCGGCACGGCTGATAGTGTCGGGGGCGCCGGCGTGGCGGCTCGCGGCCATCATCGGCGAGGTCTGGCTGGCGTTCGCGCTGTGGATCGTGGTGTTCGCATCGCTCGCGGCTGCGGCGGGGCTGGAGGCGGGGCAGGGGGGGCTGGCCGGGCTGCGCATCGCCGGGGCCCGACTCGCGGCCCTGCCGGCCCTGCTGAAGGCGAAGGCGATCGCGGGAGGTGTGATCTCGCTTGGGCTGTTTGTGCACGGGCTCGTGTGGCTGAGCCGGACGAGGCCGCGGTACTAGCGCGGCCGCCGCGGCGGAAGGGTGATAGCAATGGCACTGTCTCTGGCCGGGCGCGACTTCGTGTCGGTCACCGACCTGACGAGGGAACAGATCGAGGAGATTTGGCGAGTGGCCGCGGCGCAGAAGTCGGGCAAGGTTCCGCAGGGGGAGCAGCTTTCGGTGGCGCGGGGCCGGACGCTCGCGCTGCTCTTTGACAAGTCGTCGCTGCGCACCCGCGTGGGCTTCGAGGTTGCGATGAGCCAACTGGGGGGGCACGCGCTCTACTGCGGGCCGGGAGACGTTCGCATTGGCGAACGGGAGCCGGTGGCGGATATCGGTCGCGTGCTCGGGCGGATGGTCGACGCGATCGCGGCGCGGCTATCGTCCCACGAGAGCATCCTGGAGCTCGCGGAGTGGGCCAGGGCGCCGGTGATCAATGCGATGTCGAACTTGGAGCACCCCTGCCAGGCGCTGGCCGATCTTCTGACGGTGCGCGAGCACAAAGGGGACCTTGGGCAGGTGACCGCGGCGTGGGTCGGGGATGGAAACAATGTGTGCCACTCGTTCATCCTGATGTGTGCGATGATGGGCGTGCACCTGAGGGTTGCGACGCCGGCGACGTACGAGCCGAGGCCGGAGATCGTCGCGAAGGCGGAGAAGCTGCTGAAGGAGTCGGGGGGGAGGCTTGAGATCGGAGGCGACCCGCAGGCCGCGGTGAGGGGCGTGGATGTGATCTCCACCGACGTGTGGGTGAGCGCCGGGATGGAGGAGCAGGCCACGAGGCGGCGCATCGATTTCCGCGGCTTCCAGGTGAACGCGGCCCTGCTCAAGGAGGCGAAGCCGGACGCGATCGTGCTGCACTGTCTGCCGGCGCACCGGGGGGAGGAGATCACGGACGAGGTGATGGAGGGGCCGCAGTGCGCCGCGTTCGATCAGGCCGAGAACCGGCTGCACACGCAGCGCGCGCTGTTGACGCTCATGCTGGGCTGACGGGCGGGAACGAAGCAGCCCTCGGCGGCCCGCCGCAGGCGCGGCTCGAAGGAGGATCGAGATGCCGAAGGTTGTGCTGGCCTACTCCGGCGGACTGGACACGTCGGTGGCGATCCGCTGGATGAAAGAGAACTACGGCATGGACGTCCACGCCGTCGCGATCGACGTGGGCGAGGAGCGGGATTACGAGGCGATCCGCAAGAAGGCGCTGAGCATCGGCGCGACGGGGTCAGAGGTGATCGACGCGAAGGAGGAATTCGCGCAGGACTTCGTCTTCCCGGCCCTGCGGGCGAATGCGCTCTACGAGGACAGATACCCGCTATCCACAGCGCTCGCGCGGCCGCTGATCGCGAAGCTGGTCGGCGAGGTGGCAGTCCGCGAGAAGGCCGACGCGGTGGCGCACGGAGCGACGGGAAAGGGCAACGATCAGGTCCGGTTCGAGGTGACGTGGTCGTGCCTGTTCCCGCAGCTGAAGCAACTGGCACCGATACGGGACTGGGGGATGAGCCGGGAGGAGGAGATCGACTATGCGAAGCAGCACGGCATCCCGGTGCCCGTGGGAAAGGAGTCGCCGTACAGCTACGACACCAACCTCTGGGGCAAGAGCGCGGAGGCGGGCCCGCTCGAGGACCCGTGGGTAGAGCCGCCGGCGGACGTTCACCAGTGGACGCGCGACCCGCAGGACGCGCCGGACGAGCCGGCCTACGTGGAGATCGGGTTCGAGGCCGGGGCGCCGGTGTCGCTGGACGGCCGTGAGATGTCGCCGGCGACGCTGATATCGCGGCTGAACGCGCTGGCGGGTGAGCACGGGGTGGGCCGCATCGACATGGTCGAGAACCGGCTCGTCGGCATCAAGTCGCGGGAGACGTACGAGTGCCCGGCCGCGCAGGTGTTGCTGACCGCGCACCGCGATCTGGAGAGCCTGTGCCTGGAGCGCGAGCTCGCGCACTACAAGCGGGTCGTCGAGCTGAAGTACGCGGAACTGGTGTACTACGGCCTCTGGTACAGCCCGCTGCGTCGGGCGCTGGACGCGTTCGTCGCGGAGACTCAGCGCACCGTGACGGGCGTGGTCCGGATGAAGCTGCACAAGGGCACCTGCGTGCCCGTCGGGCGCAAGTCGCCGCACTCCCTCTACCGCTATGAGTTGGCGACCTACGACCAGGCGGACCGCTTCGACCAGCGCGCGGCGAAGGGATTTATCCATCTGTGGGGCCTCTCGGCGCAGACGGCGGAACAGGTCCGCCGGGAGGCCGGTGAGGAGTAGGGCCAATGCGGCTGTGGGGTGGACGGTTCAGCAAGGACAGTGAGGAGTCGGCGCGCGCGTTCACGAGCTCGCTCCCATTCGACCACCGCCTGGCCCAGCACGACATCATGGGCAGCATTGCGCACGCGCGCATGCTGGTGCGGGCGGGCGTTCTGACCGCCTCGGAAGGCCAGCAGATCCAGGCGGGCCTCGAGCGCGTCCGCGCCTGTCTGGCGAGCGGCGAGGCCGTGCTCGACCCCGAGTCGGAGGACATTCACACCGAGATCGAGCGGCTGCTGGGGGAGCAGATCGGACCTCTGGCGGGCAAGCTGCACACCGCGCGCAGCCGCAATGACCAGGTCGCGCTCGACCTGCGCCTGTTCCTGCGCGACGAGATCGACCAGATCGGGGAGCGGCTGGTCTGTCTTCAGCAGACGTTGGTCGACCTCGCGGAGGGCCACCTTGACATCGTGATGCCGGGGTACACGCATCTTCAGCGGGCGCAGCCGGTGCTGCTGTCGCACTGCTTCATGGCCTGGTTCTTCATGCTGCAGCGGGATCGCGAGCGCATGGCTGACTGCCGCAGGCGGGTGGACCGGTGCCCTCTCGGGGCGGGGGCGCTTGCGGGCACGAGCTTCCCGATCGATCCGGCGTTCGTCTGCGAGCAGCTGGGCCTGTCTGAGCTGTGCCCCAACAGCATGGACGCGGTGTCGGACCGGGACTTCGTTGTGGAGTTCCTGTCGGCGGCATCCATCACGATGGTGCATCTGTCGCAGATCGCGGCCCAGATCGTGCTGTGGTCGACCTCGGAGTTCGGGTTCGTGCGGCTCGATGAGGCCTGGTGCACGGGATCCAGCATCATGCCGCAGAAGCGAAATCCCGACGTCGCCGAGCTGGTTCGGGGAAAGGCAGGCCGGGTCTTTGGCTCGCTGATGACGTTGCTCACGACGCTGAAGGGTCTGCCCCTGTCCTACAACCGCGACCTCCAGGAGGATAAGGAGCCGCTCTTCGACGCCGTGGACACGCTCAAGGCGTGCCTCGAGGCGACGCGGGGGATGCTGGCGACGGCCACCTTCGACAAGGAGCGTATGACCCAGGCGTTGGCGGCGGGGTTCATGGCCGCCACGGAGGTGGCGGACTACCTGGCGCGGAAAGGCGTCCCCTTCCGGGAGGCCCACGCGATCGTCGGGCAGATCGTGCGCTACTGCGAGAGGGAGGGGCTGACCCTCGAGCAACTGACCGCTGAGGAGTGGCGCTCCTTCAGCCCGCATTTCGAGGAGGACATCACGGAGTTCACCTCGCCGGCGGGCGCGGCGGCCGCGAAGAAGTCGCCGGGTGGCACTGCTCCGGAGCGTGTGCGCGAGCAGATCGCATTGGCCCGGAAGCTGCTCTCGTAAGGATCACCCCCGCGGTATTCCCACCTGGCGGAACAGGTCGGCCAGGTAGCGAGCAGCGTGTGGGAACGCGATTTCGGGGTCGGCCAGGTCGGGTATCCAGGCTTTCTCCCACTCCAGTGAGGCATACCCCGCGTATCCGGCGCTATGCAAGGCGCGAAGCAGGTCCGCCAGCGGCAGCGATCCCTGGCCGAGGAGCGTCTGCTTCCCCTCCCGGTCGCCGTCCTTCACGTGCACGTGGTAGGTGCGAGCGGCAATGAGCTGGGTCGTCCGGGAGGGCGACTCGCCGGTGCGCCAGGGGTGATAGAGGTCCCAGAGCGCGCCCGTGCCGACATCGCCCGCAGCATCAAGCAGCTCGGCCACGCGCGCGCCGGAGGAGAAGGCGTCGTGCGTCTCGAGCAGAACGCGCAAGCCGCGTGCGTGCGCGCGGTGCCCCAGGCGGCGGAGCTTTTCGGCAACTCTCGCGACGCAGTCGTCCCAGGGTTCGCCTTCGGGGACGTCGCCTCCGAAGACGCGCACGTACGGGGCGCCGAGCGCGGTGGCGAGCGCCATGATCGCGTCGGCCTCGGCCGAGGGGTCCTGGTCTGCTGTCAACACGATCGAGCTGTCCACACAGCAGATGGCCACGCCCGCCTGGTCGAATCGCCGGCGGAACTCGGCCGGGCCGCCCGGGAAGTCGCCGAGTGCCTGGGGCAGGTCAAGGGAGCCCTCGTAGAAGCGAAGCTCGACGCCCTCCCAGCCGTGGGAGCGAGCGGCGTCGAGAATGCGGTCAATGCCCCACTGGGGACAACCGAGCGTGCTGAAGCTGATCTTCATACTGAAGTCCTCCTTCTGGCCGGTGGCGCGCGGTTCCACGACCAGGGGCTGCGTCCTCTGCCTTGATAGGGGGTTCCCGCGCGTGCTATACTCGCGCAACTCGTGGAGAACGCGCGACGCGATCTGCCCGCTTCCCGGGAGGCCGGGCGCGGGGCGGGCGGCGCGCCATGTGGCGTCGGGGGGACAAGGGGAGGTCCGTGTCGCACCTTCGCGTAAGCAGCGTGTTGTTTGTGATCGCCCTGACCGCGGCCCTGGGTGTGTGCGCGCCGGCCGCGGCGGATGCGCTGTCTGATGGCATAGCGGCCCTCAACCAAGGCGACGTCTCAAGGGCGATCGACCTCCTGCGGCAGGCAGCAGACAAGAAGCCTGACGACGCGTCCGCCTGGGCCTGGCTGGGGTCTGCGCAATTGCGGGCCAAGCAGTATGCAGACGCCGTGGAGAGCCTCTCAAAGGCCGTGGGGCTGGATCCGAAGATGCCCGAGGCGCAGAACAACCTGGGCAGCGCATACTGGGCTCTGGGGCGAGGCAAGGAGGCAATCGAGCACTACCAGGAGTCGATCTACCTGCAGCCTCACTACGCGGGCGCCCACTACAACCTGGGCACGGTCTACCTGGCCCTAGGGCAGCTCGAGCAGGCGATCGGAGAGTTCTCTGTCGCTGTTGAGCTGGAGCCGGGGAATGCGGACGCGCAGAACAACCTGGGCGTGGCCTACGAACGCAGCGGCCGCCCGGAGGAGGCCGCTGCTGCCTACCGCAAGGCGGCCGAACTGCGACCGGACAGCGAGTCGCTCCGGGTGAATCTGGCGCTGGCGCTGCGGGCGGCGGGGAAGCAGGAAGAGGCCATCGCCGAACTTTCGCGACTTGTCGCCGCGGACACGAAGAACGCGACAGTGTTCGCGAACCTGGGGCTGATCCGCTACGAGCGGAAGGAGTACGCCCAGGCGCTGGACGCGTTCAAGCGGGCGATCGAGCTTGACCCCAATGGCGCCGCGGCTCACTACAACCTGGGTTTGTGTGCGCGGCAGCTCGGCCTGCGGGCGGAGGCGCGAGAGGGATTCCGCAAGGCGGTGGAGCTGGACCCGAAGGCTGTGAGCGCGCGCATCAACCTGGGTGCGATGGAGCTGGAGGACGGCCGTCCCGAGGTCGCCGTGGATCAGTTTGCGGCTGCGTTGAGGTATCGGCCAGACAGCTACCCGGCGGCGTTCAACCTGGGGATCGCTTACGTGCGGCTGGGCAGCGACGAGGACGCCGTCCGCGTGTGGTCGGCCCTGGAGCAACAGTCACCGCAAGATGTCGCGGTGAAGGAGGCGCTGGCGTCGGCGTACTTCCGCTTGCATCGCTACGACGAGGCGCGGCGGGAGTATGAAGCGCTGGTTGGCCTCAAGCCCGACGACATCGGCGCGTACAACAACCTGGGCATCATTCACGAGGAGTTCGGGGAACTCGACAAGGCGGCTGAGGCATACCGGGCGGCCCTCTCGATCGATCCGAACTATGCACCCGCGCACAACAACCTCGGCGTCGTCTACGAGCGTCAGGGAAAGACCCAGGAGGCGATCGCGGAGTATCGGGCCGCGCTTGCCGCTGACCCAAACCTGGACGACGCGCGCCAGAACCTCCAACGCCTGGCGCCCTCGGAGTAGCCTGGCCCATGTCCGTGACGAAGGCGCAGGGCGTCGACCGCAGGCTGTTCGACCCGGAGCAAGTGAAATGCGTCGGCATCGTTCCGGCGCTCCACAAGCGGCAGATCGCGGCCGCTGTCAATGAGGTCGCCCAGTGGTTCGGCAGCCGCGGTATCCACGTCGTGCTGCCGGCCAGGGAGGCGTCGTCGCTCGCGCTGTCTCATATGGCCCAGGGTGCGGACAAGCTGGCTAGCTGCGCGGATCTGCTGATCTCGATGGGGGGAGACGGCACCTTTCTGGCCACTGCGAGGGTGGGGGCGCCCAGCGGGAAGCCGATACTGGGGATCAACCTGGGCGGCTTCGGGTTCCTGGCGTCGATCCCCGGGGCGAAGATGATCGAGGGACTGGCGGCCGTGATGGCCGGGCGGTTTGAGGTCAGCGACCGCATGATGCTGGAGTCGACGGTCTTCAGAGAAGGCGAGGAGGTCGGGTCTTTCCTTGCGCTCAACGACATCGTCGTGGGAAAGGGCGCGTTCTCGCGGCTGTTCCGCCTGAAGACCAGCATTTCGGGGGAGCCTGTCTCCGACTTCCCGGGGGACGGCATGATCGTCTCGACCGCGACGGGATCGACGGGGTACTCGCTCGCGGCTGGCGGGCCAGTGGTCGACCCCGAGGTCCCGGCGATCATGCTCACGCCGATCTGCGCGCACGCGCTGTCCGCGCGCACCCTGGTCGTGCCGGCCGACCGGGAGATCACCATCGATCTGCCGCATCCGCGCGGCGAGGAGGTCAGGCTGACGGCCGACGGCCAGGAGGGGATCGCGCTGCGCGC
>Ga0272448_1007331_pt1 | contig 11703 bp, 14 predicted proteins | sample YNPCB0191_FD_202220 | JGI IMG/M metagenome (GOLD analysis project Ga0272448, IMG submission 202220) | Hot spring sediment microbial communities from Yellowstone National Park, WY, United States - YNP-CB-019-1 | ecosystem: Environmental > Aquatic > Thermal springs > Hot (42-90C) > Sediment... | reverse complement strand
TCCAGGATGTTTTTGCCTTGGGACATTTTTATCCACACGATTTAGTTTTTTGTGGCTTTTAGCCATATAAAACTTCCGATAGTTGCAAAAAGTGGAAAAACTTATAAACAAATAGCTTCAACTACACTGTTTAGAGGTGAACTTGCATGGGAAAAAAGAGAGGCGTAACAGTATTCCTAGACCCTGAAGACCTAAAATTCCTTAGAGAGAAGAACAGCGAAACCGGACGCAGCCTCTCAACGCTTATTCGCGAAGCTGTTAAAAGCTGGATTAGGAAGGAGAGGGCGAAATGAGCATGGCCTCGAGAAGCCTTAAATACGGGGTGGTTTATACCGTAGAAACGTGTCAAATGTACACATTTTGCGACAAAATGGGGGAGTTTTAAATGGCTAAGGGTTCAGAGGAAGAGGAAGTTTTAAAGGTCTACCTGAGGGCTGAGGGCGAAATAGCCAAACGCTTCTTAAAGATTAAGGAGCATTTGGGACTTAAAAACTACACAGAGGTTGTTCGCGCATTAATCAACGAGTACTGGAGAGATCATGAAGAGGAGATAACGAAAAGCGAGAGAACATCCAAGAAGGGCTAAGCCTTAACACCCTATCGTGTTGAAGGTTTGTCAGCCAACTTTTTCTCAAAATATTCGTTAACAATAAGCTGTAGAACATCCTCGTCCGTCATACCCTTCAACCTCTTAATTTTGAGGAAACGCTCTTTGTCCTTTCCCTTTAAGGCGACTTGGATTTCTAAAGCCTGGCTCTCCCCGGCCATTTTCATTCACCGCCATGGCAAGCTAAAACAAACTTCCGGGAAGCTGCTAATTAAATTAATAGACAAGTTTTTGTCGGCTGAGCCCGCGGGGAAAACGTTTCTGCCTGCAGAAACGCCTATAGGCGCAGATTTTTCGGCTAGCCCATATTTAAGCTGGTTTTGCATTTTCATGTTAAAATTTAGCCTCGACAAGCTTTTCAGGCGTTAGTTTTTCCGGGGTGGTGTTCGGCGTGCCGAAACGTTTTCTCGGGGTCAAAGTTATGACTAAATAGCTGCCCTTAACGCTTATTTCAATTTCTAAATCCTGCCCTATGAAGGCCTTGACCTTTTTATGAAACTTTCTGGGAATATCCAGCGATAGGCGCTCGTACTCGTAGGCGTATTTGCCGCCGAGATACCGTTTTCTCGAGAGTCTGCGCTGAATTCTAACCAAACCTCCACCTTCTAATATCCGCCTATTCCTCGCTCTTAGCTTCTTGCGGCTTTTCTTCAGGGGCGTCTTCTATGCCCTTGCTTGTTATGCGGAATATGCATTCCGCCTCTGGCAGGCATGGAGAGTCAAAGACTCTGGCAATGCGTTTTCCTTCGCCCTTAGCTCGTCTAAGCCAAACCCTTGTGGTTGAAGCGTGGGCAAGTATGTTGCCTCCTGCTGGCCTGTCGACAGGTTGGCCTCCTCCCCATTGGGGTGTTGGATCCGACTGGGCTTGGTTTGTGACCACTACAGCCAAATTAAGGATTTCAGCAAGGCGCAGTAGCTTGTGCATGTATAGGTTTAGCTTCTGTTGCCTGTCCGCTAGCGTTTCTCTTCCAAGAAATTCGCCCCTAAAATGCGATATGACGGAGTCCACGATCACCAGCTTTACTTTTTCTTCAACGCACTTTTCGAAGGCATTATCCAACAGGAACATTTGATGGTCTGAGGTGTAGACTCTGGAGAGTATTATGTTGTGGAGTGTCTGGCCTGGATCCAAGCCGTTTTCAGCAGCTATCTGATAGACGCGGTTGGAGCTGAACGTCCCTTCAGTGTCAAAGTATAGCACGTTTCCACCTAGGCCACCATACCCTGGAGGAAGCTGGGCTGTGACGCAGAGCATTAGGCATAGCTGGGTTTTTCCAGAACCGTATTGGCCCACAAACTCTGTTATGGCTTGGGTTTCTATGCCTCCGCCTAATAGGCTGTCTAGGGCTTTGCTTCCAGTTGTGCATCTCAGGCGTTTTTTAGTCATTTCCCAATGTTCATAGGCTGTTATGAACCTGCAGCCTAAGGCTTCCCTTGCAGCCTCAACAATTCTAACAGCGGCTTCAAACTTTTCGTAGCCAGCCTTCTCCTTAACCTCCCTAGCCGGAGTAACAGCCAAAGTTTCAACATTTGCGAAGCCAGCGTCCCTAAGCCTTTTGGCTATGGATTTGCCCACGCCTGGAATCTGCTCCAACTCCAAGGACTAGTCCTCCTTCAAGCGCGTGTGCTCGCCTCACTCAATGTCCGTTTCCGCTATCTTGCTCCAGCAACGCCTACAAATGGGCAGCCTATCACCCTTATAGACTATGAACACTTCAACGTCCGTGTTTCTACATTTCCCATTCCAAGGGTTCCTGCAATGCTCAATCCTAGACATATACGCTACACCTTCCCGCTGTTTTCCAACCATTATTATGCAAACCCGCCTTAGCAAACTCCTTAACAAGCTGAAACGAATGAATTTGTATAAACTCTTCAAGGCTTTCCTTCTGGCTTTGCCAGCCCTCAAGCTCCAAGCTTAAAGCTTCAGAGAGCATAGACGCTCAGCCTCCAACCGCAAATTCAGCGGTCGTTGGAAAGGATATAAAAAGTAAACGGCGAAACGAACTCTGTGAAAGGTGGAGAGATAAGTTAAAGTGAAAGCTAAAACGTTTCGGAGATTAATGATAGAGTCGGGAAATCATTACTGGACATAAAAGTCTATTTTCGTTTTTGTTTGAATGCGTTGCGCCTCTGTAATAATTATCTCGGCCAAATTGTCGATTTCTTTCTCAATTTTACTGAGTACGTCAAGTTCGTTTTTATGCGTCGATTGACTGGCCAACATGGCCAACTGAGATAATTTTTTATGAAGATTGTTTTGCGGATTATATTTTGGTAACGGTAACTGTTTTATTAATTGTACAGATACTCCCCATTTACTCTTTATAGACTTATTCGCTATCATGGACTTAATGAAAGATGAGTTAAGTAACCCGCATATAAAATATGCCTCGTCCATCGAGTCCAATGGGATGAATCCAATTGTATTATCAGGGATAAGTACTTTCTCGTCCAAGAAACGATCTTTCACCGTTCCCGCTACCGCAAATTCAGGTAAATAACCAATAGCACTCCAAACAACTTTCCATTGTTTAAATGTATACTCTCCTAACCCAAAGATTGTGAAAAAAGGCTTATTTTTGAACCAACGTGAAGTTCGCTTCAGAAGGTCTGATTTAAAATTAGCTAGGTATGCATATGTAAAAGGATAGTTTGCTTTAAGTTCTTCTTCATTATTTTCACCATACTTTCGTTGCGGTAAAATAACATAATCATATCCCAAAATTTTCCATCGCTTGACATATTTAGGTTTAAGTAATGGATAGATTAGGTCCCGCTCAATCTTCCAAGTCATTTGTTCGACTTTCCTTCTCCCGCTAATACCATTCTTAATAAGAAGAAGATTATCCGGAACCTTTTCAATTATTGTCACTTGAAATACTTGGTCAAGGTCGTCAACGATTCCATGCCTAACCTCATAAGGATTAGTGAAAGTAGTTATCGCTTCTGGCTTAATGCCCTTTGGAACGATTACCCAAGGTGCAGTTTCATCTTGAAGTGACGGGTCAGGATATGCTTCGTTTTCTATGACGTTAACTAATTTTAAGACTTTGGATAGCGGAAAATCCTCTGAAATTTCAGTTGGACTTTTATCGTCTTTCATCTTCCAGATAAAATATGGGACAGGATAACTTGTTTTATTTCCTTTTTCTATAACTATTAATGATGTTTCAGATTGGATCGGTTGAAATGGCTTAATGTCCACCAGATCATGAACACGTATAACTTTAAGCGGGACCTTGCCTGTTATCTTGTCGATATAAAATTTCCTAAATTCCTTTCCTGCAATGGATTTATATAATGTCTGCTTAAGTAGGAAAGCAAATTTTCCTCCGTTTTTAAGATATTTGTCTAATGCTACGTAAGAAAATACTATGGAGATATCATCATGTGCATGTCCCATTCCAGCTTTCATTCCCCCGTATGAAAACAGTTTATAGACCTTCAGGTATAGAACGCCTAACTTCTTTTTATACTCCTTAGCCAAGAATTCCCACTTTATCCAAGGAGGATTCCCTACAACAAAGTCAAAGGAATTTAAATATTCTAAAGGAGCAAAAAAACTTTTAATGCGCGTTATTATTGTATTACGTTCATAACTGTTTAATTCACTTACTTTTTCTATAAATTCAAGGAATATATCAATATCTCGTTCCGACGCCTGTGGAAAATTGGATTTTATGATTTCTTTACTTGTTAATTCGTGCACGTCAAAACTATTAAGTAATTGCATGGTTTTCGTCAAATTTGGACTTTCTACACAGATTTTAGGTATTCTGAGAACACCTTTTGTCGTACTAATCTTGTATGTAATAGCGGCATCTGGTTCAATGTCTTCAGTAGTGGGTGTTAAAATAGAGTCCGTGGTAAAAATTGGTATAATTATAGGATTGTCTATTTCGCGAAGGGATGGGAAAAGTGGAGATAGAGCGATTAAGTAATTGGTTCTGGCTGTAACGACTGCTATCGGATTAATATCAAAGCCTATTATGTTATTTAAAATCATGCGAAGAATAGTATTATCATCCACTTTCCCTCGATTTTTCCTTATTACTCTAGATATAGCCTCCGCAAGAAAAACTCCTCGTCCACAGCCTGGATCTAGCACTCTATGATTTATATTCCCATCAAATCCCACTTCATTGAGTGCAAGTTCGACCAACCAATCAGGAGTGAAAACCTCTCCAAGGTCATGCCTAATTTGATCAGGCACTATTCCCTCATAGAGCCCTCTTAGAACGTCTCTAGCGATAAGTCCAGCAAGTGGTAAGAAATTAAATCGACTGGTATTTTCAATTATGGGTTTAATAGCTTCTTCTACAGATTCATCCCATACATCTAAAAACCAAAAAAAATTACGCAAGTCTTCGGTGAAATTGCTAATGTTAAATTGTTTCCTAAAGAAATCACCTCTAAACAAATGCTCGAGCTCTTTTTTTAATTTCTGTGAAGAAATCATAGATTTTGATATACTAGGTTTATTCCAGCATACGCATAATATTTCGGCACATATCAAAGTTACGATTTGTGCATAATATGTAAAGAGAACAAACAAGAAATATGGCACTTCTGCATGTCTGTCCTTTATAATATCCTCCGCAAGCTCAGAAAAATCAGTTTTGATTTTCTCTCCGCTAAGGACACTACCGTAAAGAAACATGAACATGTCGTGCCACTGTTCAAAACTAGATTGTACAGCTTGGTTGTTGTGTTCTAATGCTTCTTTTAGCTTGGTGTAAAACGTCCGTAGAACTTTTTTCGTGCAACTTTTATTCAGCGAGAAAGCCTTTATCAAGTTTCCACTTGAGGGGTTGATGCTTATATATTGAATTAGTAATTCTAACCACTTCCGAAGACTCCTTTCCGTGAAGTTCTCGACAAGCGTAGCCCATGTATTATCTTGCCACTCTAAAAAAATTATTATTTTGCCATCAAAAATGATTCCTTTAAACAATGTCCTCATGCTTTTTGGTATTGGTTCAAGATATTTGTCACAAAAATCCTCAATGATCATCTTTCGATTTTTCTCATCAACAAGTTCTCCAACAGCCTTATAATCAAAGATTAAACCACCATAAATGGCATCTGGCTGACCTTTAAGCTTAATGGGACCGAGTTCCTGGCTGTCGTGGATACCATAATTTGTTAAGTTAACATTATATTTAAGCTCAAAGAAAGTGTGCAACCATTGTTCTACGCGTACTCTAAGCGTCATTTCCGGAAACCCCTCACAGTTTTCAACGATTTTTTGAAGTTTCTTAAAAAGGAATTGAACATCTTCATCTTTTAGTGTAATTTGCATATGGCATCATCATTAAACTTTACTTTGGATACTTTTTAATAACCTGAACCTCTTTTTGGCTTCTATAACTTCAAGGTAAATTTCATCGCCCACATTTAGTTTATTCTTTGCGACCCATTCCTCCAGCATGTTTATAGTAATGGCGTTCGGCTTTTCGTATAGAGTTCTTATTTGCCCCACATGCTCAAAGAAATCATTTGTCAAAGTCGTATAGAACTCGGTTCCGTCGATTTCAACGATAATTCGCCTTTCATCTTTTGAAAAATATTTTTGCCTGTCAGCTTTACTAATACGTAAAGCAGGTTTACGTCCAGCACCTTGATATGTTAGCTTACATTTAATTATTTCCAATTTTTGTTCCTCTACGTTAAAGGCTAAATGAATCTTCCGACCTACGTGATTTAAAACTTTTTGTTTATGTTTGGATTTCCTTGCTCGATAGGGCTATCTTTTGAAAAGCTCGCTGCAGGAGTTTGGGCTAAATAGATTCTATTTTTGATGGAGCCTCTAAGGTTTATTAATAGGGAGCCAGTTTACACATTTATATGCACATATTGCTCGTTGAACCAGCTTATCACACGCGTTTTCCTCCGCTGGGGCTGCTGAAACTTGCATCTTACCACAAGCTTCATGGAGATTCTGTTGAGCTCATTAGGGGATGTGTAAATCCAAAAAAGAAACCAGACTTGGTTTATGTAACAAGTCTTTACAGTTGGGCGTGGAGGCCTGTTTGGCAGGCAGTCCGTTTCTATAAAAATATGTTCCCAATGGCAGAGGTTTGGCTTGGAGGGATCTACGCTTCCTTAATGCCAGAACATGCGGCTAATTCAGGTGCGGATCATGTTCATGTGGGCGTTTTTGAAGAGGCTGAAGGGCTTATGCCAGCTTATGACCTTGTTCCGGAATGGAATGGAAGCATAGTTTTTTCTTCTAGAGGCTGCAATAATAGATGCCCCTATTGTGCTGTTTGGCGTGTTGAGGGAAGCCTAAACCACTGCAGGCGCAGTATTAAGGACCTTGTATATCCTAGTCATACTAGGATAATTTTGTGGGACAATAATATCCTTCAGAGCCCTTATTGGCGTAAGGTGTTCGATGAGCTGATATGGTTCTGCAAGGCTAAAGGCATGAGGGTGGACTTTAACCAGGGTCTCGATGCAAGGCTCATCACCGATGAAGTCGCGGAAAAACTGGCGAAAATGGGGCTTCTATGCGTTAGATTAGCGTATGATCATGATGATGTGGGGCCGTTCGTAAAAAAAGCCATTGAAATGCTTAGCAAAAAAGGGATCAGAAAGCGTAGCATCTTTGTCTATGTCATGTACAACTTTAATGATGACCCTGAAAGTTTCTTTAGACGTGTTGGCGACGTGCTTAAATGGGGGGGCGTCGTCTATCCAATGCGCTTTGAGCCCTTAAACGCTTTGGAAAGGTGGAAGCATGTTGGACCGAGATGGACCAAAGAGAAACTTGAGGTTGTTGAAGACTTTCGACGCATCTATGGCTATGGAGGAACATTTCCGCCGTACAACTGGCTTGTTGAAAGGTTTAGGAAGGCTAAGTGTTTTGAAGAGGTTTTTAGACTTCCAAGTAAAGGCGAACATGAGAAGAGAGTTAAAAAGCCCTATCACGCAAGGTGGCAGAGGGAAACGGACTGGAGAAAAGTTGTAAGCAATATCCTTTCAAAACAGTGGTGACGCTAAACTTTCTTCACAACAGCTAAAACCTTACCGTCCTCAACCTTTAACTCCCAAGATATTACTGTCTTGTGCTGTAGTCCAAGCGCCTTTGCAACCGGCTTGGGAATAACTGTTCTAAAGGACTTATTACTTATGACAGTCGACTCGTAGGTTCCTATTTCCACCATAACCATGACGCCTATTTAGTGTTTAATTTTTGGGCAAATAAGCGTATCGATTGAAGCACAATTTTTAACGCAACACTCATATTCTAGCATAGCAAAAATATAAATGTGGACTTCTAAATGAGCTCGTTCCAAGAAAGAGTTTCAAAGTTTCTTGACATAGGAATGAGCGAAGGACTCCTCACAATCGATGACTATAATGCCCTTGTGGCTGTGCTGGAGGAAGCAGGGAAAATCACAACAATACATCCAGAACTGTATGCTGGATTACTAAAAGACTCGCTTGAGTCCTTCTCTGAGATGACTAAGGAGGCAGAGAAAGAAGTTTCTAAAATCAGGAAAATGCTGAAAGAGAAGGGATTGAAAATTGAAGATGTAGCAAAGGATCAGGAGATGTGGTCTCTTAAGGCTTTAGGAGCTGATGCATCGAGTTGCCCGGTGCCCATGGGGCTGGCGAAGGCTGCCTTCATAAGCGCCATGGCTTTCAGGGAAGAAACGCGGCCGATAATAATGAGGGATCTGATAAGGGTGGAGAACGACGCAATGGCAAGCAGAGAATTTAAATTCTATTATCAGGTTCAGGCTGAAGCTCTGATTCCAGCGGCTTGCATCCGCCACATAGAAGAATTTGGAAAGCCTGACTGCGTGGTCATTGACGGGCCACTTAGCGCTTCGGGCCTTCTAATAAGAATTCCCTACAGAGTTGGTCTCAAGGATGAGGTTTATAGGGAGATGCAAGAGAAGGCGCACCAGCTAATCAGGGTCAGAGATCAGCTTATACGGAAATGCTATGAATTAGGCGTTCCCCTGTTCGCCGTAGTCAAACGATGCACCTCACGGCACTTTATGGCGTGGTATGAGCTTAAAGACGTTTTCCACTATACTGACCAGTTTGTTTTCCAGCAACTCCTCGATTATGGGCAGAGAACGCAGGCAATATCAATTTCAAAGGCAATTGAAAAGCAGGGGACTGAACCATTCGCAAGATTTAACGAAATTTACGGCTTCTATATTAAGACCTCAAAGAATCCTCTAACTCCTCCCATAAGGGTTGAGTATCCACAATATTTGGAAGGGAAAGAAGAGTGGATCGCAAGATATGTATTGACAACTTCGCTCACAACCTACGAAGCCGAGTTTGATGGTTTGCCAAAGGCTGTATGTTTGGTCCACAAGGATGCCAAAATAACAAAAGCAATAATGAAGGAAATTTACAGAAGGGGAATAACAAAGATGCTGGATGAAGGTGTAAACGTTAAACTTTTGGGCTTAATATGGGGGTTCTCACTTGAATAAAGAATCGGAAGCATGTGAAAAGATAGATGTTAAGGAAGTACTTAAACAGGCAAATCAGGTTGGAAACGTATTTTCACGTTATACATATGGAATCAACAAGATATACATAACATTAAGGAGGGATGTCAAGCTACCTTTAGGCTCCTATGTATTTGTTTTAGATGAGGATGGCTTGCCAATAGTGTACCAAGTGGCTTCTCCCGAATACTACAGATATGGCTATGACTTCGAGAAAAGGCTCATAGCTTACGGCAGGGCATCAAAAGATGAATCACATACATACGACTGCGTAGGTATATTGGTTGGTAAGCTATACGAACACGGAAAAATTGAACCGCCAAAATATCCTGTCATTCCCTTGTCTGAAGTCTTCAGTTGCCCGCCTAAACTAATAGAGCTTGTCACAGAACCAAATACGCCGTTTAAAGTCAAAATTGGAACAGACCCGCTCACATCGCAGCCCGTACACATTGATTTGCGCCCCCTCTTACGACAAGGATTATTGATCAGCGGTGCACAAGGAACCGGAAAGACGACCGCTCTGCTCACTTTGATATCAAGGTCTCTCGAGGCTTACAAACACCTTCGCTTCCTAATTTTGGATTGGACAGGTGAATTTCAGCCTTTATGCTCCCTAAATGATAGTGGATTTAAAGTATGCTCCGTGTCGTGGGATAAGTATATCACAGGTCTTAAAATGGACGATCCTGAATCGACGTTACGATTAATAGAGGAGGAAGACCCGAGGGCCAAAACAGGTGCTCCGAGCGAAGTTCTGTTCACGGCCCTCGTACTGTGTAAAAAAGACAAGCAATATCCGACAAAACAAAATGTGAAAAAGAAAATTGAAGAACAAACAGAGGGACGCTTAAAAGGAACAATATCCACCGCACTCAGCATCGCCGATAAGGCAGACCATATTCCTGAAAAAGAACCTAAAGAAATATATGGTAGAGAGGGACTTTTAAAAGAGATTAAGGATAACAACATTCTAATAATAGACTTTTCGCGCACGGAAAGCAGGGACGTGCCGGACGATTTTGAAGTGAAAAAGAGGATGGGTACATTTTTAGCAAGATGTGTTTGGGAAGAAGCTACGCAGAAAAAGGACTTTGGCTGTATAGTTATTTCAGATGAAGCTCATAGAATAGCGCCTGAAAAATTTTACGGAGGAGAAATGGATCCTGTTTGGTTAAGACTAGCCACGGAAGGAGGGAGAAACGGATGCCCATTATGGCTTGTAGCTAGAAGGCTAAGCCTCGTCAGCAAGGCTGTAACGACAGAGCTACAACAGAATTTCATATGCTTCAACGTTGAGGACGTAGATAGAAAAAGGATTATTGAGGATTTGGGAGAAACATTTGCAAGCCTTCTTGGGGCTCTTCCACCAGGTGAGGCAATAGTAAAATCGGCTACGGGGTTCAAGGTTCCTGGGCAAGTAACCCATGTGAAATTTGACAAAGTGCTGGAGCCATCGTCTGTAAAATATGGATTAGAGGAAAGATTCAAGCCTGTTGATGGAAATAAAGTGGAACAGGTTAGGGCATGAAAAGAGGTTAATGGTTAAGTTCGCTGGGTTAAAGAGGTTTCATTAATGATAATTGATGACCCAAAGGATGATTGGGTTTGGGTTCGTCCTTCAAAGCCTCAGCAACCCAGAATGGGAAGAGAAGCCTTCGCAGAGTATTTGCAACATTTTGGTAAGTGGCTGATCTTCAGCCGGAACAAAGCTTACTTGGAGGAGCTTGCCCGAAAACTTGATCCTTATGTCGAGGAGGGCAAGATTCATTCCGCAAAATACAATCGGGAGTCAGCTCCCTTTGCTAAGGGTTCCCTTGTTATGTGTGTATACTGCGATGACAGGGAAAGGGAGGAAGTCTGGAAAATTCTCAATAGCTTTGGCGTGACTAAGCGTATATGGAAATATGACCGGCAAACATTTGAAGATTGGCTCCCCGGCGGCCGCCTCTACAGAAAGGCTAAAGGAACAGGTAGTAGGTGAGGTTATGACTAAAGAGTCTGTGACTAACATTTTGGTTGAATTGGGGAAAAAGCTCGGCTTTCGCGTCGGGACGGAGATTCAAGCATCAGATTCTGCATGGGTTGATGTCGTATGGTTTGATGATAGGTTTGATTTTGGACCTAAAAAAGAAGATAAGTGGTCGAAGGTTAAAACGTGGCGTCAACCCGTTCTCCCAGTTGCTGGTTTTGAGATTGAAGCATCTGCAGGGGCGAAACCGTTGAAGGGAAGCATAGCAAATCTTAACGACTTAGGAGCCCTTATGAGCGTTGTTGTTATCTCGGAAGAGAATCTCGCAAAGATGAGAAATAAAGGTACAAAGTGGAGAAACGCAGCAGAAGAGTCGATTTGGGCAGAATTATTGAAGAGGACAGTCAAGTGGATTTATGAAGCGCGGCCCATAGTTCGTGTCGTTGTGATGACAGAACCTGAAGTTACTGAGTGGGCGAGAAACAAAGGACTCACTTAATTTTTTAATTGCATACGGCCCGGCCCACTGAACTTTCTCTTTTTCAAAAAGAGAACCTTCACTAAGAGAAAACGGCGTGTTTGGGGCTTGATTTAAGCCTTTATCTTGTTTTGGAGCTTGCAGAAGGCTTAGATTCTGCTGG
>Ga0272448_1007330_pt1 | contig 11705 bp, 14 predicted proteins | sample YNPCB0191_FD_202220 | JGI IMG/M metagenome (GOLD analysis project Ga0272448, IMG submission 202220) | Hot spring sediment microbial communities from Yellowstone National Park, WY, United States - YNP-CB-019-1 | ecosystem: Environmental > Aquatic > Thermal springs > Hot (42-90C) > Sediment... | reverse complement strand
GTTAAATAAAACATAATTATAACATAGAATAATAATTATGTTAAATAAAACATAATTATAACATAGAATAAGTAAAATATTATAGTTAGATGAAATTAACTACTAAACTTAAGTATTTAGCTAAAGGATAGACAAGTGACAGTTAACTAAAATTATTAGTTAACTGGTAGCTAATGAGTAAAAATATTATAATTAGATTATGAAGAATAAGTAATACTTTTTATTAACTAATCGAAACAAAAATGATATAATTTAAATTTGTCTCTCTATAATAAGATGAAACTGCTACAAGAATTAGCAGCTAGAGTTGTGTTGAAAGAATACTTTGAGGAGAGAATAAAAAAAATAAAATTAGAGTCAATAATAAAATATAACCATTTATATCGAAAAGATAAGGAAAAATATTTGGAACAGATAGAGGGAGCTTTTGAATATGATGAAGATTTACCTGATCATATTAATGAGATACTAGCGAGTCATTGGAAAGATATAATCAATGAATGGATAACTAAAATATATAGTTTTTTCAGTGAACAATGTACTAAATGTGAGAGGACGTGTTTTCCACATCTTAAAAAAGGAATGTTTAATCAAAATCAAAGGTTTTGCATTTATTTGTATTTTGATTATTATTTCAATAAATCAATTAATAAGAAACAGTTTGAATCCCATTATCAAGAAATCAAACATTATGAATATTGTAAATATTGTCGAAGAATTAATGATGATAGGGCTTATATATATATTGATTTGCATAATAATGGGAAAAATAATGGATATTGTTCATATAGTTGTATTAAGAAAGGGAAAAGATTAACAGGCTAGTTGTTTAATATAGGGTTTTAAGATTCCTTTTAAACTATAAAACATGGATAGAGGTAGACTATCAAACAGTGATGAAGATAAGGATTGAGAATGTAAAAAATTAAATCGTTCATTAACCTGATTAATCAATAATTTGTCAGTAAAAATATAAATAGATTTTATCTGAGTTACATCCTGGTTAAAAAAGGTATCAACATTAGTAGAAAATCCTATAATACTTGAATATCTATCAAGATAAATGAATAAATATTCATTATAATTAAAAAGTGTATTAATTCTCAATTTAATAGTATTGAGTGGATCATCTTGATTAATATTTAAAGTTCTATGATATTTATTATTTAAATATAGAGAGACAGGATGTGTATTAATAATTAAGTCAATATAAGTAGCTTTTAATGATGAATTAGGAAGAGTATTTTCCATTACTTTAGACTCAATTTTAATGCGTCTTTGCCAAAGAAAGTCTCGACAAGAAAATGTGTAGAAATAGTGATTGAGTGAACAGAAAACTATTAAATCTGATAGTGGAAGATGAATCATCAATTCCAATAGAATATCAGATGGAAGATTATTCATGTTTAAACATGAATAACATTATAAAAGAAAAATCAATTTTAAAAGAATATATTTAATGTTAAATGGGATTGATGAATGTAGTAACTAAATTTACAAATGTTAAAGCCTGGACAACTAAGATGCATCGTTATTCATTAAGTAAAGCCAGTGATGATGAAATATATAAATTAACCATTTATAAACGTGATTTAAAATATTCATCATGTTATACACTGGAGGGTGTGGAATTTATGACTAAACCAAAACTTGATCTTAAACTAAAAGATTTAGGATTATTAGATTTATATTATACTTCATCAAATGACAATATAAATAAATCATTGCATCGATTACTAGATGTGGCAAACACTAACAACAAAAAAGAATTTAAATCAGCACTAGAAGATTTAGGTAAAGTGTTATTAAATAATAAAAATAGTAAATATTAAATTAAGAGTAATAACTAGATTTCTCAAGAATATCTTAAAATTGATTAATATAATTTTAAGATATTAAAGTATAATAATGGATCTATGGATTAATATTTTAACTAGACTAGATGATAGTATGATATCAATAGTACCACAGGTCTCAGTTGAATTATTTAATATTATTAAATCAGATACTTTTTGGATAATGAAAATAAACTTATTATCTGATAAATATGGATTTTGGCTTCGTGACATAGATATTAGAATGAAAAAGAAATTTAATTTTAAAGAAAGATATAGCTTTCTAGCTACTTGTGCAGGAGAAATAACACCCTGGTCAAATAAATATTTAAATGAAATTCATTGTTTTAATAGAAGTTTACTAAAAGGTGATATTAGTTTAATTGAAAAATTCTTATCATCCTGTAGATATCAAATAGATGTATTATGGGATAAAGATCCATTTAAAGATCAGGAATATCTATTTGAAGTGACATATGGTGTTTTTCTATCAACCTTTAATAGATTACTTAGTTTATGTGATGAAAATAGATTATCCTATCTGCTAATGATAAATGACTATTGTATTGATCGTGTAGAATACTATGAATTATTAAAAGAAAATTCTACCCTAATAAACTTATTTGATAAATTTAATGTTAAATCAGACTCATATCTTCAACCTAATGAATTATTTAATAAAATAATGAGCAGTGAATTTTCATTAGATACTAACCAATTAAAAAGGAATGATTATCTTGATATAATAGATGCGGCTATGTATACTAATAATACCAGTTTATTATTAGAGTGCATCAAAGAATTTAAAACCCGATTTAAATCAGGAGGAAATACAATTATTGAATATGTTGTAAGAATTAGATCAATAGAGTTACTCGATGCTATTAAATTATATTGGGATAAAAAAAGACAACTGGGTAAATCTATAGGAGTGTCAGGAGATATTCAATTAATTGAATGGTATATTACTAACTATGGTAATAATAATAGTTTAAAAAATGGCCTAATAATTAATGGTAATTATCGGTTAATAAAAAAATATATTGACAGTATAGATATTAATAAAATAATAATTCAGTTAGCTATTCACGGGCATCTAGAAACTATTTATCAATTATTAACAGAAGATAAAGGAATAAATATCAACATTATCAATACTGTATTAAAGAAAAAATATTGTCCGTATCAATATATAAAATTATATTTAGAAACTTTTAATAGTTAAATGTATCAATTTCAATGATTCAATATTAATCATGTTTATAATAAATATGATTAACAACATTATTATACATAACTACTATAATCATGATAAAGGAAATTATTATGATGAAAGAGATTATTATGTCTAATTACTATAATTATGATAAAGGAGATCGTTACTATGTCTAATTACTATAATTATGATAAAGGAGATCGTTACTATGTCTAACTACTATAATTATGATAAAGGAGATCATTACTATGTCTGACTAATATAATTATGATGAAAGAGATTATTATGTCTAACTAGTATAATTATGATGAAAGAGATTATTACGTCTGACTAGTATAATCATAATAAAGGAGATTATTACGTCTGACTAGTATAATCATAATAAAGGAGATTATTATATATTATTAATAAAGGTGATAAATAACGATAATAGATTACATGCTCATAAAATCTATTATATTTTATGAATAATGTTTAAGAAAAATGTTATATTTAATAAATAATAGTAGGATTATTTAGATGGTAAATAGGTAGAAGTTGCTGGTTTATATTGTTCTAATAGCGCAACAACTTGTTGATTATTGGTTAAGTCTTTAGCTGTATAGTTTCTTGAATCTAAGACATTTGGATTGGCACCATTTTTTAATAATATTTCTACGGCTTCTTTATAATTATTTTCGGAAGCATAATGAAGGGCTGTTTTATGATGAGGACAATCACAAGAAGCATGTGGATTAGCCTTTAATTCAGTTAATAAAAATTTAAGGTCCTCAATATCACCTCTTTTAGCCGCATCGGTTAAAGCGGTATTTTCATTAGTAGTATGACCATTAACATTAACACCTTCATCTATTACCAAGTATCGAGCTTTATTATAATTTTTATCCCGAATAGCTTCAATAAGTTCATTAGCTTTAGGTTCAGCAATACTAACACGATTAATTTTATTTTTTAATATAGTTTTGATGGTAGAAGTGTTTGATTGATAAGTTCTAATAGATGATACTATAAATGTAGGTACTATTAAAGTAGTCTTAGTTGCAGATAGATTTATTAAACTCAACATTTTAAGTAAAAAAAAGATAATAATTAAAAATTCAATGTTATCATAATTATTAAATTATGATAGTAAAAAAATTAATTTATTATCATTTAAAATTGATAATATAATAGCAAATTGTTTGTAATTATAATTAAATATGTTGAATCAATATCAAATTATAGAAAATGTTAAAAGTAAACAAGAAAATAGGTATGGGTTAACTATTATTTTTAGATTGGATGAGACTTATAGAGATCAGAGATTAATCAAAGTATTAAAATCAATTCAAATAAACCTTTCAGATGAAATTAAAGAATTTAATCAACAAGATAACTTACATGCTACTCTTGTACCTATTTATCGTGCACAACCAAACAAATTAGAATATGAAAAAAAGATGAAAGAAGTGAAACGATATTTAACTAGTTATCGTCCTACCGAAGGTAAATTGATAAAGTCTAAGATAGATGAAAATGGCGATATATTACTTATCATTAGTAATAATAGTACAGGTATTATTAATAAAATGCGCGAAGAATTATCTAAATTAGGGGTGGAAAGGAAACATCATAATGATAAAAACAATCTTTATTTAGTATTAGGCTAACTGGATAAAACTATTAGTGAAAGCAAAATAAACAAAATTAACCATATTTTAATGAATAATATTAAAAAGATATCTAATAGACTATTTATACTTAATAATCTTAATATAGTAGAATTTTCTAACAGAACCTAATAAAATTAGAATTATCTGGAATTTGACGGCCAATTTTGATAATAAAAAAGTTATTAGTAATGCTTGTCAAGTTCTAAATGTAACTCGAATTTTAATGTTAAAAGTAGATTATCAAAAATATGGTGATTTAGAACATCCGCTTACTAAGGAGAAGAGGGAAATTATTGAAAAAGTACTTAAATTAATAATACAATTTATTGATATAGAAAAAGTATTATCATATGAACGACTTGAAGAAGTTATTAATTATGCAGTAGATCTAAACACCTTAAATAAAAGCAAACAATACTTTATAGAAACAACAGGATGTCATTATTATTTATAGCATTAAAAATTGGTAATATAAATGTCACATTAATGTGAGATTTATTGAAATTGTCTTGATAATTAACCAGAAAGCTGTTTCAATAAATGATGATAAGCATCATTTATTTTAACAGTCATCATAGTAGCCAATTCAGGATTGGAACCTTGATAAGAATCAGGATGCCATTTTTTTAATTGTTTAAAATAAGCTTCTTTGAGTTCTTTAAGAGTTATTTCTTTAGTAGTATCCAAGCCTAGTAATTGAGCATAGTCAGATGAGACATTAATATGGGAGATAAAAGAGGAAGAAAATTGTCTAAGTTTAATGTCATCTTCTGTTAAGAAATATTGATCATTGTTCTTTTTTTCATGATGACTAGTATCAGAATGAGATTTATTGATAAATTTGGAGTTGAAATATGCTAATAACCCCGTAGGTAGAGCTGTAATAGAAGCCATTAATGATAATCGTAATAATAATAGTGGAATTGATAAGTAGGGATTATAAGTTAAGAATCCACCAATAAGACCAATGGAAGAACCTAAGAGAGCAGATTTCCAGATAGAATAAACTTTTTGACCTTGAATTATACCATTATAAGCATTAAGAAATTTATAAAAAGTCAAATTATGTATTATATAACTATAAATATAAGTAGGCATATAATAACTATATAAACTAACTTCAGCCTGTTCCAAATGAATATCAATAGTGTTAACTTTTGAACGATCACAGTGGTGATGAGAAATTAAGTATTGTTCGATACGTTCCTTTTCTAGTTGATATAAATTTTCTAATATTTTATTGATAGAATAAGCTAAAGTCATTTCAAAGGGATCTACTATTGTATTAATTGTCATCTCTTTGGATAGAGGTCGAATCTTAATTATATCTCTAGTTCTTAAACAAGATTCTACATAGGAACGTGGATATTTAAATCCAGCATAAATTTGGGTTTCATTAGTTCCTAAAGGATAATTAGTTTCCTTTATTAAACCAGTTGTTCGATACCAATCTGTTACAATTCTAGAATGAGTTTGAGGATACATACTTTTAGTGGCACTATTATAAACCAAAATAGTATAATATTCAACTCTATCATGGCCATAATATCCTTCATAAGAAGATTTAAGATTTTTGATATCAATACTATGAAAAGGTAGATAACACTGTTTAATAGGTGATTCTGTAAAAAGGGTCAAATTAGTCGATTTAGATTGATGAGGAGTAGATTCAAGGAAACGATGATGTTTAACGAAAATTTCATTGGCTTTATTTAGTGATATAACAAAAGGTAAAGCCGATACAGTTGAACAAAATCTTTTAATAGTTAATATTGATAACATATTATTATCAATAATATGTAAGAGTTAAATAATCATTTTTTGACATAAGTTTTTAACTTGTCATCAATCAGGTTATGAATCCAAGGTTCGTGTTTATTAGTGTCCAAATCAAAGTCAATGGTTGCATTATAATGGCGCAATATTTCACGTCCTAAGTGATAATATTCAGCTACTGATCCAACTTTAGAATAATTAAAATTACGTTTATGATGATCATAATATTGTACTGCTGAAAGAGCATCAACAATATTAATATTTTCAAGGGTACTCATATTTAAGACTGTAAAAAGAATACCAATAGCTTTAAATAAATGATTTCGATCACGGATAAAATGACTATCATTCATAATAAAAGATAAAGGGTTACCATTGATATATAAAAGATTCTTTTCTTGATTCTTGTAGACATAACTAGTACTATCGTCAATTAAAATAGTACTATTAAGATTACGACAATATTTAGAAAGGTCTTTTTTGTAGTATCCATGAAAATTATTAATACCATTGTAGGTAGATAATGGTTGAATATGATCGGTAGAGTGAATTAAATCATCTCTAGATAATATGTTGATAACATCCTTTTTAACATGTTGGGTCAATTTAAGTAGTTCTGAGATTAGTTGTTCATTTCTATCTTTTAATCCTCCACTATAAAAAATAATCTTAACATCAGCTATTGAGTAAATAACATCGAGAAACTCAATACATCCTGGATATAAAACATAAGTTATATCATCAACTTTAACATGTTGATATTTAGTTAAATCAACATTGGAATATGCACGCGAGACTAAAGTATCATCAATATCTATAAACAAATCCATGATTTTAATCAAAAAAAAATCTCATTTTAAATATCAATTTTCATTATTAATATTTAAATAGTCTCTTTTATCACCTACATAATAGTATAATATAAAACAAGAATAAATTATTGAGATAAACACACCAAATGAAAAGGTACAAATAGTGATCAAATGAATATCTTGATAATATTCATTGGTACATTTTAATTCTGGACAGGTAGAATTATTAACTAGATAACAAGGATGTAATTTAGAGGGACACTCAAAATCGTTGTAAGTACAATTATAGATAGTATTGGGAATGATGAAAATACAATCATCTTTATCAGTTAAATAAAGACAATCCCTTTTCCGATCATTACAGCCATCTTTAAGATGATTAGCACTATCAATTATCATATAATAATTAACTAACAACCCACAAAATAGTAGAATACCTAAACACACTATGAGGATATTAATTAATTTCATTATTTTTAATTATATTTGTAATAGTTCTTATTAACAATCAATTTTATTAATTGATTTTTATCATTTTCTTTAAGATACTCTATTACATTACTTTTAGTATCATAAGTATTAATAATATAACATAATAATTTAGCTGTTAATAGATGGCCTTGGTCAATAATAACTGTTTCTGTAATAGCTGAATTTAATAATTGATATTTACCAAGAATTTTTAATAATATGATAATATCATCATCATCTTTAAATTTAATGGTATAAAATAAATCATTATAATACCAATAATGATGATAATGTTCAATAATATAATCTACTAATTCATAATTGCCTTTTTGATATAATTTAGTCGTTATATTAGTTAATATGTGAATATTAGGTACTAAACAAAACTTAGGTTTTATTATCAGCCATTGATGATAGTTGTTTAGCTTATTTTTAAATTGGGATTCATCATTAATAGTTTCAATAAGTTCTGATTCAACTTCAGGTGATTTATTATCATGATAACATTTTAAGTAGAAATCTCTCCATGAAACACCAATTTTTTTTAAATCAGTCAGATAGGGGTAATTAAGGTTACTTTTTACTTTCCAGTAATAGTCGTCATTATAAATTTCCTTTAGTTTTGAACAAACAGTAGTTATGTTTGATGTTTCATCTGTAGGTATATTGATAAAAATATTAATTAACAACTCAGATGGAAATTTTATTAAATTCATTAATCCATATTGATAATAATAATTATATTATCAATTTTATTATTATGTTAATTTATTGTTTCACTAATACATGACCATTGTCTATATATTAAATCATTGATTATATTGTTATCAGCTAGATATTTAATTAAGATGGAAGGTGTATGTTGATATAAAAGTATCGAATAATTAATTGGAACACCTTTTAATAATTTATCATATGAATTTTTCTTGTTAACTAGATCAACAATATATTGATACCTGATTGAAGGATATAAATTTTTAGACATAATTATACCCAATAAAGTATGTATTATAGCTGAATTAGTTACTCTGGTTTTAATTAAATTTAATTTAGACAATAAATCGTCTGTTTCAAATTCTTTAAAAATTGATAATAAGACCTCTGACAATATAGACATATTCGGTTGATAATAAATTTCTCTTCTTTCGATAAATTGATCACCATAGACTGATTTTAAAAGTGGACCAATTCTGGATTTACCTGTTGAACGAAGGTTATTTTTTTGAAGTTTAGGTAAGTATATTATATCTATATTAATATTTAATCGGTTAATTAAAGGTAAATAATCTAAATTAGATAGTGTTAGATGTTTATTTTCATAGACAAATAAATATCTATCTGTGATGATACCAATTTTAATTAAAGGAAATATATTAAAAATATACTGATTAAGTAAATTAACATTATTTAAAATCTCACCTTTAAGATTAAAGGTATGTAAAGAAGATAATGAAGTTAACAATTCCAGCTCAACATGTGAATTTATTTGTATAATTGGACCTTCAATAGAATTTTTAGCGACTACTTCTTTTAAATTAGGGAATTTAATCAATTGATGAACTGTTAAATATATTTCTTTAGTTGATGTTATTTTAAATAAATATTCGACCAATAGTTGTCTATAAAAATGATTAACATTCCATATTGAGGTAATTGAATACCAATCACTATTTAGTTTAATAATCTTAACCAATAATTCAATAGGTAATAAATTTATCATTACTAATAAAGATCGATTATATTAAAAAAATCACTTTTAATTAAATTAAAACCTCTTTAAAAGTCAATGAATAATTCCAGTTTATTATGGGTTTTTTGTTGTAATGATAATGCAGAACATAAACAATATGCTAAACACGCGGTTAAATCAGCTAATAATAATACCACTCTCCGAAAACTATTTATTTATGATGGTAACGATAAATCCTATATCAATTGGATGCAAGCTAATGGTGTCAGAGTTATACAACATCGAATTTTGTTTTATGATCAATATTTAACTATTATCAATAATCAAGCTGAAACTCAAATTGGTAGTGGAGCTTTTCTACGCCTTGATATTCCAATTATTTTAAAGAGATTGAATTATCATGATAAATATGTGTTATATACTGATTGTGATGTAATATTTCATCATCATCCTCAGATTAAGATTAATCCTACCTATTTTGCTTGTTGTAATGAAGTAGACTTAAATCCTTCTTCAGAACATTTTAATTCTGGTGTTATGTATCTTAATGTCAATAACATGTTATTTACCTATTCTAATTTAATTACTTGGTTAATTACTAATAAATTTAGTAATCCAACAGGTGATTTTTTTGATCAAGGTGCCTTAACTACATATTATCGAGGTAAATGGGATCACCTTGATCCTATCTTTAATTGGAAACCCTATTGGGGTTGGAATGAGAATGCAGTAATTATACATTATCATGGACCTAAAACATATCATATGAAACAACTATTCACTGCTAATGCGATCAATTTACCAGTTATTTATCATCAATTAATTCATCGCATCAATAATAATATATCATGGCAACCTTATATTAATTCTTATAATGATTTAATAGCGGCCTCTATTAAAACTCAAGAGGAAGCAAATAATCATTGGACCAAACATGGCATTTATGAACAACGTGTTTATCCTAATGATAAAATTGTATCTACTATTAAATTATTTATTAATTTATTTGAAAAATATCAACCCTAGATATAAATCATAAATGAAGTAACTGTCAATGTATTGCAACTAGTCAATCCTCTTTCCTTTGAACAAGAAGTTAATAATTTAGATATTGTATCAATTTATATGATAACTCCCTCACAAATTAAGCCTATTGTACTGCCATTTTAAAGCGAATTGTCAGCTATGAAAAATTAACTTTCAACTTGCTTGAAACAATTATCATTCTTAAAAAAATTCCACCTGATACTCGTAATAATTATATTTTTTATAGATCAATAAATTTTCTGACAATGATTTGATCGATTTGTTAACCCTCTCTATTAGTATAGCAGACTTATCAGATGTCTATGGTAAGGATGTTTGGATTTTTTCTTCATTAGTAACAGGAAGATATGATGTTCAAGACCCTACCGCCTTTATTATAACTTTCAATGGTGAATATTATGGTCATGTTTTCGCCTGGACCGATAAAAATTATAATAACACATTTAATGTTATGGGTATTAGAACTAGTATATCTAATATGCTTAATCGTAAGATTGGTAGAGGATTACGAGGAGTTGCACCTGTTCTTATCGATTCAATTATACATTATGCACTACAGTTAATAAAAATATTATTAAAGTGTTAGAACCATTTAAGGTTTTGGCAAATATATTGATATTATATGGATTTACAAGTATTTATCCTAATTATAGATTTTTAATCGGTTTAAATGTAAAGAATCCACAATTATTTATTCATCCTTATTTTCTAAGACTGTTATAGTAGATCAAATTATGTTCAATATAGGTAACTTTATTGTTATATTAAATATATCTCAATAAGTTATTGAGGTGTCATTTTAAAAGTTAATTTTTCTTACTAGGACATTTATAATAAATATATCCCTACTTAATTAATATCTTCATGATTATTATTAGTACTATTTAATTTCATTAATCAATTAAATAGTATTCAACTCTAGATGATTAGATGTCATTAATCCTTTTGCTAATAATAATTATTTATTCCTAATAATTAATAATCCTTTTAATACTTATCCCATAATGAGTAATATCCTTTCAATAATTATATTGATGAATGAAGTGTCATTTAATCATCATATTATTCATTATTAATATTATCAAGATGATTAATATTCTTTTGATAATTATTAATCATAAAGATGATTAATATTCTTTTGATAATTATTAATCATAAAGATGATTAATATTCTTTTGATAATTATTAATCATAAAGATGATTAAT
>Ga0272448_1007329_pt1 | contig 11705 bp, 12 predicted proteins | sample YNPCB0191_FD_202220 | JGI IMG/M metagenome (GOLD analysis project Ga0272448, IMG submission 202220) | Hot spring sediment microbial communities from Yellowstone National Park, WY, United States - YNP-CB-019-1 | ecosystem: Environmental > Aquatic > Thermal springs > Hot (42-90C) > Sediment... | reverse complement strand
TTGAGCAACAAGCAGATCGGCTCGACGCTCTCCATCAGCGACCGCACGGTGCAAGGACATCTGGCGAACATCTACTCCAAGCTGCACGTCGCGACGCGCACGGAAGCGGTACTGACCGCGCTGCGCGAAAAGTGGATCACGCTGGAGTGACATGTTCCGCGGACTCCGCACGCAACTGCTTCTCTGGACGATTCTGCCGCTCGCGATCATCCTCATCCTCGCCGCCTACGTCGGCGTGAATGGTCACCAAGCCGCGATGCGCGACATGGTGTACGAACGCGATGCCGCGCTCGCGCGCGTCGTCGCGGACGAATGGTCGGAATCGCTGGCGAGCCATGCGAGCTTGCTGCCGACTCTGGATCCGCGTCAGCCCGCGCAATGCGACACCGCGTGCGCCGCGTTCGATGGCGGCATCGCGTTGTACGATACCGCGGGGCATCTCGTGCGCGGGCAGCCATCGGCGGAGGTGTGGATGGCGCGCCAATCGCAAGTCGCCGCGCTGATCGCTCAAAAGAACCAGCCGCTTTCGCTTGTGTTTGTGGAGAGAGGCGTGCCGCGGGCTCTCGTCTCCGCGCGTGTCGCCGATGGATACCTGGTGGGTGCATTTACGCCGCCGTCGCTTGCCAACCTTGGATTCGGCAGGCGCGGCGTCGCGTACGTCGTGGACGGACAGGGAGTGATCGTCGCGTCGGGGGACGCGACGCGTCTCGGCGAGAATCTGGCGCAGCATGAAGGTATCGCGCAGGCGCTGCGCGGCGAATCGGGCGCGGCGTTTCATCAAGATGCGCAGGGCAACGAGCGAGTGATCGGCTATGCGCCCATCGCACAGACGGGCTGGGGACTGGTCATCGAAGAGCCGTGGGCGGACGTCGTCGATCCGATGTTTCAGTACTCGATTTTGTTTCCGCTGGTCTTTCTGATCGTCGCGATGGGCGCGCTCGGTGCTGTTTACTTTGGGATTCGCAATGTGGTGCGACCATTGCAAGACCTGGTGCAAGCCGCCAATCGAATTGCTTTCGGCGATTATCGCGCTGCCGAGTCGCCGGTCGGCGGGGTGCACGAAATCGAAGAGCTGCGCGAGACGCTCGACCAGATGGCGAAGCAGGTGCGCGCGGCGCAGAACGAAATGCAGAGTTACATCACCGCGATCACGCGCGGCCAGGAAGATGAACGAATTCGTCTTGCGCGCGAACTGCACGACGATACGATCCAGTCGCTGATCGCGCTCCAGCAGCGCGTCGAGATGGCGCAGAAAGCGCTGGCGAAAGACCCGGCGTCTGCATTGGTAAAACTGAATGAGTTGAGAACGCTAATCGGCGACACGCTCGTCTCGGTCCGGCGTTTCGTGCGGGACTTGCGCCCCACGTATCTGGCGGAACTGGGATTGATTCCCGCGCTGGAATCGCTGACGCGCGAAGCGCATGCCGCGTTCACCATCGAGGGCGCAGAGACGCGGCTCGACGCCGAACGCGAGCTGGTGTTGTTCCGCATCGTTCAGGAATCGCTGCGCAATGTCGCCAAGCACGCGCGAGCGAAGAAGGTCGCCGTGACTCTGTCTTTTGATGAACATGAAATCACCGCGACGATTGAGGATGACGGAGTTGGCTTCGACGCGCCCGACGCGCCGGCGGCGTACGCCCGAGCCGGGCATTTTGGATTGATGGGGATGCAGGAACGCGCCCAGTTATTCGGCGGGAACGTGTATGTCAAATCCGAGCGTGGCAAAGGGACGAAGGTGGTTGCGTACATCCCCATCACGCGTTAGCCCTTCGGAGCCACAGTCGGGACGCGCCGCGCAGACACTCTGCGCGGCGCGTCTTTTGTTTGGGCGGTCGCGGCGCGTCGCCCCGATCGCGCCATTTGGCGCGGAACCGAGTGCGCCATTCGGCGGCTATGTTGTCCGTTTCACAATGAGCCTTCTTGCTTGGCAAAAAACGTCTGAATGGCTGATGCGACGCGGTCGAGTCGGCGGTAGAATACGAGCGAAGTTAAATCCAAGGAGGTTACTCGATGGCGCAGATAACGGCTCGCAATGGTTCGGAGATCACCGACTCGCCCGTCGCGAAATTCGTTTTCTCGGATACGCGTATGGCGTGGGTGTGGTTGATCGTGCGCGTGTATATGGCGTACACGTGGATCACGTCCGGCTTTGGGAAATTGACCGGCACGGGCTGGATCGACGGCGGCGCGGCGCTGAAGGGATTCTGGGCGAACGCGCTCAAGGTCGATCCCAAACCGGTGATCACGTTCGACTGGTACCGCGCGTTCATCCAGTTCATGTTGGACAATCAGGCGTACGTCTGGTTCGCCAAGCTCGTCGTCGCGGGCGAGTTGTTGATCGGAATCGCGCTGCTGCTCGGCGCGTTCACCGGCATCGCGGCATTCTTCGGCGGCTTTATGAACTGGAACTTTATGATGGCTGGCACGACGAGCGTCAATCCGGTGTTCTTCACCTTATCCGTCCTGCTCATCCTGGCGTGGAAGATCGCCGGCTACTGGGGGCTGGACCGCTACCTGCTCCCGGCGCTGGGCACACCGTGGAAACCTGCGTTCCTGATCACCAAGCGGGTGCCGGTCGGCAGCGCATCGATGGCGGAATAATTGAGCGTAGCGCGGTCGCCCACTCGGGCGGCCGCGCTATTTTGAAACCCGCCAAATGGCGTGTTGGATTACCGCCGTTTAGCGTTCATCGCGACGCGGTATTTCTATTACAATGATGGTCATGCCCACACAGCAAATCCATCTCCCGATTCGCGGGATGACCTGCGCTAGTTGCGCCGAGAAGATTCAAGCCAGTCTCAGCCGGCTTGACGGTGTGGTTCACGCGCGGGTGAATTATGCCACGGAACGCGCGCGGGTGGTGTACGAGCCAGCGCGCACCAGCGCCGCCGAGATGGTCGCGGCGGTGCGCGCGAGTGGCTTTGATGTGCGGCTCGATCGTGCGACGGTGCCGCTGCGCGCGGTCGGGACTATCGCTGTGTCGAGCCGGGCGTTGGTGAGCGCACGCGTCAATTGGCAAACGCGACGCATCGAACTGGAGTGGCTCGCGGACAACGAGGAAGCGGTTCGCGCGCACCCTTCGCTCGGCACGCTGTTTCTCCTAATCCGGCATTTGTTTCGTTCGATGATGCATTCCAGGCAGACTTGATTGGAGAGGTCGAATGCAACGATTCGCTTTTGTCATTGTTCTGGTCACCGTGCTCGCGCCGCCGCTCTTGACGACCGCGTGCGCAGCCGATTCGTCGCACGATCTCAAGATGGCGCCGATGAGCATGCTGCCGGCGAAAATACAGAAGGCGCCGACGCGCGTGCGTGAGGCGTACCAGTTCGCCGGGGCAAACCCAGACGCGCTGAAGAATGTACCCTGCTACTGCGGCTGCGGCGCGATCGGGCACACGAGCAACTATGCGTGCTATGTCAAAGAGTCGAAAGCCGACGGCACCGACGTTTTTGATGACCATGCACTCGGCTGCAGCGTCTGCGTCGACATCGCGCAAGACGTGATGCGCTTGAGCCGCGAGGGCAAGTCACCGGCGGATATTCGCGCGGCGATCGTTGCCGCGTATAGCCAATTCGGTCCGCCCAATCAATGAGCCGATGAGCCAAAAGCATCGTGTCGCCGTAGCTGCGGCGGCAGCACTGCTCATCGTCGTGGCGTTGCTGGTTCCGATGCCGATGTCCGCCGCCGCGCCGCAAACGCACAGCATCGTGATCAACGCGCGCGCCTTTGCTTTCGAGCCATCGATCCTCAGGGTGCATCGCGGCGATACGGTGCAACTGCATCTCGAATCGCTCGATGCGACGCATGGGTTGTTCATCGATGGATACAATGTGGATATTCAAGCCGAGCCGGGAAAGAGCGCCGATGTGACGTTTGTCGCGGACCGGGCAGGCACATTCAAATTTCGCTGCTCCGTCTCATGCGGCACGCTTCATCCCTTTATGATCGGCGAGCTCAACGTTGATCCCGTATTCCCGTTCGCACGCGCGACGGTGGCGACGCTGATCGCGGCGATAGGCGCGCTGGCATTCTTTTGGCGCGGCGGATGAAACGATCAATGCAATCGACGCGTCTGCGCCCGACGGTGTGCCCGAACACTCATGGCGACTAGTCGATTCGAACTGACCCGCGTTCCCATCGTCAAAAAAGTTCTCGTCAGCCGTTGGCTGCAGTGGTCGCTCACCGCGATCACGTTGCCGTTTTTTCTCCTTGTGATTCTCGCCGGTTTTCTCGGCACGCCCGTCGGCAGTCGCAACTTTGGCATCGTCTTCGTCTGGATCGTCTGGTGGGCGCTGCTGATCTTGTTGATGCTTCCGTTCGCTGGTCGCCTCTGGTGCGCGATGTGCCCCATCCCGGTGGCAGGCGAGTGGTTGCAGCGCCGCGCGCTCGTCCAACCGCGCGAGCACGCGAGACTCTACACACTCGGCTTCAAGTGGCCCCGGCGTCTGAACAACATGTGGTTGCAGAATGTGGCTTTTCTCGCGGTCGCGCTCTTTTCGGTCGTGATTCTCACAACACCTTTCGCGAGCGCGCTCGTGCTCGCGTCGTTCGTCATCGTTGCATTGGTGACCAGTCTGCTGTTCGAACGCCGCGCCTTTTGTCGTTACCTTTGCCCGGTGGGCGGTTTTATCGGATTGTATTCGCAACTCGCACCAGTCGAAGTGCGCGTCAAAGACCGCGCGCTGTGCGCGACGCACCGGGAGAAAATATGCTACGTCGGCAGCGACGCGGGTTATGGGTGTCCCTGGCTCGTCTTTCCGGCGGCGCTCGATAAGAACACCTATTGCGGCATGTGCACCGAGTGTCTGAAAACCTGCCCGCTCGATAACGTGGCGTTGTACGCGCGCCCGTTCGCTGCGGACTTGAGTACGAACAAGGGGCGCCGTCTCGACGAAGCGTACAAGGCGTTCATCCTGCTGACGTGCGCGTTAACGTACTCCGTCATGTTGATCGGACCCTGGTCGATGTTGAAAGAGACGGCGTACGCGGTCGGCGCACCGGGCTGGTGGCTGTACGCGATTGGTTTTCTCGCGTCGAATGTCGCCATTGTACCGGGAATCTTTTACGCCTGTGTCTGGCTGGGCAAACGGATCGGACAGGCGGCGATCTCAACGCGCCAACTCTTTATCGAGCAGGCGTACGCGCTCGTGCCGCTGGGGTTGGCGGCGTGGGCAGCATTCAGTCTATCGTTTGTGCTGACGAATTTCTCGTACGCGTGGCAGGTGCTATCCGATCCTTTCGGCTGGGGATGGAATCTGTTCGGCACGGCAGATTGGACGTGGACGCCGTACTTTGCCGGCGGGCAATCTTTGTTTCAGTTTCCGATTCTGCTCGTCGGCTTGATCGGCGCGCTTGCGATTGCGCTGCGCACCGCGCGCCAGCAGCGCATTTCACCGCGCGCGGCGCTGCCGCCGGTCGCGTTTTGTGTGATCTTCACTTTGGCGTTGGTCTGGCTGTATGTCTAGTTGGAAACCCGGCGTGAAGAGAGAAATCGTTTCGCTCGTTGTGATCGCGCTGATCTTTCTTGGCTTTCCCGCGGCGCTCTGGGCATACCAAGCTCGGCAGACCCAGGTGCCGGGCGTGCGCGTGATCGATATAACTGCCAACGCGCCGGCGAACGGCGGCTGGCAGCCCGATGCGATCCGCGTGAACCTGGGCGAGCGCATCCGTCTGCGTATTTCATCGTCCGATGTGGTGCACGGCTTGGAAGTGCCTGCGCTCGGAATTGCAGTCGGGCAGATTTTGCCCGGGCATGTCGAGCAAGTCGATTTTGTGGCGACGCGCGCGGGACGGTTCCCATTCGCGTGCACGCGGTGGTGCAGCGTCGATCATTGGCGTATGCGCGGCGTGATTCAAGTGATCGATCCCGAAAATCCAAACCTCGCCTTGCCGACCGCCGCGGCGCCATTGTTTCAGCAGCTTGGAATCGATATCGACGCGCGGCATCCCGCGCACGCTGTTCCCACCCAGCGACCTTCCGCGGCGCGCGGCGCGCTCGTTGCCCTCGACGTGAGCGGCGATTTGCACGTGCAATCGCCCAGCGACGTTTTTGCGGCTTGGCGCGCTGACGCGGCGCTGCCGCCGCGCAGTGACGCGCAATTGTGGGATGCCGTCGCGTTCGCGTGGAAGCGCGCTGCCGGTGATGACGCGATTTCGCGGGGACAGCGACTGTACGCGCGGGATTGCGCAGCGTGTCATGGCGAGTCCGGCAAAGGCGATGGACCAGCGGGGCGCAATTTGCCCGGTATGTCGGCTATGGATCCGATGAGGAACCGCGGTCCGGCAGATTTTACCGATGCGTCATCGATGCTCGGGGCGAGCGATGTGCTGCTGCAGGGGAAAATTCTGCGCGGCGGGATGGGCACCGGAATGCCCGAGTGGAGGTCGCTCTACACCGATCAGGATCTGTGGGATGTGATCGGCTTTCTGCGATCCTTCGTGTTCGATTATGGACCAGGGAAATAAAACTGAATTGTGGGGGAGTGGCGATGACAGAAAAACCAATCCGTAGGACGCAGGTACGTGTGGCAGAACGCGAGCGCGCACGAAATCGACAAATGCGCGGCACTGCAATGGAGAAAGCGATTCCACTGATCCTGGGTGCTATCGCCATTCTCTTTATCGCATTGGTTGCCTACGCCACAGCCAACCAGGCAAGCGTATCGGGTTCGATCGGTCCGCGCCTGCAGGTCGACCGCGACCAGATCGATCTGGGGCGCCGTATTTTCAACCAACCGGTGCGCGCCGCGTTCAACCTCAAGAATATTGGCGATAGCGCACTCAAGCTGGAGGTGCCGCGACTCGCCAACGTGTTGGAAGGATGCTGACCGTCCGAAATCGTCGTCGGTCAGACGACATTGCAGCCGGGGCAATCCACCACCATCTACACCGATATCGTGATGCACCCGGGCATGGACGGTAAGCACCTGTTCGAAATCGTACTGAAAACGAACGACCCGACGCAAAGTACGCGAAAGCTTTTGATCGCGTCGGATTGGCAAGCGCAGTAACCTCACGTCCATGCCCGCTTGCCCGAGCGGCAGTCGAATGCGACTGCCGTTTTTCGTTTCTCCGGTTCGTCCCGGTAAACAAAATTTAACCCTGCCACACTCAATGGTTAAAGAAAATTGATCCGAAAAATATTGAGATTCATGCGCCAATCTGCTATAGTATGCTTCAGGATTCATTTTTCAATTCTATTTCAATGGAGAGTGGAGGAGGAAAATGGGTTTTTCTGACAAGTGGATCGTGTGCGCGGATTGCGGTCGTCAGTTTCTGTGGGACGTGGGCGAGCAGTTATGGTACCATGAAAAGCATCTTGCGAATCAACCGAAGCACTGCAAGTCCTGCCGCGATCGGCGGCGCGCTGCGCGGTTAAATGAGCCGCGACATTATTCCAAGGTCAGTTGTGATCGCTGCGGGAACCCCACGTACGTGCCGTTTGTCCCGCTCGGCATCAAGCCGATCTATTGCCGGTCGTGCCTGACTGCGGCACGTGCATAGTCGATAGGGTCTAAGCTTCTGAGAACGCAAGTCACGCTGGCGGTGTGTTTTCGTACTCACGACGGGGGTCGCAAGCCTGTCTCGGTTCTATCGAGACGGGTTTTTGTTTGCTGTGCACTGGCGGGTCGGCGCGTGCGGGCGTTGCCATCAACGTTGGGGTTTGCTCTGGACCCTTTGGACCGCGAATAGACACGTAGAACCCTTGTGGCGTTGCCGCATTTGGAACAGAGGTGCTGCGCCGCGCGGCGGATGCTTGCTCTGCGCTGTGTGGGATATGTGTGGGATACTGTGGGATAATCGATTTCGGCGCATTCTGCTCGCTGTTGCTACGCGCGGCGCGGGTTCTTCTCAGCTGATTTGGTTCGATAACTGTGGATCGTTGGGATCCAACACCAACGGATGCGCTTGGACCAATTCCGCCGTCTTTAATCCCGACCCGGTGTTGAACAAAACAACCGTATCCTCCGGTTTGAGAAATCCCTTCTCGATCAACTTTTTGTATCCCGCGTACGTCGCTGCCCCTTCCGGCGCCGCGAAGATCCCTTCTGCGCGCGCGAGCTCGTACATCGCGTCGAGGATTTCTTGATCGGAGATCGTTACGCCGGTGCCGCTGCTCGCGCGCAGCGCGTCGAGGATCAGATAATCGGCGATGGCTGCTGGTACACGAATGCCCGGCGCGATCGTGTGCGCGTTTTGCCATAATTTCGCGTGCCGCGCGCCATCGTGAAACGCTTTGACGATGGGCGCGCAGCCCTCGGCTTGGACGGAGATCATCTTGGGGCGTTTGGCACCGATCCAGCCCAAACGCTCCAACTCAGCGAACGCCTTCCACATCCCGACGATGCCAGTGCCGCCGCCGGTCGGATAGAGAATCGCGTCAGGCAGTTCCCAATCGAACTGCTCCGCGAGCTCGAACCCCATGGTCTTTTTGCCTTCCGCCCGGTACGGCTCCTTCAGCGTCGAAACATCAAACCAGCCGCGCGTCGCGGCATAGTCGCGCACGATCTTGCCCGCGTCGTTGATGAGTCCTTTGACGAGATAAACGTGCGCGCCGTAGACGGCTCCTTCGCGCTGCATCATTGCCGGCGTATCTTCGGGAATGAAGACGCTAATGTGCATCCCGGCGCGCGCGCCGTACGCGGCGAGCGCTGACCCCGCGTTGCCGGCAGAAGGCATACCGATCGCGCGCACGCCCAGCTCTTTCGCTTTCGACACCGCGGCGGACAAGCCGCGCGCTTTGAAGCTCCCGGTCGGATTCAGCCCCTCCTCTTTGATGTAGAGATGCGCGGCACCGAATTTCCGTCCGAGCGTGCGCGCGGGCAGCAGCGGCGTATACCCCTCGCCCAGCGTGACGACGTTGTTGGCATCGCGCACGGGCATCAACTCGAACCAGCGCCACATGTTGCCGGCGCGCCGGAGCAAATCGTCTCTGGAAAAATGTTTGCGCGCGGCGTCGAGATCGTAGCGCGCGTAGAGCACCTTGCCACACGCGGGACAGACGGTGTGCAGCTCTTCCGCCGAGTAGGTCTTGCCGCAGTAGGTGCATTCGAGGTGGCTCAAGTAGCTTTTCATGCGGGTCTCCTGATGGATCGCTTTGATGGCGGAGGGGCGTCCGCCCGCGTGCATTCTACCGGGAGCCGCCAGAATGTCAACTCCCGGCGCTTGTGGTTTGCATTCGACCCGCTGTGCGGTCCAGAGATATTAGCACTTGACAAACATTATACATTGTTGTATAATGTTTGACGTGAATGAGCCAATGAGCGGTCTAACGATCAAAACAGTGGCGGAGCGGACGGGGGTTTCGGTGCACGCGCTACGCGCGTGGGAGCGCCGGTACGGCGTGCCGCAGCCCCGCCGCGAGCAGGGCAACCGCTATCGTTTGTATGATGAGGCGGACATCGCCGATGTCCTCTGGATGAAACAGCACATCGAAGCCGGGATGCTGCCCGCGCAAGCCAGTCTGTTGCTCCGGCAGCACCGCGTCTCCCGCACGACCGCGCTCGCGGCGCACGACCAGCCGCTGCTCGAAACGCAGGCGGCGCTAGAATCGGCGTTGTTGAGTTCGGACGAGCGTGCTGTGCGCGACCTGCTCGATCAAGCGTTTGCGACCTTCCCGATCGAACAGGTCGCGCTGCAGGTCATTCAACCGACGATGGTGGGGATCGGCGACCGATGGATGCGCAATCAGGTCACGGTCTGGCAAGAGCATTTTGCAACCAACATCGTCAAACAAAAGTTGTTAGCGGTTCTGCATTCCCAGCCCGTGCCGTCCCTCTCCGTGCCTTGCCTCGTCAGTACGTGCGCGCCCGCTGAAGAGCACGAGCTAGGGCTGCTGATTTTTTCGCTCTTCGCCCGTCGCCGCGGCTGGCGCGTGGTTTATCTCGGTCAAGGCACGCCGCTCGCCAGCGTCGCCGATCTCGCGCACGCCACGACGCCAGCGGTGGTGGCGGTTTCGGTGGGAACCGTGATGGGCTTGGCTGGTTTGATCGACTGGCTGGTTCCGTCCAGGCGTCCGAAGGCGACATTGATTTTTGGCGGACGCTTGGTCAATTTGGTCCCTTCGCTCCGCGAACATCTGCCGGGCGCGTTCCTTGGCGAAGATGCGCTAACCGCCGTCAATGCGCTGGGCGCGGTGGACCAGCCCAAGCAAGTTAGGTCGCCGAGCCCGCGCGGGTGGAGTGCTTTGCATGCGCTGCAAGTGCATCGCTTGCAGGTCACCGGCGAGACCGTCGCGCGATTCTTGGAACGAATGCCTTCCCAGGCGCCGCGAACTTGGGGGGAAGGGGACTTGAGTTTTGCGACTCTGTTCCTGATCGACGCGCTGGCGTGTGCCTACGCGTTCGACGCGCCGGAGTTGATGGATGTGCAGCGTACCTGGCTGAACACGATCTTGCTCTCGCGAGATGTGGCGCCTCCGTTGATCCGGATGCATCGAGAGATCTTTGCGCGCGTCTTGACCAGAGCGATTGGGAAGGAAGACGCAGAGCAATTCAAGAGATTGCTCGCGCGAATGGAAGAACGATCGTAAGGATGTTCGATGGTGAATGCCCGCGATGAAAAAGCACGGGCATTTTGTTTACACGCGGAGGTCGAGATGAAGCAAGTGATTATCGCCGGCGGCAGCGGTCAGATGGGTCGCGCGCTGATAGGTGAGCTGGTGAAACGAGGCGATCAAGTCATTGTCCTGAGCCGTCAGCCGGGCAAGGTGCGCGGTCTGCCGAATGGCGCGCGCGCGGAATACTGGGATGGTCGAACCTCGCAAGGGTGGGGGCAGTGGGTGAATCGCGAGACTGTCATCGTCAACCTCGCCGGCGAGAATATCGGTATTCCGCCCATTCCGTGGTGGCTGCCGGGGCGCCGCCAGAGGATTCGCGATAGCCGCGTCCACGCGGGGCGCGCCATCGTCCAAGCCGTGCAAGCCGCAACGGAAAAACCGCGCGTCGTGGTTCAGGCATCCGGCATCAACTATTACGGCTTGCGCGGCGACCACATCGTCACCGAGCAGGAATCGGCGGGCGATGATTTCGCGGCGCGCGTCTGCGTCGATTGGGAAGCGTCGACCGCCGCAGTGGAATCGCTGGGCGTGCGCCGCGTCGTCATTCGCACCGCGCCGAACCTGACCAAGCGCGGCGGCATCCTGTTTTATCTGGCGCTGCCGTTCAAAATGTTCGTCGGCGGTCCGATCGGCAATGGCAAGCAATGGTTCTCGTGGATCCACACCGCCGATCAAGTGGGCGCGATGATGTTTCTCATCGATAACGATGGTGCGCGCGGCGTCTACAACCTGAGCGCGCCGGATCCAAAGACGAACGCGGAGTTTGGTCGCTTGCTGGCGCGCGCGTTGAACCGCCCGTACTGGTTTCCGACGCCGGCGTTCGTAATGCGGCTGGCGTTCGGCGAACTGGGCGACAAACTTTTGCTGGGCAGCCTGCGCGTCGTACCACAGCGGTTGCTCGACGCCGGTTTCAAGTTTCGTTTTCCGGATGCGGAGAGCGCGTTGAAAGACCTACTGCGGTAAAAATCAGTACCCAGGGAAAAGGAAGAATGAATAGAAATCGTCTTGCGATTATTTTTGTGATCGTGTTCGTGGACTTGCTCGGCTTTAGTTTGATCTTGCCGCTGCTGCCGTACTACGCGCAGACGTTTGGCGCGGATGCGTTCGTGACCGGCTTGCTGGTCGCGTCGTACGCGGTGGCGCAAT
>Ga0272448_1007328_pt1 | contig 11705 bp, 8 predicted proteins | sample YNPCB0191_FD_202220 | JGI IMG/M metagenome (GOLD analysis project Ga0272448, IMG submission 202220) | Hot spring sediment microbial communities from Yellowstone National Park, WY, United States - YNP-CB-019-1 | ecosystem: Environmental > Aquatic > Thermal springs > Hot (42-90C) > Sediment... | reverse complement strand
AGATTCGTGGGGCATTGAAGAAGCCGCTGTACCGCGATTGGCGAATGTGGCTCGGCTTTGCCATACCCGCCATCCTGTACACGATCAGGGGGCTCAACGTGTACTACCCGACGATCCCAGTACTCAATGCGTCGTGGGACTTTTTCATTGCAAAATGGCGACTGTGGGTGGCGCTGGTCATCTACTTCGACGTCCTGGGGTTAGCGTTCCTCGTGCCACTCGATGTGTCGCTAAGCCTTTGGGTTTTCACGGTACTCTACTTCGTCGAACAGGGGCTGTTCTACTCGATAGGATTCCAGATCGGCCCTCGCCAGCCATACTCTGACCCGGGCGGTCAGGAGGTCTCTCATCAAGCGCTGGGCGCGATGGTAGCTTTGGTGGCGGTTTGCCTGTGGCGTTCACGACGGCATCTCGGCCAGGTCTTTCGGAAGGCGTTGTTTTCGTCCGCGGAGGTTGACGATAGTGACGAGGTGCTGGGCTATCGCGCGGCGGTCCTCGTCACAGCGCTGTGCACGCTCGTGATGTTTGGCTGGTTCGTCGCGGTGGGGTTCAGTCCCATTGCGGCAGCGGTAGTTCTATTCTGGCTGTTCGTGATTTTCTTCGGGCTCGCGCGGGTCATCGCGCAAACGGGGCTGGCGTACTACAGAGCGCCGGTCGTGCCCTCGGTGGGAACGATAGAGACGTTGGGCTACGGTGGGCTGGGACCGAGAGGGATCATGGGGCTTATGTTCACGGAGCCCTATGGGATGGACACGCGGACGACGGTGATGGCCTCGACTGCGAACGGATTGATGCTGGCCGAAGCCGGACCGAAGCGAAAGCGCGGCTACTCGCTGTGTCTTGCCCTAGCAATCGTGGTGACCTTGATCGCATCTGGTTGGGCCTGCATTCACTTCGCTTACGCTGAGGGTGCCTCCAATCTCGGCGGGTGGGGATTCCACAGCGGGCATCATCAGTGGATCCCCAGCTGGCTGCGAGGACTGAAAGCTCAGCACGTGGGCGTAGGGACGGTGCAGGCCGTGTTCTTTGCCATCGGGGCAGCTACGTTTGCGATCACGTCGTTTCTCCAGGCGCGATTCTACTGGTGGCCGATCCATCCCATCGGAGCAGCGCTCGGATTGACGCACCCTGTCTTCTTCTCGTGGTTCTCGATCTTCGTCGCTTGGGCGATCAAGACTGTCGTGATTCGCGTCTGGGGCGACACGGGCTACCGTGCAGCGCGCCCATTCTTCCTCGGCATCGTGCTCGGCAGCTTCACGACAGCCGGTTTCTGGGCGGTCATATTCGGCCTCAAGGGACAGGGCGTCGCCTGGTTTACGCTGGGGTAGGAGTCCGCCTATGGTTTTCACCGGGACCTCCGGCTACAGCTATCCGGACTGGGTAGGGACATTCTACCCGTCCGGTACTCGCCAGCAGGATATGCTTCGCTTGTACTGCGAACGGTTCGATGCGGTCGAGGTAAACTTCACCTACTACCGGATGCCGGTTGCCAAGACGATGGAATCCATGGCGAGGCGCACGCCCCAGGGCTTCAGGTTCATAGTCAAGGCCCATCAGGCGACAACGCACAAGTGTGACCGCTCGGCCGCCGATGAGTTCAAGGCCGGCATCGCGCCTCTTGCGGCAGCAGGAAAACTCTCGGGCATACTACTTCAGTTTCCGTACTCCTTCAAGAACGCGCAGGAGCATCGCCGGTATCTGTACGAGGTCCGGCAGGACTTCCCAGATTGCGAGTTGATCGTCGAGTTCCGGCATCGAAGCTGGATTGCCGAGCCGATCTTCCAGTTCCTTCGGGAAAACCGGCTCGCCTTCTGCTGTGTGGACGAACCCCGCATCCCCGGCCTCGTTCCGCCTGTGGCGATTGCGACCTCCGACATAGCCTACGTGCGGTTCCACAGCCGCGACGCATCCAAGTGGTTCGACGAGGGATCGAAGGAACGCTACAACTACCGGTACTCCAAGGAGGAACTCGAGGAATGGGTGCCAAAAGTCCGGGCGCTCGCGGAGGCGGCAACGGATGTCTATGTTTTCTTCAACAACTGCCACGCGGGTCAGGCCGCGGCAAACGCGCTCGAGTTCAAGCAGATGCTCCTCGACCTGGGGGGCGCGAATTGATGCGCACGCAGTTGATCTCTACGGCCCCGGCAGCGGAGGCGGGCATTTTTGAATGAGAACTGTCAGCGTCTTCGGCGGTGCCCAGGCGAAGCCGGGTAGCGAGTGCTATCGTATGGCGGAGCAACTCGGTGCGCTTCTCGCCAATGCCGGCTATGCCGTGGCGTGCGGCGGATACTCCGGGATCATGGAGGCCGTGGCCCGCGGAGCTGCTTCGCACGGCGGCCATACGATCGGCTACACGCTCGATCCATTCGGCCCGGCAAACACAGCCATCAAGGAGGAGGTTCGCTGTAGAACCCTGCACGAGCGGCTCGACCGGCTCATCCGGGGATCTGTCGCAGCAATCGCTCTGAAGGGCAGCATTGGCACCCTCGCCGAGGTCTTCATCTACTGGAATCTCCTGCAGATGAGGTCCGTGTCTTCGCCTCTCATTCTCCTCGGCAACGAGTGGCAGGCACTCCTCCGACACATCCAGGCCGACTTCCTTGTCCGTCCGAAAGACGTGGGCCTGCTTCGGTTAGCTCTGACACCAGAGGAGGCCCTGAGCCTGATCCGGTGTTCGTGACGCAGCCGGCAGCCGACGAGCAGACCAGCATCGAACCGAACAAGTATCGCTCTCGCATTGCGATAGTGGGTATTCAGCGTTCGTTTCGGACAGCGCGACGAGCGCGCACGGCGGGGCCCGGTTCGGTGCCGGAACTCAGTCCACAGCCACTTCGCGCGAGACTTCTTCGATGGTCGTCCAGCCGTCGTAGATTTTTAGCAGGCCGCTCTCGCGGAGCGTCCTCATACCCTGCTCGCGAGCCTTCTCCCGTATCGCCATATGCGATGCGTTCTGCATGACCAGTTCGCGAATCTGGTCAGTCATGAGCATGATCTCGAAGAGAGCCGTTCGCCCCTTGTAACCTGTGTTGTTGCAATTCGGGCAGCCCTTGCCGTAGAAGAACTTCCGCCCCTGCACCTCTTCGGGAGTCAAGTTGAGCGTGGCGAGTGCCTCGGGCGTGGGCTCATAGGCTTCCTTGCACTCGACGCAGATTGTACGGACGAGGCGCTGCGCTATGATCGCCTCCAGCGTCGCACAGATCATGAACGGTTCTACGCCCATATCCACCAACCGGGTGATTGTCGAGGGGGCGTCGTTAGTGTGAAGTGTACTGAAGACGAGGTGGCCTGTAAGCGACGCTTGGATGGCGATCTGAGCGGTTTCGAGGTCGCGGACCTCGCCCACGAGTATCTTGTTGGGATCGTGTCTGAGAAACGACCGGAGGATTCGGGCAAAGGTGACTCCGATCTCTTCGTTGACCGGAATCTGGATGATCCCGTCCAGTTCGTACTCGACCGGGTCCTCGGCTGTGAGGATCGTGATCCCGACGTCGTTTATGGCGTTCAGACATGCGTAGAGCGTCGTCGTCTTACCGGAACCTGTCGGCCCCGTGCAGAGGAGGATGCCGTTGGGCTTTTTGATGAGGCTACGGATCGTTTCCAGGTCGTCCTCGCGAAGGCCGATTCGGTCAATGTCGAGTCCGACGACGCTCCTGTCCAGGACGCGGAGCACGATGCTCTCGCCGTGGACTGTGGGGAGCGTCGAGACCCGGAGCTCAATGGGGTTGCCCGCGATGCTGAGCTCGATGCGGCCGTCCTGGGGCATACGTGTCTCGGCGATGTCCAGGTTCGCCATGACCTTGATCCGCGAAGTAAGTGCGAGCGCCAGGTGCCTCGGCGGCGGCATCATCTCGTAGAGTGCACCATCCACGCGATAGCGTACCTTGAACTCGTCCTCGAACGGCTCGAAGTGGATGTCGCTCGCGCGGTCCTTGATCGCCTGTAGGAGGATGAGATTCAGTAGCCTCACGACCGGCATCGAGTGGGCCAGTTCCTCCAGTTGGTCGAGGTCAATTGACTGCGAGTGCGAGCTGGACTGGTAGTCAACCTTCAAACCTGGGGAACTCTGCTCGAGTTCCTCGATGAGCTGGTCCACTGATTCCTTCTGGCCGGCGTAATACTTTTCGATCGCCCGGTCAATCGCGGCCGGCGAGGCGACAGCCCCCTTCACATCGCACGCGAGCATGAACCGGAGGTCGTCGAGGGCGTTGATGTTCATCGGGTCAGCCAGAACGACCGTCAGCGTGTTGTTCTCGAAGCGAATGGGGACTATCTTGTAAACCTCCGCAATCGAGACGCTGACGCGGGAGATTACGTCCGGTGGTATTTCCATTTTGTCGAGATCAATGAACTCCATTCCCGCCTGCTCGGCCAGAGCGGCGTTGCGCTGCTCCTCTGTGATGTAACCGAGCTCGATGAGGATGGCGCCTATCAGCCCGCCACGTTCTTTTTGGATCGCAAGCGCTTCCTGCACCTGCTCTTCTGTGATCAGGTTCTGCTGGACAAGTATCTGGCCGAGCGGCTGGCGGTGCTGCGTACGCTTCACGGGCACGGTTACTTTCCTCCCGTATCCTTGTAGGTCTTGTAGAGTTCCTCTGGGTTCCGGGCGAACATCATCATCTGGCGGTAGTCAATCTTCTGCTCGTTGAAGAGCTGGAGCAGGTGATCGTCGAGGAGCTGCATGCCCTTGCTGCCACCCATCTTGATATCCGAGTCAATCCGGAAGACCTGGTTCTGCCGGATAAGGTTCGCAATGGACGGCGTCATGAACATGATCTCAAACGCAGCCACGCGGCCCTTGACGTCCACCCTCTTGAGCAGTGCCTGCGAGATCACGCCGACCAGGGCGACGGAAAGCTGGACGCGAACCTGCTCTTGTTGCTCGGTCGGGAACGCATCCACGATACGGTTGATCGTCCGTGCCGCGCCCGTGGTGTGGAGCGTCGCCAGCACCAGATGACCGGTCTCTGCAGCAGTGATGGCAGCACTGATCGTGTCGAGGTCTCTCATCTCTCCCACGAGAATGACGTCGGGGTCCTGACGGAGCGCCCGCCGTATCGCTTCTGAAAAGCTCGGCACATCTACCCCGATCTCACGCTGGGTAACGATACTTTTCTTGTGCTTGTGTACGTACTCGATCGGGTCCTCGACGGTGATTATGTGCCGGTCGAGGTTGGTGTTGATGTAGTCAATGATCGTAGCGAGCGTCGTTGTTTTGCCGGAGCCGGTCGGTCCGGTCACGAGCAGGAGCCCACGCGGCCTCGCGACGATCTCCTTCACGATCTGGGGCAACCCGATGTCCTCAAAGCTGAGAAGCTTCTGCGGGATGAGCCGCAGGACGAGACCGATCGAGCCTTTCTGCTTGAAGACGCTTACCCTGAAACGCCCCTTGTCGCCGTAGTCGAACCCGAAGTCCGCGCTGCCCTGCTCCTGAAGCTCCTGCTGGTGGCGGTCCGACGTGATCGTCTTCATGAAACTCATCGTGTCATCCGGCGTCAGCGGCGGAGTGTCGAAGTTCTTCAAGCCGCCGCGAACGCGAAGCGTAGGTGGCCGCCCCACAGAGAGATGGACGTCCGAGGCCCCTTCCGAGACTGCAACATCCAGGATCTTCGTCAGGTGCAATGCCATCGCTTTATTATACCTCCCGCCAGCTACGTTTCAATTCACCTGAACCTCAGCGGGCGTGAGATCAACAAGCGCACATACGAAAAGAAACACCGTAAGCAGATACCGGCATAAGTGAACCAGTCGAGCAGGAAGAAGCTCTTCCCGGCGTAGTGCTTCCGGTAGAAGAGCACCATCGCGCGGTGGAACTCGTAATTCATCCGCAGCGCGCGCTGCTTGTTACTTTCCCCCTTGTAGTGGATCACCCGCGCGGCTGGGTGGTAGTATATGCTCCAGCCAGCCTGGAGGATGCGGTAGCACCAGTCAATGTCCTCCCCGTACATGAAAAACTGCTCGTCCAGCAGCCCGACGCTCTCGACAACCTCCCTCCTGACGAGCGCAAACGCCCCCACCAGGCACTCGATCTTCTGCGTTCGAGACTGATCAATGAAAGACGACGCCGTGTACTTGGCGAACCGCTTGCTCTTCGGAAAGAGGCGATGCAAGCCGAGAGCCTGGTAGAACGCGCTCGTCCGCGTCGGGATCGTTCGCACGGAGGCTGGATCGAGTTGGCCGTTCGGAAGCTCCAGCCGGCAGGTCGAAGCCCCGGCGTCAGGGTGCTCGTCCATGAATCGGACCATCTCGTCGAGTGCGTCTGGTTGGACTTCCGTGTCCGCGTTGAGCAGCAGCACATATCTGCCCTGGGCCTGTCGAAGGCCGACATTGTTCGAACCCGCGAAGCCGAGGTTCCTCGCGTTGCGAAGGACGATCACCTCTGGAAACTGCACCGGCGGGAACTCGGCCAGGATCGCTTCAGCCGCACCGTCCGGGGAGAGATCGTCTACGACGAGGATTTCATACCGGATCGCATGCGTACTCGCCCGGACAGAGCGGATCGCTCTGAGCGCAAGGTCCTTGACGTTCCAGACCGTGATAATGACGGAGAGGTCGAGGGGCATCGTCAATCCCGGACAAGGTAGCCCAGCTTCGCCTGCGCGCTCCGGATCAGTCCCCCAATGCCGGCCATACGCACCGTTTTCACAGCGTACTTGATCAGTACGGTCGGCTGGCAAAGCATCCGCTTTACTCTGCGCTTCCGCACCTCCTCCATGGCGGCTACGAGCATATCTGCCGAACACTCCGGATACTGGATTACCGGCGTCCCCGCACCCTCGTACTGCGACCAATCCTCCGTCCGCAACCATCCCTCCCGCCGGGCCAGCTCGAAGAACTCGGTTCCGGGCAGCGGAGTGGCAATCGAGAACTGGGCCGTCGTCGTCGGCAGGGAAAAAGCAAAGTCAATCGTCGCTCGTATCGTCTCGGCAGTCTCGCCCGGCAGACCGAACATGTACGACGCATGGGTGTAAAGCCCCAGCCGTCTGGCCACCTCCGTGAACCGACGTACCTCGTCCAGTGTTATGCCCTTGCGGATGTTCTTGAGAATCTCTGCACTACCGCTCTCGACCCCGAAGAAGATACCTTCGCAGCCAGCCTCCACCATGGCCTTCAGAGTTTCAGTGCTCGCACGCACATCACCCATGCACGACCATTTTACATCCAGCGACCGTGCACGGATCTCCTGGCAGATTGCACGCATCCGTCGCTCGTCTATCGTCGAAGACGAGTCGTCGAAGAATATCTCCCTCGGCTCGTACCGTCCGAGAATATGCTCCATCTCGTCCACCACGGACTTGGCAGAGCGGGTCCGGTAGCTCTTCTTTCCGAAGAGCAGCTTCGGCTCGACGCAATAGATGCAAGAGTACGGGCATCCCCTGCTCGTCAGCATACAGACATTCGGGAACTCCTTGCAGAACGGAACGGTGTAGTCCAGGATCGGTACATCGTCCCGTTCCGGATAGGGGAGCTCGTCCAGAGCCTGGATCAGCTCGTGCAGCTCGTTCCGGTGGACAGTCCCGTCTCGGCGGAATGCCACTCCCCTGACAGAGTACGGGTCCCCGTCACCCTGCAGCGCTTCGCAAAGCTCGGCCAAGCTGTAGTCGAACTCGCCCATGAGGACAAAGTCCACGGCCTGCTCTGCCAGGATCTCCTCGGGAAGAGCCGTCGCGTGAGGCCCGCATATGACGATCTTGAGATCTTTGCCCTTTCCCGGGGTGGACGCCGACGTGGTCGACTCCTTCAGGCGTCTGGCGAACTCCAGGTCGCGCTTGACTGCCGGCGTCGCCGTCTCGATAACGACCACGTCGGGTCGTTCCGCAGCAGCCCAGTCAAGCAGAGCCTGCCGGCTCATTCCCTCCACGATTGCGTCTCTGAGCCTCGCTTCGAATCCCCGCTTCTTGAGCACGGCCGTCGCATAGGCGAGGTGGAAGGGGTACGGGTAGTACTCCATGTGCTTCTTCCTCGATCGGCGGCTCGGCCACCGGGCACCCGCCTTCACCCCGTACAGACCTTCCCCCTCGACCCACGGCACATTGAGCAGCAAAATCTTCATCCCTCAAAGTATACCAGATTGGCTACCGGCACGCACCAACCGCAGCCCCGTCGAGGAGCCCGCAGCCCCGCCCGCGGGCGCTTGTTGCCAACCCTCGCCCCATAATGCCCTACCTCCTCCCAGCAAATCCCCACTGCGAACCGACAAGAGGTTCGTCGTCCAGCAGCGTCCAATCCGCGAAGGTCTCGGACGCTAGCACCTCCTGAGGCACCGGAAAACCTGACAAGCTCGCGAAAAGCCCCCACGATCGAAGACGACTATTGGGAGGCCCGTCCGACACCCGTCACTCCACCTCCGAGGCGTCGAGGAGTTGGACCGTCACCGTATCGCCCGTCCGGTAGCCCGAGCTGTCCGGCGGCACGAGGATGAGCGAGTTGGCGAGGGTCAGCGAGCTGAGGATCCCGGCACCCTGGCTGCCGCGTACCTCGACGTGGAAGCCCGAGTCCTCGGCCCACGCATACGCCGAGACGAAATGGAGCCGCCCGCCCGCCTTTTCGACCGGAGAATGCAGGACAGCACGGACGACGGGCTTCCGCAGGCATCGCGCACCCATCATCTGGAGCAACGCCGGCCTGACGAACTGGTAGAAGGTCACAACGACCGCGACAGGATTGCCCGGCAGCGCGAAGACCGGCTTGCCGCGAACCAGCCCGAAAGCCGTCGGCATCCCGGGCCTCATCGCCACCCGCCAAAACCTCAGCTCCAGCCCCGCCTCGCCTAACACGTCCTTCACGAGGTCGTACTTGCCAACCGACACGCCGCCAGTGGTCACGAGCATGTCCGCAGCAAGACCGACGGCAAGCCGCTCGCGCAGGTCGGCAAGATTGTCTCGTGCTATACCCAGCAGGATCGGCTCTCCCCCGTACATCCTCACAAGCGAGGCGAGCGTAAGACTGTTGCTGTTCCGCACCTGCCCCGGTCCGACTGGCTCGTGGCACTCGACCAATTCGTCCCCGGTCGAGAGAATGGCAACTCGCGGTCTCTGGGCGACAACGACAGAGACCCTCCCGATCGAACCGAGGACGCCGATCTCCTGTGCGCGAAGGACTGTCCCGTTACGGATCGCGGTCGAACCCCTCCGCACGTCCTCCCCCCGGTGCCGGATGTTCCGGCCGGCCTCGACATGCTTTAAAACGGTGACCGTCCCTTCGGCCTCTTCGGTATCCTCCACTCTCACGACGGTATCGGCGCCGGGCGGAATCGGAGCACCGGTCATGATCCGCGCCGCCTCCCCCAGAGCAAGCGGCCTCGATGCAACACTCCCCGCTGGGAGATCGAGTACGACCCGGAGCTTAGCCGGCACGTTCCTGATGTCCTCCGAGCGAACTGCGAACCCGTCCATTGCCGAGTTGTCGAATGCGGGTACGTCCTCGGTCGAGCCGACGTCACCCTTGACGACCCGGCCCAAAGCCGCAATGACCGGGACAATCTCCGCCCCCATGGGCGGTAGCTCGCTCGACAAAACGATCCGGAGCGCTCGATCGAACTCGATCATCAGAAACAACCAAGCTGGCAGTTGGTGATCTTGATGGAAAGTTCGTTACAGAGCGTTCCCACGACCTTCGGCTCGACGGCGAACTCGCGGGCCAGCTCATGGGCGGATGGGCATCTGAGCTTCCCGCCTTTGGCTACGATCTTGAGCTTGGCGACGAGGCCCTCCAGCCGGTCCATCCCCCCGGCGATGGGCGGGAAGAAGCTCACCTCATCCCCCTCACGGAGCGGCGAGGTTGGCTCGACCTGCCTCGCATTGACGATCGCGAGTTTCGCTCGTCTCGCCGGGATTCCCAGCCGAGAGAGCAGCCCGTCAACGGTCGTCCCCTCGTCCAGTTCGACCGTGAACCTGGAGGACGTCTGCGTGGGCGCATAGCGGCTGAGATAGGCATATAGCGCAACACTGACCGAGATTCTCCGCTTTGTCTTCATAGCTCATGCACCCTGTCCAATTCGGTGTCGTGGATGTCGAAGATGGCATTGTGCGGTGGAAGCGGCTCGTTCTGGAAGAAGCGCGGGAGCCGATCCGCCGTCCTTCCCAGACCTGCTTCGTCGTTGAACGCCCACTCGGCTCGGAGGATTTTCTTCCCGAGGCCGACGAAGTCGTCGAGGCTCCAGGTGAATCCGAGGTGCGCGTTCAACATGTCCATCATCCCCTCCATGCTCTGGGGGCGGTCCAGTAGGCAGAATGCCACGAAAAGGCAGAGACCCGTCGAGTCGAGAGCCGCCGTGGCGACCTGGAGCGTCCGCGAGACCTCGATCTGTCCTTCGCGGGAGAGCGGATCCACTTTGCCACCGACGCTCAGGACGTTCTGACAGATCGTGTAGCCGGCCGTGTGGTCAGCGCCCATCGGCGAGGTCGCATAGGTGACGCCGATGCCCTTGACTGCGCGGGGGTCGTATGCGGGGAGCGCCTGGCCCTTTACCACGGGCACGCGGGCGACGCCAAGCATCTGCCCGGTCAGCTTCGCGCCGCATCCGAGCATCCGGCCGCGATCCGTGCCCTTGCGGACCTCGTCGAGAAGCGCGACCACGCCCCTTGCATCGCCGAAATCGAGCAGTCCGCTCTCCATCGCTACGGCGAAGGTGGCGCCCATCTCGATCGTATCGAGACCGATGTCGTCGTCGGCCAGGTCCATCCGCGCGATCGCGTCGAGATCGTCAATCCCGCAGTTCGCCCCGTGTGCCCAGACCGTCTCGTACTCCGGCCCTTTCGAGAGGAACTTGCCCTGGCGGTTCACGTAGATTCGCGAGCACCGGATGGTGCAGCCGTGGTGGCAGGCGTGCCTCGGATTGCCGCCTCGCTCGACAATACGTCTCCGCTCTTCCTCGCCGCTGATCTTCTGCGTGCCCTCGAACTGGCCGGAGCTGAAGTTCCGCGTCGGGTAGCCGCCGACGGCGTTGATGATGTTGGCGAGGATGTTCGTCCCGTAGGTCGGGAGCGCCTTGCCGGTGATCGGATGCTCGTGCAAGTGTAGGGCAAAAGCCTTGGCCGCCTTCCGGAGTCTTTCCCTGTCCTGCGAGGTAGAGGCGTGCTTTGTCGGGGAGACGACGATAGCCTTGAGTCCCTTCGAGCCAAGCACGGCTCCGAGGCCGCCGCGGCCAGCATGGCGGGTCGGCCGCCCCTCGAGGTCGGTAACGGCAACGCTGGCGGCCGTGAGTTGCCGCTCGCCAGCCGGACCGATGGTGATGCACGACACGTGTTCGCCATACGCTTTGCGGAGCCTTGCGACGAGCTTGTAGTTGCTGAGGAAGCGTAGCTCGTGGGCTTCCTCGAGCGCCACGCTCCCGCCCTTTATGTGCAGGACATAGGTTCCGCCGCTCTGAGGTTTTCCCTCGACGATGAGAGCGTCAATCCCCGACTGAGCCAGCGCTTGAGCGGCCGTACCGCCGGCGTTCGATTCCTTGATCCCGCCCGTGAGGGGGCTCTTCGCGCCGACCGAGAGACGGCCTGAGCACGGAGCGAGCGTGCCCCCGAGCAGCCCCGGCGCAAGCACGACCTTGTTCTCCGCGCCGAGCGGATGCGCCCTCGGCGGCACCTCCTTCGCCACGACCAACGACGTGAGTCCGCGTCCGCCAAGCCCCGCGTACATGGGGGCGTCCTCGAAGTGGGCCGTCAAGTTCTGCATGTTCACTCGCAGAAATCTGGGCATTTCAATCCTCT
>Ga0272448_1007327_pt1 | contig 11705 bp, 11 predicted proteins | sample YNPCB0191_FD_202220 | JGI IMG/M metagenome (GOLD analysis project Ga0272448, IMG submission 202220) | Hot spring sediment microbial communities from Yellowstone National Park, WY, United States - YNP-CB-019-1 | ecosystem: Environmental > Aquatic > Thermal springs > Hot (42-90C) > Sediment... | reverse complement strand
TTCTACCACTTGGTTTTGAGTAAAATTCAAGATTGATTCTAGCATCCGGGTTCAGTGTGATATTGCTCTCTGTGTAATGCTTGTAAATCTCCTTTGGCGTGGTCCATTCTTTGTAAAGATAAAATCCGCAGATAACAGATACGGTGACTATTATTGCTACAATAATTATCATTACCTGTGTTCTTAGCTCCATTGGGTGGTAATTAGGTTTGTGCCTTAAATACTTTTGTACGCACCCTTTTTCAGGAGCCTTTTTCAGGAACTTCGTTCCCGAAAAACCCTCGGGAAAAAACACCCAGGGGTTACCGTAAGGGGACGGATAGTCCCCTCGCCCGAAAAAGCGTGCACGGAAAAAAGGGCAAATAAATTGCTTAACAAGGATGTGCATGCGGGGTGTGCGCAGGCGAAGCCACGGGGGTTGGAAGGGGGCTATGCCCCATCCTGGCATATCCCTTGTCGGGGAACTTGGGGCGGTAGCCTAGGGTTAAGGAGGGGGTGAAACCCCATCTCCCGAAAAAGCGTTCACGGAAAACCTTTTCAGGGGCTTACGCCCCAGAAAAGCTTTTATGGAAAAAAGTGAATAAAATTCTTAAACAGGATTGTGTTTTCGGGGTGTGCAAAGCACACCCCTTGGTGGGAAACTTTGGGCGATAGCCCAGACCGTAAGGGGGGCGTTTTAGCCCCTCTCGAGGGACAGCTCGAGCACACCAGTACTCCCTGCCAATACCTTTATCTATTCCCTGCATTATCTGAAATCGTTGATATGCGGTTAAGGTTTGGAAGTGGTGTATCACGGGAGCAACGTGGTGCTTGAGCGGGAACTTTCGATGCTGGATAAATTTGTGATTGGTTTCACGAGATTGCTGGAGAAGCATGGAGTTAGATATGTTGTAGTTTCTGGTTATGTGGCAATCGTGTTCGGGAGGAGCAGGGCACGGGCAAGAAAATATCTGAGGGGACTGGAATGCAGTTTGACCTGAAGGCACTGCGGAAGAAGCGCAGGAGAAACAGGGAGGAACGGCTCGCATTCCTTGAAATGTATGTTGAGTGGCTCAAGAGGACGCCAAATAAGGTGTGGTCAAAACAGCATGCAGAGTTCATAGATGCTGTCTACCAGCGTAATACAAAGAAGGAGTGAGTGTGTGCTGATTAAGTATATATAACCGCAGGGCTATTGCAATATATGTTTGAGTATCTCAACATTGCAAATTTTAAGTCAATCAGGGATGTAAAACTCAGGTGCACGCGGATAAATCTCTTTCTTGGTGCACCCAACACAGGGAAGTCAAATCTGCTCGAGGCAATCGGATTCATTTCATGGGCAGATGTATACTATCTCCATAATATGGCTCTCCAGGATTTTATCAGATATTCTCGCATCGCATACCTCTTCTATGACGGGGCAATCCATGAGTCAGTACACATTGAGACGGACTCATTCGATTTTACCTTCAGATATCTCCCGCATCCAGAGAAGCAGTTCATGGGAAGTTTGCAGAGTAAAAAGGAGAAAAATGAAGTTAATTTTAGCATGGACAACCTCGGCAAACCTCTGAGTTATCCCCTAAGGCATCCAAGGTTCGGTGTGAATTTCTATAAATTCAACGAGAAGGTTGAGAACTGGAATCTCGCAGTTTATGATGAACTTCTCCCGCCATCTGGAGAGAATCTGGCAATCCTGCTTCTCACAGACAAAGAGTTAAGAAAGGTTATTGCTGAGCTGCTCGAACCCTATGGTCTGGAAGTGAGCATCGAAATGCCTGAGGAGCATATAAGGCTGCATAAGAAGGGGATGGGTGTGACCTTTTCCTTCCCGCTCTCCCTCTGCTCGGATTCACTGCGGCGTGTGATGTTTTACATTGCAGCTGTTGAAACATGCAGGAATGCAGTGGTTGCACTTGAGGAGCCAGAGGCACATACATTTCCGTATTACACAAAGTACATTGGAGAGCGGATTGCACTGGACAGGAACAATAACCAGTACTTTATTTCCACACATAATCCCTACCTGCTTTACGCAATACTGGAGAAGGCAGGAAAGGAGGATGTTACCGTGTTCCTCACATTCCTCAAGGATGGCGAGACGCAGATAAAGCAGATTTCTGGCAATGACCTTGAGAAACTCACAGCACTGGATGATGTGTTCTTCAACATGGATGAACTTACACCTGCAAACACAGCACACTAGTACTCCCTGCCAATACCTTTATCTATTCCCTGCATTATCCAAAATCGGTGATAAATATTCCAGAAGTCAAGGATGTGTTTGTGTATGCGCACATGCACCGCAACGAAATCATCTGGATGAGCCAGAACACAAACCACCTGATTGGCAGTGAGGTGATTGAGAAGGCGGTGCTCCAGGCACTGCGTGAGCGTGAGTATAACTTCTATCCATACACGCATGGCATTTTTGGATTTCGTGAGGCAATACTTGCAGACCTTGGCCTGCCAATGCCTGACTTCGAGGCACTGCTGACTGCAGGCGGCACTGAGGCACTCTACATCACAACGAGGGCACTGCTTGCGCATGGCGATGTTGTGATAACGAGCGACCCGAGTTATCTCATCATCCACCGGTTCATTGAGTTAGGTGGTGCAAAGTGCACGGACTTCCCGATTTACCAGCCACCATGGAAGTACGATGTGAATGAACTGAATGAGAAGGTGAGCAAGAAGACGGAGATGATACTGCTCATTGACCCGCTGAATCCGTTGGGAAGTTCGTACAGCAGGGATGAGGTGAAGGCAATCTGCGAGATTGCAAGGGACAACAAGCTGTATGTGCTGCATGACATCACATACCGTGATTTTGCGGACAGCCATACACTTGCAACTGAGTTTTATCCGGAGGGAAGCATACTTATCTATTCCGTGTCAAAGAACTGCGGTCTTGCAGGCATGCGCACAGGCGCGTTGGTTGCCTGCAGGGATTTGATGGAGCGATTGAAGAAGTACAACACGAACGACCTGTCTATAAATGTGCTGGGACAGCGTGCGGCACTTGCAGCGCTGGAGACGAAGAAGGACTGGTTCCCCAGGGTGAAGGAAATTACACGAAGGAATCAGGCACATATAAAGGAGGCATGCGACCGCATTGATGGCGTGTTTCTGCCCGTGTATCCCTCCCAGGCCAATATGTTCGTGATTGATATAAGCAAAACAGGAATTATGCCAGATGCAGTGCAGAACGAGTTGCTGTTCAACCATGGCATCTTTGTGCGTTCAGGTACCTATGTGTCAAAGCGCTTTGGCCAGAACTTCATCCGCGTGTCATTCAGCGTCCCTGAGGAGCATGTAATAAAGTTCAAGGAAGTGTTCCCTGCGGTGATGGAAAAACTGAGGGTAAAGAAATGAGGTTGTGCGTTGTGGGAATTGCAGTGGTATGAAAGAAAAGGGCAAGATAGGATGAAAATATGGATTGACATCAAGAACACACATGAACCATTACTCTTTAAATGTTTGACCAGGGAGTTACCGTATGAGTTCTACATCTCGATAAGGGAGAACGCAGAGGTAAGAGGACTCATGGAACGCTACGGAATGACATATCGTGTAATCGGGAGTTATGAAGAAAAAGGAAAAGTTAGAAGAGCTTTTTCACTTCTCTCAAGAACGCTATTTCTGGCATCCAGGGTGCCGCGCTTTGATTATCTCTTATCACATGGCTCGCTACCCGCAATAATGGCATGCAAACTTCGATTTAAAAAGTCAATTACGATAACGGATAATGATCTAAATGAAACGCTAATTAAAATGGTTTTCAGATACAGTGATTACCTCATTATTCCAAAATTTGTGGATTTCAGGAGGTTCAGGATTCCTGATACGAAGGTAAGAATGTTCGATGGCTTCAAGGAAGACCTATATATTGCAGATTTCAATCCAGAACAGTGTAATAGGGAGATTCCATTTGACAGATATGTGGTGATACGACCTGAGGCACATAAGGCACACTATGTGTCCTCCACTGAGAAAAGCATTGTGCCAGAGTTGATTGAGAAGTTTCTTCACGAGAGGTATAATGTTGTATTACTTCCGCGATACTCCGAGGAAAAGGCAATGTACAGAAAAAAATATGGAGACAACAAAGCATTGTACATTCCAGAAAAGCCGATAAACGGACTTTGCGCCGCCTGGTATGCTGAGGCGGTACTTACTGGCTCTGGGACTCTCGGAAGAGAAGCGGCGTGCATAGGCACCACAGCAGTATCTTTCTTTCCAGGAAAGGAACTGCTTTCGGTTGATAAAGAACTTATAAATAGGGGCTTATACTATCACTCAAGAAACCCTGATGAGATAATAAAGTATGTCTTAAGTGCACCCCAGAAAAGGAGAAGCACGGAACGGTCAAAGGTTGTGAAGACGGAGGTAATAAGAATCCTCGAGAAAATCATAGGTGAGAAAAAATGAAAATAACCGTCGTTGGTATGGGATATATAGGTTTACCAACCGCAGTTACGATTGCCTCGGCAGGATTGCCAGTGTACGGATACGATATTCAAGAAGAGAGGATAAACGATATTTTAAATGGAAAAATAAAAATTGTAGAAGAAGGACTGAATGAAAAACTGGCGGAGGTTCTGGGCAGGGGCTTACTCAGAGTTGGGACCAAACTTGAGAACGGCAGTGATGTATACCTTATTGTCGTGTCTACATCTCTGCAAGAAGAAAGGAATGAGATAGACCTCAACGCATTGAGAAACGCATCTGAAAAGGTTGGGAAGGTGCTGGAGAAAGGGAATTTAGTGATTGTAGAGAGCACCGTGGTACCAGGCACTACTGAGAATGTTGTACGCCCAATTCTGGAAAAAACGAGCGGGCTGGTGTGCAGCAGGGATTTTTATCTAGTATTTAGTCCGGAGCGGGTGCTACCTGGTAATCTCATGTATGAACTTGTTCACAATGACAGAATTATTGGTGGTGTGTGTCCCAGGTCTGCAGAAATGGCAAGGGATTTTTATGCAAAGTTCGTAAAAGGGAGGTTGCACCTGACGAATGTACGCACTGCAGAAATGGCAAAGCTGATGGAGAACACCTACAGAACTGTGAACATTGCACTTGCAAATGAACTTGCACTGATTGCTGAGAAATATGGTGTAAATGTGTACGAGGCAATCAGATTGGCTAATACACATCCCCGTGTTCATCTGCATCAACCCGGGCCCGGTGTTGGAGGATACTGCCTTACAAAGGACCCATGGTTTTTAATTCAGAATTTCAAGCACTCGAGGATAATAAAGGATGCAATGGAAATCAATGCATGGATGCCGGAGCATGTAGTTGAACTTGCTGAGGAAGCGCTGGTGAAAGTTGGTAAGACGCTGAAAAACGCAAAGGTGTGTATTCTTGGTCTCGCCTATAAGGGAAATGTTTCTGATGCACGAGAAAGCCCTGGTTATGAAATATACCTCAAACTGAGAAAGAAGGGTGCGGAAGTTACAATCCATGATCCTTTTGTGCTGGAATACATGGGTTATTATCCAGTGAGAGATCTGTATGAAGCGGTAAGAAATGCAGATGCGGTTATAATTGCTACAGAGCACAATTTTTACAGGACACTTGACTGGGAGAGAATAAAAACGCTTATGAATAGCGAGCCAGTTGTGATTGACACGAGGAATTTGACACCGGATGCAATTGAGGGCATTCATTTGAGAAAACTGGGTGTTGGCAAATGAAGGTGTGTGTGGTTATCGGGACACGCCCCGAGATAATAAAAATGTCTCCGATTATAAGGGAATTGCTGAAAATGAACTGGGAATTCTATGTGCTTCATACTGGCCAGCACTATTCCTACAATATGGACCGTATCTTTTTTGAGGAGTTAGAATTGCCAGAACCTGAGTACAAATTGAATGTGGGTGAGAAATTCACAACGCAGGGTGCTCAAACAGGCGAAATGATAAAGGAGATAGAGAAAACACTGATTACTGATAGGCCGGATGTAGTTCTGGTGGAAGGAGATACAAATACAGTGCTTGCTGGCGCAATTTCTGCATCCAAGTTGCACATAAAGGTTGGACATGTGGAGGCAGGATTGCGGAGTGGAGACAGAGAAATGCCTGAGGAACTTAATCGCATCATGACAGACCATATTTCCGACTATTTGTTTGCACCAACAGAAGTAGCAAAAGCAAATCTTCTAAGGGAGGGAATCGAGGAAAAGCGCATCTTTGTGACTGGAAATACAATTGTAGATGCGGTACACCAGAACATTGAAATTGCAAAACGAAAATCAAAGATTATGGAGAACTTCGGAATAAAGGAAAATGCATATTTACTGTTTACCGCCCATCGCCAGGAAAATGTAGATAATCCTGCACGCCTAGGCAAAATCGTTGAGATACTCAATCAGGTAGAGATGCAGACCATTTTTCCGATACATCCACGCACTCGAAAGCGGTTAGCTGAAAACGGGTATGAAATAAAAAACTCGTATGTGAAATTAGTTGAACCACTGGGTTATCTTGATTTTCTTCTCCTCATTTCAAAGGCAAGGATTGTGCTCACTGATTCTGGTGGCATTCAGGAGGAGACAAACATCCTGCATGTGCCATGCCTCACAATCAGAGACAACACGGAAAGACCTGAAACAGTAACTGCGGGCTCAAATATTGTTGTGGGCGTTGAGCCGAGAGTAGTCCTGAATGAAATAAATGAGATACTCAATGATAAGGAAAAGGAAAGAAAGATGCGCAGTGCAAAGGTGGTAGTTGGAGAAATCGGGAGCAGTAAGAGGTGCCTGGATGTGCTGGGTATTTAATGATTCCTGGAAATTAAAGAAAGCATCAGCATATGGAGAACGAAATTATGACCTGCGATGTTGATTTTACCTGCACATACTACCGCAAAATACTGCCCCTCCATTTCCTTTGAGATATTAGAAAAAGATTTTAAGCATGTGTATTATCGACTAAAGGTCGTGGAAAAATGGGTATTAAAACCGCTATCCGTGGAAAAGGGCTTATTGGCACAGTAAAAGCTGGCTTCATAATCCTGAAAATGTTTGGTTTAAGAAAAGAGAAGATGCTTACAAATATCCGCCGAATGACCGAGCTGGTTAATAGATATGACGGACTTCCTACTTACCCAGTACCCGCAGTAGTACTTTCAAAGTACTGGCACCTATTACAAAAGTTTAATGAAGATTTGGAATTTGCAGTTCATGGACTAACTCATATAGATTATACAACAATCGCTAAAGAGGAATGCTATAAACACCTCAAGGAAGCTAAAAAAATATTTGAAGATATAGGAATTAAAGAACCAGGTTTCAGAGCACCTTATCTGAGATTTCCAGAGCATGGAGTAAAGATTTTGAGCGAACTTGGGTATGCATACGATTCCTCATCTACACTGTATTATGATGTTGTTGAGGAAAAGAATTCCGAATTTCTTAAAGCGATAGATTTTTACAGCCCAATAAAGAACTTTGAAAAAGGTACTTTCAAGAGATTTCCAGTTTGCCTGCCCGATGATGAAATGCTCATTGACAGATTGGGTATAAAGAACGGAATGAAAATTGGAAAAATATGGGAAAAGGTAATGGAACAATCTCTGAAGGACTCAAAAATTTTTGTTTTACAACTACATCCCTCAAGATTTCCAACTGCTAAAGAAGGACTGGAACACATATTAAAAAAAGCTAAGAATGAGGGGATTGAAATATCCCCACTGCGGAGTGCTTCTGACGGTTGTATCTGCATCACAGGCGATGTTGATATACTCTGTATCTACGATTATATATGGAGGTAATATGTCGCTCTTTGTTACAGGAGCTAGGAGGCGAGCTGCGCTTGTGGTTGTGAGGTCTATAGGAAGAAGAGGAGTAGAGGTTCATGTTGGTGGTGAAAACACTGGTGAAACTGCCTTTCTCTCCAAATATTGCAGAAAAAGATTTGTCTATCCCTCTCCCCAGTATCACCCGAACGAGTATGTGTCCGCCGTTCTGTCATACATAAAGAAAAACAAGATTGAAGTCTTTTTTCCGATGCATGATTTCGAACTTTTGCCAGTTTTGAAGGAAAAAGACAAGTTCGATAAAGTCACAAGTGTACCATTTCCCGACTATGAAACCGTGAATAAGACAATAAATAAAATGGAAACATACAAACTTGCTGAAAAATGCAATGTACCATTTCCCAAGAGCGTATATATTGAGAATGTCGAAGAAATTAATAAGATAGATGTTCTCGATTTCCCAGTAGTAATAAAACCTAAAAGCCAGACCATTTTTTCTGATAAGGCAAAAGCGCTGTATGTTACTGAGAAAAATTATGCAAAAAATAAGCAGGAACTGATAACAAAAACAAGTGAAATTTTGAAGTTGAGTGGTGGAGTTATTATTCAGGAATATGTTGAAGGTCATGGTGAAGGAGTCGCTTGTTTGTATAGATATGGAAAGCCAAAAGTATTTTTTTCATACAAGCGTGTGAGAGAATACCCGATAACTGGGGGACCCAGCACACTGAGAGAAAGTACAAAAAACAAGTTACTGATGGAGTATGCTCGGAATCTATTGGACTCGCTTAAATGGCATGGGGTTGCAATGGTAGAGTTCAAAGTTGGAAAGAAAATTGCGCTTATGGAAATAAACGGGAGATTCTGGGGCTCAGTAGCCCTCCCATATTATTCGGGCGTGGATTTTCCATATCTTCTTTATAGAATGGCTAAAGATGGTGATGTAGTGGTAGACCCAGATTATAAGGAAGGTGTGAAATGCAGGTGGCTGATTCCTGGAGATATACTTCATTTCCTAACGCACTTCATGAAGTATGGAGATCTCGGTTATCTTCGGAACTTCTTTCATTTTAGAGGTTTTTACTATGATGATATTGATTTTGATGACCTGTTACCCACTGTAGGAACAGCTGTTACGGGGCTCAGGTATTTCAAGGACTATCTCCTCAGAAAAAGGTCACTTGCTGGGGAGTATGTTAGATAATTCTTTTAAGTATCTTGGAGATAGTAACTTTAGGATGTGTAATATAGTATTTCTTTTTGTCTGAAGGGAGAGATGCAATTCTCTGAAATCTTGTAATAAATCTTTGCCAGATTGGTGGATAAGTTTCTATTACTTTCGTATTCCCTCTAATTAAATTTGAATATACGGGCTCACTTACTTCAGTCCAACAAATGCCCAGGTAACCAGCAGTGTGTGCATCGCTTCCACAAATCAATGGCTTTTTTAGTTTACAGGCAAGTGTGTGTGCCAAAGCATTCTGTGTGGGCGTGGACGATGCGTTGAACACTTCAATTATGTCTACGCTCTTTGCAATATGTTCTACATTATGATGACTCCGGTAGGGATGTGGTAGCACAGAAAGCCCTCCTTGAGATTTTATTTCATCAATCACATCTTCCCAGTGTCTGCTCTTAATCTCTTCTTCAATAAAAAGTGCAGTAATATCTCCTGTATCGGTACAAATCTCCATCCCCTTGATGACCTTCATAATCTTCCCGATATCCTTTTCAGCAATCAACGCACCTTTCATTGTATTATGATCAGTTATCGCAACGCCGTCCAGTCCCTTTTTCTGGATGGTCTTTGCAATTACTTTTAACTCTAATCTGCAGTCCATTGAATATTTTGTGTGAACATGAAAATCAATTTTCATTGGTATAGCGTAAACCTGAATAAAATAAAAAGGTTATGATAGCGAAAAAATTCTATGGTGCTGGGCAATCTTAAAGTATACCTTCGCCTATTCTCCTATCAATGATGGTTGCAGGGTTCCTCGGGACGAAATCGCAAATCATAAACTTAGAACACCAGCAAGTTGTTTGCAAAAAGGTGATACACCATGTACTTTATCTTCACAAATGATGTGGAGTTAATAGATCTTGGAACAAACCAGGAAAATCCTCGAATAGCAGAAGAAGTGCATAAGGTAGGAATTCCCCGCCTATTAGACCTGTGTGCAAAGTATGATGTTGAATCCACATTCTATTTTACAGGTAATTTTGTTGAAAAAAGTCCAGAGTCAATAGACCTTGTTCTCTCGCAGGGGCATGAGGTTGGATGCCACAGTTACTCGCATGCACGAAGTGAGAGTTTGGATATTCTGCCATTAGAGAGACAAATTGAGGTGATTGGAAGAGCGAAAAAAATAATTGAGAAAACGACAGGAAAGGAAATTGTATCTTTCAAGGCACCTGAGTTGCGGATAAATCAATACACTGTCCGTGCCCTTGAAAAACTCAATTTCAAGTACGATTCCTCGGTTTCCCCGCAGCGATTTGATGGCCCTTTTTCGTACGGCTTCAGGTACAAGATTCAGTGGCTGTTTGCACCAAGAAAACCATACTACCTTTCCTATGATTCACCCTTTCAACGAGGTAATTCTAATGTGCTCGAAATCCCGGTTTCTGCGTTTATTCTTCCGTACATCGGAACGCTGATGCGTTCCTCTAATGCGCTACTTAAAATGGTTGAGAAATACTTATTCTGGGAAGCGAAGGACGGGGAGAAACCAATCCTGTTTATTTTTCACCCGAATGAATGTCTGGATTATACGGAGCGAAAAAGATTTGTGTATGAAAAAAAGATCACCAGTGGTGTCAAAGATAAGTTGAGACAGGATATGAAACTCAAAGTTGTTGGAAAAGAGGCATTGGATTTGATGGAAGAAGTTCTAAAACGGGCCAAGCGATATGGATTTGAGTTTGTCTCAACAAAAAGATTTGGTGAAATCTGGAAAGGGAGGAACAAATGAGGATTTTTATCACAACGATGGACGACCCGCTCGTTACAAATGAGTTCATAAAAGAAATAATAAGGAGAAAGCATCGAGAGATTGTCGGGCTTGCTGTCTCTAAAAAACACGGTCAGTTTAAAACCAGAAGCGTGTTTAAAAGTGTGCAGTATATCATTGCACTGGCGATTATTGCTGGTCCAAAGGAAATGACGAGGAACTTTGTGAAAAGTGCTGCCTTCAAATTGAAGAAAAAACTTTCAAAGGTGTTTAAAAGCGTTGAGAATCCATCCATTGTAGCATTTGCGCAAAAGTATGGAATTCCCACATGGGAAGTAGAATCTGTCCAGGATAAGAGATTTATAGAGATTTTAAAAGAAATCAAGCCAGACATAATAATTAACCAGGCACAAGAAATTCTGAGAAAACGATTTTTGAGTATTCCAAAAATATGTGTACTGAATAGACATAATTCGTTATTACCCAGATACCGTGGAAGGCTTGCACCATTCTGGGTTTTGTCCAGGGGTGAGACAGAGACAGGTGTGACAATTCACACCGTGAGTGAGGAAATAGATGCGGGTGCAATTGTGGCACAGAGAAAAATAAAAATTGAACCTGGAATGGACTATGTAACGCTAACAAGAAAATGCTATGCCATCGCACCAGAATTAATGATTGAAGCAATTGAAAAACTGGAGAAAGGGTTCGTGCCTGAAAAAATGGACATGGCTAAAGGAGAATATTTTACCACTCCTACAATTATGGATGCAATTCGGTATCGAATGATGCTAAGAAAAAGGAGAAAGGCAATGTAAAACACTGAATCAGTAGAATTTCGAGTTGATAATTGTTTCTAAGTAGTAAGTGGTAAAACTCGTCTTTCTCCTCACATGAGCAACCATTTCCAGAGCGGGAGCAACTGTATGGTGTGCCCTCCCTTTTTGAGCGTGTCCTCAACATCCCAGGTTAAAATGAGCATCTCAGAACAATCCAGCAATTCCCCTG
>Ga0272448_1007324_pt1 | contig 11707 bp, 9 predicted proteins | sample YNPCB0191_FD_202220 | JGI IMG/M metagenome (GOLD analysis project Ga0272448, IMG submission 202220) | Hot spring sediment microbial communities from Yellowstone National Park, WY, United States - YNP-CB-019-1 | ecosystem: Environmental > Aquatic > Thermal springs > Hot (42-90C) > Sediment... | reverse complement strand
TGATTTATCCTTCTGCCGGCCCTTCGGGGCTTGTCGCATGCCGCTCCCTTTTCTCCAGGTTCGCTTCCGCTCACCTGGAGCTACCAGCTTCCGTCCCTCCGGGACGGACGTGGCCCCGCAGGGGCCCTGAGCTGATAGCCGGGGGTGAGCCGCAGGCGAACCCCCGGGAAGGGGCGCATCGATCAACCGAGCCCCGGAGGGCCGGCAGACCCGGAAGCCATGTACGTCCAGCGCCGCGCGGGACCGCGAACTTGAAGGAAGAAGTTCCCGATCCGCCGTATCCTCAAAACGGCTCGGGAGGCGGCGGGGCGCCGGCAGGCGGCTGATTCCGCCCGGCGCCGGGTCGCGCGCCGGCCGGCGGAACGTTGCGGTTGCGGCGCAGCATTTCGGACAGCTCCTCGAGACGGCGTTGCTGTTGCGCCGTGAGAACGTTCTTGATCCGGATGCGCATCAGAAAAGTCTTGCGCTCCAGCGTCATCCTCGCGCCCTGAACCCGGTCGAAAGCCGCCAGGGCGGCAGCTTCGTCCACCACCTCGCGCCGGATCAACTCGGCCAGATCCAGCTGGCTCTTGTCGAGCTCGGCCTTGAGGTCGATCAGCTCCTTGCGGTCTTCCATCCAGATGGATTCGATCTTCTGCTGCTGCTCCCGAGTCAACTCGAGCTGCTGTATCACCCTCCTGTTGATCCACCACTTGCCCGGCGGAAGATCCGCCAGGCCGACCTGGGCATAGACCGGGCCGCCCATAGCCGCCAGAACCAGGAGCCACAACCAGATTCGCTCAGGCGTCCTCATGGCGATGTCCTCCTTTTGCCGGCTGTTTCTTTCCCGCAGGCAGATCGCCCGGCTCCGCCTCGCTTCCTTCGAGATAGCCGGCGGGCCAGGAATCGTACTCTCGCAGGTAGTCGGAGCTTACGCTTCGCAGCGCGCGATCCAGTTCGTCCAGGAAGGTTTCGTCCAGGCGATCGGCCGGACTGATCCCGTATTCGACCGGCTGCCCGGGAGGGGTGGCCATGCGCCCGGCAATCACGAGGACAATGGCAACCGTCCCTGCCGCCAGCGCCAGCCATCGCCAGGCCGGCCGCGGCGCTGCCTGGCGGACGCGCTCTTCCTGTTCCGCCGACCGCAGGCGGGCGCGGAATCTCTCCCTGTAGCCGGCCTGCGGCTCGATCGCGCGATATTCTCCGAGCAGCCGCCAGGTTTCGCGCGCTTCCCCCGCCAAGGCCGCGCAGGAAGAGCAGCCGGCGATGTGCTCCTCGAGCCCGGCGGGCAAGGGAGCCGCCTCGCCTTCCACCTGCGACCAGATCAATTTCCTTGCTTTCCGGCATCGCATGTCAAATCCTGCCTTTTTCGAGATACGGGAGGAGCTGCCGGCGGGCCCGCAACTTTCCCCGGTGCAGGTATGTCTTGACGGCTCCTTCCGAGCAGTTCATCGCCGCAGCGATCTCCCTGTAGCTCAATCCCTGATATCGCCTGAGAATCAATGCCAGCTTCTCGTTTTTCGGCAACGCTTCGATGGCGCTCCGCACGGCCTTCTCCAGTTCCTCGTCGGCCAGCACGCTCTCCGCGTTCGGCCTCGGGTCGGGGATGTCATTCCCGCCGCCCGAGTCCTGCGCCGCCTCGGCCGGATTCCTCAGCGGCATGCGGCGCGATTTGCGCGCGGCCTTCAGAGCGACGTTGGTCGCTATCTTGTATAGCCAGGACGAAAACCGGGCACGCGGCTCATAGCTGCCCCTGGCTCGATGAACCCTGAGGAAGACCTCCTGCGCCAACTCCTCAGCATCCGATCGATCATTGACAAATCTGTAAACAAAGTTGACAATTGGTCCGTAATATTTGTCCAGAAGTTGCTCAAATGCCAGGTCGTCCCCTTTCTGGAAGGCCAGCATGAGCGCGACATCCGGATCGATCGGATCCATGGCCATTAGAATAAACCCTCTGCGCCGGGAAATGTTTCGCGCGCTGTGAACCATTCCGACGGAGGGGGAGTCACTCTAAGGGTACGCCCGATTGCGGGCGCAGCGACGGCGGGCAGGTTCGATATGTCGGAGCAATGGCGGCAAGGGGGCAGTGGAGGCCACCGGGTGATGTTTCGGGGCCTGCGCAACAAGCTCCTGGCACTGACGATCGCGCTTTCGCTCATTCCTCTCGCAGGCATATCGGCCTTTTCCTATTTCATCGGCAGCCGGCAGATCGCCGAAGACCGGATCAAGCTCACTCTGGAGAAGATGGCGCAGGACACGGCCGACAAGGTCGACCTGATGTTGCGCGGCTGGGACGACCAGGTGACGGCGATGGCCAACACCTTCCCGCTCATTTATCCTTCGCTCGAGCTTGCGGACCGGGACGACATGGGCCGCCTGCTGAACAGCTACTGCTTCAACTACGATATCTTCGACCTGCTGCTCGTGATCGACAAGGCCGGCAGGATATTCGCCACCAACACGCTCGACCGCTACGGCGCCGCGCTCTTCCGCAAAGGCGAAAACCACCTGGTCGGGCGCAGCATCCGCGACTTTCCCGAGGAAGCGGCGATATTCGAAAGATCCATCGCGGGATTGACCTCGCACCGCGATTGGTACAGCTCCCGGCTGGTCGGCGAAGTATACAACTACAAAGACGAGGATATCAGCTACCGCTACGGCATCGCCCTGTCGCTGCCCCTGCGCAATCCGGAAACGAACGAGATCGCCGGCGTGTGGCTCAGCATCATCAACTGGTCTTCGGTCCAGGCGGTTCTGGACTATGTCGAGCGCGACCTGCACGATCTCGGAATGAAGTCCGGCTACGCTTTCATGTACGCCCGCGACGGCAATACCATCATCGCGCACAAATACCGCAGCGGCCGCGGCGATACGGGCGGCGCGCGGCCGCCGGTCGGCAACCTCTACGGTGTCAGGCTCGTCGAGGATCTCGGGCTCGGGAACCTGCACGATGCCGTCCAGCGGCAGCTGCGCAGTTTCGCCTATGAGTTTCCCCGCGGTACCGCCAAGATCTCCGGGCTGGCGCCGATCGAGGACACCGATTTCGGATGGATCGTGGGCGTGGGCATCGACGAGTCCGACATATTCCAGCCCATCAACCGGCTGACTTGGTGGCTGGCCGGCGCCACGGCCGTGCTCGCGATCCTGGTGGTGGTTTCGACCTATGCCGTGGCCCAGGGGATCACCGATCCGATCAACAAGCTGATCGCGACGGCCCGCAGCATGGCCCAGGGAAACCTCGGCCAGCGGGTGCAGATACGCTCGGCAGACGAGGTGGGCGCCCTGGGCTCGGCCTTCAACGACATGGCGCGCGCCATCTCGATGCGCGAGGAGCAGTTGCAGGAGCTGAACCGCAATCTCGAACGGATGGTGCGCGAGCGCACGCTGGAACTGGAGAAGTCCAACGAGGCGCTCAAGCGGGCCTACCTGGAGCTGCAGAACGCGCAGGAGCAGCTGGTGCAGACGGAAAAGATGGCCTCGCTCGGGCAGCTCGTGGCCGGCATCGCCCACGAAATCAAGAATCCGCTGAACTTCATCTACGGCAACACCGGTTTTCTGGCCGACTACACCTCGAAGCTCCAGGAGCTGATCCGGGCGTACGAGCAGCTGCCGAGCATCTCGCCGGAAGACCGGGCGCGCATCCGCGAGGTCAAGGAGCGCCTGAACTACGCCTTTATCTGCGAGGACCTCCCGGCGCTGATCGACAACTTCACCGAGGGCGCGGGCAGGATCAACAACATCGTGACCGACCTGCGCACCTTCTCGCGCATGGACGCCGACACCGTGTCGGAGATCGACCTGCACGCCACGATCGAGATGTCGCTGAATCTGCTGCGCAACCAGTACAAGGACAGGATCACCATCCACAAAGACTACGGCGACATCCCGAAAATACAGGGCTACGCGGGGAAGCTCGGCCAGGTCTTCATGAACCTGCTCTCCAACGCCTTCCATGCCGTCGAAGACAAAGGCGATGTCTGGATCCGCACGCGCGCGGAAAACGGCTATGTCGAGGTCGAAATCCGCGACAACGGTGTCGGAATACCCAAGGAGAACCTCAAGCACATATTCGAGCCCTTTTTCACCACCAAGCCCGTCGGGCAGGGAACGGGCCTGGGACTCAGCATCAGCTACGGTATCGTCGAACAGCATCACGGCAGGATATCGGTCGCCCAGGCGGAGCCGAAGGGAAGCATCTTCACCGTTCAGCTCCCGATCCTGCAGGGAGGTTTTGCCCGGTGAAAAGATACAGCCTGCTCCTGGTCGATGACGAAACGGCGAACCTGCAGACGATGCAGCGCACGTTCGTCCACGAATACAACGTCTACTGCGCGCAGTCGGGACGGGAAGCCCTCGAGCTGCTGCGCACGCATCCCATCGATGCCATCATCACCGACCAGAAGATGCCGCACATGACCGGCATCGAGTTTCTCGAGGCTTCGCAGAAGGAATACCCCGACCTGGTGCGCATCGTGCTCACGGCCTACACCGACGTCGAGGATCTCATCGCCGCCATCAACACGGGCAAGGTGCACAAGTACCTGGTCAAGCCGTGGCTGCCGGAAGACCTCCTGCTGGTGGTGCGCGACGCCCTCGAAAAGAGGGAATTGCAGCGCGAGAACGAACGTCTGGCGGCCGAGCTCAAACTGGCCAACGAGAGGCTGAAAGCCGAGAACCAGGTCCTGCGGCAGGAGGTCGAGGAGGGGCTTGCGCGGGATATCGTTTACGCCAGCGCGGAGATGGAAGCGATACTCGAGCTGCTGCGCCGCGTGACCGGGACCGAAACGACGGTCCTGATCCAGGGGGAAACCGGCACCGGCAAGGAGCTGGTCGCGCGCTACATCCACCGCGAAAGCAACCGCCGCGACCGGATATTCATCCCGGTCAACTGCGGCGCCATTCCGCGCGAACTGGTGGAAAGCGAGTTTTTCGGCCACGCGCGCGGGGCCTTCACCGGGGCGACCGAGGAAAAGAAAGGCTTCTTCGAAATGGCGCACGGAGGAACCATCTTCCTCGACGAGATCGCCGAAGCCCCTCCCGAACTGCAGGTCAAGCTCCTGCGCGTCATCCAGGAAGGGGAGATCATGCCGGTGGGCTATCACCAGCCGCGCCGCGTCGACGTGCGCATCATCGCCTCGACCAACCGCGACCTGAAAGCGGAAGTCGAAGCGGGCCGATTCCGGCAGGACCTCTATTTCCGCATCAACGTTTTTTCCGTGACCATCCCGCCCCTGAGGGAACGCAGGAAGGACATCCGGCCGCTCGCCGAGTTCTTCCTGCACCGGTTCTCCGTCCGGCTCAACCGCCGGGTCGGGCGCCTCCGCGAGGATACCATCCGCGTTCTGGAGGCCTACCCCTGGCCGGGAAACGTGCGCGAGCTCCAGAACGAGATGGAACGCCTCGTGCTCCTGGCCGAACCTGGAAAGGATATCGGGCCCGCACTCGTCTCCGAACATATTCACAAGCGCGCGCGACCGTTCCGCACCGAAGAAGCCAACTTGAAGGCGGCCGTCCAGGACCTGGAAGAAGAAATGATCCTCGCCGCCTTGGAGCGCTTCGGCAACAACAAGTCCCGCACGGCCCGCGCGCTCGGCATCAGCCGCCAGTCGCTTCTCGACAAGCTGAAGCGCATTCGGATGTCCGCCTCCCAGTCAAGAACCGTCCAATAATCAGGCAGTCTAATTCTATTATTTTGCTTATAGTTACGAGAACTATCCAACCGGCCGACAATATGGCCGAACAACTCCGTCGGCGGCTGTTTTTCGGAATTTTCATAAATCCATTCCAGTCAATGGCTTACCGTATCCGGTTTGATTTCCTGCTTCTGGTCCCGGATTTGCAGATGATATCGGCGGAATGACACCGGAAGCGATTCCGATGGAGGATGACATGCCGATGACGGAAGGATCCTGGGATGGAAGCGAGGAGGTGGAACTCTTGCGCAGGTGCCGGTCGAACGACGCCGATGCCTGCAACCGCATTCTCCAGCGCTATCACCGGAAGATCTACAACACCGCCTATCGCATCCTGGGTGAGCCGGCGTCGGCCGAGGATGCATCGCAGGAAGCTCTTCTGAACGTCTACCGCGGGCTTTCAAGATTCCGCGGCGACTCGCAGGTTTCGACCTGGATCAGCCGCATCACCGTCAATGTCTGCCTGGGCATGATGCGCAAGGGGAAAAACCAGCGCGTGGTGGCTCTCGATGACGATGTCGCGCGCTCCTTGCCGGCCGATGCGACGCCCTACCTGGACCCGGAGCGGTACGCCTCGAGCGGCGAGCTGGGCGAGCGCATCGGGCGGGCCTTCGCGCGCATGTCGGCCAAGCACCGCGCGGTCGTGCGCATGCACGACATGGAAGGCTATACCATCCCCGAGATTGCGCGGCGCCTGCGCTGCCCGGCCGGCACCGTCAAGTCGCGCCTTTTCTACGGGCGCGAGCAATTCAAGGAAATCTTCAAATCCGCCGGGCGCGAGCCGGCCAGCAAACCCACCGTCCACTGAAAGAACCGGAGCGCCCAGGCGGCTTCTGGAAAGCCTGCCTGCGTGCTAAAATTTGCGCTTCGGGCAACCCGGCACAAGCTTCCTGATCCGCGTATGATGCACCCGGGGACTGCGAGCAACCGATGGAAGGCTTACTATTTCCGGCCGCCCGAAGGCGCCGGCCGTGGGGCCGACTACTATCCCCATTACTTTTTCGAGGCCAAGATCGACATCGACGACATCCGCTCCGGATACCATGAAACTCGAAGCGTAAGCAGAGTCCTCGAGGTGCGCCCGTGCCACGCGGATGAGTTCTGGACGGCCGACATGCTCGCGAGCGTGGATCCTTCGGATGTCCAGCCCGAGGCTCCCGCCGGCGTGGCCCTGCATCCCTTGCCCTCCTACGTGACCGAAGAGATGCTCGATCAGGCGGAAAGGCAGTTCGTCCTCTACCTGATGCGGCACGAGAAGGCGCGCTTCTACCGCAACTACGCGCTGAAGATCTACTCGGCGGCCGGGGAGAGCGCGTGGGATTTCAGCAACCGGTGCCTGGAAATACTGAGCGACGGATTTCACGCCGATTTGAACAGCCTGAGGGAAGTGATCAACCGCCGCCTGGAGCTGCTGCGCGAGAGGTTTTTCGCCCAGATGCGGACGGATGAGATCGATGCCTCCCATTGGGCCCTGCGCCAGCGCGATTGCCTGAATGCGGTCACGGAGCGCATCGATGCCATGTTCCTCGACGCCGGGCTCTTTTCCACTACGCGCATTCCGGAGGTCGCCTGTTCCGGCGAGACGCTCACCGACCTCGAGGAAAAGCTGATCGACCTGCAGCGGGAGGCGCTTCGCGAGGTCGAGAGCCTCATTGCGAGCTACCGGGAAAGAGCCTGCAATATCGACGAGTACGTGGTTCATCCGGGGCTCAGGGATGTTCACATGGTCCGGACCGGTATGCTCTGGATGCCGCGGCGGGACCTTCCATCATGAGTACCGGCAGGATTGCGGTGGCGATGAGCGGCGGGGTCGACAGTTCGACCGCGGCCGCCGTTCTGAAGCAGCGCGGCTGCGACGTGGTGGGCTTTTCCATGCAGCTCTGGGATCGGAGGCGGAACCCGCCCGGCGCTTCCGAACCCCGTTCGGCCCGCTGCTGCGCCCTGGAGGATATCGACGACGCACGCTCGGTGGCCGCCCGCCTGGGCATTCCCCATTACGTCGTCAATCTGGAGAAGGAATTCGAACAGACCGTCGTGCGCGCGTTCATCGACGATTATCGCCGCGGGCTGACGCCGTCGCCCTGCGTGCTGTGCAATTCCCGGATGAAGTTCGACCGCCTGCTGCAGATGGCGGAGCTGATCGGGGCGACCCATGTGGCGACGGGCCACTATGCGCGGGTCCGCCTCGATCCGGAAACCGGCCGATACGCTCTGTTGAAGGGGTGCGATGCGGCGAAAGACCAGTCCTATTTCCTGTTCGAACTGAAACAGGAGCAGCTGGCGCGCGCGCTTTTCCCGCTGGGATCCATGGAAAAGGCGCAGGTGCGGCGGATCGCCCGGGAGCACGGCCTCGAGGTCGCCGGGAAGTCCGAGAGCCAGGAGATCTGCTTCGTTCCGGACGGCGACTACGCCGCCTTCATCGAGCGCCATTCGGCGGAGGTACTCTGCGGCGGGTCCGGCGCAGCCGCCTTTCCTCCGGGCGAGATCGTCGATTTGTCGGGCAGGGTCCTCGGGGCGCATTCCGGCATTCACCGGTATACGATCGGCCAGCGGCGGGGGCTTGGAATAGCTCGAGGCAGGCCCCTGTACGTTGTCGGGCTCGATCCTGAGACCCACAGGGTGATCGTCGGCGAGCGCGCGCACCTCGCGCGGCGCTCGTTCCGGGTCGTGCGCCCGAACTGGGTATCCATTGCCCGGCCCGGCGCGCCCATCCGGGCGGCGGTCAGGATCCGGTCGCGCCACCGGGAGGCGCCGGCGACCGTGCGCGTCCTCGACGATGATCTCGTGGAAGTGGTCTTCGACACGCCGCAGGCGGCCGTCACTCCGGGGCAGGCCGCGGTCTTTTACGACGGCGAGCGGGTGCTGGGCGGCGGATGGATCGCGAGAGACTGAGCCGCCCGACAGGGCACGCCTGGCGGGCGATGGGTGCATCATGGGTTCGGGGTGCCGGGAAGTCCTGATCGTGGCGGGCGAGGCGAGCGCCGAACGGTACGGCGCCCGGCTGGTCGAGCGCCTCCGGGAGCGATGCGGCGCCGAGCAGCTTGGTTTCTTCGGCACGGGCGGCGATGAAATGGCGGAAGCCGGCGTCAGGCTGCTCGGCCATGTCCGGGAATTGGGGAGCATCGGACCCCGTGAAGCCCTGTCGCACCTGCGGAAATATCGTGAGGTCTATCGCCGCATCCTGTGCGAATGCGCGCAGAGGAGGCCGGCCGTTGCGGTCCTGATCGACTTTCCCGAGTTCAACCTCAGGCTGGCGAGGAGGCTGAAGCGTGCGGGCATCAGGGTCGTCTATTACGTAAGCCCGCAGCTCTGGGCGTGGCGCCGGGGCAGGGTGCGCGTCGTGAGGCGCTCGGTCGACAGGATGGCGGTCATTCTGCCCTTCGAGGAGGAGTTCTACCGCAGGCGGGGCGTGGCCGCCGAGTTCGTCGGGCATCCCATCCTGGAAGACTTCGCCCCCGACCGCAACCGCGACCGTTTCCTGCAGTCCCTCGGCCTCGATCCCCTGCGGCCGACGCTCGCGCTGCTTTCAGGCAGCCGCCGCCGCGAGGTCGAGTACATCCTCCCGGTGCTGCTGCGCGCCTCATTGCTGGTTCTCGGCAGGATGCCCGCGCAATTCCTGGTATCCGTGGCCCCGACGATCGAGGAGCGCCGGATCCACGCGATCATGGAGGAAATCGTCGGCCGCGACCAGCGGCGGTTCTTCCGCACGGCGGCGGCACCGGCCCGGGATGTGCTGGCATGCTGCGACTTCGCTTTCGTCAAGAGCGGCACCAGCACCCTGGAGGCTGCTCTGGCGGGCACGCCCTTCCTGATCGTCTACAGGATCTCGCCCGCCAGCTGGCTTGCCGGCAGGATTCTGGTTCGCAGTCGGTGGAAAGGCTTGGTAAACTTGGTGGCCGGGGAAGAGATCGTGCCCGAGTTCTTCCAGGGAAGGGCCGACCCGGAGGTGCTCGCGTCGGTCGCCTTGCGATACCTGGGCAGCCCCGAAGAGATGCAGGCGATGCGCACGCGCCTGGCGCGCGTGCGCGAGCTTCTAGGGGCGCGCCGGGCCTCGGAGTCGGTGGCCGCGATGGTGGCGCAGTACCTGTAGACAGGGGGAGAAGGGGATGAGGATCGCTCGCCTTCGGGCGTTCGGAAGCTGGCTGCTCCTGCTGTGCCTGCCTGCGGCGGGCGCCGCCCAGGCGAGGCGTGCCGCCGCTCTGCTGCCGCGCATCGACGTCGAGAACTACGCGCTCGATGTCAACCTCAAGCCCGACCAGCACGAGCTGACGGCCACGGCCAGGATCACCTTCCGCGCGCTGGAGCGCACCGAAACCGTGGTCTTCGAAATCAGCGAGAATCTCTCGGTGCGCAGGATCGTGGACGAAAAGGGCATCGAGATCCTTTTCGGGCAGGAAGAAGCCGGCCCCGGGCTGCTGTCGTTGCACTTTGCAGCGCCGCTGAATCCCGATGAGCGGGTGACCGTCACCGTGGAGTATGAAGGAGGCTTCGACAGGGACCGCTACAGCCGGAACTATACGCGTGACGAGGGCGCCGCTTATATCGGGCCCGAAGGCAGCTACCTTCTCTATGCGGCCAAGTGGTTTCCCGTCCATGATCCCATGGTCGACCGGGCGACGGCGACCGTCGAGGTGACCGTGCCCCTGGGCTTGATCGCGGTCGGCCCCGGCGTCCAGCTTCCCGTGGTCACCAGGGGCATCAGCGAGAAGTTCGGCTGGCAGGCCGCAAGGCCGATCCTGCCGAACTCCGTCGTGGTGGGGGAGTTCTTCGAGCGCAGGGTGGAGGCCGCGGGGGTGCAGTTCAGCTGCTTCGCGACCGAAGGCCGACTCGAGGCGATGGAAAAGATCGCGCGTTCGGCGGCCGGCATCGTCGACTTCTACAGCAAGACCTTCGGCCCGGCGTCCGCCGGATCCAACTACCGCCTGGTCGAGGTCGACGACCGCGTCAAAGCCCCCGGCGCTTTAGGAACCATCTTCGTCCCGAGCCGCGAGCTGTCTTCGAAGAACCCGTCCGTCCGCGACCTGGCCCGCAGGATCGCCTACCAATGGTGGCTGGAGACGGTGGGCGTCAACGACCGTGAGTCGCTCTGGCTCGCCGACGGCCTGGCATATTACTCGGCGGCCCTGTATCTGGAGCAGGCGAACGGCCCCGAAGCCTTCCAGGCGGAACTGAACGATCTGTCGGTGCTGGCGTTGAAGTTCGAAAGCAAGGGCCCCATTCGCAGCGGATACGACCTCGGCTATCAGTCGGAAACCTACCAGTCGGTCGTCGCCGGAAAAGGTGCCTGGGTCCTCAACATGCTGCGCGAACTGCTCGGTCGGTCCGGGTTCGCTCAGTTGCTCCGGCAATACCTGGCCGAATGTACGGAGCAGGGAGGTTCGACGGGGTCCTTCGAAAAGCTGGCCGCTTCCGTCTACGGCAAGGAGCTGCGCTGGTTTTTCGCCCAGTGGATCGACACCACCGGCGTCCCCGAGCTGCAGGCGGACTACGTGATATTCCGCACGATCGACGGCTTCCGGGTTTCGGGGACCGTGAGCCAGGCACGGGATCTGTTCCGCATGCCGCTCGACGTCCAGGTGGTCACCAAGGCGGGCGTGCAGACTGGAAGCATCATGCTGGACGGCAAGTCCACCCCCTTCGATATCGAGACTGCCACATGGCCCGAGCGGGTGGTGCTCGATCCCGGAGGAAAAATCCTGCGCGACTCGCCGGAGCTGCAGATCGCCGTCCAGATCACCCTGGGTGCCGAACTCAAGGAGAAGGGCGACTTCGTCGGGGCCATCCGCGCGTACGAAAACGCTCTGAAGAGAAACCCGCGCAGTTCGCTCGCCCATTTTCGCCTGGCTGAGGTTTTCTTCGAGCAGTCCAACCTGAACTCGGCCGCCGATTCCTTCCGCAACGCCCTCAACGGCGACAAGAATCCTCCCTGGACCGAGGTCTGGTCCTATATCTATCTGGGCAAGATCTTCGACATTCTCGGGCAGCGCCAGCGCGCCCTGGCGGAATACAACAAGGCCCTGAACACCAAGGAC
>Ga0272448_1007322_pt1 | contig 11709 bp, 7 predicted proteins | sample YNPCB0191_FD_202220 | JGI IMG/M metagenome (GOLD analysis project Ga0272448, IMG submission 202220) | Hot spring sediment microbial communities from Yellowstone National Park, WY, United States - YNP-CB-019-1 | ecosystem: Environmental > Aquatic > Thermal springs > Hot (42-90C) > Sediment... | reverse complement strand
CGTGCAGTCGGATCAGTCATGAAGTTCCCCGGCTTTACCGTGCTGTATACCGAAGGCCAGGACAACGGAAAAGGCAAGGACGAGGAAGAAGAGCAAAACCTTCCGAAGTTGTCGCAGGATGAACTTTTGAAGCTAATCAATCTGCTGCCGAAGCAACATTTCACCGAGCCGCCTCCAAGATATACCGAAGCAACCCTTGTCAAAGCCTTGGAGGAAAGAGGTATTGGCAGGCCGAGCACCTATGCAGCTATCATCTCCACCATACAGGAAAGAAAATATGTAGTCCTTGAAGAAAAGAAGTTCAAGCCGACCGACCTCGGGTTCACGGTTACCGATCTTCTTGTGAAGCATTTTCCTGAGATCATGAACGTAGAATTTACTGCAAGCATAGAAAACAGGCTCGATGAAGTCGAAGAAGGCGATTTGAATTGGGTTAACCTCATGCACCAATTCTGGGGTCCTTTTGAAAAGTCCCTTGAAGATGCCAAAGAGCATATGGAATCCGTCAAAGCTCCACCAAAGGAAACCGGCGAAATGTGCCCGAACTGCGGCAAGCCGCTTGTTATCCGCGAAAGCAGATTCGGCGAATTCGTAGGCTGCTCGGGGTATCCCGAGTGCAAGACGATTATCACCAAGCCAAAGAACTTCGGCGTGAAATGCCCTACTCCCGGCTGCGAAGGTGAAATCATCGAGAAACGGTCAAAACGCGGGAAAATCTTCTATGGATGCGACAAGTATCCGGAATGCAATTTTGTCTCGTGGGACAAACCGCTCGACCGTAAATGCCCGAAATGCGAGTCCATGCTCGTTGAGAAAAAATGGTTCGGCAAGTCACAGGGGATCAAGTGCATAAACGAATCGTGCGATTATAAGGAGTCGACCAAAACCGAAAAGAAAGAAGCTGTCGAAGCTTAAGCGGAGTGCGAGATTGCGTAAGATCGTAGTGCTTGATGGGTACGCTTTGAACCCCGGAGACTTGACTTGGGACCCGCTTCGCGATTTCGGAGAAGTTGCCATCTATGATCGTACTTCGCCCGACAAAATTGTCGAACGGTCGCAAGGCGCTGAAATTATCCTTACGAACAAAGCCCTGTTGACCGAAGAAGTCATTGCCGATCTTCCGAATCTCAAATTGATAGTGGTTACTGCTACCGGATACAATGTCGTCGACCTTCAAGCCGCTTCAAAGCGCGGGATCGCCGTGACAAACGTTCCGGCTTACAGCACCAATTCGGTCGCGCAATTCACTTTTGCTTTGCTCCTCGAGCTTTGTCACCACGTTCAAGCACACAGCGATGCGGTTCACGCGGGGGAATGGAGTTCCAGCCCGGATTTCTGCTTTTGGAAACACCCTCAAATCGAGCTGTACGGCAAGACCTTGGGGATCGTCGGTTTCGGCAATATTGGCCGCCAGGTCGCGCGGATTGCCTGCGCGACAGGGATGAAGATCGTTATCGATAAGCATGCTTCTTACGCATCCGATGTCTGCGAGTTCGATCAAATGGAAATGCCCGATTTACTCAAATCTGCCGATGTAGTTTCGCTGCACGCACCACTCACCGAAGAAACCAGGGGCATGATCAACCGAGAGACACTGGCATTGATGAAGCAGTCGGCTTTTCTGTTGAACACATCGCGCGGTCCACTGGTTGTAGACGCAGACCTGGCAGATGCTCTCAATTCAGGACAAATCGCAGGTGCCGGACTCGATGTATTGACCGTTGAGCCGCCGACCGATGGAAATCCGCTTCTCACGGCGAAGAATTGTCTTATCACTCCGCATATCGCCTGGGCTACCAGAGAAGCTCGTTCTCGCTTGATGGAAGTGTTGTATAAAAACATAGCATCGTTTGTCTCAGGACAACCGACAAACGTGGTCAATCAGTAACTGCACATCCATCGCACAATTACTTATTATCCGGATCACTTAATGCAACCTTTTGTTAACATAATCGGAGGCGGACTCGCAGGAGTCGAAGCTGCCTGGCAACTTTCAAGCGCGGGAATAAATGTCCGCTTGTACGAAATGCGCCCGGTCAAAGAAACCCCTGTCCACCGCACGGGATTGCTCGCAGAACTCGTATGCAGCAACTCATTGAAGTCAAACCTTCTGACCAATGCTGCGGGCCTTCTCAAGGAAGAGATGCGGCTATTCGGCTCAGTCACCATGGATTGCGCTGAAGAAAACAAAGTTCCCGCCGGCGAAGCCCTTGCAGTCGATCGCGAGCGCTTTGCCGAATGCGTGACGGAACGGATTGCCAAACTCCCAAACGTCACCCTAGTGAGAGAAGAAGTTTGCGAGATTCCATCCGACGAAATCACCATCATAGCATCCGGCCCACTGACCTCCGATACGCTCTCAAAGCATATTGCCGAGCTTACAGGCTCTGATTACTTGTACTTCTACGATGCTGTCGCGCCAACGATCACTGCTGATTCCGTAAACTACGATGTCGTGTTCAAGGCTTCCAGATACGGCAAAGGAGAAGCGGCTTATTTGAATTGTCCGTTTACCGAAGCCGAATACGAAGCCTTCTGGGAAGCTTTGGTATCCGCGGAAAGAACCCCTGTCGCAGAATTTGAAAAACTCCAATTCTTTGAAGGGTGTATGCCCGTAGAGGAATTGGCTTCACGGGGAAAACAAACTCTTTCCTTCGGCCCCATGAAACCGGTAGGCCTTGACGATCCACGCACCGGAAGATGGCCTTTTGCAGTGGTACAACTAAGGCAGGAGAATGCGGAAGGTACACTCTACGGATTGGTAGGATTCCAAACCAGGCTCAAATGGGGCGAACAGCAGAGAGTTTTTAGAATGATCCCGGGGTTGGAAAACGCGGAGTTTGTCCGTTTCGGCGTTATGCACCGCAATACTTTCATAAACTCGCCAAAACTTCTGCTGCCCACTCTTCAAATGCGGTCGCATCCAAACATCCTGTTCGCCGGTCAGATTACCGGCGTGGAAGGATACGTCGAATCCGCGGCAATGGGAATCCTTGCAGGAATCAATGCCGTCAGACTCGTACAGCAGCGGGACATGCTCGTTCTTCCGAAGGAAACTATGTTTGGGGCGCTGGCCGATTACATTTCTTCGCCTGAAACCAGTAACTTCCAGCCTATGAACGCGAACTTCGGAATACTCCCCAAGTTCGACGTCAAAATAAAAGATAAGAAGGAACGGTACAAGGCGCATGCAGACAGAGCGTTGGAGATAATTAGAAAGATTATTTCCGAGGCCAATACATAATTATTCCCGCACCGATCAACGCTATTATTCCGCCGATTATGTCGAATCGATCGGGAGCTTTTCTATCGATACTCCAGCCCCAAAGTATCGACAATGCGATAAACACTCCACCGTATGCGGCATAAACCCTGCCGAAGTTTGCCGGTTGCAAAGTGGCTACTATTCCGTATACGGCCAGCACTATCCCACCGAGCACGCACAGCCACGAATTCTTCCCCCCACGCAAAGCGAGCCAGACCAGATATCCGCCGCCGATCTCGCACACGCCTGCGAGCACAAAGATTGCCAGTGACCGAACGATTGTAATTAAGTCCACTTTGCCAACCCTTTATTCACCCAGGGGGCTCGAATCCCCGAAAGCCTGCTGCTCATCACTTGCAAGCAATACCCATGCCTTTTACACGGCTATTCTATCCAAACGGCTTCTTTGCCGAGAAGACTTTCAATCTGTGAAATCAGTCTTGAAGAAGGATCCACCGGCATATCGACGCTGACTTTTCTAAGCTGACCATTTGCAGGAAGGTGGAATATGACTTTGCAATCACCTGAATTTGTTCCGAGCAAAGCCTTGAGCGACTTCAGGCACTCTTTGTCTGCGCTTTCGACACACAAGTTCAGCGTCTTTTGAACATTCTCTTTGCTCTTCCCGTTGCCGTTTCCATTGCCGTTCGATACAACCGTTACAACCTCACCTATCACTCCTACTTCCTGATTGCCGTCATCTTCGTTCGTCGGTCGTTCACGATGATTTGCCCGACCTTTTACAACGATTATACGCTCCTCAGCAAGCTCATTTTTGTACTCTTTGTAGGTTCTGGGGAAAAGAGTGACATCGATCATGCCGGTCAAATCCTCAATGGTGAGAAACGCCATCAGGTCGTTCTTACGAGTGGTAATGGTTCGTATCCGAGTCAACACGCCGCCAACCGTCACCTCTTCCTTTTCGGCTTTTTCCTTGAGCTCAGCTCCTGATGTGTTGACCATGGTGTCCAACTGCGCCTTATACTGCATCAAGGGATGATCGGAAACATACAATCCAAGCAAATCCTTCTCGGCTGCGAGGATTTCGTCCCTGGACATTTCCGCTACTTGAGGCAAAGTCTTAGGCTCCAGATACCCCTCGTCCTCGTCACCGGCATCAGAGCCCCCGAACAACGATACTTGGCCTGCTTTCTTATCCTTGTTAGTCTTCGCCGCTACCCCTACAGCCTCTTCCAGCATAAACAAAAGTTGAGCGCGATTCTTGTTTATCGAATCGAATGCCCCTACCTTTATCAGACACTCGATCGCGCTGCGTGTCACGCTGGAATCGCATACTCTCCTGCAAAACTCGTGCAAAGACTTGTACTGCCCGCCTTCCAATCGCTCTGCCATGATCGAATCGACCACGCCGCGGCCGACGTTCTTGATAGCCGCCAACCCAAATCTGATCCCTTCACCTTCGACTTCAAAAACAACGCCGCTCGAGTTTATATCCGGCGGCAGCATCGGTAGATGCGACCGCTTGCAATCCTCTATATACATTGCCAGCTTGTCTTTGTCATCCATATTTGCCGATAGAAGTGCCGCATAATACTCTACGGGATAGTTTGCCTTCATATAAGCCGTTCGATACGCGACAAAAGCGTAACAGACCGCATGAGCTTTGTTGAAAGCGTAACCTGCAAACGGCTCTATCTGCTCATAAATCTTGGTGGCAATCTCTTTGTCGATCCCGTTCTTGACCGCACCATCCAGGAACTTGATCCTTTGCTCATCCATGATGGCTTTGTTCTTACTGGACATGCCTTTTCTTAAGATATCCGCCTGACCCAGTGTGAAGCCGGCAACCGCTCGCGCGATCTGCAAAACTTGTTCCTGGTAGCAGATGACACCATATGTTTCCTTCAAGATCGGCTCGAGCAGCGGGTGAAGGTACTCGATTTTCTGCAAGCCGAATTTGGATCGGACGAAATTCGGGATAAACGCCATAGGCCCAGGCCGATAAAGAGCGACGATAGCCGCGAGTTCCCGCACGGAGTTGGGCTTCAAATCCACGACGTTTCTACGCATTCCAGCACCTTCGAGCTGGAACACGCCGTTCGTATCTCCCCTACTCAACATTTCGAATGTCTTCTGATCATCCAATGGGATCTTCATGATATCGACGTCGATCCCACGGTTATTTTTCACCCTGTTGACCGCTTCTGCAAGGATCGTCAAGTTTGCCAACCCCAGGAAGTCCATCTTCAAAAGACCGACTTTTGCGATGTCCTTTTTCCCAAGTTGGGCAACTACCTCACCCTTGTTGCCATAATGTACCGGCACATGATCCGTAAGCGGATCGTCCGAAATCAACACTCCCGCCGCGTGGATTCCCACGTTGCGGTTCAATCCTTCCAATGATTGTGCAGTATCGATCAACCTTTTTACGACTTCGTCATTGTTATAACTATCCTGCAGCTCAGGATTCTCTTCCTTTGCCTGCTCGATTGTCATACCGACCGGCACTGCAGGAATCATCTTGCAAATTCTGTCTACATCGGCAAGGTTGATGCCGAGAACCCGTCCACAATCGCGAACCGCCGCCCTTGCCTTCAAACTGCCGAATGTCGCTATCTGACCGACGCGGTCGCGCCCGTACTTGTCGCAGACATATTGGATTAATTCATCTCGCCTGTCGTCCTGAATGTCCAAATCCACGTCGGGCATTTCGACTCTTTCAGGATTCAGGAATCTTTCAAATGCCAGCCCGTACTCTATCGGATCGACGTCTGTAATCCCCAATCCGTAGCAAACAAGGCTTGCCGCGGCCGAGCCTCTCGCGCCCACGTAGATACCTTGAGTTCGAGCAAAATCGGTAAAGTCCCGAACAATCAACATATAAGTGGCAAATCCACATTGATTGATGATTTCACACTCGTATTGAAGCTGCTTCTCGTAGGATTCCGGTATACTTCCACCCATGCGAGCAAAGAGGCCCTTTCGAGCTTCGGCAGGCATATACTCACTCGATGCAATGCCTTCGGGGATACCAGGGTTTGGAAGTTTGGAGCGCCCGAAGTCGAAATTGCAATTACACCGCTCTGCGATCTCCAAAGTATTCGCAAGCGCATCGGGCACATGCCGGAAAAGCTGCTCCATCTCTTGCTGACTTTTCAAGTAAAATTCTTGAGAGTCGAAACGCAGCCGCTTCGGATCATCGACAGACGCGCCGGTTTGGATGCACAATAACACATCGTGCGCTTCTGAATCCGTCCTGGTCGTGTAATGAGTATCGTTTGTCGCAATCAGCTTCAAGCCCGTACGCTGAGCCATTCGGATTAATTCTTCGTTGACGATTTTCTGGTCGGGGATAAAATGATCCTGCAATTCAAGGTAAAGATTTTCCCGTCCAAAGATATCGATGTATTCGTTCAAAGCCTTTTCAGCCGCATTTATATCTTCTCTGCGGATAATCTGAGGAATTTCTCCACCGAGGCATGCCGTCAATGCAATAAGATCCTCACTGTACTCGGCAAGTAGTTCCTTATCTACCCTGGGCTTGTAATAAAACCCTTCGGAGAATGCCATACTTACCAGTTTGATCAGATTCTTGTAACCTTTTTCACTCTTGGCAAGAAGCACGAGGTGGTACTGTTCTTTGTCCAATCGAGGGTCACGCTGTGTCCTGTGCCGGGGAGCGACATACACCTCACAGCCAAGGATAGGCTTGATCCCTGCCTTCTTGGCCTCTGTGTAGAAGGTAATATTCCCGTACATTACACCATGGTCGGTAATCGCAAGAGAAGACATCCCCATCTCTTTTGCCCTGTTGATGAGATCGGGAATTCGGCAGGCACCGTCGAGGAGACTGTATTCGGAGTGAACATGCAGATGAACGAAACCTGGATCAGACATACGGTGCACCTTACTTAAAGTCTAATGCTAGACCAATTTAGTCTCGATAAGTGTCATTCAAAGGCTTTGCCGAAGAATCTCGCTGTATTTACAACTAGACCCTTCATTTCATTCAGAATGACACGACGCTCGCAACTTTTTCGGCCAACCACTACTACTCCACCAATTTAATTTCGTGTAGCGTCTCACGGGTCAGACCCTATTTTCTCTTCCACCTTCGCTGAAGCTTCGGCGGACAGGTCGCGAAAAACAGGTCTGACCCCTTCACAACACATCACAACTTCTTTGGTCGGGTACTAACTACGTGTAAACCAAATTCTCTACGGTGGACGGTATCGGAGGTGGTTGATCATTGTGCCGACCACTAAGCTATATTCTATACAATGACCGACCAATTGTCCACGCACATACTGTGAAATTTCAAAGTTCTTTCCGTTCAATCCATCAACATTCTATTTCTCACATCCTCAGGCAAACATATCCTGCCACCTGTTCTTGAAAATCGTCTAAGATATGTGGAAGATCGTCATCGCTGCACATAGTACCGAAACGTCACTCACTATCAATATCGGTCATGTTCCAATCGCCAAAGGCGCGTGTCCATATCAGCCTCCGGGCAACGCCCCAGGATACAAAGTTATCATCATTAGTAAGGGCTGAAAGCCTGTTCCATCAGATCGCATATAAAATAGATCGGGCTTTCGACATGCTTTTAGCTTTCGAATCACTCTCACCTCGGTATATCGACTACCAACAGCTACTCTTCAAGTGGCTGTTACTTCTATTATGCAAAAGCCCATACTCACGAAAAAACTGCTTGCAGGATTTCGCCGAATGCTGTATAGTGTTTTCATTAACCAGCACCTTGGTATACTTAATTCGGTGGTTATGGCCTTACAAATAGGCTGAAATAGCGGGGAAATGTCCGGTGAGAATCCGGGTCTGTGCCGCAACGGTGATGCCCTTTGGGATAAGTCCGATTGCCCGTCATAACCGAGCGTCAGTCCGGAAAACGGATTGACGGGCCCTTCGAGCAAGGGGCTTAACAATTGTGCACTTTTCAGCACTTTTGAAGCCCTGTCCTGACTCGCCGGGACAGGGCTTTTGTGTTTCTTAAAGTTTGCACATAGTTAGTTTCCCGCCGCGCCCTGCTCGACTTTCGAAGGGGCGCGTTTGTTTACCCCCTGCGCGCTCCTCCGATTACTTTGATAGTCGAGTGCCGCTCAACGCCGATGAGCAGATCAGGCCGAGGTAATAAAAAGGAGATTTTGTATGAGACGAGAGTCATCCAACAATCGAGGTTTTACACTTATCGAATTGCTTGTTGTTATCGCTATCATAGCGATCCTGGCTGCAATTCTCTTCCCTGTTTTCGCATCTGCAAAGGAAAAAGCCAGACAGACCCAATGTGCCAGCAACTTGAGACAAATAGGCATGGCTTGGATTCAGTATGCAGATGATTACGATGGGGCAATGATGCGAGCACACTATGCAATAGGCAACAAAGACTATTACTGGTGGGCAAGTTTCAGCAATGGACAGCGAAATGATCAGGAAGGGTTCCTTTTCCCATATATGAAGAGTACACCTATACAAGCATGTCCTTCATGGAAAGCAAACTGGAATGCTATCTTCGGCTTTGCATCCGGAAACACAACGCCTTCTGACTCAGGCAATATCGGATATGGCTACAACTATTACTATCTATCCCCAAGCACTTGGGGACCACCGCCCGATTATGCAGAAGTTCCGGTAACAGCTTTTCTTTCCCAGGCCTCGCATCCCAGCACAACGGTAATGCTGGCCGATAACGCACAATGGGATAATTTCACCGGCCCTACGCCCGTCTTAAGAGGCAGCGCTTATCTTGACCCGCCCAGCCAGTCAAATCCTGGATTTCATGGCCGCCACAACGGGATGGGAAACGTAATGTACATCGACGGCCATGTCAAAGCCATGAAGCCTATCTTCCGAAGCGGAACATTCGGATACGGTGGCTGCTACAATGCCGCTGATTTCACAGCCAATCAACTCGGGGATATAGATTCGGACGGTAACTTGAATACCGATGAAATGTTCTCACTGAACTAAGCGGATACCATAATTGATAATTCTATGAGCAGGCACCAAACCAAATGGCGTGCCTGCTCAATCCTTTATTAAGATACAAGGGAGTCCTCTGCATGAAAATCGTCTGCATATCAAATGACTGTGTCGATATCCTCGTTGAACTAGGATGCAAGGATTGGATTGTCGGGCTGCCGAACGAAAGCAAAGACAAGTTCGCTACAAATGCAGTTGCAATAGGCGGCTTCGGCACTTGCTCTTTAGAGAAGATCAACAGCCTTAAGCCCGATATCGTTATCGGCAGCGCCGACATCCAGTCCGCAATAGCCTCCAAATTAGTCAAAGCCTATCACAACGTGCTGATTACGAACCAGCTCGATATCGCAGGGATTTTCTCAGCAATCCGTATGATAGGCGGCTTGGTAGGAAAACCAGCAGAGGCGGAAAGTCTTGTTTCACGCATGTCCTCACAAATAGATGCCTTGCGAAGAGTGCGGAAATCGCCGATAAAGGTTTATTTCGAAGAGTGGAACGAGCCTTACGTTACTGCAACCAAGTGGATATCGGAAATGGTGGAGATTGCAGGCGGCTCGGATGTTTTTACGGCCATAAGAGACCGAGGATTCTACCTCGATCGCGAAGTCACAAACGACGAAATAATCGCCGCCAATCCTGATGTTATAATGCTCAGTTGGTGTGGCAATCACATAGATACTGCTGTGATAAAAGAACGCAAATGCTGGGACAAGATAAATGCCGTGGTCCACGACCGAATCTTCCCCATCCCATCGGAAATTGTCCTTCAACCCGGACCTTCGATCATCAAAGGCTTGGAGATGATTTGCGGTATACTCGATTCTGTGGAAACCTGACCCTTTAGTCCCCCGATGACGCAATCTTATAACTTACCAAAGTTTCCGTCACGCTTGTCTCGACGCTTACCCGCCGAACCATGCCGATCCCTTCCACAAACCATTCATCCTCCAATCGGCTCGGATCACCGGTGATTTTACGCATCTTTACTGCTGTTGGGAATTTCCCACAAGGAAGTGAGATCGCTTCTTCGCCTGAATATTGGAACTTCGAGCTGCTTTTCCCCGGCACCTTGTACGGCTTCGATGTGATAACATGATCGAGCACCCACGGGCTGTCGAGCGAATGGATTTTCATCCTTTTCCAAACTTCATTCGCAGTGGTAAGGAGTTGGCCGGATACCACCATGTCTTTCCCAAGAGTAGTTTCCACTCGATAAACATTCCCCGTATCCGCCGTATCCGTGGAAATTGCGCTGACCACCCTGACTGTGTACCTGGCATGTGAACCGTTCGATTCCACATCGTAAGTCCATTCATTCCCTACCGCAAGAGGAAACCATTTGTTCGAAGCTATTTTGTATCGAGATACATTTCCCACGATCGATCTTGAATCCGTATTATCGTCTACCGATTCGACTTCAACAATCTTTGGCCGTTGTTGAACCTTCAACTGCTCAGCACTTTTCTGCAAATGAGCTAGCCTGTCCTTGCCCGCAGGATGGTCTCTAAGGTATGCCGGCACCGAATGCCCCTGCTCGAGTTTCATTATCACCCGGGCTGCATCAAGAGCACCTTTTGTATCGAACCCTGCGCGCCACATGCTTGTTATCCCAAACTGGTCGGCGTCATTTTCGTCTTCTCTGGAATAATGCAGCGACATCAATGCCGTCGCCAGAGACGCTGCATAACCATCCCTGTCTTTCATCGCTACAGATGCGGCAACTCCAAGGATCTGCCAACCTTCGAGCTTTTCGGTATGCTTTGCCCAATGTCTGTGTGCCGCATGTCCGATCTCATGGCCCATTACAAAAGCCAGCTCATTGTCGTCCGGCATGGCTTGCAATATCCCTTCGTACACATACATGAATCCACCGGGGAGGCAAAACGCATTTATCTGAGGAGAAGCCAATACTTTGAACTCATACGGGTACTCTTTGACGGGCAGGCTTTCCACCAGTGCCCGACCGATCCGTTGAACCCTTTCCTGCGCGGCTTTATCGGTCGACAAATGCTCCTTCTTTTCAATCTCTTTGGCGGCTTCACGTCCCAAAGCCACTTCATGAGCCGGGTCGGTTTGCTGAAAAATAGCGGCATCCAAAGACCGCGAACAAAGCAATACCGCCGCAATAAGCATTGCACATCCTACCCTTAGTATCGCCTGCATCATTTTTCACACCCCTTTATCTGCTGTCTCACCAAAAGTCTCGTGTTGTGCCATCCTGGGCCCCATGCGTACGAGCCAAAATAATCTATCGGTAGTAAAGTAAGTGAGCACCTCCACGTGTTCCTTTGGAGGGCGCGGAGTCCCTAACATACAAGATGCCATGGACAAATTTCGTAGGGAAGCACCTCCGCGTGCTCCCGCTTTATGTGATGTGTCATCCTACTCTAATATTGTCAAGTGCTTTCCTGGTAGATTGGACGGCGATTAAGTTTAGGGTGGCCACTTTTGATAATCCAGACGAGCGGAAGCTGCTGCTCAAG
>Ga0272448_1007320_pt1 | contig 11710 bp, 11 predicted proteins | sample YNPCB0191_FD_202220 | JGI IMG/M metagenome (GOLD analysis project Ga0272448, IMG submission 202220) | Hot spring sediment microbial communities from Yellowstone National Park, WY, United States - YNP-CB-019-1 | ecosystem: Environmental > Aquatic > Thermal springs > Hot (42-90C) > Sediment... | reverse complement strand
CCGATATCATGCAGTGCGCAAGCAAATAAAGCCTTTTGTAAAAGCCTGCCATCCAGCTTAAGTAATCTTGCTATAACTCGCCCCGCCTCTATTGTTTGGCGACTGTGATCCAAAAGCCCGAGATCTGGTTTAGCAAGAAGATCCTCAGGGCCAGAAACAAAAGATTCTTCCATCGGTTTGAAAAGCTTCAACCCCCTCAACGAATAACTTGATTCCAAGAGGAATAAAGGTGAAGGTTAGACTTCTTTCGGGACTTCGTGTACCGATTTTGTCCACTTTGAAGGATACCGGTAGCTTAACAGTCTGCGGGGCTGGGGAAAAGCCTTCTTGACACAGTGAGAGTTTTATCTTGCCCTCAGGAACCTCCCGTATGTCAATAGGGATAAAGGTCCCTGAGAACTCTGGGTGTGCAGAAGTCGCCTCAAGAAGGCGGTTCTCGCTAATAGCCACCAACTCATCTTCTCGCCCTAGCGAAAGGGCATATACTGGGTCGTCAAAGGCCTTTTTAAGCTCAGAGAGCAGTTCTACCTCTCCATGGTATAGGATGGTGTAAGCAGGGAAGAAGATGAGATCCCTGGTGTAAACAGCGGAAGTTTCTATCTTACCCTGTTTTATTTTCCTTATCTTCCATAGATCCTTGGCGGTTCCAGGCGCCCTATCAGCAAGAGCGGTGCATTTTAGGTACCCGATTTTACTCCCTTCTTTCCACATTTCCTCGGGAGAAAGTCCCAGGGCGGCTCCCGCCAGGCCAAGTAGAGTCGTTGGAGGTGGAAGGGGGAAAGTTTTCTGATAGTTATGGTCCATTGGACGTCTGAACGAGGATACAGGACCGCAAACTTTTAACTCAAGAACCTTCATAATGCTTTACTTGCATCCTCTTTGGCCATATCTATGGCCTGGCCTATTGAAAAGACTTCACCCCTTAGGGTTTCACCTATCTCGTCCTCGTTAGCAAAAAACCCTGTCTCCAGGCCGAAGAACCGCACTTCAATGTAATCCTTCATCTTCTCCAAAGACTGCTTCAACAGTTCTAGGTTAAGTTTGCCATCCGCATCCACGAGAAGACTCTCAAGGAAAACCGGGTGTTTGGCTTTCATCCGCGCGTAAGCGAAGAACTTGGGGGAAAGGTCCACCATCATCCTCGCAGTCCTTCCGCCCCCCCAGAGAATTCGGAGTGCCTCAATAAGAGCTTGTATCCTTTTTACCTTTTCTTCTTTGGGCAGCTCATCTGGTTTCTCCTGGCCTGTTTCCATCTTCTTGAAAACGCCCACGCGGTCTAACTCTACTAGCACTGCTCCCCTGAAGATGTTATTGTATACCTCGGTCTCAAACATATTTCCGCCCTCGGAAACAGCTTGGCCAAACTTCTCAAAGGAACGCGTCCCCAGGTCCCTATCTCCCCTGAAAGGAAAACAGCCCACCGCGAATGAAACCCGAACTGGCGAAGTGCGGCGTTTGCCGCCACTGGCGTCCATGTATCCAAAGAGGTCTTCATCAATAAACTCTTGGGGCCTACAGGGCGGTGTTACCTCCTGTCCTTCAACCTGAGAGTGTGGTTCAGATAGCATCCAACCCAACTCTTCTAGCCTATCCCGCAGTGCTCTTCTCATTGCTTGTCCAGAGATATACGGTAGTGTGCTTCCATCAGGCATGGTAACCTTCTTGGCAACGATCACATTTCCTTCGCTGTGGGAAGCGTTCACATTTCCCGCAGAAACCTTGAACAGGTATCCCATAGATATGGCTTTGCTCATCTGCTCTCCTCCTTTTTTTCAGGACCCCTCCAGAGGAAGGCGTTCATGGCATATATGCTCAGCAGTGTTTTTATTCTCTGCCAAGGCTGACCGGCTATCCTCTCTCCCTTTTCCACCCTCGTTAGCGCCTCAGGCACGGTCATCTCCAGCCTGAACTGGATGTCGTTGAGGGTTCTCAGATAGTCATCTATGTTTTTCGCGTTGCGCAGAGAATAAAGCAATCCCATTTCATCTTCTTCTCTGCATTTCTCGCCCAGCGAGTGGCCGAATCCGGCCAAGAGCTTTATGGTGTCTTCATCCATCTTAAGAACCTCCTGATGATATGTGCCCAAAAACTGCGAAAGGTTTTTAATTGGATAGGGGTTATCTTCTTTAACCCTAGCGTTATAAATAAAATCCTCAATAGGCTGTGCTATCTCAGAAAAATCAGTGATTCCTATAGCTACCCGTTCACGCCAGATCGTATTCCAAGACTTCCCCTCCTTCTTCTTAAACTCTCTTACAATTTGCGAAGGATCAACTTTATTATTCCTCCAGGACTTGTAAAGCTCATAAAGGGGTTCTAACTTAGAAAACTCGGTAAAGCCGGTCATGTGAAAACCACCGTTGGTCCGTTGTCCCGAAATCCCTACAAGGATTAAATTTGCTCGCCTACTTTTTCCCCCTCTAAGAAACGGAGATAACAGTTCATCTATTTGTGCGTTGGTTTCTTGTTCATAAAGTTTTGAAAACAGATAAAATAGAAAACCCAACATGGTCTCGTGTAGATATTCGCCGGAAAACTCAGCCGGAAAATTTGTTTTACTATCTTTTAACTCTTCTGAAGCAATTATGGGCCGGAGGCTATCTAAGAACCGGGAGAGGAAACCCAAATCATCCGAATGGAAAAGAAACATGTGGAGATTATCGCGATGTATTTTATAGAAAGTGCTCAACCATGCCGCTACTCCAGCCAAAGTACACATAGGACAAGACTTGTAGGGCGTTTTCATGGAGGGATAGAAGTTTGAGAACTTATCCAGTCCCACTAAGAAGGGATAAAGATATTGCTTTAAATCAGCAAGATTAGCACTATTCCCACAAAAAGCGCACAGTGCCTTCTTCTTGGTTAACCTGATCTCTATCCGGTAGCGTGGCGGAAATTCAAACTGCGGGACTTCTTTTTTCTTCCCGTTAACCATACAGGTGTATTTCGGGGTTTTGCCTGATTTCGTTTTAGTTTCTTTAGTTTGGGGCGTGATCTTGATAAAAACATTCGCGGGATCAATCCAGTTCATCTTTTCGTAAGTCTCCAATTGCCCGGTCAGAGGATTGTAAAATTTACCCCTGTTGCCAGTGGGTTTTACCAAGTATTCCCTTACAAGCTTATCCACAACCTCTTGAAGTTCAACCTCTTGTCCGTCTTCAAGGCCAAGCAAACGCTTAAGCTGAACTTTCCCGTTATCTACCCAGAAATTACCCGTGGGTTCAAAGTCTATTTTAAATTTCATCTCTTTTTCTTCTTCTCTCACCCCCCAAATAATAATGCCCCTTGTCAAGGTGTTTCAAGTCCATTTGATCACCTCCACCATGCCGAAACCTTGGGAGTTCTTTGAACCAAGGCCTGCATCCAGGGCAAGTTTTAGGAGCTCCGTTTGGCCTGCAATCTCGTATAGCCCGTTCCAGGCTTTGATAACCGTCCCCTTGAACTTTAAAACCTTCTCATCCTTTGAGCTCACCCTCAGGGGCCTGAGGAGAACGGACCAGCTTTTCCCCGGTTTCTGCCCATATGCGGCCTCGTATTTCTTGAGGAGGTTCTCGGTAATGAGCCTCGGGAAGTCCTTCTCAAACGGCGAGTAATAATAAGTTTTCTTGCGGCCCCCCGCGTCGTAAAGGGTGCTGTAAGCAGTAATTGGTGAAATGGCCCTGACGATCATGTTCTGCGCCTTTGGGGTGAAAAGAACCTCAACTCCATCCACAACGCAGGGGTTGTGCCCGATCAAAAGAGACCTCTCACGAACCAGGTTGAGAACGAAAGACTCAAGGAAGTCGGTGTGCACGGAAGCCACTGACCACTTTATCGGACCTAAAAACCTTATTTTTTCTCCATCAATCTGAAAGCGTCCCTGGAGTCTGGAAAATGTGAAGAGCTTGAAACGCCGCTTTTCTCTCGGAAAGCCCTTCTCGTGAAGGTCTTCGGCAATCGCTTTCTCAAGGTGATGGTAGACAACCCCTTGCAGGATATGGTTATAATGTATTGGCAGAACCATCTCGCCCGATTCACACGAGAAGGTTATCTTAACCTGCATATGCAGATGATAGTCTATCCGAATACACCCACGCAAACAAAAACCGCGCAGGAGGTTCAATCTTTCCCCCTTGACATTGCCTCGCGGTATCTCATCCTTGTATTGGCCGGAGGGCTTTGGGTAGCTATGATCCGGCGCGCCCTGCCGGAGACCGAGCGTTGAGCAAGACCCTTATCGCTTCAATTTGGTTCTCTATAACCCCCTCCTCGCCGAAAAGCTCCTCGGCCCTCGCTCGGCCTGCCTCGCCCATTTTCGTCGCGAGGGGTTCGTCCCTTAGCAGAGTAATTATAGCGGCTCCGAGGGACTCTGGGTCCCTCGGGGGCACGAGTATGCCCGTTTCGCCGTGGATGACCTCCTCCCTGCAACCCCTTATGTTTGTCGCTATCACAGGCCTTTCCATAGCCATTGCCTCTATTATTGACCTCGGCATTCCTTCTCTCCACGATGGTAGGACAAAGACATAGGATATAGCGAGAAGCTCCCTCATTTCCTCGCGCCACCCCAGAAAGCGCCAGTTTTCGGAAACCCTGATCTTTCTGGCAAGCTCTTTGAGCTTCTCAAGATCAGGCCCCTGGCCAGCCAGGACAAAGACCGCGTCCGGATGCTCCTTTATCACTTTAGCCGAGGCCTCAACCAGCCCAAAAAATCCCTTTTCCCTGACGGCCCTGCCGCAGGAAAGGACAATCCTCTCCTCCCCTATCTCCCCTCTGAGCCTCCTGGCTCGCTCCTGGTCAACCGATGCCCGGGAGAACCAGGATAGGTCTATGCCATTTCCAATGTGAATGATCCTGTTGCGGGGCAAACGGATATTTGAAATCGCCCACTTAAAATCTTCAAAACCCTGACTGAATATCAAATCAGTCGCAGACCTGCCAGCGAAGCGCTCCAATGCCTCAAAGAAAGCCCTCTTTAGCCTCGGCATGCCCTCGTGGTGATAGAACCCGTGCGCGGTGTAGATTATGGCAGGAACGCCAGCGGCCTTTGCGGCAAACCTGCCCAGGAAGCTCGCTATAGGCGTGTGCAGGTGCACAGCATCCGGCCTCTCGCGCTTGAAAAGCCTGAACATGTCCAGGAATTCAATTGCCAGCTCCGGCGGATTCAGCCTCCTCGTTGTCCTTATTGGGTGAAACCGAAAACCCATTTTCTCAACAGCCCTTGCCTTCTCGCCCTCAGCGCAAGCGAAGCCAACCTCCCAGCCCTCCTCCCTCATACGCCTCATCAGGGGCACGAGGAACCTGTAGACGGTAAGGTCAATCGCGGTTAGCTGGAGGAGCTTCATAGGATTTTATTGAACAGAGAAATGTATTCATCGGTCATCTTATCCAGGGAAAATGATTGCAGGATGCGCTGTCTGGCATTTGCTCCCATTCTGAGCCGGTTCTCCTCTTCTTTGACGAGGAATCCAAGCCTATCAGCAATCGCGCCCTCATCCTCAGGGGATACCAAAAAACCCTCAACCCCATCAGTAATGACCTCAGGAATTCCACCGACCCTCGTTGAAACAACGGGTAATCCCGTTGCCATAGCCTCAAGCATTGATACAGGGATACCCTCGTAAGATGATGTGATAAGCAATATATCAGCCATCGCATAGACTTTGGGCATATCTTTAACCGCGCCCAGAAACTCGTAATAACCTTCTGGCAATATCTCTTTTGCCATATTCTCAGCCGCACCTCTGAGTGGTCCGTCTCCAGCAAAGACGATTTTGTGCCTTAGCCCCCTCCTCTGCAATTCGGCAGAGGTTCTTATAGCAAGATCGTGTCGCTTTACCGGGAAGAACCTTCCCACTACGATAACCACAGGAGGATCGTTATGTCTCTCGGTAAATGAGAATTTCTCGGTATCAATACCGTTCCTTATGACAGTTATTTTTTCTCCTCTGATTCCCGTTTTCTCTGAAAATACCTCCGCGGCCAGTTGACTTACAGCCACAATAGCGTCAGCTTTCCCATAAAACCATCGGTCAATATGCGCCCATCCGGGAATCTTCCAACGATTGAAGTCTATGCTATGGGTGGTCATCACCTTTGGCCCACAGGTTTTTGACAACGACAAAGCGTAATCAGCATATGTGCAATGGGAAACGCACAGGTCATATCCGGAAGCGAGGGCCTCCAATTTTCTCAGAGCTGGCAAAAAGAACCTCGGATCCCTGAGGCCGAAAGAGCCTGTCCTGATGCCCCCGCTCTCGGCTATTTCTCTGAGAAATCCTTCGTCAATCAGGGAGTATATGTCTGCCCCATGCCCTCGGCTCTTTAGGCCGAAACCGAGCTCAACCGCGATCCGTTCCGCGCCACCAGGACGAAAGGAGATGAGCAATTCAAGTATTTTCATGGCTTAGTCCTGTTTGCGGCAAAGCTTGCCAGAAAAAACATAAATGGCATAGCCTGCGCCGCCCTTTGTCTCGCAATAATTCCGAAATTACCCGAAAATACGAATAGCATAGCGAAGGCAATAAGGTATGTAAAAGAAAACACAACCCTCGGATCCGTGATTTGGTCCCTTGAGAACTTGAATAATTTCCAGAAGCCTATAAGGAGTATAATAAGGATTATGAGCGACTCAACTGAAGTGTATAGCGCAAATATATTCCTGGCTTCAAACGGAAACGGCCTGACATAAACAATAAGCGGCGCAACCACAAGAACAAGAGGTTTCAGCGCGGCCGGAATTTCATAAAGGGAACCCCCTGATTCAATTATTCTTTCCTGGTGTTCAAACCCGGTTTCGGTCAGAGCTTTGATTGAACCGCTTTCCTCAACGCCGACCCAGCTCAAGAAGGTTGTGTAGGCAAAGTAAAGGAGAAGAACGCTGGCTATGAAAGGAATAAACCTCCTTATTTTTGGGGTGCCACTCCTTGAGAAAATTGCGGCTACCAAAAGGGAACCAGCCAGTAGCATGTCTATGTGAGGCCTTATAAAGTATATTATTAGAATACTTAAACCTCCGACCAAAAGCTCCAAAAGGTTCGGGAAACCCCTCTTGAGAACCCCCATTGATGCCCAGGAGAAAGCCGTTATGCCGAAGAACATCCACGGATCCTTTCCATGGATTGATGACCAGAGAAGAAGCGAGGGCGTGAAAAATAGAAGAATGGCTAAGAGTTTCTTCTGCTTTTGTTCCATGCCCTCAGAAAAAGCTCGGAAGAAAAACAGGCTTCCGGCCCAGGCCACAATCGTGTTAAAAACCCTCACGGTTATCTCGTTCGGGCCGAGAAACAGGAACATTACCCCCGTCATCTTCTTGTAAAAGGTTGTTCCTCCCCCACCGAGGAAGCTAGTGTTTATAAAAGTGCTCAAGTCACCCTCTTTGAGCATAAGCATGGCCTGGAAACCATCAATATTATATCCCACCGCGTCCCTACCAGGATAAAAGTAGACCATGATCTCGCATATAAGTATGGCAAAGAGAAATCTCATAGCCAGGGAAGCTTTCAGGAATGGAACGCCCTGCTCCTTTTTTGTGTAGCCGGCCCAGATAGTAAGGCATAGGAGAACCCCAAACGAGATAATCAGCCCTGGCAGAAACTGGGATGGCAAACTCAGGAAAGAGAGCGTCAGAAGAAGCGTTATCACTGGAATAAAAACAAACCCTGCTATTCCCGGCATAGAAACTCCTCATAAATTCTCTCCAGCTCCTTTGTCAGTTTTCTCCGGTCATACCTGGACAAAATCGTTTCCCTAGCCCTCTTGCCCAGAGTAAGAGCGAACGCTTTATCTGTTAATACGCGCCTCATAGCCTTAACGATAGCCCCAACATCCCCAGGAGGCACAACCAATCCATTCTCGCCATCCTGAACTAGCTCTGATAACCCTCCGACATCTGAAACTATCACGGGCGTTTCGCAGGCCATAGCTTCCTGCGCAGTATACGCGGGACCGTCCTTTATACCCATCGTTGGAATTGTGGGCAAGAGATATAGCCTTGCCCGAGCGTAGTATGCTGGTAGCTGTTCGTTCGGCACATACCCAAGAAAATCAACCCTGCCAGATATTCCCAGCTCGGAAACCATTGCTTCAAGCTCGGTTCTCAGGAACCCATCCCCTATAATTACAAATCTCAGGTCAGGAAAATCGCGAGCTATTTCGGAAAAAGCTAGAAGCGATTCCTTGACCCCCTTTTCTGGAAGAAGATTTCCGACAAAAAGCAGGTAGTCCCCCTTTTCATCGCAGGGCTTAAAGAGCTCCGTATCTGTTCCACCTGGAACCAAAACTGCATTATCAAGCCCCAAAGCCTTTATGTAATCCACCCTGCTTTTATCTATACAGATAACCGCATTGGCTCCATAAAAAGCCTCCCTCTCCAGTTGAGACAGGAACCTGTGATATTGGTCTCCTTCAGTTGCCCTACCATCAGCAAGAGTATGAGAAATTGTGTAGCCGTGGAAAGATGTAATGAGTGGAATTTTCCATTTTTTTGATAATCCGAGAACAGCTTTGGTTGCAAAAATATCCTGAGTATGCAGAATATCAAAAGGCCCGGCTCTTCTCACACGCTCTTTTAATATCCACATCCTGTATTTGAGAATGAGTATCCTTATACTGGGAAAGCGAATCGGCTTGTTCATCTTCCTTTCAACGGTCAACCTGGCGGCATGCATCTTTCTCAAGGGCAGGACTCCATCCCCGTTGATTATCTTGACATCGTGGCCAAACTCTCTGAGTCCCTTTGCTGTCCGGTGGATATACTGCGCTACTCCGGCCCCATTTTCAATCTCATAAATAGTGATCAAAGCTATCCTCATCTTTGCCATAACATCGCTCCCATAACCACCGCGCTCACGGCCGCGGCCGCGCTCGTTGAGGCCGCGAGGCCTGCTATGCCGAAGGGCCTAACCAAAAGGGCGTTCAGGATGATGTTGACCGCAACCGCTATGACGCCAGCTATAACAGGGGTCTTCATGTCCTTCATGCCACGGAGCGAGGCCGCAAGGGTCAGAACAGCAAAATGAGGGAATAGCCTAATTTTCATCATATCCTCCTGGCTCAAACCTCTTGCCCATCCTGCCGCGCAGGAAATCAATAATGCCAAGTAGTGCGTAATAGGATTGTTTGGGGTGTCCAAACATGAGGTAGAGTGGTATCATCAGGAGGAGTTTTAAAGAAAAAATATTAAACCGTGGAATGATTTTAGCATGCAATATTATCAACATCATATAATTTTTAAAGGTATAATAGGTTCTCCATGGTGAGTAAATAAGAATTCTTTTGCCTAAAAAAGTGTGGGAAGCTTCGTGGGGCACCTGTTTCACGCAAAATCTTATCATTTTATCTTTCAGTATGTAAATCTTGAAGCCCTTAGCTATTATATCCACGCAAAAAGTGAAATCTTCAGTACCAAAAAAGAGCTCTTTCCGGTAATTGACCACGCTGAACACATCCCGGCTGATAAAGAGCCCGGAATTCCCGCACAGGTGTATTTCAACTGGTTCATCGGTTGGCTCGCATTTGACAAACTTTCGTCCTACTATTTTCAGACTAATTGTGCTTTCTCCCCTCGTGCATGTCAAGGCTCCCAGGGAAGGCTCTTTCGCTCTTATTCTCTCAAAATAGCGGATGTAGGTTTCCAGGGCATCATTGACGCAAAGCATGGAGTCGTCGTCTAATATGAGTAGGTAATCGGCTTCGGGTATATCCCTTGCCCTTTTAATCACGATGTGATAGCCTCCGGCAGGGCCAACATTCTCTCCCGGATCAACATAAATTACCTTCGGGTATTCCGATAGAGCCCTGGCCGTTTCAGGGTTAGAGCTGTTGTCCACCACGATTATTCCGAGAGGCTCAATCGTCTGGGCCATAACTGACTCAACCACAGACCTGAGATGCTTGATCCTACCCCGGCCGTAGGTGGTTATCCCGACTAGAACTGATGGTTTATACTTTCTCATTGCTTTTGGGCTATCTTTAGGTAGTGGAGACAGTGATCAACCCTGTTCCTGGGTATCGGAAGGGTCAAAACAGGTGCAATAATCCAGAATATCTTTCCCTTCCAGTTCATTGTTCTCAGAAATCGCAAAACCATTGGATTGACTATCGGAACCGTATCCACATGCCTGAATCCGGAGAACCTGCATATGTAGTCCATTTCGTCCCTCGTGATGGGGTTTATGTGGCCTGTTTTTGGGTTATTGGCGAACGAATTCTCATCAATGCCATCCGGGCCTCCTCCAAACTCAAACAAATACATCTTGCCTCTGAGGAGGAAAAGCAAGCGAGACCATACGGATTGGACATTCGGGGTGGTTATGAAAAGAAGGCCATCTCGCTTCAGGATGCTGTGGCAAAGCTCAACAAAACGCCAGGGATCAGTGAGGTATTCAATAACCTCCAGGGCGACAACCGCGTCAAAAGACTTCCTGAAGTCTTTTGAGACTTTCTGGGTGCTATCGTGATCGCTCAGGTCGCAGTGAACGAATATATCCTTTGAAAGCCCGAAGGCATCGTCATCAATGTCAAAGGCAAGGACATCGTAGCCAGCCTCCAATAGTCTAAGAGTAAAAGAACCGCTCCCGGCGCCCAGATCAGCAACCCTCGCGCCCTGCGGCACATGTTTGATGAAGGTCTTGAAGGTTTCTTCCTGGACCTGTGGAGGTCCCCATATTCTCAAACCTTTATATTCGTTAATCTCGTCCATCTTATACCGTCCTTTTTCTAAGGTAAAAAACCGCTCCCATAACCACCGCGCTCATGGCCGCGGCCGCGCTCGTTGAGGCCGAAAGGCCTGCTATGCCGAAGGGCCTAACCAAAAGGGCGTTCAGGATGATGTTGAGCGCAACCGCTATGACGCCAGTTATAACAAGGGTCTTCATGTCCTTCATGCCACGGAGCGAGGCCGCAAGGGTCAGAACAGCAAGCTGGGGGAATAGTCCGAACCCGTAGCAGACGAGCGCGAGTGAGGTTTTATCAGTTGCAGAGGCGTCAAAGGCCCCCCGCTGGAATACCATTTGAACCAGGGGCTTCGCGAGCCAGACCAGGGCCACGCTCACAGGGATCATCACTGCCGCGCCCTTGAGGAGGATCTCCCGGACAGAGGACTTTAGGCGTTTTATGTCCCTGGCCGCGGCCATCTCCGAGGCCCTGGTCAACTGCACTGTTGAGACGGCTTGGGCCAGTACGGTCGGAATGAGCGCGAGTCGCCAGCCGTATCCGAGAGCGGCTATTGAGCCTGGATCAAGGGAGGAGGCGAAGGCCCTGTCAACTATGGTATTGACCTGGCTAGCCCCATAGGCAACCAGCATTGGCGCTGTGAGGGTAATGAACTCCTTTATCTCAGGGGTCCAGAGCCTGCCCTTCCACCAGGCCCAGCGCCAGACCAAAGGGCCGAGGAGCACGCAAGCGGCCAGGAAGTATCCGAGGCTCCAACCCACCGCTAGGGAGTATATCCCGATGAGGGGCGCTGAGAAGAGGAAACCGATGGCGACGAGGTTCACGGATATGTCCCCGAGCTTGTCCAGGCCGAAACGCCTCCGCGCGTTCAGGTATGTTCCTGCAAGGGAAAGCCCGACCATACCGAGGGCCATGGGGAGCATTGCCCAGAGCAATTTTACCGAGAGCCAGTGGGTTTCCGGCGAGAAACGGGGCGCTAGGAGGAACACGATTCCGGGCGCGGCAATGGCAAGCACGAGGCTCAGGAGCAGGGCGGAGGTGAGGGCGAACCTCAGGAAAG
>Ga0272448_1007319_pt1 | contig 11710 bp, 7 predicted proteins | sample YNPCB0191_FD_202220 | JGI IMG/M metagenome (GOLD analysis project Ga0272448, IMG submission 202220) | Hot spring sediment microbial communities from Yellowstone National Park, WY, United States - YNP-CB-019-1 | ecosystem: Environmental > Aquatic > Thermal springs > Hot (42-90C) > Sediment... | reverse complement strand
CCCGCACGGGCGCCGGGCACGGTGCGGGCTGGCGGCGGGCGAATGAACCGGGAGAATCGACATGACAGCGCGAGCATTCATCGGACTGGTGGTTCTGGCGGCGGGGGCGGCGCTGGTGTGCGGGGGATGCGGCCGCGGGAAGACGGAGCCGCAGGCGGCGGGCGGGAAGAAGAGGCAGGTGTTCAAGGCGCCGCCGGGTGCGCAGTTGAAGCTGGCGTTCGTTACGAACAACGCCAGCGAGTTCTGGAAGATAGCCGCCGCCGGCGTGCGCAAGTACGAGAAGGAGGGCAACGTCAAGGTGGATTTGCGCATGCCCTCCGGCGGGACGGTGGCGGAGCAGACGCAGATAGTGGATGACCTCGTGAGCCAGGGTTATCACGGCATAGCGATAAGCGTGATAGCGCCGAAGGACGAGGTGAATCTGATCAACCGCGCTGCGCGCAAGACCAACGTGATAACGCACGATTCGGATGCGCCCGAGAGCAACCGGCTGGTGTACATAGGCACCAACAACTACGAGGCCGGCAAGGTGCTGGGGCGCGAGATAGCGAAGCTGATGCCGGAAGGTGGGAAGATGGGGGTATTCGTGGGCACGCTGTCGGCGGACAATGCCCGTCAGAGGTTCGAGGGGATCAGGGATGCGATAAAGGGGACGAAGATCGAGATAATCGAGCCGCGGCTGGACGAGACGGACCGCAACAAGGCGCGGACGAACGTGGAGAGCGTGATAAACGCGTATCCGGATGTGAAGCTGCTGTGCGGGCTGTGGTCGTACAACGGTCCGGCGATTGCGGCGGCGATCGAGGCCAGCGGCAAGAAGGGCAAGATACTGGCGGCGGTGTTTGACGAGGAGGACCTGACGCTCAAGGCGATCGAGGAGGGCGTGGTGCAGGTGACGGTGGTGCAGAAGCCGTTCGAGTTCGGTTACCGGTCGGCGAAGCTGCTGCATCAGCTGGCGCTGCACGGGGAGGCGGCGCTGCCGGCCAGCGAGTTTGACGATACGGGGGTGGAGGTGATAACGGCCGCGAACGTTGCGGAGTTCAAGGCCAGACTGGCGGAGCTGAAGAAATAGCGGGACGTGCGCCCCGGTGGCAGGGCCTGGCGGCGGGGGGTATGCCGCGTCGTCGGCGGATATGGAAGGTGATGACCGAAAGGGCGGACATTCTGCTGCGGATGGAGGGCATCACCAAGCGGTTCCCCGGGGTGGTGGCCGTGGACGGGGTGTCGCTGGAGCTGTCGCGGGGCGAGGTGCTGGCGCTGATGGGGGAGAACGGGGCCGGCAAGAGCACGCTGATGAAGATACTGGGCGGGGCGTATGCGCCGGATGAGGGGCGGATCATCATCGACGGGAAGCCGGTGCAGATGCGCGGCGTGGCCGACGCCAAGCGCCAGGGCATAGCGCTGATACATCAGGAGCTGATGCTGGCGCCGAATCTGTCGATCGCGGGGAACATATTTCTGGGCAACGAGAAGGTGGTGAGGCGTGCGGGGTGGCTGCTGGACCGGCGCGGGATGCACCGCGAGGCGGCGGCGATGCTGGAGAAGGTGGGTCTGCATCTGTCGCCGGCGACGCCGGTCTCGCAGTTGACGGCCGGGCAGATGCAGATGGTGGAGATAGCCAAGGCGCTGTCGCACCGGGCGCGGCTGATCATCATGGACGAGCCGACGAGTTCGCTGACGTCGGCCGAGGCGGGGCAATTGTTCCGGATAATCGAGGGGTTGCGCGGGGAGGGGATAGCGATCATCTACATATCGCACCGGATAGAGGAGGTTCTGCGGATAGCGGACCGGATAACGGTTCTGCGTGACGGAAGGCGTGTGGGAGACCTGCGGGCGGCGGAGGCGACGGCGGACCGCATCGTTTCGATGATGGTGGGCCGTACGTTCAGCACGCGGTTTCCGGAGCGTGCGCCGGTGCCGCCGACGGCGGAGGTGGTGCTGGAGGTGCAGGGTCTGCTGGTGCCGGGGGCGGCGGAGGGCGCGAGTTTCGACGTGCGGCGCGGGGAGATAGTGGGTTTTGCGGGGCTGGTGGGCGCGGGGCGGACGGAGCTGATGCAGGTTATTTTCGGTGCCGTGCCGGCGCTGGGGGGCAGGATGCTGCTGGAGGGGCGGCCGTATGCGCCGCGTTCGACGCGGGACGCGATACAGGCGGGGGTGCTGCTGGCGCCGGAAGACCGGAAACGTTACGGGCTGGTGCTGCCGATGACGGTGGCGCAGAACATATCGCTGCCGGACATATGCAACTACCGTCCGCGGTGGTGGCTTCAGCGCGGTGTGGAGACGCGCGTGGCGCTGAGGCAGGTGGCGGCGTTGCGGATAAGGCCGCCGGACATCCGCCGCAAGGTGGTGAATCTTTCGGGTGGCAACCAGCAGAAAGTGGTGCTGGGTAAATGGCTGGCGATGAGGCCGAGGGTGTTGATACTGGACGAGCCGACGCGGGGCATCGACGTGGGGGCCAAGGCGGAGATATACCGTCAGATGGCAGAGCTGGCGGCGTCGGGTCTGGCGATAATCATGGTCAGTTCGGAGATGGAAGAGATCGTGGGGATGAGCGACCGTGTGGTGGTGATGCACGAGAGGCGCATATGCGGCGTGCTGGAGCGCGGGCAGATAAGTGAACAGAACATCGGCGCGCTGATGACGGGAAAGCGGCAAACGGCATGAGACGGGAACTGGGCATGTTCTGCGCCCTGGTGGCGATGTCGCTGGGGCTGTGGCTGTCGAATCCGGACTTTCTGGGACCCAGCAACATCATCAACACCACGCGGCAGGTGGCGATGCTGGGCATTTTCGCCACGGGCATCGCGTTCGTGATCATAACGGGCGGGATAGATCTGTCGGTGGGTTCGGTGATAGGGCTGACGGGGGTGCTGATCGCCAAGCTGTCGGGGCCGGTGAATCCTGCGGACCCGGGGGCCGGGGGGCTGGGCTGGCCGCTGTGGGCGGGCATCAGCGCGGCGCTGGCTACGTCGGTGCTCATCGGGCTTGGGCAGGGGCTGCTGATAACGCGTCTGCGGCTTCAGCCGTTCATCGTGACGCTGGGGGGCATGCTGCTGTTGCGCGGCATTTCGCAGACGATAGTGCGCGGGGGGACGCTGTCGGTGAGCATGATACGCATTGGCAGCGGCACGTTCCGGGATCTTTCGGACATGGGGCTGCTGCTGTATCGCGGAGACCCGCTCATAAGTTACCCGGTGATAATCTTCATCGTGGTGGCGATAGTGGCGGGGTACGTGCTGCATTTCACGGTGTTCGGGAGATATGTGTACGCGATCGGGGGCAATCGCGAGGCCGCGGAGTATTCGGGCATCAACGTCAGGCGGGTGGAGACGACGACATACGTGATATCGGCGGGGCTGGCGGGCGTGGCGGGGGTGTGTTATGCGGCGTATATCGGGCAGATGTCGCAGAACGTGGGGGTGGCATACGAGTTGTACGCGATAGCCGGGGCGGTTCTGGGCGGCTGTTCGCTGCGCGGGGGCGAGGGCACGATAGTCGGGGTGGCGATAGGCTCGGCGATCATGCGCGTCATCGACAACGGCATAATCATGTTCCAGTGGGTGTACCGCGATGCTCAGGGCAACCGGCAGATATGGCGGCTGGATACCAACTGGACGTTCATAATCATCGGCCTGGTGATCCTGGTGGCGGTGGTGCTGGATCAGGCGGTGCATCTGGTTCAGGAGCGGCGCCGGGCGCGCAGCGCGGGACTGCGCGAGCCGCCCCGCGCATAGCCTCGCTCTGCGTCTAGTGTGATTTGTCTAACATTGCGGCGTTTGACGGCGGCGCTGGACATGGTATGGTAGATAGTGCTGGCAGACGCCGAGGAAAGTGTCTAACCCACCCGCAGTCTCCCTGAAAGCTCAGGCAGTTGGCGGCAGAAGGCCGGCCAATGCGCCCGCGGAGGCTTCTTTGTCTGCCGGCGTGCCGGCGCTGAGCAATGCCGAGCTGCTGAAGTGGATGTTCCGGTTTCTCAGGCCGGTGAAGTTGCTGGCTTTCGTGGCGTGCTGCTGGCTGGCGTTGTCGATAGGGGTGGAGGTGCTGACGACGCGGCAGTTCGGGGAGGTGGCCAATCAGATCAAGGCACTGCACGCGGGGGAGCGAACGGGGTCGGGATTCTGGCGGTGGCTGACGGGGGCGGATGGGGAGGCGGTGCGGTTGCGGGCCACGGTAGAGGTTCTCGGCGCGCTGGTCGTGGGGCTGCTGCTGCTGCGCTACATGCGTGAAGTGTCGAACATGAAGCTGTCGATGACGATGGTTTACTACATCCGCGAGGCGGTCTTCGACAAGCTTCAGCGTGTGGGGTTCGGTTTTCACGACCGGATTTCGACGGGGCAGCTGATAAACCGGGCGCTGAGCGATCTTCAGCATGTGCGGCAGTTTTTACAGACGGCGGTGCTGACGACGCTGGACATAGTGCTGATCGTGGGGGGGTACATGTGGCTGCTGCTGACGCGCAGCCCGTGGCTGGCGGCGCTGTCGCTGGTGCCTCTGCCGTTCTGGACGCTGTACATTCTGCGGTTCAGCCGGAAGGTTCAGCCGGCGAGCCGCGCGGTGATGGAGGCAGAGGATCGGAGCATAAACGTCATAACGGAGAACATTGCGGGCGTGCACGTGGTGAAGGCGTTCGCGGCGGAGAAGCAGGAGATAGAGAAGTATGCCCGGGCGTGCCAGACGTTCTTCGAGAAGGTGATGGCGCGCATACGCATGTATGCGAACTTCACGCCGGTCATCAGGGCTATCGGGACGGCGTCGCACCTGTCGTTGTTTTTCCTTGTGGCGGTGCTGGTGATCCGAGGGGATCTGAACGTGGGAGATTTTCTGATACTGGGTACGGCGATGGGGGCGATACTGGGGCGGCTCCAGCAGGTGGCGATGATAAGCGAGCAGTATCAGAGCGCCATAGTGTCTGCGCGGCGTCTGTACGAGGTGCTGGCGGCTCCGCCGACGGTTCCGGAGAAGCCCAACGCGCAGCCGCTGCCTCCGGGGCCGGGGAACGTGCGCTTTGAGAACGTTACGTTCGGCTACGACGTGCGGAAGCCGGTGCTGAAGAACGTGAGTTTCGAGGTGAAGGGGGGCAGTCTGGTGGCGATAGTGGGGCCGACGGGCGCGGGCAAGAGCACGCTGGTGAGTCTGCTGGGGCGTTTTTACGACCCGCAGGAGGGGCGTGTTCTGATCGACGGCATGGATCTGCGCGATGTCAAGCTGGACAGCCTGCGCACGCAGGTAGCGTTCGTGTTTCAGGAGACATATCTGTTCAGCGCTTCGGTGGCGGAGAACGTGGCTTACGGCAGGCCGAACACGACTCCGGGGGAGATCGAGGCGGCTTCGCGGCTGGCTCAGGCGCACGAGTTCATCGAGCAGTTGCCGCAGGGCTACGACACGATACTGGGGGAGCGCGGGGCGTCGCTGTCGGGCGGGCAGAGGCAGCGGCTGGCGATAGCGCGGGCGATAGTGCAGAACCCGCGGATACTGGTTCTGGACGATGCGACGGCGAGCGTGGATCCGGAGACGGACGATCTGATACATCGGGCGCTGCGGTATGTGATGAAGGGGCGGACGACGTTTCTGATAGCGCACCGCATAAGCACGGTGAGAAGGGCGGACGTGGTGATAGTGCTGGATCATGGGCGGGTCGTGCAGATGGGTACGCACGAGCAGCTGATGGCGCAGGACGGGCACTATCGTGCGATAGCGGAGGCGCAGTTGTACGGCAGCGACGAGGATCTGGACGAGGAGGGCGAGCGGCAGGGACACATGGACCGCATGGAGAACGGGAGGAAGGCGGCGGCCGCGGCGCGGGTTCCGCGGGAGCGGGAGGAGGAACAGTGATGGGGGCGTGGAGCAGGGCGGTCGGGAAGCGATGACAGATGCTTAATCTGCTGCCCATTTTCGGCAGAAGGAAGGCGGCGCCGGCGCAGGCGCGGGAGTTGCGCGGCGAGGAGGAGGAGTCGCGGTACAAGCCGATCGAGTGGCCGCTGGTGCGGCGGCTGCTGGGGATGCTGGCGCCGTGGTGGCGGTATTACGCGCTGGGTCTGCTGCTGGGCGTGGTGATGATCGTTCTGGAGATGCAGTCGCCGCGGTTCATGCAGCGGATAATCAATTACGTGACGGAATACGGTCAGGGGGCTCTTTCGCCGGCGCCGACGCGCGGGCAGGCGGTGGCGCACGTGGCGGGGATAATCGGCGTGTGGGGGGCGGCGATGGGCACGGCGCTGATTCTTCAGCGGTTCGTGATACTGCTGATGACCAACGCGGGGGAACGGGTGCAGTTTTCGCTGCGGGCGAGGCTCTTCGCGAAGCTCCAGGAGCTGTCGATGAGTTATTACGACAGCACGAAGCTGGGACGGATAATCAGCCGCTGCACCAGCGACGTGGGGGCGCTGCGGGAGGTGAGCGTGTGGGGGTTGTGGCACGTGGCGGCCAACCTCCTGATGATGATGGTGGCGGCGTTCATGCTGTGGCGGACGGAACCGCGGCTGTTTCTGGCGGTGGCGTGGCTGGGGCCGGTCATATACGCGATGAACTCGTGGTTCCGGCGGCGGCTGGCGTACCGGTGGCAGGTGGTGCGGGAGTGGTTCACGAGGGTATCGACGAATCTGGCGGAGAACATAACGGGCGTGCGCGTGGTGACGGCGTTCAACCGGCAGGAGCTGAATCTGGCGACGTTCAACGCCATGCAGGTGCGGAACACGCGCAACAACGTGTGGGCGGCGCGGCTCAACGGGATATACCATCCGCTGCTTCAGTTCGTCGGGTTCATCGGGAAGGTCATAATACTGACATATGGCAGCTATCTGATCGTCAGCGGGCGCATCAACCGCGACAAGGGCGTTGGGGCGGTCATCGCGGCCTATCTGTACTGGGACTGGTTCATGAACCCGATACTGAACATCGGGAACTTCGCCAACCAGCTGATGATGGCGATGGCCGGGGGCGAGCGCGTTTTTGCGCTGCTCGATACCGAACCGGAAGTGAAGGATCTGCCGGATGCCGGAGTGCTGCCGCCGATCCGCGGGCATGTGGTGTTCGAGAACGTGACCTTCGGCTACAAGCCCGAGCGGCCGGTGCTGCACGATATCAGTTTCGAGGCGCACCCCGGGCAGATGGTAGCGCTGGTGGGTGCGACGGGCAGCGGCAAGACGAGCATCATTTCTCTGATAGCGCGGTTCTATCTGCCGCAGAAGGGGCGGATACTGATAGACGGTTACGACATCCGGCACGTGACGGGGGAATCGCTGCACAGACAGATGGGTCTGGTGCTCCAGTCGAACTATCTGTTCAGCGGGACGGTGATGGACAACATCCGTTATGCCCGTCCGGAGGCCAGCGACGAGCAGGTGATAGCCGCAGCGAAGGCCATCGGTTCGCACGAGGCGATAATGAACCTGCGGGACGGGTATCAGACACAGGTCGGCGAGCGCGGGGCGGGCATGTCGCTGGGACAGCGGCAGCTGATATGTTTCACGCGGGCGTTTCTGGCCGATCCGCGCATACTTCTTCTGGACGAGGCGACCAGTTCCATCGACACCGAGACGGAGCTTCTGGTGCAGCGGTCGCTGAGCAATCTGCTGGAGAACCGCACGACGTTCATCGTAGCGCACCGGTTGAGCACTATACTCAAGGCCGACTGCATACTGGTGCTTGACCGGGGAAGGATAGTCGAGCGCGGCACGCACCGGCAGCTGCTGGCATCGGGCGGCAGGTATGCGATGCTGTACGAGCAGTTCATACAGCAGGCGGAATGAGACAACGGCGGGAGCAGGCACATCGTGGGAGCCGGGTGCTCGCGGGGGCAGAATCTGCGGCGGCTGGCGGGGAGGGCGGTTGCGTAACGCCGAATCGTATCTTAACATACAGGCGGAAGAGGTTGTCGGGCTTCGGTGATGGTTCGAGGCCCGAGGTCGGGCTGGAAACCGTGCGGACGGTTGGCCCGATAGAGAAGAAGGTCTCTTGGCGTGTAGTCCTGCGCGGTGTGAATTGCGCAGCCGCGCTGCCCGATTGAATGCAACGTGATTGAGACAGCAGCCCAGTTTGTGGTGGTCGCCCTGACGGCGCTGGCGGGGGTTCCGGCGCTGCGGCGGATGGTCGCCGCGGCGGCGGGGTTGACGCCGTGCGCGGCGGCAGCGCTATGGCCGACTTCCTACCGGTTGGCTGCGGCGGGGCCGACGGGTTCGGCTGCCGGGAACCGGGGGCGGGTATCCGCGTACAGGCGTGCGCCGCCGGGCGTGCGGCGGCGCGGGAAGGACGGTACGGCTGCTGGCCTGCCGGCGGGCGCGGTGCGCTGATACGACGGACCACACCTCAAGAGCGCCTCCCCATGTTGAGGTCCGCGATGATAAAGGGGAAGCGCCATGGAGATAATCTGGTTTGTTGTGGGGACGGTGGCGGGTCTGGCCGCGGGCGCCGGCGTCGTGTACTGGCTGATGGCGCGCTCGGCCAGGGGAATGGTTGCCGCTGCGCGCAGCGAATGCGAGCGTGTGCGGCGCGAGGCCGAGCAGGCGCGCGACGCCGCCATACGGGAAGGCGAGAGCCGCGCCCGGGAAATAGAGCTGGCGGCGAAGCAGGAGCAGATCCGGCAGCGCGAGGCGCTGGAGAAGGAGAGCGAGGCTGAACGGCGACAGCTGAAGGAGATGGAACAGCGGCTGGTCAAGCGCGAGGACGCGCTGGACCGGAAGATGGATGCGCTGGGGGCCCGGGAACGGGCGCTGGAGGAGACGGAGAAGCGTCTGGCGCAGCGCGAGCGCGGTCTGGCGGACAGGGAGAAGCGGCTGGATCAGCTCATCGAGGAGGAGCGGCAGAAGCTGCTTCAGGTGACGGGTCTGACGCCGGAAGCAGCGCGGGAGATGCTGCTGAAGCGGGTCGAGGACGAATGCCGGCGCGAGGTCGGGGCGGTGGTGTTGCGCATAACGGAGAAGGCGCAGGAGGAAGCGCGGGAGAAATCGCGGCAGATAATCCTCCAGGCGATACAGCGTTATGCGGCCGAGCAGACATGCGACCATACCGTGAGCACGGTGGCGATACCGAGCGATGAGATGAAGGGGCGCGTGATCGGCCGCGAGGGGCGCAACATACGGACTTTCGAGAAGGCGACGGGCGTGGATGTGATAATAGACGACACGCCCGGGGTGGTGGTGGTGAGCTGTTTCGATCCGGTGCGGCGCGAGATAGCGCGTCAGGCGCTGGAGAGGCTGGTGCAGGACGGGCGCATACATCCGGCGCGGATAGAGGAGCTGGTTGAGCAGACAACCAGGGAGATGGAGGAGGAGCTGGTGCGCATAGGTCGGGAGGCGGTGGCCGAGGTGAACCTGCCCAATATTCCCAAGCAGATAATCCCGCTGCTGGGGCGTCTGGGATACCGGACGAGTTACGGGCAGAACGTGCTGCGGCACAGCATCGAGGTGGCGTACATATCGCAGGTGATAGCCGACGAACTGGGGCTGGACGGGGCGCTGGCGCGGCGGTGCGGGCTGCTGCACGATATCGGCAAGGCGATGGACCACGAGAAGGAGGGCGGTCATCCGCAGATAGGCGCGGAGTTTCTCAGGCGGCTGAATGAGCCGGAGGCGGTGGTGAACGCGGCGCTGGCGCATCACGGCGACGTGGCGACGACGACCCCGTACACGGCGATAGTAGCCGCCGCCGATGCCATAAGCGCATCGCGTCCGGGAGCGCGGCGCGAAAGCCTGGAGCGCTATGTGAAGAGGCTGGAGGAACTGGAGTCGCTGGCGACGGGGTTCAAGGGGGTGCGTCAGGCGTATGCGATACAGGCGGGGCGCGAGGTGCGGGTGATTGTGGATGCCAGGCAGGTGAGCGACGAGGAATCGGCGAAGATCGCCCGCGACATAGCGAAGAAGATCGAGGAGACGATGCAGTATCCCGGGGAAATAAAGGTTACGCTGATACGGGAAGTGCGGGCGGTGGAATATGCCCGCTAGCGCGGAGGAACAGACGGGGGACGGGGTGCGCGGGGCGGGGGGTGCTGTCCGCGCGAGGGTCGGGCTTTTGCGGAGCGCGTCATGAGCGGCAGGTGGCAAGGGGCCGTTGTGGCGATGGCGATAGTGGCGGGGGCAGTGTTTCCGGCGGGGGCGGCGGTCGGGCCGGACGAAGCGCTGTCGGCCATCGGGCAGCCGCGCGGCGTGGTGGTGCATCTGAACACTGCCGACGGGGAACTGGAGAAGAGGCTGGCGTCAGAGCGCACGGCGCTGGTGCAGGGTCTGGTGGCGGACGACGCTGCTGCGCAGAGGGTTCGGCGGACCATCAGCGCGGCCGGGCTGTACGGCCTGGCGACGGCGGCCGTGTGGGACGGCCGGCGGTTGCCGTATGCGGACAACATGCTTGCGGGAGTGATCGGGGACCTTGACGAGCTGGGCGAGCGTGCGCCGGCGGATGAAGAGATCATGCGCGTGCTGGCACCGGGGGGCGTGGCGGTGGTGAAGCGCGGCGGCATGCTGCGGAGGCTGTCGAAGGCCCGGCCGGCCGAGATGGATGACTGGGGGCATTTCGACCATGGTGCCGACGGCAACAGCGTATCCCGGGACCGGCTGGTGAGAATGCCGCGGCAGATGCAGTGGATAAGCGGCGTGAAGGAGATAAAGCTGGGGGGCAATCCGGCGGGCTACGATCCCGGCGCCGGGGTGCGGGTGGCCGGGAGATATCTGGTGATGGACTACAGCATCGGCGCCGGCGGCGACGCACGGCGGCGGCAGTTCATGCTGGGGTGTTACGACGCGTTCAGCGGGGTGCCGATATGGAAGCAGCCGCGCGAGGCCGGGGCGGCCGGACGGCGCTGGCAGCTGGTGATAGAGGGGGAGCGCATCTACACATTTCTGACGAAGGACGGGCCGCTCGTTGCGCTGGAAGCGGCGAGCGGCCGGACCGCGGTCGTTTACCGCGAGGCGGCCGGCAGGCGGCTGCCGGAGGAGGCCACGCACGTGCGCGCGGGGGGCGGGCGGGTGCTGGTGAATCTGGACAGCGGGCTGCATCTGCTGGAGGGGGCGACGGGCAGGCTGCTGTGGAGATACGCCGCGGAGGGGGCGGCGGTGGTGCTGCCCGTGATGGACCTGGAGCGCAAGCGCGTGCTGGCCGGGCTGGCGGCGCCCGCGCCGACGATGCGCGGGCGGTGGCCGTGGACAACAGCGCGGGCGGTGGTGTGCCTTGATCTGGAAAGCGGTCGGGAGCTGTGGCGCAACGGCGAGGTGGAGGGCAGGCCGCTGGGACAGATAATTCCTGCCGGAGATTATGTCGCGCTTTTCTGCGGCAGCGCCATCAGCGGGCGCGGCGAGGGGGGATGGGTGGCGGCCATCGACACGCGGAGCAACCGGCTGACGGGCGAGGGGACATTCAAGGTGGCGTGGAACGACTCGATGTACAACGCGGTGGTGCGCGACGGAAACATCTACTACGGGGGGCATACGAGCATCTACTGCGCGCCGCTGGAGAACGTGAAGATATCGCGCGTGGCGAATCTGGCATACAACCAGCGTTGCAACCGGTTCGTGGCGACCGCGGAGCTGTTCATCACGGGTTTCGTGACGTACTGGGACAGGCAGTTCGGCGCCGTTCTCCAGAGCGTGGCGCGGTCCGGGTGCGCCATAGGGGCGACGCCGGCGAACGGGATGGTGTATCTGACGCCGTCGGCGTGCGGGTGTTTCACGCAGTTGCGCGGATATAACTGTCTGACGCCGGAAGCGCTGCCGCCGGCGGTGCC
>Ga0272448_1007318_pt1 | contig 11712 bp, 9 predicted proteins | sample YNPCB0191_FD_202220 | JGI IMG/M metagenome (GOLD analysis project Ga0272448, IMG submission 202220) | Hot spring sediment microbial communities from Yellowstone National Park, WY, United States - YNP-CB-019-1 | ecosystem: Environmental > Aquatic > Thermal springs > Hot (42-90C) > Sediment... | reverse complement strand
GCTGCCTGCCAGCGCAGGGGACCAGCCCCACTGCTATGACACAAACCAATTTACACACTAAAGAACTACGCTACCAGGCTGTTTGAATCCGACCTCGTTGACTTACCACTTTGCTCTGTGCTACGATCTATATTGATGAGCATGTTTTCGCCTCGAACTAATTTTTCCTCTGGTGAAGATGGTCGCAACGGAACCGCTCAAGCTTATTCGCCCATCAGACTACGTACCTATGTAATTGGGCTTACAGCAGTAGTGGCGGTGTGTTTAGTCGTCGCATTCTCCGAATTGGTGGCAAGCCGCGGAGGGAGTATCGATGCAATACTACTGGGCGCAACCCACATGCCTCCCGGGGCTATCGGATTATTGATCGTTCTAATGCTTGCGAATGCGCTTGTAGCGCGTATATCGCGACGGCTCGGACTCAGCTCAGCAGAGCTCGGAGTTATCTATTTCATGCTTGTATGTGCAGCACTTATTTCTTCATTTGGTCTAGCAACACAGCTTCTGCCAAATCTGATCGGTATAAACTACTTTGCAAACCCTCAGGACCACTTGTGGCAAAAGACCTTCTACAAGCACATCCCAAGTTGGCTGGTTCCTTGGGATCCGGCAGGACCAGAACGACAGCTTTTATCGGTGAGATTCTATGAGGGCTTGCGCATGGGCGAGAAAGTGCCGTGGAGTGCTTGGATCGTTCCGATATGCGCGTGGCTGATATTTGCGTTCTTGCTTTTCTTTTTGATGGCTTGCGTGGCAACGCTGTTTCGTAGGCAGTGGGTGGACAACGAAAAGCTCTCGTTCCCGCTTGTTCAACTCCCGATGGAAATGATCAGTGAGGAGTCCTCACGTTCATTCTTTCGAAACAAGGCTATGTGGGCAGGGTTCGCGCTGCCGATGATTATCCACAGTCTCAATGGTTTGCACAGGTCTTTTCCGAATGTGCCGGAGATTCCTTCGTTTCTGGTTCTGAATAACTTTTGGGGAGCAAGTCGACCATTCAACGAGATGCTGTTCACGCCGCTGGTGCTTGCGTTCTCAATAATCGGATTTGCGTATTTGCTGCCGCTAGACGTAAGTTTTAGTATGTGGTTTTTTCTGCTTTTCTTCCGAGTTCAAGACCTAATTGCTCTGTATTTGGGATATCACCTCGACCTCGCGCCACTCTATGGAGGGTCGCGTTACTATCAGGCTTATCAGTCCACCGGTGCGTTTGTGGCAATTGCGGTGATGATGCTCATCTACGCGCGTCCGCATCTCAGGCTTGTGAAGGAGCGGATATTTGATGGTAGTAAGAGCAACATCGATCGAAACGAGTATATGAGCCACCGCACAGCCTTTTGGGGAGGACTGACATCTATGCTTCTGATGTTGGTATGGCTGAAGGCAGCAGGAATGAATCCTTGGGTGGGTCTATTTATGGTCGGCACGTTTGTGCTGGTAGTAATGCTGGTGCTCACGCGGTTTGTGTCAGAAGTAGGCCTATTGATGCTTCAGCCAGTGTTTAGGCCGCTGGATTTATGGGCGGTAGCTGCCCCGAAGGCGGCGCTAGGGGCTCAGAATCTTACAATTCTTGCCTTTCTGAACGGTATCTTTATGCGCGATCCTCGGAACGTGATGCCAGCGTTTATGGACAGTATGAAAGGGGCCGACTATCTGAATGTTCACAGACGTTCGGTGGCATTGGGTGCGCTGATTGCTGTTGCGGCGGGGGCGATCATTGCCGTAGCAATTCAACTGCAGATTATCTACACTCGCGGAGGAATTCATTTAAATTCCTGGTTCTTTCATGCCAATCCTAGACTTTACTTCGACGAATCGGTAGGTATCTTGAACGGCCGAACGCCGTTCGACTACCGAGCACCAGCATGGTTCAGCGTTGGGGCTGCGTTCACGTTCTTCCTTTATGTAATGCGTGCGCGATTTTGGTGGTGGCCATTCCATCCGCTGGGTTACGCCATAGGGTGTGCATGGCCTGCAATTGTCTACTGGAGCTCATTTTTTGTAGGCTGGTTAGCGAAGTCACTAATCTTGCGTTACGGCGGTGCAACCACATATAGGAATTTCAGACCATTCTTTCTTGGGCTCATATTGGGCGAGTTCAGCACGGGAATACTTTGGGCATTGCTGACCGGACTATTGGGATTGCTCAGCCCAGCTATACCGATCAGCTAAAAAAAATTGCTTTCGCTGGTGTGTATTTAGCTATCTTCGTTGCATTCGGTCGATATGGCGGTTTGGCTCTTATCTCCGATGGAAACACTTTTTTTATCGCTGTGTGAAGGAGGAAGAGCATGACAGTAGGAGATATGATGACCAAGGATTTAATTACTTGTAGCCCGGATGAGACACTGGCCCAAGCTGCTCAAAAGATGGCGAGCGGCGATATTGGATGCTGTCCGGTGGTCGAGAACGGTCAATTGGTTGGCGTGATAACCGATCGTGATATTACTGTTCGTGCAGTGGCCAGAGGTCTGGATCCGAACTCACAACACGTGCGCGAAATGATGTCCACCAATCTCGTAACTGTTACGCCAGATACATCGGTTGAGGATGCGTGCCGATTGATGATGGACTACCAGGTGCGCAGGCTTCCTGTGGTCGAAGGGAATCGGCTAGTAGGTATGGTATCGCTAGCAGATCTCGCCATTGATTTGGAAGAGGAAGAGATGGTGGCAGAGGTAGTAGAAAAAGTATCGATGCCAGCTCGCTGAGCTTTTATAGAGCATTGTATACTTCGGCCGTCCGGATAATTTTTGCTGGATGGCCGTTTTTATCTTAGTGTCCTCAGAAGCGTAATCTCCAGCATAAACAACTTCTGTCTATATGTATCTGCTCAGCAAGTTGACGATCGGGATAAGTCGGACTATAATCGACTCGAACTCATCAGCAACCGTACTGTATGGCTATATGGATGTTTCGTCATTACTTGGAGCGTTTTTCAGGAGGAGAGAGTTGCACAAACGGGTTGAAATCTCAAAGGTTCTAATTGTTCCGATTTTCTTGGTGCTTACATCTGTCGTGTGCGCTGATGATGCGTCGCCGGTCACTCCGGCTTTGACAGAGGTCTCTCCAGTTTTATCGGCTTCCGTTTCGACTCAGCCGGGCACTGTAGTGACACCTGATACTGAGATTCTCAAACGATCACCGAAGATCGACGGCTATATTGAGGATGGCGAGTGGGATACCTACTACACTTACACTTCTGGCGATTGGAACGTGGCAACGTTCGTTGACTGGGACTCATCGCATTTTTATGTGGGTGCCGAGTCCAATAAGCCGATAGATTTACTTGCGGTGCTAGACGCAAACGCGGATGGTTGGTTTCATGGCGATGAGAACTACGAGTTCAAAGCTACGCGAGCGAACGATGGGAGCTTAAACTTAGTAGTCTGCCGATATGATTCGCGAAACACTAAATCACCCGCAGCAACGCCGGTTTCGGCTGCTGAGGCTGCGATGGTGGTTATGAGAAACAGTGTTTCTCCGGATCGACATGTGATGGAATTGAGAATACCTGCCTCGCTGATCAGGAGCTTCAAATTGACGCCTGAAAGAAAGATCGGTTTTCAAGTGGCTGTCAAATTGAGTGCAGAAGAGTCAGATTGGATGCCGACGAACCAGGCAGGCGAAGTTAAACAATGCAAGTTGGTAACTAAGAAGTTCGCAACGCTTAAGCCGCTTGATATTGGCTTTGATCTCCGCGATTCAGTAGTAACGCGCGGTGAGGATCTGGTGGGAAGATTTCATCTGACCAACGCTGGTACGGAAACCATTGACACACGCTACTTCGTGATCGCCGGTGAAGGCAAAGCGGGAGACTACTTAAGTAGTTACAAGGTTCGCATAGAGCCTCTACCTCCGAAAAAGCATCTTGCTCACGATGTTCGAACGTTGATCCCCACCGATATGCCTGTAGGCAGTTGGGTGATGGGAGCAGAAGTTAGCTCTGGTGATGGGCGACTGGGTGCAGCTCTTGTGAGTTTCGACGTGGTTGATCCGTTCAATGCCGAATTAAGGCTGCCGGCTGGAGATGTGCGAGCGGACGTGAAAGACGTTACTTTTGGCATTGCGATAACCAACAATTGTCGCCGGACTCTTCGAGGAACAGCGAAGATCAGCCTACCGGTAGGCTGGGAGTTGTGGCGCAATATGGACTCGCGCGAGTTTTCGGTGCCTGGACGCAGCATGACCACGGTGATGTTCAAGGCAAAGCCGCCGCTCGGCGAGCTGGGCAACGTGCCTGTTAAGGCGGAAGTGATCTCGGATCGCGAGATCAAGGTGCTTGAGGGAAACATCACTATTGTAAATCCATGATGCTGGCTCAGGTATGACTCACGATGCGAATATTCGCGTATGAAGGGAGCGAGTGGTCAGATCAGTTTTTCCCATAGCGCCTGACTACGGGAATCGAGATTGGCGAGCTGGTGAATCTCAAAGCGATTGCCATCGATATCAACGACCAGATAACGCCCTGGCTCGATCTCGTGTATACTGTCTCTAATATTGCGCATAACGAATTGCCGCTTACCTCGATCGGTTTCCACATCCCAATAGACTGTGCCGAATTCCTTCTTCAGTTGAACAATCCTGCTGATTCGAGGGATGAAGTATTGCTTATTTAATTCGGCTTGTATCAGTTGGCGAGTGGGGCCGTCAAGGTCACGTAGTGATCTTAGCATACCGATCTCACGGCCGCTAATAGCGTCGAGCAGTCCGATAAACTCCGACGGATCGGTAAGTGGAAAAGCACGAACTGGGCGAACTTTCAGATATGTGCGGTCGTTCTCGATTGTAAGCATCAACACGTCACCGCGCTTTGCAAATCGCAGCTTGCTCGGATCGAGATATTCGAGATCGCCAGAAGATTCAGTTTGGTCTTTGTAATCAAGCGTCCAATCAGGCATATTACCCATCCACAGCTTTGATCTTCGAAAGTTCTTGCTGTATTTCTACAAGCCTTCGGTAGACTCCGTGGCGCTCCATAAGCTCATCATGCGTGCCCGTCTCCACGATTTTCCCGTCTTCAAGGACCACGAGCCGATCTGCCTGGCGTAGCGTTGAATGCCTATGGGCAATGGCAAAGGTAGTACGGTTCTTAACGAGTCGAGCAAGCGCCTGCTGAATCTGGCTTTCGGCTTGAGTATCTACAGAAGATGTCGCTTCGTCAAGGATAAGTATCTTTGGGTCACAGAGTATTGCTCTTGCAATGGATATTCTTTGCCGCTCGCCGCCAGAAAGCCTCCCACCTCTCTCACCCACCTGTGAATCATAGCCGTCGGGAAGCTTCATGATAAACTCATGAGCATTGGCGGCCTTCGCAGCACGGACAACCTCTTCGCGAGTAGCATCTTGCCGTGCATAGGCTATGTTCTCCATTATAGTTCCGTTGAACAAGAATGGTTCCTGCAACACCACACCAATCTGCCGCCTGAGATCCTGCATTTTGATCTTGCGAACATTTATGCCGTCTACAAGAATCTCCCCATTGGTTACATCATAGAACCGACAGATCAGATTGATCATAGTAGTCTTACCAGCACCGCTATGTCCTACTAGACCAATCATCTCTCCTGGTTTGACGTGGAGATTGATGTCCTTCAGAACCGGATTGATGGGTTCGTAGCCAAAGTTGACATTTCGGAATTCGACCTCACCCTTCATATTGGGGAGATCTACTGCGTCCGGAGCATCGTCAACTTCGATCTCTTGATCGAGAACTTCGAATATGCGTTCAGTGGCAGTAAGGCTGGAGGACATAAAATCGCCGCTGCGACACATGAGTTGAAGTTCGGCGTAAAACATAGAAATATAGCCGAGAAACGCCATCAAGGTACCTGGGCTTTGACCGTGCGTTATAACTCCATTCCCTCCAACCAGCCATACGACGGCAGTGCTAAACTGAGTAAGCAAGCCGATAGTCGGCCAGAACGTGTTGGAGGCTGTAGAGACCTTGACCTCTGCGTCATAGACGGCAGTTGTGCGCTGATTAAAGCGGTTTATCTCCTGATCTTCTTGGGCGAATGCTCGGATTACTCGAATGCCGGAGAGAGCATCGTGCAACACAGCTCCTACTCGGGACCATGCGTGCCAATATCTGTGGTATCTTCTCATCAATCGCTTGAAGAACACTATAGAAAGAAAAGCGACGATGGGACTCGGCAAGAGAACCCATATAGCCAACTGCCACGAGAGAGCAAACAACAGCGCACATGCCCCTGCGAATCGGAGAGTTCCGACAACGTAGTGATGCAGAGTATTGTTCATGAAGCTGTTGAGTGCGCTGGTGTCCTGAGTGATGCGCGCCATAATGGAGCCAAGCTTACGCTTATCAAAGTAGCTGAGGCTCAGACGTTGGAGAGTCTGATATAGCTGTACGCGCAAGTCGAGAGTGAGACGACTACCGAGCCAAGCTGAAAGACGGCCCTGATAAATAGCTATGCACCAGGAAAGTATCCATATGCCAACATATGTAGCAACAATGGTGACAAGCAAGGCCACACGGGGCTGAAGACCGGGCAGCGGAAGGATAAACGGAAATTGAGTTTTGCGGCCGAAAAGGTTATCCCAAAATGGCTTGTTGAGATAGGGAATGGTCAGACCGATAGCTGTCGAAGCAAGCATTAGCAAAGTAACGATGCACAACTTGCCCCAATAGGGTTTGGTAAGCCCCAGTAAACGCTTCAGGACTTTGGTCTTGTTCAGACATGCCGGGCATACTTTACTGCCGTCAGGAAGCAACCGGCCACACTTATCGCAACGTCTGTCTTCGTCTTCGTCAGTGCCCTCCGGTATTTGTTCTTCTTTGGCGAGTGATTCCAAGACACGTGCGACCTTTGTGAAGCGAGGAGCAAGTGTGTGAGTGTAGTGGAGAAGGTCCAAGACCTTCCCATCTATATCAACTTCCAGCACGCCGTTGCCAACAAGAAATTCTGCTTTTACCTCAGAGATTTGTTTAAGAGGCACAGCATGCAGGAGCTGCGCCCTGTCTCCGTCGGGGATGAAAACGTATGCGTGATCGCTAGTGGCCACAAGCCACCGCTCGCCGAACTTGCCTCCACCGTCGATATCGGTGGAAACAGCGAGCCGCGTATCTTCTTCTCGTCCGCCAAGTTTACGAAGTTCGGAGCGAATGCATTCCGGTAGCGGTTCCACTATCGCCATTATTCAATTCCTCACAAGCTACAGGCTTAAGACCTAGCTGCTCAAAACATTATAGCACTGTATCTGCCGATCGTCTACCTGTCACAATTACTGGCGTTTTGTTTCTGTCGTTTCGGGTGCAATATCTGACTGAAGTTAGGTTACCCAGTGAACGCGTGTCGCTATAACAGATCGGCATGCTGAATTGAAGTTTGCAGACAAAAGGGACTTCTTGGAATTGAATTATTTTGCAACCAGCACACGGGGTAGACCAACGTATACATATTCGTGCTGGGGGTCATGGAGATAGGATGTCGGAAGCGTCTCTCGATATCCGGAGAAAGATAATATGGCATTATGGCTATGCTTGTGATGTAGGCCGTTCCTTTGTCAGAACCAGGAGCAAAGCTATACCACTGATCGGTTTCAGGATCCCAACTGTTAGCTGCTGTCATCTCTATGTACTTCGTGAAGAAAGTCAGGCCGAACAACTTCACGTGTCTGTCAGCAAACAAGATATGAGAGCCGTTGCCGTGGGCCTTCCAAATGCTCGGGTTGTTGTTCTCGCTAGCGGTAGCAGAAGAGTCACCGTTGTTAAGCGCATACTGTGGCCTATTAGTGGAACTGCCCGTTGAGTAGTTGGTAGGTCTGAGTACGGCTATGGTTGTCTTGTAGAACTCTCGCACCATCATCAGATTGGCAGCACCCTTGATGATTCCCTCCGGTTGCTCTATCAAATTGTAGTTGAACACATAGTTGGCGGCAGGGAAGGGATATCCACTTGCTTGAGTCACGGGCCAAGTAGCGTTGCTGAAATTAGAATAAATTTCCTTATTGCGCGCAATCGCAATTTTTATCCCTTCGATTGCTGCGGGATCGAAAGGACTTTTAAACGTCGGCTTCAATATGTCGTGGTAGTGCTCAGACGAGGCGAACTTGAGCATTGCAGCGAGGCCGGTACGCCGACTACGAATAGGCACGCAAGAAACTTTTGCATTGACAAAATCTGGCTGTACTGCCGTAGATGTCGGGGCTCTGCGCCATGTCCCGTCGGATGGTAAAGTTTATGTGGTGATACTGCCGGAGCATGTGTTAGGCTGGAAATAGAGGTTCAAAAAAGCAACCGAACGTTCGAATTCAAGCCGAGAAATAAGACGGAATGTGGGCGTCAGAAAAGGTCTCAGAAGCCTACAAGCAAGGAAAGTATACGCTCGAGATCCGCATCTGAGTAGAATTCGATCTCGATGCGGCCGCGATCTTTGTTGCGAACAACAGTGACTTTGGTGCCGTAGATTTCGCGAAGACGGGCCTCAATAGCCTGAACGTTTGGATCAGGCTCTGCAAGGCTTGTTTCACGTGAAACGTTACTTGAACCAGCATATGGTACTGTCGACTTCGACCATTCTCTTGCTAACCGTTCCGTATCGCGCACCGATAAACCTGCGCTCATAACTCGCCTCGAGAGTTCTATCTGCAGCGTTGTGTCGTCAAGCGAAAGTATCGCTCTTGCGTGACCTTCAGTAATCCTGCCAGCCTTTAGGTTCTCACGCACTTCCGGCGGCAAATTGAGCAGCCGAATCGTGTTCGCTATTGCTGAGCGGCTCTTGCCTAACCCAATTGCCAACTCTTCTTGAGACAAACCAAAATCGTCCAGCAATCGCTTGTATGCAACTGCAGCATCAATAGGATTTATATCTTCACGCTGGATGTTCTCTATAAGTGCAACTTGCAGACTTTGCTCGTCATTGAGCTCCTTTACAACCGCCGGAATTGTGCTCAGTCCAGCAGCGATCGCGGCACGCAGCCTTCTTTCCCCCGCAACAAGCTCGAATTGCCCTTCCCCTTTACTGCGAACCACTACGGGCTGCAGCACACCGTGCACTCGAATCGAGCTAACTAGCTCCTGCAGTTTATCCTCATCTATGGATTCCCTGGGCTGAAACGGATTCAGCGAAATTTGGTCGACTTCTATCTCCTGCCCAGACAACGCCCCCGACCTGTCGGCGCCTGGTATTAGCGCGCCAAGCCCTTTACCGAGACCTCTCTTCTCCAAAAGCTATCACCTCCGCCGCGAATCGCGTATAAGCTTCTGCGCCCTTCGATTTTGCATCATAGCTTATTATGGGCTTTCCATGACTCGGAGCCTCACTCAGCCGAACATTTCTCGGTATCACCGTCGGCGATACTTTCTGGCTAAAAAAGCGGAAACGCTTGACCTCGTCCACCACTTGTTGCGATAGATTTGTCCGATAGTCAAACATGGTCAGCAGGACCTTAGCTATTTCGAGGTTCGGATTCAAATGTTGCCGAACTAACTCAATCGTTCGCAATAATTGGCTGATTCCTTCTAGAGCATAGTATTCGCACTGAATCGGGAGTATCACATACCTAGCGCAGGTCAGCACATTTATAGTCAGAAGGCCAAGCGAAGGAGGGCAGTCTATAATTATGAAATCATACTGATCTTCTACCCGCTTGAGCGCCTGTTTGAGCTTGGTCTCGCGCGACATCATAGACATCAGCTCAATCTCCGCACCCGCAAGGTCTATTCTTGCTGGCACGAGAAATAGACCTGAAGTCTCTGTCGGTACTATAACTTGCTCAATGGGAACATCGTTAATTAGGACATCATATATGCAACGTTCCACAGCAGACTTAAGTACACCGACTCCGCTGGTAGCATTTCCTTGCGGATCCGTATCTACTAGCAGAGCTCGTTTCCCAGCTGCAGCTATGCACGCAGCGAGGTTTACTGCCGTGGTTGTCTTTCCCACCCCGCCCTTCTGGTTGACTACCGCGAAAGCAATACCCATCGTCTATGCCTGATCTACTAACATATAGCTTAATCGGTTTCTCTCAATAATCCTGTCAGCAGTATACAAAAATAACCAGAGCAGTGGCAAGTTCACTTGCCCTGGTTGTCAATGCTGCTATGAGACGATTCAGTCTACCTTATTTTGTCCGCAGCTAGTCTTCGAAGCATCATCTCGGCTATCTCTGCTCCACTGACTTGATACTCACCCTTTTGTATGCGCTCTTTGAGTTCCTTGACAAGATCATCCCGGGTATCAGGCACGTCAGTCAATGCTTCTTCAGCAACCAGCATTCCTCGTTCCAGAGGCGACAACTGTTTGACAGAATCGTTCTTGGTCGATCCTATTTTCCTGGGTCTGTTCTCAGGCAAGATCCTCGTCTCAGTTGCGCCCAGATTTGCCATCGCCCGTCCAAACTCGTTATCCGATATCTTCATCTCAATCACCCCGCACCTTTAATGCGCTTCTGAGGGTGCCTCAACCACATAATAACACCAGGTACGCAAAAAGGCAAACCCTCGCAAGCTTGGAACGGCAGCCCGGCCGACCTGCCCTGGCACACCAGGGTTTAGTCCCGATGGCTTTGCGTCCCCCTCTTTCGAAGGGTTTGCCTTTTTCATTCCTTAATTGAATTGTATCAATCAGAATTATCGGCTACTCTTGGCCAGACCTTTAGATATTCCAGCAAATTTGCTTCAGAATCTACTCTCCCAATAAGTTCTAACGAATATTAGACTTAGTGCCGAAGTTATAAACATAGGAATAAATGTGCCGGGCACACAGGTAATAATGCCAGGATTGGCACGATTCTTGCAATTGGATTCTAAAGAGACAAACATCTCTTTCTCCTTCCTTAAGTGTTGTGGCTCTTACCCGCGACCGGAGCTCCCAGCTACCGAAAGCGGCCCGCAGACATAATTAGTCGGCGGGATTTCTTTTTGTACAACCCGCTTGTTTTCCACACAAGTGGAACGGTTATTGACACCGCTGTCCTTCTTGTCGCCAATTCAGCAGCATTACTAACTGAAGTAACAAACTAGCTCTGCCAATAATCTATAATGGACAGTCTGCGACAATATTTGTGCACTAACTACAGTTAATTGCTCATCCACTAGCCATATTGTCAAGAGGTCGCTATAATAGAAACAAGCTCAACCATTAACCTACCGCCTCTAGGACAATCAAGGAGGACAAGTGTTGAACAGATACGCTATCCTAATCCTACTTGCGGTGGTATTTCTTGCAACTCACAAGTTGCTGGCAGCCGAGATTTGCATACCCACCCCTGAGTGCAACGCTGTCGTCGAAGCCGAATCAGAAGGCAATTCGCTTGTTGTACCTGGTTACTCAAAAATCGGCTCACCCGGCGACCCCGCTCTTCCGTTCAAAGATATATTTCTCTTGCTTCCACCCAATGCTGACCCTAATATAGCCTCACTTAACATTCGAGGTTCAACTGATCAACTCTTGCCCGGACAATACAACATCAGCCCGGCACCTCCCGTAGTTACTGTGGTAGACGGGAAAGAAGTTCGCGAGTGGGGAGAGGGCAAACAGATTGAGAACGGCAAAAACATGTTGGTCTATTCGAAAAACGAATTCTTCCCCAGAGCCAATCTCCAATTTATCGACGTGGGTAACATGCGCAATTGGCGCATTGCACGAGTTAGATACTATCCCTACAGATACAATCCGGTCACCCGACAACTCATTTTCACATCAGGCGGCGAAGTCGTACTTCCATACCGAACAACTTCTT
>Ga0272448_1007317_pt1 | contig 11716 bp, 12 predicted proteins | sample YNPCB0191_FD_202220 | JGI IMG/M metagenome (GOLD analysis project Ga0272448, IMG submission 202220) | Hot spring sediment microbial communities from Yellowstone National Park, WY, United States - YNP-CB-019-1 | ecosystem: Environmental > Aquatic > Thermal springs > Hot (42-90C) > Sediment... | reverse complement strand
TTATGGCATAATTGTTGGAGAAAAATAAGGAAAATAGGATTTAGAAAATGAACTTTACAAAACTTGACAAAATAAAAAAAGTGAGGTATAATGTTTTATGAAATGTTGAGTAAATATAAAAAAAAAAAATTGAAAAATTAAAAATTAAAGCGAGAAAACTTTATAAACAAGGATTAACATTAAGAGAAATAAGTAAAATATTAAACAAAAGTCATCAGTGGGTATATATAGCAATTAAAAATGAAAAATAGGTCACAAATTAAACATAAAATTAAGGAAGTAATAACGGGGGCTACTTCTATATAAAGATTATCCTCCGTTAGTTTTCTCCGTAATTTTAAAAAATTAAAAATATGGGGCAGTGAACGGAAGAGATACTTCGCTGCATAGAGGAATTCTCTTCCGAGTATTCTCCCCATTTTAAAACAAAAATGTCCAGATTTAACGAAAAAAAACCATCAAACATAACTACAAACTACGAAGGCGGTATAGCTTATAAACATTCCCCAGAAATGGAGTTAATTGTTAGTTGTTTAACTACATTTTTGGAGGATAAATTCTATGAAAACGGAGATATAAGGATACAAAGAATTAAAGAACTTATTAAAAAAGTTAAGTCTGAATTCGTTGCTAAACTTGCTATTTTAGCAAGAAAAGAATTTCATCTAAGAAGCGTTGTTCATTTATTAATTTCAGAACTTTCAAGAAATCACAGAGGTGACAGTTTAATAAGTAAAACAATCGTTAAAATAGCAGAAAGACCAGATGACTTAATTGAAATAGTTGCTTATTTAGGTAAACCATTACCAAACCAAGTAAAAAAAGGAATTAAAAAGGCTCTTTTGAATTTTGATAGATATCAATTGGCTAAATATAGACTTGAAAATCATAAAACCAAACTTGTTGATTTATTCAATTTAACTCACCCTAAACCATTAACAAAACAACAAGAACAAGATTGGAAAGATTTAATTTATGGAAAATTAAAGAATGTTGACACTTGGGAGACAAGATTATCAACTGAAAAAGATAAAGCAAAAGTATGGAGAGAATTAGTTTTAGAAGAAAAAATTGGCTATATGGCTCTTTTGAGAAATTTAAGAAACATAGACGAGCAGGCGGACGAAGAAACAAAAAGAAAAGCCTGTGAAATAATTTCTAATCGTGAAAGAGTAAAATCATCAAAACAACTTCCTTTTAGATTTTATAATGCTTACGAAAATGTAAGTAATCAGGAAATGCTTGAAGCAATTTCCAAAGCACTTGATTATTCTTTGGAAAATGTTCCTATTTTTGACGGGAAAACATTAGTCGCTGTTGATGTTTCAGGTTCTATGAATGGCGAACCAGTGAAAATTGCTTCTTTGTTTGCTGGGGCATTGATGAAAAATAATGATTGCGATGTTGTTCTTTATAATGATAGTATTTCCCAGTTTAAATTTTTAAGATCAGAACCTATTTTAACTATTGCTCAAAAAATTCAATCAGCAGTTAAGGGAGGAACAAATACAGGACTTGTTTTTAATTGGACAATTCAAAATAAAAAACAATACGATAGAATTATTATTCTTTCAGACGATGAAAGTTGGGAAGAAACAAGATATTATGGATTTTATGGAACGCAAGAAGTATTTCAAAATTATAAAAATCAAACTAATCAAAATCCATTTATTTATGCTATTGATATTCAGGGATATGGAACGAAAGATATTAAAGGGGATAGAGTTTTTCACATTGCTGGATGGAGCGAAAAGATATTTGATTTCATAAAATGGATTGAAAAAGAAAACCAATTGATTAACTTTGTAAATGCTGTTGAAATATGAACTCAAAAACTAAAATTACACAAAAAAATGAATAATCAAATCTATCAAACAACTAATTCTTTAGAGATTGCTTATCTTCTATCAGTTGGCTTCAGGTATAAAGAAATGTTGCCTGTTGATGATAAAAGAGTTGCTTGTATTTTTGAGTTAACAAATGAATTAAATAATGAAATCATAAAATTTAGTACAGGAAAAGGATTAGTAGAACCGACAAAATTCTATCACAATTATAAAACATTAATGTCGGAAATTAACTCATTAAAAGAAAAAAAACAATGGCAAATGTCAAAGTCATACAACCAACCAAAAAACAATTGGTTTCGTGGGAATGGGAGTTTTTCCCAATAAGATTTAAATATAATGAAAAAACTTATGAAACCTATGAACCATATTTTATAGTATCAATGATGGCAAGAGATAGAAATATATCAATCAAAAACTTATTATTTTTAGAACTTTTAAAAAGTCAAAAATTAAATTAATTAAATAATAATGCCAAATAAAAGGTATATTGCAGGCAGACAACTGGAATATTTAATTAAAAAATCTTTTGAAAGCAAAAAATATATCGTTTTAAGGTCAGCTGGTTCAAAGGGGATTTTTGATATAGTTGCCGTTCATTTTGAAGGTTTTGACGGTCATGCCTTCTTTTTACAGGTTAAAAAAAATATTTACAAAGAATCTGCGAAAAAATGTCTCTTGGAAATAATGCGAAAACTGGGCTACATCTTTAAAACAAAAGAAATTCCAATTATTCCATATCTTCCTTATCAAGAGTGGTCATTAGAAGATGGTAGGAAATCTTTTTATTTATCTACTTTCCGTTTCGGACTATCAATTTATATTGGTATTATTTACACTCTTCCCAAAAAGAAAAAATAAGGTATAATTTATATAGCAATCTATAGAAAGGAGGTGTAAAGAATGAAAGCAGGAAAGACGAACAAGTTTGTCCGACCCTTCTGTCGCATCAGAAAGAAAAAGACTTCTGGAACAGTCAACATTCCAGTACCAATGCCAGACAGCATTCTCTCTCCTCTCAAAAGATTCTGCTGTTTTGTAGCAGTAGAGAACAAGGACAATGTTTCGTTTGGCTCTGGAGTTTTGACAGAGATAGGGCTGATAACAGCTCATCATATGTTCCAAGGGATAGAAGATCCCAAAGAAGTCTGGGCTGCTTTCTATGTTGACAAGAACAACTGGACAATCGTTGAATTGGGAGAAATCCTCTTGGAGAACAAGGACAATGACATTATTGTTTTGTCCAAGCCCGTCCTTTCGTCTCACTTCACGTCCGCTAAACTTGGGTGGAAAAACAAGGATGCCTTGTTCATTCCTACCAAACTCAAAGCTTTTGGTTGTCCTTTAGGGCTATTCGGCAAAGTCTGGAAACCAACATTCGTCGGAATGTCCGACAAAAAAATCTATACCAAAGGCTTTGTTTGCCAAGGAATAAGCGGTGGAGGAATATTCTCCAATGAAGGAGGCAAATGGTATCTATGGGCTATCCACTCTGGATATTACACCCATAGCAACACACTTGTTTCGTCTATTGTTAAGTTTTAATCTATATAGAAGGAGGCTAATAACCTCCTTCTTTTCATGCCCTCTAGAATGCTCTGTAGAGAGCTATTTTATTTCAGGAGGTATAATTAACTATCCAAAGAAAAATAAGTTTGATGGCGAAATGTCTTATTTAAAAAACCTCAATTTTACGAGAAAAATGAATTTTAAAAAACAACGATTTTACGATGTTTTAAAAAAGTAGATTTTTTAGCAATAAAAATAGGCTGGATTCCCGCAGGACGAAACCTTTTGGTAGCCAGCCTATCTATGATACAATCTATTTGTGAGCTTTTTTAGCTTTTGCTTTTTTAGCCACTTTATGTTTAGGCATTTTTGATAACTATTTACTAATCACGACCTGTTTTCCACAATAAAAACTTGTCATTTATTTACCAGCAATTTTCTTTAAAGTTATAAATAAACCTGAAGGAGCAACAAGATAGGAAACAACATCACTGATATTTGAAACATCAATAAAACCAAGAAACATTCCTAAAGCAGAAAATACTGCTGACAAAATAGGAAAAACAACATCTTTTGTTCTTTCTGACAAATAATTACCAGCAAAGTATTTAAGAATACTAACAATAACAACAATAATAACTACACTCGCAAAATTGACTAAAGGATTAGTGCTTGCGACCACTGGCAATGTTGAAGTAATTGCTGTTGCTGTAGTTTCCATTGCTTTAATTGTTTAATTACGACCTATTCTTGGTTTTCTAACTCAGATAATTCATCCCAAGATAATTCTTCTTTATCATCTTCCTCTGGGATTTCTTCCAATTCTTCCAATTCTTCTACTAATGTTTCTTCCATTTTTAGAAATGTTTTAATTACGACGCAAATACTTCATTAAATTTCTGAATGGTATTTAAGTCTGCTATACCAGTAATTGGAAGGTTATAACCCTTTTGAAAATCTCTCACTGCTTGACGAGTTAAGCCTCCATAATAACCTGTACAATCTTGTTCTGATGGGAAAAAACCAAGCCATTGTAAACCTACCTGTAATTTAACAACATCATCTCCTCTATCGCCCATCTTAAGATAACGAGAATTGATATACAATCTTGGTTTATTTGCTGTCTGTGGTTGATATTTAAAATCAATTAGATAAGCAGCAAAAACTACTCCATTTTTGAATTGTTCTTCTGTGATAATTCCCAAGCCATTAATTCCCCAATCACGCATCCAACTGTTTTGGAATATCAATGCTTTCTTGCCATTATAAAGAGTATAAGAAGTTGCTGTTATAGCATGACCATATATTCCATTTTTATCTAAAATAACTTCAGGATTAGCAAAACCTCCTTGATTAAATCTTGTTCCTAAAAGAATTCCTTTTTTCGTCTGTTCCATAATGCCAGCAACAACATCAATATCAAGTGCTAAAACAATATAAGAATTGGCTTTATAGATTTGAGCCGTCCATCTTTCATTAGGAGTATCATCTTTAACCCTCATCGCATTTTCATCTAATCCCATTGATGGCATCTGCTGTTCTAAACAAGTTCCCTCTTTAACAGCGATATTTAAAGCATCTAAATAAAACATTCCTCCCCCGCTTGCTTCTACATAGCCACGAGAATAAATAAATCTTGCTGATAAAACTTCAAATTTATTTTCCTCTAAATAGTTTTCAATACCAAGAGTAAGGGCAAGTGATTGACTTACACAGGAATTTGATGAATTTTGATTTCTAATAGGCTCAAATCTTCTCCATTCTGATGGTTTTTTCTCAACCCAATTAGGAGATGGATAAGATTTAAAAATTTCTTCCGTATGATAGTTTCTTTCGTCAAGATGTTCTTTTTCATCACCTAACCACCCATATGAATATTCCTGTTTTTTGAAAAGTTTTCTAAAAAAATTCCACATTTTTATGATATCACATTAAAAAAAGATTAATGTTCTCCAAATTTCTGCTGCTGAATGTCTTCTAAAGTAAATATACTCAGCTCCATCTGTAGTTTTAGTATAGCATAACCCATCTCCAACAATTGCTGTTCCGGGAGCATATGGCCATGTTCCACCAGGATATATAATAGAAGTTGCTAAATCTAAATAATACATTCTATGCGTAGCATCTTTTTGCACCCAAATCCTCCTTCTTACAGGATCATAAGCAGTAGTTGTTCCCGTTGTAAATGTTTCTGTTGCTGGTTGAGGATTTTCTGTTGTCCAATTATTTCCTGAGATTGAATAACTATAAAGATTTGCTGTTCCTCCTCCTCTTAAATCATATAATTTATCTACATTTCCTCCAGTTCCCCAGTCCCAATGGATTGCGCAACCAGCACCTGATGAGCCTGGAATTGTGGCTAAAGTAGTCCAATTATTTCCTGAAATTGAATATCTATAAAGATATGTTGAAGCATTACCAATTAAATAAATATAATCATCATTTCCCGAAGCATTATAATTTATATCTGTATGAACTAAAGCCGCATCAGTTCCCCATTGTGCTGCCAATCCAGAAGGAGCTGCTCTTGAAGTCCAAGTATTTGTAGCAATATCATAATAAGAAAAAACTGCATAAGGAGATGATGATGAAGGACCAAATAACCAAATATAGCCTTGCGTTCCTTTTGATGGGTCAAATACCATAGCTGTTCCAGCAGCAAAAGTAAATGATGGAGGATTTGCTAATTGTTGCCAGCTATCAGACCAAATATCATATCTCCAAAAAGAAGTTGCTGAAAAAATAAAATAAATAAACCTATTTGTACCTCTTTCATCATTACACATACACGACCCCGCTGCTGATGAAGCAGGCATAAATCTTAACCACTGATATACTGGTAAATCTATTCCTTGTTTTAGATTAGTATTGAATGCCATTTTTAGATTTGTTGATTATTTTCTAATGCGACCAATTTTTGAATTTCCTCATCTGCTAATTGATTTGCTTCTTGTTGAGTCATTGGTTGCCAGCCTTCAACTCCTGGCTTAAAATCTTGGATAATAACGACAATATCATCTTGGAGAATTTTATAACCATATCCTTTATTAGTTTTAAAAATTTCCTTGCTATACATTTTATTATACAAAAGTAAATTTTGACCTTTGACATTCATTGTATTCTATAAATGAAAGCTGAAATTGGATATTGTCATTAGAATAAGTTGGCATCATCCAAATTCCATTTTCTGTTACTGACCAAGTACCAGACTGAGTTACTGGTGTTGCTACACCTGCTAAATCAATTACCATTTTTAATCTACCAGAAGAATCAATTGCCAATCTTCCAATCGGACTTTGAATTAACATCTTAAAAAGTTGAAGTAAATTATTGATATTTCCACCTTCTATTGCTACCAAATCAGTATCATCATAAAAAATCTGTAGTCTATCAGTAGCATTCATTGTTGTAGTATCAAAAGTTAATGTTAAAACATTTCCACTAACAGTTCCTCCTTTCGTAGAATCAGCAAAATTATAAATTATCGTATTGTTTGTAGTATTTGTAATCAATAAAACTCTTTCTAAATCAATAGAAGTATAATCGTTGAAAGTTACTGTCTTTGCTGTTGGATTGAATGTATAATTACTGATAAGTTTTTTCATTTTATTATATTTTACCCTAATGCGACCGAAAAAGCAATTGTATTTTCAGCTAAAGCTAATGTTCCTGATTGGTTAGGAAGAGTAAAAGTTTGGCTAGTGGTTAATTGACTCATATCAAAATTAGCCTGGGCATCTTGTGTGCTACTATAAAATGTTATCGTAGGAGGACTTGGTTGCATAGAAATTTCTCCTACTTCTTGTCCTTCTGTATCTAAAAAGGCAACAGAACTCAAATTTCTTAAATAGAGCATCATAGCATACAAATTATGTGTTCCTAAATCTACATCTTGAGTTGCTCCCACATATGGAACAAAACTACCATCACCTCCTCCTCCACCACCTCCAGTGGAATTAAAGGTAAGATTTACTTTTCCTTCTGGTTTTACTTCTGATTTTGTTATTGTGATAGAACTTCCCTCAATAAAATTTAATTTAGAATATACACCTTGTTTTACTCCATCTAATTGAACTTCAATACCAGAAGCAGATGGTCCAATAATTCCAGGAGATTTTAACAATCCTTCTTTTGTAAATTTTAATTCCTCCGCATATTTTTTTAATTCTTCTTTAAGATTCTTTAGTTCTTCCTTAATTCCATTAATAACTTCTGAAAGTGATTTTTGTATTTTATGACCTAATTCTTTATCTTTTCCCTCAATAAATTTTATCTCTTCAATTTCTTTTTTCAGACCATCAACGATATTAGCGATTTTTCCTTCTAAATTTATTAAAGAAGTTTCAATATTCAAAGTCCTTGTTTTTAACTCTCCTTCAGTCGTAGTTTTCAAAACATCAATGTTTTTCCTCAATTCCTCTGAAAAATCAATAAGTTTCTTAAAAGAAAGATTTTTTTCAATGTTAGAAGCATCTATAACTTGTTCTTGCAATCGTTTAATTTTCTCAACTATTTTTGATAATGTTTTTATGTATTCTCTGTTGATATCAGACATTTTTTAAAATTCCTCAATTTGTTTTAATAAATTTTCTAATGCTTGTTTTGTTTGTTTATTTTCTTTTTCCTGTTCTTTTTTGACAATTGCTTGCTCCTTAATTGTTGTTTCCTCTTTTTTCCAATCTTCCGGTATTTCTTTTTCAATAAAATTATACACAAATTTTATTCTTTCATCAAAATTCTGTGGATAATCATTCCTGGTTAAATCAAATGCTTTTCTGTAAAGCATTGCTGGGAAAACAAATGTTTTACCATCTGAAAGCATTTCATCTATAGCATAAAATCCTTCCTTCCAATTGTCGCCCGCAGAAGTTATAACCGCTAAATTATGGTCATAACCAGCAGTATAAATTTTCCCATCTTTTTCATAAACGTCCCATAACCAAATATCTTTGTTTTCTTTATCCGTTATAATTCGTGCATTTTTCATAAATAGATGTTTAAATTCTTTGTCTTTTATCTCGTTAAAAATCCTAATGGAATTGCCAAATGGTTTTACACTTTCATCAAAAAGATATTGTTTATTCATAATTTTTTCATAGTATTCTGATACCTTATCAAATGTTGAAAGTTTATCAAACAAGGCTGAATAACCTTCTCTACCACTACAGAATTCCATAAAATAAAATGCGTCTCTGCTCGGTGAATACATAACTCCTGCGTCCCATACCATCATTTCATTTTCTCTTACCCATTTATCTACTGAAGGCTTAAAAAATAAATCATAAAGTTTTTGAAAAGCAGGTTCGTCTTTGTCAATCCAAAAGATAAATGAAGCGGCGTCCCCTGTCTGAAAACCTATGTTTCCTGCTCCAATTGGCTTATTTTCTAAATTGATATTAATCCCCACAATTTCCCCATCAAAAGCAATCAATTCAGGAATAAACTCAATCATATCTTCAATTTTTTCCTCTAAGATAAATCCATCACTTTCGTAAAGTTTCTGGTTGCCAATCATAATATCTTCCAATTCCTCATAAGCAATCTGTTTATCATTTGACATAGGAAAATATGTCGGTGCTTCAGGATTAAAACCTTTTATCCCATAAATCTTTTCGCTTTCTTTTAAAAATTTCAAGGCTTCTTTAATGTTATCAAACTCTTGAATGTCTTGTTGCGAAAAAATCTCATAGTTTTTAGAAACATATTTTTTTGCCTTGTTTCTGTCTTCTTCAAATTCAAAATCTTCTTTCGTTGGTAATAACCCTTTAAAACCCATCTTTTTAAGTTTTTCAGCATATGGATAAACATAATTAAAATCACAAATCACAAACCAATCTTCAGGGTTCTCTTTCTTCATTTTTTCAATAAGTTCATCAGCATCAATTTTTTTCAACATTCCATCAAAAAGTGATAATCTTCTTTTTTTTAATTCTTCTTCCTCTTTCGGCATATGTTTCAATTCTTTCGCTTGTCCTACTATGACATCATTGCCTTCTTGTAAAAGTTTATAAAACACGGGAAGGCCATGTCCGTCATAACTCAGACAAATATATTTCATTGTTCAGTTCCTACTGGTGTTAATTCCGACTGTTTCTTAATCATCTTTATTTCTTCAAAAACATTACGATTTAAAATTCCTTCTTCTGTAAGTGTATTCAATATCTTTATCATTTCATTTCTATCCATTGTTTTTTCATTCTGTTTTATCCAATGAAAGATATAAACTGCTCTATCTCTTGTTTTCCATTGTTTCATCTCTATAGAAAACCCTTCTGGTAATTTTAAGTTTAATTTTTCTTTTTTCCTAATATCTATCATTTTTCTTAAAATATCTTTGCCATTAGGAAGTTTTCTTAATTCTTTTTTAAGATAATTAAGAATTTCTTCCTTTGATTTCCCTTGTTTTTTCATCATTTCAATATCAGCAATATATTTGGAAGCCATAAGACTTGTATTTTTATTTTGTTCTATAAGACTTTTTATATTTTCAGGTAATTCTTCTTGCGCTATTTTACTTTGTTCTTTTATTGATTTTTGTTCAAGAGATTTTTTGTATTCTTGATTATAAACATCGTCCCAAGAAGCAACAACATTTCCATAACGATAAGGAGCAGCCATTTGTAAACGAGAAAAAGATACTGGAGTTCCGTCAGGATTTAAAACAGGATTAACAGTTTTACTTAACCAAGGAATTTGTTTTTTCAAAACATTTATAAAGGCTTGCGCTCCTGTCCCAGTTTCTCTTAAAACAGGATCAATAATCCTTGTAACATACCTTAACCAAGAACTATAAGGAATAAATTGTCCTCCTGTATAAGCCAAATCAGTAGGAATTCTATCTACACTACCACCTCCTATTGTTTGAGAAAATAAAAATGCTTGCTCCACAGGAACGTGTTCAGTTATAAATTGTAATGTATTCAATGCTACTTGTTCCAAACCAGTAGATAATTTATCAATTCCTACCTTAGTTCCTGCCTCATCATAGGCTATTCTTACTATTCCTGGTATTGCTATTGATAAACCAAATTGTCCAAAATAAGCCATTGGTATCCAATGACCGCCTATTCTTATTGAAAATGGTTGTCTTCCTGAAGCATACCAAGCTTTTCTTAAATTTTCGTCTTTAGGAGGTTGCCAAGCGATTATCCCTGCTGGCCACGCATTTTCATTAGCAATATATTCATAACCAATGAAAGTTGCCAAAGCACTACCAAAAGCAGCTCTACCAATTCTTTTTGAAGTTATTTCACTGGCAGAAAGTAAATCAACAAAACCAAGAGGACTCCATTCTACTAATGCTTTACTAAAATTTACTCCCATTCTTAAAAATGGAACAGCAATTTGCGCTGGTAATCCTACTACTGGAGAATGTTTTAAATTGTCTATCCATAATCCTATACTATCTAAACCTTTTATCAAAAAACCTTTTTGAGCATCGGTTAAATCTTTTCCTAATGGTTTCGTCAATAATAATTCTTTAACCTCATCAATAGTGTCAAACTCAATTTTTTTCAATATACTTTCTGTTAATGGTTTCCCAGCATTTTCCAATGCCTTTATTTTTGCCGCTTTAATTCCTTCTGATAAAGTAATGGCAAAAGAATTATAAATTGCTCCCATCATTTGCGAATTAAATCTTGCCCAATAAGGAATAGACGCCATTCTTGCCCTTCTCATTATGTCTGCTCCTATTACCCCTTCTCCTTTTAATGTTTCTAAAAACATTTCTCCTGAAGGTATTCTATTTAATCCTCTAACAAATGCTTCTGCTGCCAATCCATAAGCATCTAATGATTTAACACCAAATTTTGCTGCTACAGATTTAGGAATAAATGATTTCCCAATAGTACGAAAATATGAAGTTATTGCTCCTATATCTCTTGTCTCAAAAGCAATATCTAATGGTGCGGCAATGAAAGTTTGTATAATATCCCATAATCCTTTTTTCATCCAAGAAACTGGACCAAGCATATTAGAGTATCTAAATGTTGTCAGCCATTCATCACGAGTGACAGGAACTTCTTTAGTAATAAACTCTGAAAATTGTTTTAACAATTTGGTTTCTTCTTCTGGACTTTTAGCATCTACAATGTTATAAATGAATTTTTGAACCTTTTCCTGAAATTCTTTATTATCTAATTTTGCGTATATTTCAGCAGCTTCTACTCCACTTTTTCTTTTTGCCAACTTGGCAAGACTATCCATTGCACGAAAAACAGGATTTCCATATTTAAATTGTTTAGCAACATTAAGAGCCCTACCAGATGTCCTAAATATATCTTGCATAGCTGTTTCTACCCTTGCCATAGCCCTATCAATGGCATCAATAGTGTCATCATTTGTGGCAGCCTTTCTAA
>Ga0272448_1007314_pt1 | contig 11720 bp, 11 predicted proteins | sample YNPCB0191_FD_202220 | JGI IMG/M metagenome (GOLD analysis project Ga0272448, IMG submission 202220) | Hot spring sediment microbial communities from Yellowstone National Park, WY, United States - YNP-CB-019-1 | ecosystem: Environmental > Aquatic > Thermal springs > Hot (42-90C) > Sediment... | reverse complement strand
CTGAAACATTCCAGCCGGTGCTCGATAATGTGCGCCTGGTAGACTACGCCGAGCTGCGCGAAGAGGTTACACCAGGCTTGGTCACCCAGCCATTCATCGTCAACATGGGGCCACAGCACCCCTCGACGCACGGTGTCTTCCGTATGCGGCTTGTACTGGACGGCGAGACGGTGGTTGCCCTGGAGCCGATCATGGGCTACATGCATCGCAACCACGAGAAGATCGGCGAACGTAACGCCTACATTCAGAACATGCCCTATACTGATCGCCTGGATTATGTCACATCCATGGCAAACAACCTGTCCTACGCTGTTGCCGTGGAAAAGCTGACAGGGATCAAGCCTACCGAACGAGCCGAGTACATTAGAGTCATCATGGTCGAGCTGACCAGGGTCATGAGCCACCTGGCGTCGTTCGGCTTCTTGCTCAATGACCTGGGCGCCTTCTTCACGCCGTTCCTCTACGCTCTGGAAGAACGAGAATTCATCCTTGACCTGTTCGAGATGACCTCTGGCTCGCGCATGATGTGCAACTATATGCGCTTTGGTGGTGTGGCCAGGGATCTGCCGCCTGAGTTCCTACCCATGGCGCGCGACCTGGTGTACAACCGTCTGCCCCGCAAGGTGGACGAGTTCGATGCTCTGTTAACCAATAACGAGATTATCAAAGTGCGTTGCCAGGGCGTCGGCGTGCTGCCACATGAGACGGCCATCAACTACAGCGCCAGCGGTCCTGTGCTGCGTGCGTCCGGCGTAACCTATGATTTGCGCCGGGCCGATCCCTATTCCATCTATGATCGCTTTGACTTCAAGGTCATCTCGTATCCCGAGGGCGACACCTACGCTCGCTATCTGGTGCGTCTGGGTGAAATCCGCCAGAGCCTACGCATTCTCGAACAGGCGCTCAAGCAGATTGACGACACGGCACCGGGAGACATCCTCTCGGTCAAGAAGGCCTGGCAGATCAAGCCACCGAAGGGCGAGGTTTATGGACGAACAGAGACACCCAAAGGCGAGTTGGGCTTCTACATTGTTTCCGATGGCAGCCCCAACCCCTATCGCTATCATGTCCGCTCACCCAGTTTCATCAACCTGACACCGCTTGAGGCAATGTGCAAGGGTCACAAGGTCGCTGACGTCGTTGCTATTCTGGGTAGCATTGACATCACCATGGGGGAGGTGGATCGTTAAATGAACGGACTGGGTGTTGCCCGTGGGATGTTGATCACACTATGGCACTTTGTGCTCAGTTACGTTGAAGACATCAAGAACTTCCCGCGACGCTATCGCTCGGACGCCAAAGCCGTGCATCAGCCTGTGGATACCCGGGGTGTCTTCACCGTCCAATATCCGGAAGAGCGCCTACGCATCTTCGAACGCTTCCGTTCGTTCCCCGTACTCATCTACGATTCGGAGACGGGTCAGGAGCGTTGTACATCGTGTGGCATCTGTGCGAAGGTCTGTCCACCGCAATGTATCTGGATTGTGCGCAGCAAAGGGCCCGATGGGCGGCCCAGGCCACAGCCTGCAGAATTCAACATTGATATCTCGATCTGCATGTCCTGCGGTTTTTGCGCCGAGTATTGCCCCTTCGACGCCATTAAGATGGATCATCGCTTCGAGCTATCGGCCTACGAACGCGAGCAGGCATTTGTGTACGATAAGAAGGCTTTGCTGGTCTCGGACAAGTACTATGCCGAGACGCACCCGGTTGCTGCTGCCGAGGAAGAAGAGGCCAGGCGCAAGAAGGCCGAGGCCAAAGCTGCCCGCTGATCCGAAAACACATGGTCGGGCCTGCCATGCCCGACGGTCGGTCAGAGGAGACCGTCCTGCTCTCTATAATCAGAACAGATGGCCGGTTGGTAGGGAACCATTTCACAATCAATCTCACAAAACCATGAAGGAGGTTTTGGAAAAATGGCTTACGTTATCTGCGCACCATGCATCAACGTCAAGGATACTGCATGCGTGGCTGTCTGCCCGGTGGACTGCATTCATCCGACCAAGGATGAAGCCGCTTACGCTACAGTCGAGCAGCTCTACATCAATCCCGATGACTGCATTGACTGTGGAGCCTGCGTGCCGGAGTGCCCGGTTGACGCCATCTATGCAGGAGACGAAGTACCCGAGCAGTGGAAAGACTTCACGGCCAAGAACGCCGCTTACTACAAAAAGTAGCATTCTCGGCGTGCACTCGACACATCGGGTCTTCGCCCCGTGAGCGCCCGCGCGGGTGAAGCGGGTTCTTGTTCCGAGCAATGGTGCACCGGCACACCAAAGACAATGGAAGCTGTGGCTGCTGCTCGGGCGCTCATGGACGTTAGCGACCATGAGCGCCCGAGTCGCGTGTGACCCGGCGGCCGTATTCTCGGATCGTCTGTTGTCGTGTTATTCTTGAGGGCATCTATGGACCGTCGCCTCTTCATCTCTGCACTGCAGAAAATCGTCGGCAAAGATGCAGTCTTGCTCAGTCCTGATGAGCTGGCCGTCTATTCCTACGATGCAGGACATGACCGGCATATGCCGGATGTGGTCGTGTTGCCAGGCACAACCGATCAGGTAGTTGAGGTTGTCAAGCTGGCCGCCCAGGCCGGCGTGCCTATCGTGGCACGGGGAGCCGGCACCTGCCTGTCGGGCGGCCCGGTGCCGATTGCCGGCGGAATGGTGCTTGTGACGTCGCGCTTGCGCCGTATCCTCGAAATCAACCCGGAAGACCGCTACGCGGTGGTCGAAGCAGGGGTAATCAATGTTGACCTGTCGGCGGCTGCGGCCCCCTACGGTCTCTATTATGCCCCTGATCCTTCGAGCCAAACGGTATCAACCATCGGCGGCAACGTGGCGGAAAATGCGGGCGGGCCGCACTGTCTACTTTACGGCCTGACCAGTAACCACGTCCTGGCCATGGATATGGTGCTTGCCGATGGTCAGGTTGTGCATTTGGGCAGTGTTGCGCCCGATCAACCTGGCTATGACCTGCGCGGCGTTGTCATCGGCTCGGAGGGCATGTTCGGTATCGTGACGACAATTACGGTGCGTCTTATGCCCAAGCCGGAAGATGCACGCACGATCGTAGCTATCTATAATACCCTTGAGGATGCCGGCGAAACGGTCACCGATCTCCTGCGGCAGGCAATCATTCCCGCTGCGGCTGAGATCATTGACGGCGTCATTGCGCGGGCAGTAGAGGCGGCCAACCACCTCGGCTATCCTGATGACGCGGGATCCGTGCTTCTGCTCGAGGTTGATGGTTTGCCCGATGGCCTCGATGACGTGGCCAAGACGATGGCCGAGGTTTGCCGTCGGCACGGTGCACGGGAGGTACGCTTTGCCCGCACCGAAGAAGAACGAGTTGCCCTGTGGAAAGGACGCAAAGGGGCCGCCGGCGCTATCGGGCGTATTGCTCCCAACAAGATTATGCAGGATGCCACGGTTCCGCGCTCCAAGCTGCCGGCTGCACTGCACTATATCGTCGAGGTAAGCAAAAAGTATAATATGACAATCGGCACCATGCTCCATGCCGGCGATGGCAACCTACACCCCAACATGCTCTACGATGCCCGAGTGCCCGGCATGCACGAGAAAGCCCTGCAGGCCAGTAATGAGATCACTAAGCACTGCGTAGAGATGGGCGGGACGATTACCGGCGAACATGGCGTGGGCCTGGAAAAGCAAGAGCTCATGGCCTGGATGTTCTCTGAAACCGACATGGAGCAGATGCGCAAACTGAAGACGGCCTTTGATCCACGCAACCTGATGAATCCTGGCAAGATGTTTCCTGTCAACAATCAGAGATCCGTCGCCACCAGCCAGACGACATCGCTGGCATGGCCGGCGGTCTGACAACCGACAGTTTCTACAGAGGCATCGGCAATCCGGAGGGGTATAGCACATGGACCGACATGCGCTTGTGGCTGAATTAGAGAAGATCGCCGGCAAGCAGGGTGTTTTGTCTGCGCCTGGAGAGCTGGCCGTCTACGGCTACGATGGCAGCATCGAACGTCATACACCCGATGTGGTCGTCTTGCCAACGGCCACCGAGCAAGTTGTGCAGATTGTACGGCTGGCCAGACAGGCCGGAATGCCCATTGTGCCGCGTGGCGCCGGGACCGGGCTGTCAGGCGGGTCGGTGCCCATTGCCGGCGGCATCGTCATCGGCACGTCGCGCATGCGGCGCATTCTGGAGATCAATCCTGAAGACCGCTATGCCATCGTCGAACCAGGTGTTATCAACCTGGATGTCACGGCTGCCGCCGCCGCCTACGGCCTCTGTTACGTGCCCGATCCCTCTAGCCAGACCGTCTCTACGATCGGCGGCAACGTGGCGGAAAACGCCGGCGGGCCGCATTGTCTGCTCTACGGTATGACTTCTAACCACGTCCTGGGGCTGGAGGTCGTCTTACCAGATGGTGAGGTTGTCCAATTGGGTGGGCTTGCCCCCGATAGCCCCGGCTATGACCTGCGCGGCGTTATGGTGGGCTCGGAAGGAACACTGGGCATCGTCACCAAGATCCTCATCCGTTTGATTCCGGTGGCAACCGATGTGCGCACGCTGCTGGCCGTTTTCGGCATTCTCGAAGATGCCGGTCGCGCCGTGTCAAGCATCATCGGCCAGGGTATTGTGCCGGCAGCCCTTGAAATCATGGACACCTTGACGCTTCAAGCCGTCGAAGAGGCCTTTCATGCCGGCTATCCGCCGGAGGCAGCAGCAATTTTGCTGGTGGAAGTGGATGGCTACGCCGATGGCCTAGACGACTTGACTGCCCACATTGAAGCCATCTGCCGGCAGCATGGAGCGAGAGAGATTCGTCTGGCTCGCACCAATGAGGAGCGCACGCTGCTGTGGAAGGGACGGAAGAGCGCATTTGGAGCAATGGGGCGCATTGCACCAAGCTATTATGTGCAGGATGGTGTTGTCCCTCGTTCCAGGCTGCCAGAGGTGCTGCACTATGCCGTGGATGTAAGCAAGAGACACAACCTCAAGATCGCCAATGTTCTTCATGCCGGCGACGGCAACCTACATCCGCTGGTGACCTTCGACCCACGAGAGCCCGGAGTGATTGATCGTGTGCGGGCGGCCAGCGCCGATCTTTTGCGCAGGTGCGTGGAGCTGGGTGGAACGATCACTGGCGAGCACGGTGTGGGCCTGGAAAAGCAGGATTTCATGACGTGGTTGTTCAACGAGAGCGATTTGGCTCAGATGCGCAGGCTGAAAGAGGTGTTCGATCCACAAGGCATGCTGAATCCTGGCAAGATCTTCCCAGGTTCCCGCCATCAGGTTGAGGGGAGCAAGGTACACCAACCGGTGCACGCCTGAGGCGACAAAGAGTCGCCTATAACGAACGCATAGGCAGGTGTCAATAGCACATGAATGAGGTAAAGACAGATATTGCAGTTCAGGTAGCCAGAATTGTGGGCGACGATGGGCTCGTTGCCACTGCCGATCTGGCAGCGTATGCCGTGGACGGTCTTGTACCGGCAGCGGTTGCTCTGCCCGATAGCGTGGAGAAGGTGTCACGCCTGCTGGCTTTCGCCAACGAGGCAGGGCTTGCCGTTGTGCCCCGGGGTGGCGGTACGGCCATGAGCATGGGCAGCATTCCCAGGCGTGTGGATCTGGTCATATCGCTGCAACGCCTCAATGCCGTTGTTGATCATTCTCCCGAGGACTTAACGGTGACCGTGCAGGCCGGCGTGACGCTGGGGCGACTGCAGTCTGTATTAGCCCAGCATGGCCAGATGCTGGCCGTTGACCCGCCGCTGCCGGGCCAGGCGACCATCGGCGGTATTCTGGCGACCAACGCCAGCGGGCCTCTACGCTACCAGTTCGGGACACCCCGCGACCTGGTCTTGGGGACGCTAGTGGTGTACCCCGATGGTGCGGTGGCTAAGGCCGGCGGACGGACGGTGAAAAATGTGGCCGGCTATGACATGAGTCGCCTGCACATCGGCGCCTTTGGCACCCTGGGTATTATCGTTGAGACGACATGCAAAGTATCGCCGATTCCCAAAAAGCTTATCACCGTGGCGGGAAACTTCGACACCTTGCTTGCGGCCAGCGCAGCCGCGCGTGCCTTGCGTATGGCTCGCATTGTGCCCTGGTCGTTGGTGCTGACGTCGCCGTCGCTCCTGCCCACGACTGGGCACGGATACACCGTGGCTGTCCGACTGGGTGGGCCACCGGCCGTCATCGAACCCCAGGCGCAACGAGCTATAGATGCGCTTAAGGATGCCCAGGGCAGTCAGGTGGGCGAGATGGCCCAGGCCGAGGATGGGTTCTGGCCGGCCGTACGTGACTGGCCGGCCAGCGTGGGCGATGACAACAGCAGTGTGATTCGCATCGGGGTTGCACCCTCTCACGTCCGCGACGTCATGACCTCCATCAACGACATTGCCTCGCGCAGTGGATTGACGGCCACGCTCCTGGCCTATCCGGGGGCAGCAACCATCTATTGCCATCTACCCGCTGCAACAGAAAAGCTGGCAGATGCCATAGGCAGCATGCTGGCTGTTGTCAAGGAATGGAATGGTCATCTCGTCGTGCAACGCGCTCCACTGACGCTGAAAGCTCGACTGCCTGTGTGGGGGGCGGCCAGCGCCGATGCCTTGACGCAACGTGTGAAGGAGACGTTCGATCCCAAAGGAATTCTTAATCCCGGCCGCTTTGTCGGAGGGCTATGATTCCACCGTCGCAGTGCACACCGTCACCGGTATGAGCCTGCCATGCCGCCGGGCAGCCCGCCGATGGGTGTGGACGCTTCACATTGACGGCGAGCTATTTACCATACGTCGTGACGACAATCAAACAAAGATCCTCTCTAGAGGATGACAACAATGACTGTATCACAACCAGCAACACGTGACGTGTCTGATGCCACCATGACAGCGGGCACAGCAGAAGTGTCAACAACAGCAATCATTGGGCAGCCCATTGGCTTCATCGGCGATGATGTCCCGTCTGATGCAGACCTAATGCGCTGCATTCACTGTGGCCTGTGCTTGCAGCAATGTCCCACCTACCGTATCCTGGGTGTTGAATCCGATTCGCCACGCGGTCGTCTGCACCTGATGCGCGATGTAGCGGAAAAGAAACGCCCCCTGAGCGAGGACGTGGTCAAGCACCTTGACCTGTGCGTATCGTGCCAGGCCTGCGAATCGGTGTGTCCTTCGGGTGTGCGCTATGGTTATCTCCTGGCCCATGCTCGCGCCCAGATCACCAGGCAGCGGCATCTATCCTTCGCCGAGCGGATGGTGCGCTGGGCTGCCTTCGACCAGCTTGTACCGCATCCGTTGCGGTTGCGGGTCTTCGGCTGGGGACTGAAGCTGTATCAGCGCCTGGGCATCCAGACCCTGGTGCGTAAGCTTGGTATTTTGCGTCTCTTTCCGCCACTCTTGGGAGCGATGGAGAGTATCTTGCCGCCACTGGGGCGCTTTTTCACACCGCCGCGTAGTCACGAGATTCCACCAGTCGGGCCCGAAAAGTATCGCGTCGGCTTTCTAACCGGTTGCATCATGCCGCTGGCCTTCGGTGAGACGCAAGAAGCCACCGTGCGTGTGCTCAGTCGCAACGGCTGCCGTGTGATCATTCCCGATGGGCAAGTTTGCTGCGGCGCTTTGCATGCTCACTTCGGCGAGCGGGAAAAGGCCAAAGAGCTGGCCCGCCGCAATATTGATGTCTTCGAAAAAGCAAATGTTGACTTCATTGTATCTGACGCGGCCGGCTGCAGCGCCATGCTCAAGGAATACGGCGAGCTGCTGGCCACCGATCCCATCTATGCTGAACGGGCCGAGCGCCTTGCCCACAAAGTGCGCGATGTTACCGAGTTCCTGGCCGGGCTGCCTATTGCTCGCCCGCAGCGTGCAATCAACGCCCGCGTGACGCTGCAAGAGCCATGCCATCTAGCTCACGCCCAGAAAATCAAGAAGGCTCCACGAGACCTCTTGAATGCCATTCCAGGGCTTGAGTTCATCGAAATGCGCGATTCTGATCGCTGCTGCGGAAGTGGCGGCATCTACAACATTGTCCATCCCGAGCTGGCCAATATCCTGCTTGATGAAAAACTCGCCAATATCAAGGCCACCAGTGCAGACATCGTTGTCAGCGCCAACCCCGGCTGTATGATGCAAGTCGGTCAGGGGCTGGCCCGCGCCGGCAGCAAGGCTCGCCTTGTCCATATTACCCAACTCCTGGACGAAGCCTATGGCGATTCGCGTTCCCCTGCGCCGTCTGACGGTGGGCGCAGCACAGAATAATCGCAACCTATTGCAGAAAGAGAGAGAAACCTGTTCATGCGTACACGGACCCTTGTCTTGATCATTGTTGCACTCTTGGCTGCTTCGCTCGTCATCGCTGCCTGTGGGGCCACACCCACGGCAACACCACAGCCAACAGCCACCGCGGCAGCAACTGCTACCAAGCCGCCCGCTGCAGCAGCAACGGCTACACAAGCACCCACCGCGGCAGCAACAGCTACCAAAGCACCAGCCGCCGCACCAACGGCTACCCAGGCCACCGCGGCCCCAACGGCTGCAGCCAAGCAGCCCCCCGCCATACCCCACACCGTTGCCGGCAGAGAGGACTGCCTGCAGTGTCATGGTGCAAACGGGGTGAAGCCATTCCCTGTTGCCACACACCAGAACTATACCAGTCAGCAGTGCCAGACGTGCCATAAGCCTAAGTCGTGAGACGTGGTTGTCACCGGCTCGATCATGTTGGAGAGCCGGTCATCATGCTTCTGATGTGCCTGCAAAGTCCACCGTCACAGGCAGGGAACATTATTGCCCGGACCTCTCGTTGAGGCCCGGGCAATGGCTTTTTCGAGGCTACCATCAAACATCCAATGTCCTCACAGGCATTGCAGGTGAGACCATTTGTGGTTCTGCTTGAAGGACGCCATCGTTCACCAGCACCCGCTTGAGCGAGGTAATGGCAACTTCAAGCATACGCTCATCGGGTGGGCGTGTTGTCAATGACTGGAGGGCAAGAAAAGGAGTCAGGAACAGACGAACGGCAGGGCGGCCATAGGCTCCGGCCGTTAACTTGAGGAATTCATAGGACACGGCAGCAATCAGCGGTACCAGGACGACGCGGGAGAGCAGCCGCTCGACGAGCGGTGGTCGCCCGATCAGAGCAAAGACAAATATGCTCAGAACCAGCACTTCAAACAAGAAAGTCGTGCCACAGCGGGGGTGGGCACGACTGAATCCGGCGACAATCTTCGGCTCAAGCGGCGCACCGGCCTCATAGGCATTGATCGTCATGTGTTCGGCGCCGTGGTAGGCAAAGACACGGCGGATGTCCGGCAGGAAGCCGATAGCTACCAGGTAGCCAACAAAGATCGCCAGGCGCAGCAGCCCTTCGAGAACATTGCTGGCGAAAGATGACGCGATGTGCCGATCAATGACCCCCACCAGCAACACAGGCAGAACGAAGAAGAGGCCAACGGCAAAGGCCACAGACACCAGTATGGTGCTGGCCATTATCGGCTTGCTGAGCCCAACCTCTTCTTCTCCGTCTGACAGAGCCACATTGGCCGAGAACATGAGAGCACGCATGCCCAGGTTTAGCGTTTCCCACAGCATGCCGATGCCGCGCAGGAACGGCGTTCTGGTCACTCTGCCGCTGTAGGCTGCACCTTGCAGCGGCTCTTCCTCCACCACCACCTTGCCGCTGGGTGCCCGCACAGCGACGGCCCACGAGCGCCGACCGCGCATCATGACACCCTCGAGAACCGCCTGCCCACCATAGTAGAATGTCGCCATGTCAGCCACCGGTTGTCATATATATACGAGATACGCGCATCCCATCGTCTCCCAACTGTCGCCTCACCCGCGCTCTGGTCGTCCAGGTACCTGGTGGCAACGCCGGCATCGGGCCTCATATACTTCGCTCGCGCCAACCAGGATGATCGGATCAGTGTAAGCAGCGGGTTTGCCGTTAATCAAGCGCTGAGTGCGCGATGCCGGTGCGCCACAGACGACACAGATGGCCTGTAGTTTGTCTACCACCTCGGCCTGAGCCATCAGCAGAGGCATGGGGCCAAAAGGCTCACCACGAAAATCTTGGTCCAGACCAGCCACGATGACGCGTATACCACGATCGGCGAGGTCATTGCAGATATCGGCAATGCTCCAGTCGAAGAACTGCACCTCGTCAATGGCCACGACGTCGGTGTCGGGCAGCACTTGCCGGGCAATCTCTCCGGCGTCGCGGACGGGAATCGCATCCCAGTAGTAGCCGCTGTGTGAGGCGACGTTGTTGGTGGAATAACGATCATCAATAGTTGGCTTGAAGACCTGCACCTTTTGCCTGGCGATCTCGGCCCGGCGAACACGGCGAATCAGCTCTTCACTCTTGCCGCTGAACATGCTGCCACAGATGACCTCGATCCAGCCTGCCCGATTGCCAGTCTGCGTCATCTCGTCGTTCCTCCACTGCTGTGTAATAGCCATCAAGTCGCTGCAAATGCAGAACGGGCAGAGCGGCCAACCACTCTGCCCGAGAGAAAACAACAAAGCGGCGCCTTCGCCACCGGCCACGTACGCGGGCCAGTGGTGCTTACTTGGTGGCCGCTACCGGAGCAGGAGCCTTGCGTTCGAGACGCTTCATGAAGCGCTCAACCTGACCGGCCGTATCAACGATACGTTGTTCACCGGTAAAGAACGGGTGGCACTGTGAACAAACGTCTGTGCGCAATTGCTTCTTGGTGGAGCCAGTGGTAAATGTGTTGCCGCAAGCGCAAACGGCTATCGCATCCTGGTAATATTGCGGATGAATATTCTTTTTCATGATCACGTTATCCTATTGGGTCTAGAATCAGGCGGACTCAAGGGCGTAAACGCTGGCGCGCTGTTTTTCGGGCGTCACATACTCAAAGCGCACGACTCCATCAATCAGAGCATAGAGTGTATGATCTTTGCCCATGCCTACGTTGCGGCCAGGATCGAACTGCGTGCCGCGCTGGCGCACGATGATCGTTCCGGCGCGCACGAGCTGGCCGGCAAAGCGTTTGACACCTAACCGCTTGGACTGGCTATCGCGCCCGTTGCGAGAGCTGCCCGCTCCTTTCTTATGTGCCATGTCTGTCCTCCAAAATGACGTTCTGCCACCCACCTTTTGGCCCCGGCTGGACCGGCAAAGCCTGCCAGGACGCCGCAAGGCTCACTGTAGAGGTCGCAGATGCGACGTGTCAAACAGTAATATCCTGAATATGCAAGCGTGTAAAGGCCTGCCGGTGACCGGTCTTGCGGCGATAGCGCACCTTGTTCTTGTATTTGAAGACGATGATCTTTTTGGCCCGATCATGTCCAACCACTTCTGCTTTGACGCTGGCGCCAGGCACGGTCGGAGTACCGACTGTGACGCCATTCTCTCCACCCACGAGCAGAACGCGGTCCAGGTTCACCTCATCGCCTGCTTCAGTCGGCAGCAATTCGACGTCAATAGTGTCACCCGGGGCGACACGATATTGCTTACCGCCCGTCTCAACGACGGCAAACGTTGCAGCCAAAGTTGTGCTCCTTAGAATCTTTGTGATGCTAACCAGGCGAGTATTATACCAGAGCCGTCAGTCTCTGTCAAGAAAAAACGACTGGGTAACCACGGCTTTTTCAAGTTGCAGATACACCGATGAACTGCAAAGCCCGTTGCGGTGAACTGCCATAGTGGCGAAGAGCAGCCGCGATATTCGTCCATCCATGATAGCGCAGGCGCGTGAGGATGGCATT
>Ga0272448_1007313_pt1 | contig 11721 bp, 13 predicted proteins | sample YNPCB0191_FD_202220 | JGI IMG/M metagenome (GOLD analysis project Ga0272448, IMG submission 202220) | Hot spring sediment microbial communities from Yellowstone National Park, WY, United States - YNP-CB-019-1 | ecosystem: Environmental > Aquatic > Thermal springs > Hot (42-90C) > Sediment... | reverse complement strand
CTCCTGAACCAGTGCCCGCACAACCTCGACCTCTTCCAGTGGCTCTGCGGGATGCCGAGGCGGGTACGCGCCTTCGCTGCTCTGGGCAAGTGCCACAATATCGAGGTGGAAGACGAGGTCACCGCGTGCCTGGAGTACCCCAATGGCGCTGCCGGCGTCTTTGTCGCTTCGACGGGCGAGGCGCCGGGCACCAATCGCCTGGAAATCGCCGGCGACCGGGGCAAGCTGGTGCTGGAGGAGGGCAAGATCACCTTCCTCCGCACTGCCGTGCCGGTGAGCCGCTTCCTCAAAGAGTGCCCCGAGTCCTTTGCCAAGCCGGAGGTGGAGAGGGTCGAGGTCCCTGTCGAGGGCAAGGGTGGGCAGCACGTCGAGATCACCCAGAACTTTGTCGACGCCATCCTCGACGGTGTGCCCCTCATTGCGCCGGCAGAGGAGGGCATCCACTCGGTGGAGTTGGCCAACGCCATGCTCTACTCGCACTTTACCGGCCAGACGGTCGAATTGCCACTCGACGCGGCCGCCTATGAGCGCCTGCTGCAGGAGCTGATCGCCAACTCGCGGTTCGAGAAGAAGGCCGGCGGCAGCGCCCCCGCAGCCGACATGGCCAAGTCGTTCCAGTAGGATTACGGCCGTACTTGTGGGAGGAGGCATGCCATCCGGCGACGGCGCTTCGCGCGCAACCGCAGGGCCGGACCGGCGTGGAGCATGCAAGCCGGCCGTGACCCGGAGGGTCGCTGGGGGCTGGCGGATCCGATTCCTCTACGGTACCAACTCGTCCTTGACGTCGAGCTCGTTCATCTCGCCGGTGACGGTAAAGACCACCCGCTCGCAGATGTTCGTCACGCGGTCGGCAGCGCGCTCGAGGTTGTGCGCTGCCCACAGCAGGCGGGTGGCGCGGTCGGTGTTGCGCGGGTCGGCGAGGATGTAGGTGAGCAGCTCACGGTAGACCTGGTCGTAGAGGGCATCGACCTCGCTATCTTCGGAAGGGATGGCACGGGCCAGGGCCACGTCGCGGCGCACAAAGGCGTCGAGGGCCGCGCGCAGCATGCTGCAGGCCTTCTCGGCCATGCGGGGGATGTCGATCAGCGGCTTGAGCGGTGGCTCTTGGCCCATCATGAGAGCAATCCGTGAGATGCCTTTGGCATAATCGCCGATGCGCTCGAGTTCGGTGACCACCTCGAGCACCGCCGCCAGCATGCGCAGGTCGCGCGCTGCCGGCTGCTGCGTGGCTATGACGGCCAGGCAATCCGCCTCGATGGCGAAGCGCCTTTCATTGATGGCGCGATCGCCGGCGATGATGCGCCGCGCGCCTTCCAGGTCGCGGCGCTTGAGCACTTCGACCGACTCCAGGAGCGCCCCCTCCACCATGCTGCCCAGGGCAAGCACGCCATCCTGCAGCCTCTGCAGCTCCCGCTCAAAGCCCTGTCGTGACATTGGCCGCCTCTCTCTCCAGGAATGGCAGGATACGGGTGCGGATGCCATCTCGCACGCGGCGAAAGGCAGCCAACTGCTCCTCGAGGTTGCCCGGCTCCAGGCTAGGGTCGGCAAAGCCCATGTGCATCACCCGGCCTGCCCCCGGCCAGAACGGGCAATCCTCGGCGGCGCCGGCGCAGACGGTGATGACCAGGTCGAAGCTGGCATGGGCGAACAGCGCCGCCGGCTTGGGCCGGGCTGAAGAGATGTCGATGCCCAGCTCGGCCATGACCTGCACCGCCAGCGGGTGCACGCGCTCGGCGGGCCGCGTGCCTGCCGAGAACGCCTGCCACTGTTGGCCCAGAAAGTGGTTGACCAGCCCCTCGGCCATCTGGCTGCGCACCGAGTTGCCGGTGCAGAGGAAGAGCACTCGCCGTTTGCTGCTCACCCAAACCTCCCCGTGATATAGTCCTCGGTGCGGCGGTCGCGGGGGTTGGTGAAAATGGCGCGGGTGGGGCCGAACTCCACCAGCGTCCCTGCGCGGTCCCCGGCGAGCATCAGGAAGGCCGTCAGGTCCGAAGCCCGCGCCGCCTGCTGCATGTTGTGGGTGACGATGACGATAGTATAGTCCTGCTTCAGGCTCTGCATCAATTCCTCGATGCGCAGCGTGGCGATGGGGTCGAGCGCCGAGCAGGGCTCGTCCATCAGGATGACCTCGGGGTCTACGGCCAGGGCACGCGCAATGCAGAGGCGCTGCTGCTGCCCGCCCGAGAGGGTGAGGGCCGACTTGGAGAGGGAATCCTTGACCTCGTCCCAGAGTGCGGCGCCGATCAGGCTGCGCTCGACGATCTCGGCCAGGCGCGCCCGGTTGTGGATGCCGTGGGCGCGGGGGCCGTAGGCAACATTGTCAAAGATCGACTTGGGGAAGGGGTTGGGTTTCTGGAAGACCATGCCCACGCGCCGCCGCAGCTCGACGACATCGAGGGAGAAGAGGTCCTGGCCATCGAGGAAGGCCTGGCCGTCGGCACGAGCCCCGGGGATGAGGTCGTTCATGCGGTTGAAACTGCGCAGCAGGCTGCTCTTCCCGCAGCCTGATGGCCCGATGATGGCAGTGATCTGGTTGGGCGGAATCTCGATCGTGATATCGCGCAGGGCACAGGAGCCCCCGTAGAACAGGCTGTAACTCTGGGTTTCCAGCTTGGGTTGCATAGACGAACCTCTCAAGGAGCCACGGAACTGACGGCACTAATGGAGCTGGAGGAACTGATGGTGTGCAGGAGCGCGGCCGGCGGGACGCCAGCGTTCCCCTTCAGTTCCTCCAGTTCCATAGTTCCTTCAGTTCCTTCTCTCTCTCACCCTAGCCGTGATGGCGTTGATCGCCGCATTGATGCCGATCATGCCGACCACCAGGATGGCGCCGGTAGCCATGGCTTTGTCGAAGGCGCGGGTATCCATGGCCAGGTAGTAGACGTGCAGGGCCATCGTCCGCCCGGGCGAGAGCAGCGAAGTGGGCATGCGGTAGCTACCCCCCAGGGTGACGAAGAAGACGGCGGTCTCGCTGAACACGCGGCCCACGCTGAGGATGATGCTGGTCACGATGCCCGGCAGGGCCGCTGGCACGACCACGCCGGTGACCGTCTGCCACTGGGTGGCGCCCAGCGCCAGGCTGCCCTCGCGGTAGGAGCGCGGCACGGCTCGCAGCGCCTCCTCGGTGGCACGGATGATGACCGGCAGCACCAGGCACGCCCCCGCCAGCCCGGCCGAAAGGAGCGAGAAGCCGAAACGCAGCGCCGAGACAAAGAGGGCGTAGCCGAAGAGGCCAAAGAGGATCGATGGCACGCCGGCCAGGGTCTCCACCGCAAAGCGGACGAGGGCGATGAGCCAGGCCAGGCCCTTCTGCCGCCTGCAGGCCTCGTCGGCATACTCGGTCAGGTAGACAGATGCGCCGACGCCGAGCGGCGTGGCGATGCCGATCGTCAGCAGGGCCAGCCACAGGGTGGTGATGATGGTGGTCGAGATCCCGCCCTCACCCGAGAGCCCGCCGCGCGGCGGGGTGAGCAGGAACTCCAGGCTGATCGACCCGATGCCGTGCACCACCACATAGCCCGCCACAGCCAGCAACGCGGCGACGGCCGCCAGCCCGCTCAGCCAGAGGAAGGCCCACGCCACGCGCTGGGCGAGGTGGCGGCGCCGCAGGTGCAGCGTCGCGCCCACGTAGGGGCGGGGTTTCCCCGCCCCTACCATGGGCGGTGGAGCGGCGTGGCTGGGGCGGGCAGGCCCCGCCTGTGCCGTGGGAGGCTGCGTGGGGCGGGGTTTCCCCGCCCCTACCATGGGCGGTAGAGCGGCGTGGCTGGGGCGGGGAGACCCCGCCTGTGCCGTGGGAGGCTGCGTGGGGCGGGGTTTCCCCGCCCCTACCATGGGCGGTAGAGCGGCGTGGCTGGGGCGGGGAGACCCCGCCTTTGTCGTGGGAGGCTGCGTGGGGCGGGGAGACCCCGCCCCTACCATGGGCGGTAGAGCGGCGTGGCTGGGGCGGGCAGGCCCCGCCTGTGCCGTGGGAGGCTGCGTGGGGCGGGGAGACCCCGCCCCTACCATGGGCGGTAGAGCGGCGTGGCTGGGGCGGGGAGACCCCGCCTGTGCCGTGGGAGGCTGCGTGGGGCGGGGAGACCCCGCCCCTACACCGGCCGGAGGGCGAAATGCCATGGTCATGATCGCACCCTCTCGCGGGCCAGGAGGTGTGCCGCACCGTTGACGAGCATGGTCAGCGCAAAGAGCACGACGCCGGTAGCGAAGAGCGCCTGTTCGTGCAGGCCCGTGGCGTAGCCGATCTCTACAGCGATATTGCCGGTGAGGGTGCGGGCCTGGCTCAGGAAGATGGTGAGGGGGTTGCCGTTGAGCGGCTGCGGCACGATGACCGAGTTGCCGATGACCATGATCATGGCCATCGTCTCGCCCAGGGCGCGGCCCGTGCCGAGGATGATTGCCGCCACCAGGCCCGGGCGGGCAGCAGGGAGAATCACCCCGGTGATGGCCTGCCAGTGGGTGGCCCCCAGGGCCAGCGCCCCCTCCTTATACTCCCGGGGTACGGCACGAATGGCATCTTCGGCGATGGAGGCCACCGTGGGCAGGATCATCACCGCGAGGACACCGGCGGCGGCAAGGAGGCCAAAGCCCAAGTTGCCCGGCACAGGGATGCGCCGAGCCAGGGGCACAAGCACCACCAGGCCAAAGAGGCCATAGACCACTGAGGGAATGCCGGCCAGCACCTCCACCGCCGGGCGCACCAGGCTCCGCACTGGGGCGGGCGCCAACTCGGCCAGGAAGATGGCGCAGCCAAGGGCGAGCGGCACGCCCAGGCCAAGGGCGCCGAGCGTCACCAGGGCCGAGCCTGCGATCATCGGCGCCAGGCCGAACAGGCCATTCTGTGGCCGCCAGACGCGGCCGGCAAGCAGCCGGGCCACGCCGACCTCGCGCCACGCCGGCAGGCTCTCGCGCAGGACGAAGAGAGCGATCAGGAACACAATGAGGATGGAGATCAGGGCGGTGAAGAGAAGCAGGTAGCGGATGCCGCGATCGACCAGATACCTTCTTGGCATGGATCCTAGCCCAGAACGCCACTGAGGAAACGCGCGAGCAGCGCACAGGCCAGGGCCAGGGCGAGCAGGCCCAGCACCGCCAGCCCGTAGAGCACGCCCTGCGCCCGATGCATGCGCGCCAGGAGCATGCCCTTGTTGATCCTGCGGTGCGCCGTGAAGAGCGTCAGTCCCCTTCTCATCAGAACATACCCCTCGTGCATGCGCCGCAGTCCCTTCCTGTGAGAATCCTCACATATCTGCCTGCGATCAGGATACCATGGTTTCATTAGCGATGCTTCAAGGGCGGATGAACGCCATGTTAACAATCTGAAAACATCTGTTTAACGCATGTGCTGCCAGCTTCTGCAGGCCGTTTTTCGGCTGGGGAATACACGGGGCCAGGCGCCGCACACCTGGCCCCGCCCGGCGGGCCTACTGGCCGGCGATGAACTCCTCGGTGAGCCGGCGTGCCTCGTCATCTGGGTGCTGCACTGGTGGCGATTTCATCAGGTAGGCCGAGGGGCCCTCGATGGTGCCGCTGAGGCCGCGGTCGAGGGCGATCTTGACGCAACGTACCGCATCGATCACCACACCTGCCGAGTTGGGCGAATCCCACACTTCGAGTTTGCATTCGAGGTTGAGGGGCACGTTGCCAAAGGTCGTGCCCTCCATGCGGATGTAGCACCACTTGCGGTCGGTGAGCCAAGGGACATAGTCGCTGGGCCCGACATGGACGTTGTCACTCCCCAGGTCATAGTCGAGTTGGCTGGTGACGGCGTTGGTCTTGGAGATCTTTTTCGACTCCAGGCGCTCCCGTTCGAGCATGTTGTAAAAATCCGTGTTGCCGCCAAAGTTGAGCTGGTAAGTGCGATCGAGGCGCACGCCACGCTCGCGGAAGAGGCGGGCCAGCACGCGGTGCGTGATGGTGGCGCCCACTTGCGATTTCACGTCGTCGCCGATCATGGGCAGCCCGCGCTCCCTGAAACGGCCCTGCCAGTAGGCCTCGCGGGCGATGAACACGGGCATACAGTTGACAAAGCCGCAGCCGGCTTCGAGGACCTGCTCGACGTACCACTTGGTGGCCATCTCGCTGCCCACCGGCAGGTAGTTGACGACCACATCGGTGCCGGTGTCTTTGAGGATGCGCACGATATCGGCGGTGGGCCCAGGAGCCTTTTGGATGACCGTCTTGAGATACTTGCCCAGGCCGTCGTGGGTCATGCCCCGGGCAACCGGTACCCCGAGCTGTGGCACGTCGGCAAACTTGATGGTGTTGTTGGGTGCCGCCCAGATGGCCTCAGCGAGATCCTTGCCGACCTTGTTGGCGTCGATGTCAAAGGCGGCGCTGAACTCGATATCGCCGACGTGGTAATCTCCCAGGCGAGGGTGCATGAGCCCGGGGATGAAGGCGTCGTCGGGGGCAGCCTTGTAGAACTGGACTCCCTGCACGAGCGAAGAAGCACAGTTGCCCACGCCGATGATCGCTACTCTGACTTGTGCCACGTTGTGACCTCCTGTAGGGTTTGAGCATAGCGCCGCGGGCAGAGCTCGAACGAGCTCCGGTGGCCCGCCGGCTGGCTGGCTACTTGACTCCCAGGTAGCCCTCGTCGACGGCGATCCGCTGGCCCTCGGGGCTGAGGATAAAGTCGATCCACGCCCTGGCCAGGCCCTGGGGCTCGCCCCTGGTGAGCAGATTGAGATACCGCCATGCCCCATAGCTGCCACTCTGCACATTGGCCTCGGTGGGCGCCACGCCGTCGAGGCTGAGGGCCTTCACGCTCTGGTCCAGGTAGCCGAAGGAGAGGAAGCCGATGGAGTTGGGCGTGCTGGCCACCGTGGTCCGCACAGCGCCGTTCGAGTTCTGCAGGATTGCCTTGTCGAGGATCACCTTGTCGGCGCCCATAAAGTACTGCTGGAAGAACTCGCGGGTGCCCGAGCCCTCCTCGCGAGCCACGACGATGATGGGGGCGTTGGTGCCGCCGACCTGCTGCCAGTTGGTGATTTCGCCGGCAAAGATGCCCTGCACCTGTGGTTTCGTAATCCCGGTGACGGCCACGCCGGGGTTGACGACGATGGCAACGCCATCGACAGCGACGCGGTGGACCTTGAGGTCTGGGAACTCTTGGAGCTCGGAATCCTTGACCTCGCGCGAGGCCATGCCGATATCCACCGTGCCCTGCCCCGCCGATTTGATGCCCACAGAGGACCCGCCCCCCTTGACATCGATAGTAGCCTTGGGGTTCTGGGCGCTGAACGCTTCGGCGAGCCTTTCGGCCAGCGGCTGAATGGTGGTGGAGCCGGCCACGCTGAGGCTGCCCGCCAGAGCCCCTGCCGGCGCGGTCGCAGGCTGGCCTGTGGTGGCACCTGGGGCTCCGCGGCCACAGGCGGCCAGGCCGAGGACCGTGAGCAACAGTGTCACAACCCATAGACGACGCATCGACTCTTTCCTCCCGCTGTTTCGTCTTTTCGCTGTTTCGTCTTTTCGCTATTGGGAGCTTAGCACAGGTCGTTTAGCGGCGCCTCAAGGGAATGTCAACGGGGCGTTAAATGTGGGGAAAGGTTTCGTTAAGCGGCCTCTGGGTCTCCCGCGGCCTGGCTGTGGACGGGCATCCTGTCTTGTGCGAACGGTGTTGCTGCTAGCCGGCCTGGTTGGAGTGGGGGGCGCTACCGGCCAATGGCTGGCCGCCGGCCGCCCGCAGCGAAAAGTAGAAGGTGCTCCCGTGGCCCTCGCGGCTCTCGGCCCACAGCCGGCCGCCATGCCCCTGCACAATGTGTTTGGCGATGGCCAGGCCAAGGCCCGTGCCGCCGCGCCGGCGGGCACGGTCGGCCTTGTAAAAGCGCTCAAAGATGCGCGGCAGGTCGGCTGCCGGAATGCCGACGCCCGTGTCGCGCACCGAGATTACGACTTCCCCCTGCTGCGCCGTGGCCGCGACGGCGACCTCGCCGCCCGCAGGCGTGAACTTGATGGCGTTGTGCACCAGGTTGGTGACCACCTGCTGCACCCGCTCGGCGTCAGCGAGGACGGGCGGCAGCCCCCATGGGATGGCGAGCGAAAGGGTGAGCCCGGCGCGTTCGGCCTGGGGGCGCAGGCGCTCCGTCGGCGGCGCCACCACCTCGGCCACGGCCACCGGCTGCAGGCGCAGCGGCACCTGACCCGACTCGATGCGCGACAGTTCGAGAAGCTCCTGCACCATCTGGGTCATGGCGTCGACCTCAGTATCCATGCGGTCGAGGAAGCGCTGCGCCGCAGGAGGGTCCTCGAGGGCGCCGTCGCGGAGAGTATCGACCAGGGCCTTGAGCGACGCCAGCGGGGTTCGCAGCTCGTGGGAGATGTTGCTCACAAAGTCGCGGCGCACCGTCTCCAGGCGGCGGATGCGGGTCAAGTCCTGCAGGATGATGAGAAAGCCCTGGCGATCGGGCTCGGCAGTGCGCCGGTCGGCCGCCAGAGGTGTGACGATCGCCTGCAGCAGCAGGTCCTGCGGGTCGAGCTCGACCGCCTGCACCTGCTCCTGACCCGTCTCCTCGGCCTGCTGCCAGAGCTGGATCAGGCGGTGGTGGCGCAGGGCCTGAGCGATAGGCTGGCCGAGGGCACTGGCATGCCCCGTGCCCAGCAGGCGAGCGGCGGCCGGGTTGATCAGGCGCACGCGGCCCGCCCCGTCGGTGATGATGACCCCGTCGGCCATGTGTTCCAGGATCGCTGCCAGGCGCCCGCGTTCGGCGGCGAGGACGGCCATCTGCTCCTGCAGGCGAGCGCCCATGCGGTCGAGGGCGTGGGTGAGCTGGCCGATCTCGTCGCGCGTGGTGGAGGAGAGCGGGGCAAAGTCGCCCTCGGCCATGCGTTCGGCAGCGCCGATCAGCCACCGCACCGGCCGGGCCGTGCGTTCGGCGACGAGCAGGGCAATGGCGATGGCCGCCAGGGTCACCGGCACTGTGGCCAGCAGGATGGTGCGCTGCAGGCCGGCCACGCGCGCATCCACCTCGGCGAGCGGCAGCGCCACCCGCGCCACACCCAGGCCGCCGGGCACTGGCGCGGCCACGTACATCATCGTTTCGCCCAGAGAGGAGCTCCGGCGCACGCTGGTGCCTACCTCTCCGGCCAACGCCCGTTGCACCTCCGGGCGGTCGAGATGGTTTGTGGCCTGGCCAAGGTCCGCCTCGGATTCCGCCAACACCGTCCCGTCGGCGGCAATGAGCGTGACCCGGGCCTGCAGCAGGGCCGATTCGCGGCGGGCCAGCGCCTCGAGCGCAGCCGGCTGGCCCCAGGTCCCCGCGGCATCGGCGGCGACCAGGCGCGCCTGGCCCACCATCTGCTCGCGCTGGCCGGCCAGGTAGTCCTGCCGCACCCGCTCGGTGAGGTAGCCCGCCAGGACGAGCATGGCGCTCAGGATGAGGATGGCAAACGAAGTGGCGATGCGCCAGCGGATGTTGGTGAACACGGCTAGCCCTCGAAGCGGTAGCCAATGCCGCGGACGGTCACCAGGCGGGTGGGGTTGGCGGGGTCCTCCTCGATCTTTTCGCGCAGCCAGCGCATGTGCACGTCGACGGTGCGGGAGCCGCCGTCGTAATCCCAGCCCCAGACCCGTTCCAGGATCAGGTCGCGCGACAGCACGGCGCCACGGTGCCGGGCCAGGAAGACGAGGAGGTCGAACTCCTTGGGCCTGAGGTGCAGGGCATGCCCGGCGCGCTCGACCTCGCGGCGCGTAAGGTCGATGGTCAGGTCGCCGTAGGCCAGGCGCTCTCCTGCGGCCCGCTCGGCGCCCAACTCCTCACGAATCAGGCGCACCCGGCGCAGCAGCGCCTTGACGCGGGCCAGGAGCTCGCGCATGCTGAACGGCTTGGTAAGATAGTCGTCGGCCCCCACCTCCAGGCCGACGACCTTGTCGACCTCGTCGGCGCGGGCGGTGAGCATGAGGATGGGCACGTTCATCTCGCGGCGCAGGATGCGGCAGACCTCCAGGCCATCGAGGCCGGGCAGCATGATGTCGAGGACGATCGCGTCGGGCCGCTCGCGCCGCGCCATCTCGAGGGCCACCAGCCCGTCGGCCGCGGTGCGTACCTCATAACCCTGGCGCGACAGGTTGTATTCCAGAGTCTCCAGGAGGATGGGCTCATCCTCTACCACCAGGACCTTTTGGGGCACAGCCGGACCTTCCCTCAGAGCAAACACCAAGTGGCAGGCGTGCCGGCCTGCCGGAACTGCAAGCATATTATACCGCAAAACCCGCGCGCGTGCAGCCGGCGCGCCCGCAGGGTTCCGCTCCGATCGCACGCCAAGCGTGATGCGCCGCCAGGCCGAACTGGGCCCGGCAGCAAAGGGAGTGTAGCCTATCCTGAGGGCGATCTCTGCCCCGGCCTCTACTCGCGAAGGTCTCCTTGGGCGCGCCTGGCGCCTCACCCGGCAGCGCAGAGGGTGGCGACGTGCCTCAGCGGACCGCCAGGCCCAGGTAGTAGGGCCAGATCACGATGGCCAGGATGGCCTGCCACCAGATGAGCCTGGCAAAGGCCAGGGTGAACAGCCAGCCGATGAACCAGAAGACGCCGGCCCCGCTGTCGACCCGGACGGTTCTAGGGGTATCTCTCGTTGCCATGGTTTCCTCCCTCTATCGAGCTGCGATCTGTCTGGCCCAGGCCGCTGCGCGCTCGAGCTCGCCTTCCTGCAGCGGGCCTTCCGAGGCCACCACAATGAACCCTTCCGGAGCGCCGACCTGCGCGCCGCCGACTGGGAGCACCTCGGCGCCCAGCGCCTCGCCGATCGCGCGGGCAATCTGCTCGGTGTTGCCGAACACAGAATCGTAGACGACGAGTGCCTTCATTGCTGTCGCTCCTTATCCTCCGAACGCGGGCATCTCCTATACGTTGCCATGGTGCCGCGGGTAGCGCTCATCGCGCGCCTCGAGCCGCCAACCGGTGGCGGCGGCTCATGCAATCAGCTTGGCCACCCGTTTGGCCATGGCGATGATGGTCAGGATGGGCGGGTTGCCCAACGATTGCGGGAGCAGAGTCGCGTCGGCCACATAGTAGTTCATCGGCAGGCACGAGAGGTAAGCAGCGCTCCTGTTCCGAGCCCGCCACGGCAGGAGCGAGGGCAGGCATTCGGCCATCCAGCGCAGGTGCCCGTGGTTGAACAACACGCCCTTGGGGCACCCGGTCGTGCCCGACGAGTAGCGCAGCGTGGCCGGGTCGCCAAAACCGACGCAGGGGGAGATGGACGGAGCGCCTGACCCCAGGGCCAGGAACTCGCTCCACGGCATCACCCTCGTCGCGGGCATGGCCCGACCCGCGGATACCGTCTCCGCATCAAGCCCACGAGGTGGAACCTCATGCAGCCCTGGTGTGCTTTGCGGTTCATCCCTTTTCGCCCTGCGTTGTGCCCCATCGGGCGTGGAGGGCTGCCCCAGAAACGAGACCACGGGCAGCCTGGTCTTGAGCTCGGCCAGCCGGGCCGCCCGCGGGCGGCCCGGCTGCGCCCAACCTGCCAAAACCCCCTAAAGGGTTCCGCTCCGGCCACGTGCGAAGCGTGATGCCCGGATGGCATGTACGGCCCGATGGGCAAGTACCGTTCCAGTATTAGGGGCCTCGGCAAGAGAGGCATGGGGGGTGGGTGGGGCGGCGCAGGTGGAGGAATTCGAGGTGTTGGGGCTAGAGGAGGCCCAACTCCTTGGCGCGGGCGACGGCGTGGGCGCGGTTCTCGGCGCCGAGCTTGCCGGAGATGTTGTGGATGTGGGCCTTGACGGTG
>Ga0272448_1007311_pt1 | contig 11722 bp, 5 predicted proteins | sample YNPCB0191_FD_202220 | JGI IMG/M metagenome (GOLD analysis project Ga0272448, IMG submission 202220) | Hot spring sediment microbial communities from Yellowstone National Park, WY, United States - YNP-CB-019-1 | ecosystem: Environmental > Aquatic > Thermal springs > Hot (42-90C) > Sediment... | reverse complement strand
GTGAACGGTTACATCTGGCCATGCTCCTGGCGCGCCGGCGGTAATGAGTGCCATTATGAACAGGCTGTCAGCTATGCGCCGCCTTCTTCTGCTCGCTGCCATGATGGAGGCGGCTTATCTTGTGTTCCTGGTTATTCCCTTTCCCCTCCTGCGCTACTATGACACACCGTTGCTCGATCTTGGCAAGCTGACCGGACATGGCCCGTGGTTGGCGACTGCTGTCGTCATGGCAGTAATGTTTTTCCTCTACATGGCCGCCTATCGGACGCAGGGCGATCCGCAACTGGGACGACTTGTTGTTGTTCTCGGTATCGTGTTGGTGGTGACGTTGATGCTGGTCTACCCCATCGGTGCCCTCGACATCTTCGACTATGCCTTCTATGGCCGTGAGATGGCCGTCTACAAGGCCAACCCATACCTGGTGGTGCCCAACGATTTCTCCTCCGATCCTTTCCTTTCGTACATGGGGTGGAAATCACTGCCCTTCACCTATGGCCCGCTGTGGGCTGTCCTGAGTTGGGGATTGGGTCGGATCGGCGGCAACAGTCTGCTGGCAAACCTGCTCGTCTACAAAGTTGTTGTCGCGGCTGCCTATGCCCTCAGCGCCGGCCTGATCTATGTTGTGTTGCGGCGAGAGATGCCGCAGCGGACGTTGGCCGGAACGGTGCTCTTCGCCTGGAATCCACTTGTTGTCTTTGAGGTGGGGGCCAATGGGCACAATGATATTCTGCTTGTGCTCTTTCTGGTCATCGGGGTGGTGGCCTGGACGCGACAGCGCAAGGCAGTGGCCATCGGCAGTGTTGCTCTGTCGGTTCTCACCAAATTCGTGACGGCGCCGCTGGGTTTGGTCTGGCTGGTTGCGGGTCTTCGGTCAAGTGCCGATTGGCGGCGGCGGGCGCTCTTTGTTCTGGCGAGTGTGCTGGTTGTTGCCGGGCTGACCGCCGCCGTGTATTGGCCGTTCGTTCACGACCAGACCAACGTCAAGACGGTGCTGCTGGCACCGCTGCGCCGCCAAGAGCTCTTCACATCGTCGTTTCCGGCGCTGCTCGTCTTTGCCACGGCGGATCGTTTGGGGCGCTCTGCCGCCGAAACGCTGGCGCGCAATCTGGCTCTCGCCGGTCTGCTGACCTTCACGGTGTATCAGGCATGGCGGGTGCGGAGTGGCTGGCAGGATGTGGCGCACACCAGCTACAATGTCCTGCTGTTTTACCTGCTGTTTTCCTGCCTGTGGTTCCAGCCCTGGTATATCATGTGGATCGTGCCTCTGGCAGCGCTGCTTCCCGCAGGTCGCGAAGCGATGACAGCGATGCTGTTCTCGCTGTCGGCGATGGCCAAGTATCTGGTGTTCGATTTCTTCTGGTACTGGAACCCCGATCTTCTAACGACGCCGCGCATCGAGACATTGGCGGTTGTGGTGATCTACATGTTGCCGTTGGCGTATGTGTTGCTGTCGGTGCTGCAGCGGCAATGGAGTAATACTTCTTCACCACCCCGCCGGTGACTTCGTCGTCGTCGCCGATGTAGACGGTGGTGCTGCTGCCAAAGGTGGCCTTCACCCGCTGGCCGTCGCCGTCGTACCACATGGTGGCGCTGGCGCCGCCGCTCACGCCGCTCAGCCGATTCTCCTGGTCATAACTCAGCGTATAGTTCGTTCCCTCAACCTGGCGTGTTGCCATAGCGACAGAGCTAAGCACCCATCACGACGCATTAACGCACACGATGCTTACAAAGATGTTTACAAAACCTTAGGAAACATAACATAGACAAGGACAAAAAGGATCTCGTCATGCTCACCTGGACTTGCTGCAAATAAGGAAGGTAACTGTTCACGTTTACCCTGGAAGCAAGTGCATCGGCATGCCGATACCCTCCCGCAGGTTACCCAAACCTGCGAGAGGGTATGGAGAACGCCGCTGGCAATCCATGTTCCGTGCCATCCGCGCCTGAATCCGTGGCCAGCTCGCTCCGCTTTCCAACTTCCCTTACCCTAACCGTGAACAGTCACATAAGAAGACTCCGTTGCGCTCTCTGGCTCACTGTGCTACAATCCACCCAGCTACCATACAAGGAGGGCAAGGATGAACCTCACATCAGTTCATATCGAGAAGCCAGAAGCGGTCAACGTCATCCTGGGGCAGACCCACTTTATCAAAAGCGTCGAAGACCTGCATGAGGCCCTGGTAGGGGCTGTGCCCGGCATCAAGTTCGGGTTGGCTTTCTGTGAAGCATCCGGTGCCTGTCTGATCCGCTGGTCGGGTACGGACGACGAGATGATCAACCTGGCCAAAAAGAATGCCCAGGCAATCGGCGCCGGCCACTCGTTTATCATCTTCCTGGGCAATGCCTATCCGATCAATGTGCTCAACACGGTGAAGAACGTGCCCGAAGTCTGCCGCATCTTCTGCGCCACGGCCAACCCGGTCACGGTGATTATCGCCGAGGAAGACGGTGGCAGAGGAATCCTGGGGGTGATTGATGGTTCATCACCCAAGGGTGTCGAAGACGACGATGGCATCGCCTGGCGCAAGGGCCTGCTACGCCGATTCGGCTACAAGCTCTGACCACCCGGCGCGTCACAGACATCGCCAGGCTTTGCTGCTTCACCGCCGGGCACGCTGAGTTCGCAGAGAAGATCGACAGGGAGGACTCTGCCCTCTCGGCGCACCCTGCGGTGAATCTTGTCATGTGGAGATTTCGATGCGCATAGCAATCATTTCAGATATTCATAGCAATCGCGTGGCGTTGCAGGCGGTCCTGGCCGATGCCGGCGCGGTTGACGAAACCTGGTGCCTGGGCGATGTTGTTGGCTATGGGCCCGAGCCCAATGAGTGCATAGAGATTCTGCGGCAGCGAGAGCCGCGCCTGATATGCCTGGCGGGTAATCATGACTGGGCAGCTCTGGGTCGCCTGGATACATCCGACTTCAATCACGATGCAGAAGCGGCCGCTCTGTGGACACGCAACCGGCTCACGCCATCAAGCCGGGCCTATCTTGAGAGTCTGCCTGAGCGGGTCATCAAGGGCGATTTCACCCTGGTTCATGGCAGTCCACGCGCACCGATCTGGGAATATCTGATATCGGCGGCAGTAGCGCGAGCCAACTTTGCATTGCTCACCACGCCTTACTGTCTGGTCGGCCATAGCCATATCCCGTTCATCTTCTATGAGGCGGTCAACAGGCAAGACCTGCCGACGGTGCACACGGCCTCTGCCGACAAAATGATACGGTTGCCGGAGCAGCGCCTGTTCATCAACCCCGGCAGCGTTGGCCAGCCGCGTGATGGCAATCCACATGCCAGCTATGCGATTCTTGATACAGGGGCCAAGACGATCGAGCATCGCCGCGTCCCCTATTCAATAAAGGAAACGCAGCGACTGATGGAGCAAGCCGGGCTGCCGCAACGGTTGATCCAGCGGCTTGAGTATGGGCTGTGAGATGGCGGGATTGCGCTAAAAACAGACGAGACGGCCGCCACACTGCCGTGAAGTGGGCATGGCCGCGCACGGCAGCTACCGTTGCAGGGCCGCCATCGTGGCCGACTCATAGAGGCAGCACCACATTCGACACTGCCACACCGAACTCAAACAATGCAAGGCAAGCCAGATGTCCCCCACCTTCACGTGTTCTATTGCTTGGATTGTCTACCACTCTAGCGGGTTAGTTGCAGGTGGACAGTGTCTATGGTATCATGCACCTGACACGACAAAGGGCGGCGACGCCTGTTACCAGACGTCTCCGCCCTGCCTGCAGGTTGCTTCTGAACGATGTTATGGCCTGTCCGTCACAATGATCGGGATAAATGAGCGATAGAAGAGCGCCCGATAGTGATAGCCGAGATCAACCGTGCCAGCATCGGGAAAGTCGCGCACGGCAGTTGTCCGGTTGGCCAGACCCAAATCGGTTGCCGACCCGGTGCCTGCGTCCACAGCCGGGCTGTTCACGCTTTGGCCGGCAGCTCTCTGGCTCAAGTAATAGGCTCCGTCGCGGCCACGCACGAAGAGGGGATCGGCGCTCAGGTTATTAGCCGATGGCATGCCGACAAAATCACCCGAGCGGTTGTTCCAACTGTTGTTGTTGATCACAACCGGTCGCAGACCGCTTCCGCTATAGTTCGTTACAGAGAAGATGCCGTAGCCATTGCCAACGATGATGTTGTTCGTGATCGTGGGAAAGGCCTGTGCACTGAGATAAATCCCTTCGCCGTTGCCGGCCGTGCCGTTGTCAATAATCGTATTGTTGCGGATAAGCGGTGTGGCGTTGTCAACATAGATGCCTCCGCCGATGTTGGATGACGAGTTGCGGGCAATCATGTTGTTGATCAGATTGGGCGCAGCCCCCTCGATATAGACGGCGCCGCCCTGCACGCCGACGGCATTGCCGGCAATCGTGTTGTTCACCACAAGCGGCATCGCATGGCCATCAATACCCAGGCCTCCGCCGCCAACGATGGACGTGTTGTAGTTGATGTTATTGTTGTCAATCACCGCTGCTGAGCCGTGCACGTGGATGCCGCCGCCGTGATAGGAAGCATCATTGAACAGGATGCTGTTACGCGCAATCATGGCAGGCGAGCGATCAACATAGATGCCACCACCAGAATCGGCAATGTTGTACTGAAAGCTATTGCCACTGACCGATGCCGACGAACGATCCATGTAGAGTCCACCACCATAATAGTAAGCGGTGTTACTCATAAACGTGTTGGCGAAGATAGACGGCGATGATCCGTCGCGCAGGTACAGGCCGCCGCCATGGAGATTGGCCAGATTGCCGCGCAAGATGTTGTTCTCGAACTCACCGGCCGATTGGCTCATATCAACCGCCCCGCCATTGTAGGCAGTGCCGCTGATGATCGTATTGCCGGTGATCGTCGGCGCTGAACGGGTAACGTTGATGGCGCCGCCGTAGTAATCGGCCCTGTTACATTCGAAGTAGTTGTCGCTAACCACAGCCCTGGAGTCGTCCCAAATGGCGATGGCTCCGCCCCCGTACGAGGAGCGATTCCCGCTAAAGACATTAGCGGTAATAAGCGGGGCACCACCGCTGACGAAGATGCCGCCGCCATAGCTCTGCGTGGGACCGGCGCTGTTGGCCGTGATCAGATTATTGCGGATGGTCGGTGAGGCGCCACCACGGATTTCGATGCCCCCACCGGTGAATGCACGGCCGGCAATGATCGTTAATCCTTCGAGGACGGCGCTGCGATCAATGGCTGTGCCATAGGCACGCACGACCGTATCCCTATCGCCGCCGGTCACAATGGATGCGTTATTGCCCTGGCCACGGATGACCACTCCGGGGCGCATGGTGATTGACTCAGGGTAAATGCCCGGCCCCACCTGCACTGTATCGCCGGGATTGGCCTGCGCCAGAGCGGCGCCGATAGATGAATAGGGGCAGCCTTGCGGGCAAACCACGAGTAGGCGTCCGTTGTCAGCATGGAGAGGTAGAGGAAGGCTGAAGAACAGAGATACGATCAGCGCACCAGCAAGGATCACACAACAACCATGACCGATTCGCTTTGGCACAGTTTTCACTCTCCTCGACATACTCGGCTGGCAAAGACCAGAGGCCTTCGCCGCCCATCTCGCCCATGAGATGTTGTTGCCGCATTCACACCGCTTCCAGGCGTCGAGGACGGGTGGACACCACCAGAGCAGATGTCCGCGTCCCACGCTGCCGACTCAATCTGTCCTTCATGAACGGCAATGGAGTATGGCTTCATGGCAGAACATGCGATCGTACAAAGACGAATGCATTGCATCAGGACTCACCTGATTGTTCTTGCTGGCTATGCCTTTCTAGCTCTCGTGCTCACCTATCCGCTTATCCTACACCTCACCACGCACGTGCCCGGCGATGGCCGAGATGACCCGCCATTGGTGTGGAATCTGTGGTGGGTGCCATACTCGCTGCTCAATCTACACAGTAACCCGCTGACATGCAGCTACATGTTCTTCCCCATTGGTATCAACCTGACGTATTTCACGCTGACCATCCTGAATGGCTTGCTGTCTGTTCCGCTTCAGGCTGTCGGCGGGCTGGTGCTGGCAAATAACCTCGAGCTCATCGCATCGTATGTGCTGGCGGCGTTCGGCAGCTATCTGCTGGTGCTCGATCTGCTGACAGGCAGGAATCAGCGCTCTTCAGATTCCCCAAGTGTGCCCAACTTCGGGAATCTCGCAGCCTTTGTCGCCGGACTGGTTTACGCCTTCGCCCCCATCAAGATGATCTTCGCCAGCCTGGGCCAGTTTAACATGACGAGCACGCAGTGGATACCGTTTTTCGTGCTCTATTTGCTGCGTGCTACCCGGCCTCTCGGCGAGGCGGACCAGGATATGCAGCCATTGGCAGGCCGTCTCCGCCGCTCTATTGCCTTGCTTTTCCCACCGCACGACCATCAAGCCAGGAAGGACACGCTGTTAGCTGCCATCTTCCTGCTCTTGCAGGCCTACGCCGAGTTCACCTTCGCCTCGTTTCTGGTGATCTTTACGGCTGTGTACCTGGTTTACCTTCTCGCTACCCGGCGCGCAACGACCCTGACGAGCTGGATGGCAGGCCGATTGTGCATCTTAGCAGCCGTGTTTCTGATCGGCTTCTGGCCAATCCTCGGCTCAATGTTACGCGAGATCGCCACAGAAGGAGACTACTCTTTGTCCGCCGGTTGGGGTTTTGCCGACATCTTTGCTGCCGACCTGTTAGGCTTCTTTGTCCCAAGCCGCCTGCATCCCGTCCTGGGGGCATTCGCACAGGAGGCAACCCGCGCCTTTAGCTACACGAATTTCGCCTCGGTCGGGTTTGTCGTTCTGATTCTGGCCATCGTAGGATTGTTGGCACGTCGCCGGCAGCAAGGGGCGCGTACCGCCCCCTCGGCATTGTTCTGGGGGGTGTCAACCCTGCTCTATGCCGTCCTGTCGTTGGGGCCGGTGCTTCACATCGCGGGGCGATGGGTTTTCGATCTCGACGGCTTGCAGGTACGCGTCCCGTTAATATTTATTATACTACACTACATTCCATTTTTCAAGGCAAACCGCTACCCCAGTCGCCTACAAGTGCTTGTTGTCCTCTGCCTGGCCGTCCTCGTTGGCTATGGCATGGCAGCGATCCTGAATCGAGGGCGAAAAAACGCGGATAACAAAGAAGGGCTCTCGAAGGCCAGCGTGCATCGGCGTTCGATAATGTCCCCAATTATGCTGACGGTTGCCATCACCGCGGCTATCCTATTCGAGTACCTGGCCATTCCGCTGCCGCTGTCGGATATGCGTGTGCCGGAGGTGTACAGGCGCATCGCTCAGGATAACGGCAATGCGCCGGTGCTGCAACTACCGCTCTCCTGGCGTAACAGCTTCCAGTTTATCCCCCAGAGCTTCACTGCCCTGCCGCAGAGCGTGAACACGGTGGTCATGTTCGAGCAGTTCTATCAAACGACCCACCTGGGGCCCATTCTGAGCGGCAATACCTCACGCAATCCAGAGTTCAAGTTCACCTATTTCCTGGAAGTGCCGGTCATCCGTACCATCGTCGCCCTAGAAGAGGGCCGTCCCGTCGGCCCGGAACAGATTGCCTATGATCGCTCGATCATCAACGAAGTGCTACGTTTCTTCGGCTTCAAGTACATTGTGTTGCACCCGCCACTGGTGGGCGGCCCGGTGGAAGACTACCTGCGTGCCGTCTTCCCTGTCGAGCCAATCCCTGCCGATCCGGGTCTCTCCGCCTATCGTGTGATTGCCCCGCCGCCGGTTGACATGCTAACCATTGATGTGGGAAGCGACATGAGCAACCTCTATCGCGCCGAGGGCTGGGGCAATCCGCAAGACATGGGCGGGCAGCCGGCTCGCTGGACAGACCACCCACAAGCCCGGCTCATGCTTCCCCTGACGGGGAGCCAGCCGGTAACGGTCACAATTGACCGTCCGCCCCTGCCGGACTATGGCCCGCTAGAGATCCAGCTCAATCGCCGTACCATCTACGGCCTCCGTAGCGGCCCCCTGCCCCAGAAGCTGACAATCACCGTACCGGCCGGCGTCGGTCACGCAGGATTGAACGACCTGGTTATCGGTGTCCCCAGGCTGCGCATGTTGGGGCTGACGGAGGGTGAGCAACCCTATGCAGTGGGCCAGACAGGGGTGCGCACGCCGGCCAATATCGTCGTCCACAGTGCCGGGCTGGATGCGGGCGGCGATCTGGGCTTTGCCCACATCTATGTCAACGGCAAAGACGCCATTGCTGGGCGGCGCGGCTTCAACGTCGCCGTGATTGATCCGGCCACGGGACATGTGGAGCAGGTGGCACGCTTTGACCTACTTGTTGATCCGGCAGCCAACAGTCGTTTTCTTGATTTTGTCAAAACAGTGCCGAACGGACGTATTGTCGCCGTAGCCGTCATGGATGATGCCTCGATCAACTTCAATGAGCAGAGCGCCCAAGCCCTGCGCTTGATCGGCGCGCAGGCTGATCTGACTGGCCGCCTGCGCAATAGCTATGCCGCCGTCGGCGTCAAGGGCGCAACACCGGGCCAGGCACTGGAGCAGTGGGCGCAGGGGCGGCCGGCCAGCGTTGCCGTCGGCGCCCACGTTTTTGGCAAGGGGCTGGGCATCGCCATCAGCAGCGTGACGGTAGAGATGGGGTCGCCGTCACCCTGACCCGCTCCCCTTCGCCTCATCATCCCATATTTGGTATAGGCAACCCAGGTTGCACCCGCTGGCTTGTCAGCCAGGCGTGCACCCGTGCAGATACCCTCTCGTCGGCGAAGACCGACAACCGACCCAGCTTGCACAGGTGTGGTTTCAAATCGCTGACCAGACCTAGCCACAGCACTACGGCCCCACCTGTGTCACACGAATGGCGTTGATCTTGGGTGGGTTCTTGATCGGGGTAAATGTGATATCCAAACTCCCGTCGCTCACCTGCACGGTGAACGAACGATCATAGGCGGTGAAACGATCGGCCACGGCAAAGACGTCGAGCGCCGACAGCACCGTCTGTCCCTCGATTTGCACGTCGAAAACGCGCAGGTTCCTCGCCCAGTAGTAAATCTCGGCGAATTTGAGCTGGACGTTGTAGGTTCCGACCGGTAGGTCGAAGCGATAGCCCGTCATGCCCCAGTGTTCGCTCTGGTAGAGTGTATCATCCTGGGTACCCGCAATCGGCTGATTAGTAGTGAAATCCTTGCCGTCTAGATAGCCCCAGCCGCCGCTGGTGTACTGTCGGTCGGCCAGCCATAGCGTGCCGTCCAGTGCACGGTATTGAGTGCCACCACAATTGACAGCAATGTCAATTGCCCCCTGGCCGGCAGAACGCGTGGCGGTGGCCGTCGCCGTCGCCCCCGGCTGCGTCGCCGTCGCGGTTGCCACAGTAGTCTGTGTCGGCGTAGGTGTGGCCGATCCTGAGCCAGTAGTAGCCTCCACAGCAATGGCGTTGATCTTGGCTGCACCAACACGGGGGACGAACTCGATGACCAGTTGGCCGTTGCTCACACTCGTCTGATAGGTGTAGATAAGGGCAATGCTACGCCCACCGGCCGCCGCGAAGGGGCAGAAGTTGGAAAGGACGGTCACACCCTGGATCTTGACATCGAAGAAGCGTTTGCCTGCCTGGAAGTCGTAGATTTCATCGAAGAGCAGGTCTACCCGATATTGACCGTTGGGCACATCGAACTTGTAGGCCGACATGCCCCAGTGCTCACTCTGGAATAGGGTGTCATCGTCGGTATTGGCGATCGGTTCACTCACGGTATAGGTGTTGCCGCCGACATAGCCGAAGCTACCGGGGGTGTAGGCACGATCAGCCTGCCACACATTGCCCGCTGTGTCGGTATAAGCAGGCCCGCCACCGTTCACCCGCCAACTGGCAATAGCCGGAACGCGTGTTGGCGTGGCCGTTGGCGTTGCGCTAGGCGTCGGCGTTGGGGTTGCCGTGGCAGGAGTGCCGGGCGTGAGGGTCGGTGTCCAGGTTCGCGTTGCTGTACCCGGCGGCGGAGAGGCCGTGCGCGTGGACGTTGGTGGTGGGGCGGCACCGCCGGTGGTCAACTGCCAGACACCGCCGCCCGGTGTGGAGGCAAAGACGGTGTGTCCTACCGTCTCTAGGCCGACCGCCAGGTCGGTTACCGAAGTGTGCCCCATGCCGGCCGAGATGTTGCTCCAGTGTGTACCGCCGTCGGTAGTACGAATGACGCCGGCCGTGCCCCCGGCATAGACGGTGCCATCTTCCGGGTAGCGCGGCGACACGGATAGCGCCTTCAAGCCGGAGTATGAGATGCACAGCGTCCACGATGCGCCACCGTTGACCGAGCGGAAGATCCCGTTGCTCGCGATCACGAACACAGTCTGGTCAACCGGGTAGTTGGGTGAGACTGCTACGTCGCGCGTGCTCAGGCTGGTCAAGCCGTTGTTCACGGCCTGCCACGAATCGCCGCCGTTGGTTGACTTGAACACACCGCCGCCGTCCGTCGCAACGAATAGCGTACGGTCGTTGGCAAAACCCGGCGACAATGCCAGATGCCAGGTGCGCAGCGAGCTCAGTCCGTTATTGATTGCCGTCCACTGATCGCCCTGGTTGGTCGAGCGGAAGACACCGTAACCCATATTGGCGGCGTACAGTGTGCTATCGGACGGGTAAGCCGGCGAGAGGGCAAGGTTGACGATTTCGTTGTTGGGGATGCCGGCGTCAGCCCGTTCCCAGGTATAGCCGCCATCGCGGGTACGGGCCACCATGTACGGGTCAACGCGGCCAGCGAAAATGGTGTGATCATTGGCGAAGTTGGGCGAGGCGGCTACAGCCGAGACGAGGCCAAAGCCCAGTCGCTGCTCCAGCCGGTTGTTGATGGTGCGCCAGGTCTGGCCGCTGTCATAGCTGCCTTGTAGCCCCCCGCCGAGGGTCAGGGCAAAGACCGTGTGATCATTGACATAGCCCATCGAGGTGACGACGTGGTCGGCGCGGGCTGCGTAATAGCCGGTGCGCACCACCTCGAATGTCTGGCCGAAATCCTGCGAGCGGAAAATACCTGTGCCGATTGTACCCACCCAGATCGTGCCGTCTGTGGGATAGTTAGGAGATAGTGCAATGCTCAAGCCATCGGGGTTTGTGGCGACGGGAAACCAACGCTCAAGCGAGATATGGCTGAGCCACGTGGCTCCGCCGTCGCGGCTTACAGAATATCCATAACTGTCATTCGAGGCATAGATGGTCCGATCCTGGGCAAAGTTGGGCGAAATGGCCAGACCGCTAATGTCGGCGGGGCCTGTGCCGTTGCTGGGGTCGAACCAGGATTGGCCACGATTCGTCGTCTTGAACACCCCACCGCGCTCGGTGCCAACGAAGACGATACCGTCGCTGGCATAGGCAGGCGAGAAGACCACCGAGCGCAGGTCGGCGCGCGTGATGCCATTGCCGGCCCATGTCCAGGTGCTGCCGCCATCGGTGCTCTTGAACAATCCGCCCTGAGCAGCGGCAAAGACGGTACGATCGCTGGCAAAGTTGGGGGAGACGGCCATGGCCAGGAAACTGGTCAGGGTAATACCGCTATTCACCTGAACCCATGTGTCGCCGCCGTTGGTGCTGCGGAACACGCCGCGGTCGTCCGTGCCGGCGAAAATGGTGCGGTCGCTGGCGAACTGGGGAGAGATGGCCAGCGCCCATACCAGGTTGGTGCCCAGTCCATTATTGATGGCCGTCCAGGTGTCGCCGCCATCGGTACTACGGAAGATGCCGCCGTCCAGCGAG
>Ga0272448_1007310_pt1 | contig 11722 bp, 11 predicted proteins | sample YNPCB0191_FD_202220 | JGI IMG/M metagenome (GOLD analysis project Ga0272448, IMG submission 202220) | Hot spring sediment microbial communities from Yellowstone National Park, WY, United States - YNP-CB-019-1 | ecosystem: Environmental > Aquatic > Thermal springs > Hot (42-90C) > Sediment... | reverse complement strand
GAGCTACGGCAGGCCATAGCAGACAAGCTCAGAGCAGAAAACGGGATCGACGCCGACCCACGAACGGAGATTACAGTGACGTCTGGCTCTCAGGAAGCTATGCTGATTGCTTCACTTGGCTTTCTGAATCCTGGCGATGAAGCAATCATATTAGATCCTTACTATCCTGCGTACTACGAGGATACACTGCTTGCGGAAGCATTGCCCGTGCCAGTTCCTTTTTACGGAAAGAATGGCCACGGATTAGATGTTGAAGCCCTAGAAAGCCGAGTGACCGCGAAAACCCGAATGATTTGGATGTGTAATCCTTCAAATCCGACAGGATACGTGTTTTCAAAACAGGATCTTGAAGGTGTGGCTGACATCGCGAATCGACATGACTTGCTAGTGTTTGCTGATGAAATATACGAAAAAATCGTTTATGATGGTGCGAGGCACGTCAGCATCGGCTCATTGCCAGGAATGGAAGAGAGGACAATTACAGTGAACGGATTTTCAAAAGCATATGCAATGACGGGTTGGAGAATCGGGTATGTGGCGGCTGAAAAAAGGGTCTCTGCCACTCTGCGGAAACTGCACTACTACACAGCTCTGTGCCCAAACGCAATATCGCAAAAAGCAGCTCTTGCCGCGTTGACAGGACCGCAACACTGCGTCAGAGAAATGGTGCTTGAGTATGGGCGGAGAAGAAGGCTTGTGCTCAGCGAGCTTGGCAGGGTCAAGTCCTTGTTGTACGCTGTACCTAAAGGAGCATTCTACGTTTTTCCAGACTTTTCAGATTTTGAGATGTCTGATGAACGCCTTGCTGAGTATCTGTTGAAGAATGCTGGAGTGGCAACTGCGCCAGGTTCAGGTTTTGGAAACATGGGCAAGGGCCATCTGAGAATATCCTATTCTGTTTCATACGACCATGTGAAAGAAGGACTCAGGCGGATCCTAGAAGCTTTGAGCCGTATAATGTAAAGCTTTGGCGTGACTGTGCTGAAGACTGTGTCTTTCCACAGTGACTGCTCCATTGTCTGCGTCTACCCTGACCATGTCGCCTGTGCCAATGACTTTGAAGGGATCTTTTTCCAGTCTGTCTACAAGCGGTACTTTGGCCATGAACGCGCTTACTATGAGCACTGTTTCCACATCCTTGACTATCATCGCCTTTGGGGCAAGGTTGTGCGAGGCAAGCTTGAACAGGCCGTCTATCTGCACGACTGAGCTAGCTTTTCCTGAAGGGAACACGAGCACCTTGTTCGAGATGTTTTGTCCAGCTAATTCATGTGTTTTCTCCCTGACAATACCTGTTTTTGGGTCTGTAAGGTAAAAGCATATAGGCTCATGAGATATCAGGGCCTCGCCTTCTCCGTAGCCCCCTATGATTCTGTGACATTTCAAAAAGGTCTTCATGCTCTTCGTCTCTCTTTCCCATTAACCGCGGCTTCAACGCATTCCTGAAGCCTCGCCACTCTAACTTCTTTGAATCGCCTGTAGTAAGCCCCTTTAGGCGAATCTGTCATGCCGACTTTTTGTTTAAAGGCGGCCCAGCATGGTTCATCTATGCATGTGTCCACCACTACATGTCCCCCCGCCTTTTCTATCGTTCTCGTGTACCCGCTCTTGTCAGCTAAGAGTTTAGCGGTTGCTGACGTGCAGACCCACAAGGGGCAGTCTTCGCGTATTTTCCTTCCGTTCAGCAACTCCGCCACTTTTCCTATCTGCTTCAGCGTGTAGTGGGGACATCCAAGCTGGACGAAGTCTGCTTTTTCACTTGTCGTTTGAAGTTCTTCGTAGACTCCTCTGAGCTCCTTGTCTGTCACCGTGATTTTCTCTTTTGGAACGTCGCCTTGGAATGCTTCTTTCACTGTAGAAGCCTCAACCGTGTACCCTGGAAAGTGGAACATGGATATGGCGCCGGACGTGTTGGACATTGCACAGAAGTTTATCAGTTCTTCTGTGGTGGGAGGTTCACGTATCCCTGCCAAGACAGGTATTCCATAGCCTACGGTCTTGCCAACGTAGTGTCCTAGAAGAGTGTAATCAAACTCGTCTCTGAGAGATGCACTCACATCGATGAGGGTTGTTCCTTTTCGGTTTTGTTTGATGTGAAGACCATACTTGGGAGTCTTGCCTATGATTCCTGCGGCCAGTGCGCTTTGGGCTGCCTCCCGATTTGTGTAGGCCCCGATTACAGAGTTTACGTAGGGGGTGGCGCTTGATTCTGAGAAAGCGACATGTTCACCATAAAGCGGAATATTCTCTGACAGGTAAGGTACGCAGCTCCAGCTGAGTATGGCGCCGACTCGTTTGTAAGCTTTCATGACCTTTTGAGCTACTTCAGCCTCGTCTTTCGGGACATCAAACAGTCTGTGGAAGTATTTGATGTCATAGACTGGGTTTGTGCTTGTGGGAACTCTGCATTTGGCTCCTCCGTCAGCTAGAAGTTCGACGAAGTAGAGGTCTCCTTCCTGACCACTGGACGCAGCATGTGCACGGCTTATCGGAATCATTTTTTCAGCGTCGTATGCGTCTCCTATCGCGACCAACAGTTCCATTGCCTTCTGAGCCCCTGCTCCGAATTCTCCGTTGAGCATCTGTTCTTCTTCTCTTGCTAAATGCAAGCTCTGGTTCACCATTCCTTTTCTGACATGTTTGGTATTGACTAACAGGTGTTCTGCGGTTTTCCCTCTATAAACTTTACAATATTATCCACACAGATGTCCGTACATCTTGCCTCTGCCTCTGCAGTGTTGAATGCGATATGTGGAGAAAGCACCGTGTTGCTCAGTTTGAACAGCGGGTTGCTTTTAGGTGGAGGCTCCTCCTCCATCACATCTAGCCCTACGAAGGAAAGCTTATTCGACTTGAGCGCTTCCACTAAAGCCTCTTCATCCACGACTTTCCCCTGCGATGTGTTGATTATCACGGCGCCGTTTTTCATGATGGCGATCTGCTTCTTTCCTATGAGCCTTTCCGTCTCTGATGTCAGAGTGACGTGAAGCGTTACGGCATCGCTGTTCTGTAGAAGAGTGTCGAGGTCGACATACCTGAACCCGATCTCTTCTGCTCTTTTCGGGTTAGGATACTTGTCATATCCCAAGACCTGCATTCGGAAGGCTCGAGCTATCTCAGCGACTCTGCAGCCGATGGTTCCTGTTCCGATTACGCCGAGAGTCTTTTCAGCCAGCTCTCTTCCAACGAATGGTCTCCAGTCGAAGTTTCCTTCTCTCACATGCTTGTCGGCCAGGTTCAGTTTTCTGAAGGATGCAAGCAACAGGGCGAACGTGTACTCAGCCACAGACTCCGTAGCGTAGCCGGGCACATGCGCTACTGTGACTCCTCTTTCCTTTGCAGCTTCAATATCAACATAATGGCAACTTGTCGCCCATATAGAAACCATCCTGAGTTTCTTAGCCGACTCGATAATGTTCTTGGTCAGTTGGCTCCAGCCGACTATGACGATGTCAGCTTCCTTTATTCTTTCTTTCAGTTCAGTAGAAGTTTGAGGTGGCTCTTTGAAGACTTTGAGTTGCCCGAGAGACTGCAGTTTCTTGAGATGTTTCTCTTCCAAATACACGTGGTCTACAACGACTATCTTCATTCTCATCATCTTCCAGATTGTGAACGGTTGTTTATGTTCTCATTACAACAGGGACCGAGTCTTCCCTGGTTTGAACTGCGGAAAAAAGGATGCATGACTCTCAGCGGGCTCTTGACTGAACTCTGGGCTCCAGCAAAGTCCACAGCCAGTCGACGAATTCTTTGAGGTTCTTTGTTTGCAAGTAGATGTTTCCTGGTCCTGTTATTTGGGTTACGAGGCCCTCTCCGCCAAGTATTGTTTCTTTCAGTCCGCCGAATTTTGTGACTTTGTATTTGCATGTGTCACTGAAAGCTACTAGATGAAAGTTGTCAACTGTGAGTGTTTGTTCGGGTTTTAGCGTGTGTTTGTCTATTGCTCCGAAGGTGTTTATGAATAGGTTCCCGTTGCCAGTGACCTTTATCATGAAGAGTCCTTGGCCGAACAGTCCCTTGGTGAAACCTTCCCATTTGATGTCTAGGTCAACATTTTGTGTTGACGCAACGTAGGCGCTTTTCTGTATCACGTATCCCTGGTCGGGGCTGATCTCCAGCATTTCGATGTCGCCAACTGGCGCTGAAACGAATCCTACCTCGCCTTGTTCTTGTGAAGCTGTGTAATCGTTTACCCACAATGATTGCCTGCCCACAACTGCGAGGCCTAGACTGCCCAGAAGACTTTTTTCTCTTTTTCGCGTGTGAACTTCAATGCTGGGGTCCATGTAGGTCATGGCGCCAGACTCGGCCGTTATAGTCTCACCTGCCTCTAGAGTGACGACTAGCATCGAATAGGACGGCTTGTACTTTATCTCGTACTTCAATTAGTTTTCCCCTTCTCCTTGTTGTTCTGGAAATTATTTCTGTCTTTTGTAAGAGACGTTCTTGCTGTCAACACTTGAGTCAGAGGATCCTTGTGGTTATCCCTGTCTAGGAGGCTTTCTTTTTGAGGATTGGACGTGATTCTGGGGTCAATCATTGAAATGCTTTTTGGTTTGAGAATTGTTTTTCATAAGACTTTTATATGTGATGGTTTGTGGTATTGTGTAATTGAGTTTAAGGAATAGTGTGCTTGAATGGAACCGAGCAAGAAGCCATTGAACGTGCTTGTGAAGCAGTTGAACGCGGGGATCGCTGTTGTGCTGAAGAACGGTGGAGAATACAAGGGCAAGATGATCAAATGTGACGGGCACATGAACATACTTCTGGAAGGGGCAACAGAGTCTAGGGATGACCATCTGGTAACGAACTACGGAAACGTTTTGCTGCGTGGCAACAACGTCCTGTACATTATGCTAGACGTACCTACAAGGTAAGGTGTTTGCTTTTTCCTGTGACGTAGTCGAGGCTTTTGTTGAGTTCTACGGTTAGCTTGTGTTTGCGGTTAAAGTATTGTAAGACGTTTTGTATGTCTCTTGACAACAGCTGTTCGGCGTTCGGATGATCTTTCGTCACGTACTGTGGCCAGTCTATTATCAAGATTTTCCTGTTCGGTTTCAGTATGATGTTGTACTCGCTGAGGTCTGCATGGATAACGCCGGCTTTCAAGTAGGCTTTTTGGACGTTTCGCAGAACCTTTTCCAAGATTGTTCGGGGCTTGGGTATTCTTCTCCAGTTTGCGAGTTCTGCACCTTCAATCATTCCCATTGCCACCACATGGCGGTTTTGACTGATGGGTTTGGGAACCGCTACGTTGCATGGATATAGTATGCTCAAAGCTTTGTATTCTTTTTCAGCTGCAAGTCGCGATTGGTAGAGCCACCCTGCGTGTTGAGGCGTGTATCCTCTTGTGCGCCGAGTTTGACGGAAACTTGTTCTGCCCAGCCGGTGGAACTTTACAGCAATGCGTTCCCCTTTGGAGTTCAGAGCGTCGAACACGTCGGCCTCTTTTCCTACTCCAAGCGATTTTCCAAAAGCTTCCAGGATTCCGCCTTTGACGAGAGCGTTAATGGCTAGACAGTCGTATCCGGCGTAGTTGAGCGTGTAGCCCACGTATGCGCCCCGCATCTGGTAAATGAGTCCCAGCTTGCTCAGCCGCCGTATCCTGAAGTCGACGTCCCGCTCAAGGTTCAGTTTAGAGAATTTGGCAACTTGCCCTTTCGGGACGAATTCATGTTCGCTCATGGCAGTCTCTATTATCTGAAGCACTCTCAAGTCTTCGTTCTCCAGCGTTCGAAAGACTTTGACGGCCATTTCTGCTGATGACATGACAGCCTAAAAATAGGCTCCTTCGGCTAATAAGTCTCGTCAGGTCACACGGTTACTGTCTGCATTGCATTGACTGACTCATTGACCATCCGTTTGATGTCAAGTTCTTTTTCTGCTTCCTTTACCATTTGCAGCTTCGCCTGCGTCGCTGGCTGGTCTGGGGCGGCTGAGCAGCTCTTCGCTTTCTGCGTTGAAATCTGAAAAGTGCCGATCTTTCTTGCCAGTTTTTCAGTTTCTGTTTTGTCGAAGCCCAGAAGCGGACGGTGAATCGGGTAAGTTGTTGCTGCGTCGTCTAGGGCTCTCAGATTCGTTATGGTCTGACTGGCTTGCTCGCCTATGGCTTCACCCGTCACTATGCCTTCGGCGCCTTCGATGTCTGCCACTCTTTCAGCAATGCGGTACATCATGCGCTTGCAAAGAAGACAAGTGAATTTCCTCGGTGCTTCTTCCATGAAACGTTGAAGGTTTTTGCCATGAGGGACCACGTAGACTTTTCGCGGGTATCCTACAGACCATTCGAACAGTTTCCTTGCTGTTTCCAAAGCCCTGTCTCTTGTCGTTTCATCCGTGAACGGCATGTTGTCCATGTAGATAGGCGTTATCGGGCAGCCTCTTTTCATTGCCAGCCACGCGGCTACGGGTGAATCTATCCCGCCGCTTAATAGGCAGACTAGTTTTCCTTGAGAGCCCACGGGAAAGCCTCCCGCCCCAGAAAGAGTCTCCGTGAAAACGTAAGCCTCGCCTTCCCTGATTTCGACGTTTATCGTATGCTGAGGGTTCGTGAGGTTCACGACCGGCGTTCGATTCTTCAATGCGGCCTGTATTCTTGCGCCTGCTTCTCTGCAGATGTCCACGCTGGAGAAACTATGCGTGCCGACTCTGTGACAGCGCACTGCAAACGTGCTGTTGGCTTTGATGGTTTTCTCCGCTGCTTCCATGGTCGTCTGCAAAATCTCTTCCACGTCTGACGTGGTTTTCGTGGCGACCGAGACTGAGGAGATGCCGAACACACGTGTCATGGCATTCGCGATTTTTTGCGGGTCGCTTGCTTCTATGTAGATCCTTCCGCGTTTCCTCGTCATTTTTTCATAAGCGAAGCCGAAATGTGAGACTGTGTTATTGATGTTCCTGAAGATCAACTTCTCATAGATGCGTCTAGTCCATTCACTCTTGATGCCTATCTCTCCGCCGAACCGGACGATTATTGAGTCATTCTGCGTTATCTAGCCCTGCTTTCAAAGTTAGACAACAAGGGAAGGGGGTTTGAACAGATTTAACGATTATGTTTGACAGTGTTCTGCGTCTCTTCGGCTTCAATGCTCTCAGCTACTATCAGATAGTGTGCCACAAGTCCTTTCCACTTTCCCCCATCTTTCAGCGATCTTGCGTGTTTCGTCAATTGAAATCGATTTCACTGTAACATTAATAAGCGATCCTTCTTCGAGACCAAGGTCGTCGGCAGGCAGCACGTCCCATTTCTGGGTTCCTCAAATCACCCTCAGTTCAGTTGTCCGGATTGAGATTCCCCTGATTTTGTCGAGTTTCGTCGTTATTTTTCCGTTGTCTTTTGAGTGTTTAAGTGTTTTGAGGTTGTTTTTCCTGAACAACTTTGAGGCTCTTCAATGCATGCCGATTCATCGTTGATTTGTAGCACCTGCTAGAACTTTTTTCATGTTTGCTCATTTGTGTGTCACCATCGGAAAAGATTTTTGCACTTGGGGCGAGATCAAACGGTGGGATAGACTTCTGAAGCAGCCTGGTTGTGGATAAGTGAGCTTCCTGTAACTCGGCTTTCATGCAGATGCCAATCATTTTGATTGTCTACGCGTTACGAGTTGTGATCTTTTACTTTTCGTACAAGAAAGCCAAGCTTCCGCCAAAGAGTTTTAACTGGAAAATCTCCTATACTATACTTTTGACGGATGTGCAATATGTGCGAATAGTCTTGCGTATAGGGGGGTCTGTTTTTGCTTCTCCCATTAAGCCGGACTTGGTGAACAAGTATGCTGCTCTGTTGAGGAGACTGGTGAAAAGTGGGCATGTGGTTGCGGTTGTCGTAGGCGGAGGAGCTTTGGCTAGAGAGTTTATCAGTGTGGCTAGGAGTCTAGGTCTTCAGGAAGCGGCTCAAGATGAGGTGGCAATTTCCGTTTCAAGGATATATGCACAGTTGTTTCTCAAAACGCTTGGCGAAATTGGATGCGACACTGTTCCTACTACGATTGACGGTGCCGTCAAGTGTCTTGACGACGGGAAAGTCGCTGTCATGGGCGGGCTGAAGCCTGGTATGACGACGGACACGGTTGCAGCGCTGATCGCGGAAAAAGTTAAGGCAGATTTGCTCATTAAGGCGTCGGACCAGGAAGGCATTTATGATAAGGACCCACGGAAGTATGCTGACGCTGTGAAGCTTGACCGCATAAGACTTGAGGATTTGTTTCAGGTTTGCGCTGAAGACCAGCACAAGGCAGGTATCCATCAGATCGTAGACCCTGAAGCTGTTAAGGTCTTGAAGCGCAGCCGGACAAAAGTTGTCGTTGTGATGGGGTTCAAGCCGGCGAATGTTCTGAAGGCTGTTGAGGGCAAAAAAGTCGGAACTCTCGTTGACTAGCTTGCAGCCTGTGCGAAAAGCTTAAATTGATTGGCGGTATCGTAGCCGATATCAAATACGATATCGATGGTGATGACACTTGTTTGAACATCGGAAACATTGGATGAGACATACTGCGATGGTTCCAAAAGGTTTCATCCGTTACCAAGTTCTTGAGTCCTTGGCGGAGAAGCCTATGTCAGGCTCCGAGATAATTAACGAGATTGAGAACAGAACAAACGGACGCTGGAAACCGAGTCCAGGCTCGGTCTACCCTCTTTTGGCTTGGTTGCAGGATAATGGACATGTTAAGGAGCTTCCGGCGGACGAGAACGGGTTGAAGCGGTATGAGCTGACAGCGAGTGGCAGGAAACTGCTGGAAGAACAGAAGACTATAGTGGCCGAGCAGAGAAAGAAGTTTGAGGATTACAGGAAGGCTCATCGAGATCATCAACATGGAGAACGTTTCGGACCTTTTCCTTTCATGCCACCTTTGATGGGAGCCCCATGGTCTACAGTGCCGCCCGAGAAGGCTGTCCAGATGCGACGGACGATCAGGAGGCTGGCGGAAGCGTTCATAAGTCTTGGCGACAACATAGAGGCACGTGGGTTCGAGGAGACTTTTGATGAGGCTCAGAAACTCTTAAATGAAACAGCTCAAAAACTTGAAGAAATAAACAAGAGACTGGGCGGTGTCAAAAAAGATGAGTGAAGAAGTAATAAAAGCTGAGGGCTTGACCAAGGTATTCAATAGTCATCTTACTGCCGTTGACCACATAGACTTCAGCGTCAAAAACGGCGAGATTTTCGGGTTTCTAGGTCCAAACGGCGCAGGAAAAACCACGACAATCAACATGCTGATAACCATACTGAAGCCTACCGAAGGCAAGGCTTCGATTTTGGGCTTCGACATTGCGAAGCAGGACTACGACGTTAGAAACGTCATCGGTGTTGTTCCCCAGGAATATACTGCTGATGAAGACCTGACTGGTCTAGAGAATATTCTTTTGTGCGCTGACTTGTATGGGATTCCGCGAAAAGTCTCGAAAGAGAGAGCAGTGGATCTGCTGAAGCTTGTCGAGTTGACAGATTTCAAGGACAAGAGAGTCCAAACTTTTTCCGGCGGCATGCGTCGGCGACTGGAGCTTGCTTGCGGGTTGATTAATAGGCCCAAAGTGCTTTTCTTGGATGAGCCCACTCTTGGTTTGGACGTTCAAACTAGGACGGCAACCTGGAATTACATTAAGAGGATGAAGAAAGAATATGGCATGACGCTTTTCATGACGACCCATTATCTTGAAGAGGCTGATGCACTCTGCGACCGCATTGCAATAATTGACCACGGAAAGATAGTTGTTGTCGGCTCTCCAGAGGAGCTGAAACACAGTTTAGGCGGTGATTTGATAACACTGGCGATCAAAGAAAATGACGATGTGAGTGACCTGATCAAGAGCATAGATCGCGTTAAGGAAGTCCGAAGAGAGAATGGGACTTATCACGTCAAAGCTGAATTTGGCGAGATAACCGCGCCTTTCATCATTGAAGCCTTGCGGAAAAAAGGCTACACTGTTTCGAAACTTTCGCTCACGGAACCTACACTGAACGAGGTTTATCTTGAATACACCGGCAAGTCCCTGCGTGATGCAGAAGAATCTAGAGAGGCTTTTGCTGCGCAGAGGATGACTATGAGGAGGGCTCGACAATGAGCGAAACCAACGGCAATTCCAAAAGTAGGCTGCATGGTACGTGGGCGTTGACAAATAGAGAACTTAAGAAATGGTATAAGGCTCCTGTGATATTCATACTTTCAATAATCCAACCTATTCTTTGGATGGGTCTACTGGGAAAAGCAATGAATATAGGCGCTCTCATACCGACAAATATCCCAGGCGTCAATCCAGAGACAGTCTTGAAAGCCACTCTTGGAACAAGTGATTATTTCTCTTTTATGGCTGTGGGCATGATTGCCTTCACTGCTCTTTTTACAACAATGTTCAGCGGCATGTCAGTGGTTTGGGATAGACGTCTAGGCTTCCTTAACAAGGCTCTCAGCACACCAGTATCTAGAGCAGTCATAATATTCTCCAAAGTCCTCTCTGCAACATTGAGGTCAATGTTCCAAGCAGGCATCATAATAGTTATTGCTTTGGCGTTTGGTCTCCAATTCGGGGCAAACTTCAACCCGCTGTACATACTGGGTGTCTTCGCAATCCTGTTTCTAATATGTGTTGGTCTGTCATCAGTCTTCATCGCAATTACAATAAGATCAACAAGAATAGAAACCCCAATGGCTGTCGTCAACCTGATAAACCTCCCATTGATGTTTGCCAGCAACGCCTTCTTCCCGACAAAGTTCATGCCTGATTGGCTCCAGACGATAGCAAAGTTCAACCCGCTAACCTACACAACCGATGCAGTAAGACAGCTCTTGATATTCAGCACTGATTGGACGCAACTTGCTACGGACTTTGCGTTCGTTGGAATATTTGCGGTATTAGCCTCAACAATAGGCATAGTTCTTTCATGGAGATTCTTGAGCAAGTAAGCAAGTGGTGAACCTGAAGGAAAAAGATGACGTCATGTGGCAACAAGTGAAGCACTCAAGAGGTGTTCGGAGCGTTAAGTATGCCGTCGATTGAAGCAGTGCATCTGACGAAGAACTACGGCCAGTTTGCGGCTCTGGCTGATTTGAACATCAAGATAGAGGGCGCAAAATGTGTTGGTTTTTTGGGTCCAAACGGCGCAGGAAAATCCACTACGCTGAAATTGTTCACTGATCTGATTAGACCATCTGCAGGAGAGGCTTTGATAAACGGTGTGAACGTGCATACACAAAAGAGAAAAGCGCTTGAGTCGGTGGGTGCACTTATTGAAATGCCTGAGATTTACCCTGCACTGACTCCACGAGAAGCATTGATGATGGTTGCGGAGATCAGGGGAGTACGAGGGGATGAAAGGAAGAGGCGAGTAGAAGAAGCTGTCTCTGAAGTTCGAATGGAAGAATGGATCGATAAGCGGGTCGGCAAATTCTCTAAGGGAATGAAACAAAGGATATGCATCGCCTCTGCCTTACTTAGTGACCCTTCAGTTGTCCTTCTGGACGAGCCTACCACGGGACTTGACCCTCGCGGAATGAGTGAAGTCCGAGAGATCATAAGATCTCTGAAGAACAAGAGAAGGCTGATTTTCATGAGCAGTCACCTACTTAGCGAAGTTTCGTATGTTTGCGACGAGGTTGCCATCATAGACCATGGCAAACTGATCGTTTACGACACACTTGCCCATGTGGCCGCGAAGGTTTCTGGTGGAGAAAACGTTGTTGAGGTCGAACTGCGAAAAGCCGTTGATGAAGAGCTGCTGAAAACT
>Ga0272448_1007309_pt1 | contig 11725 bp, 8 predicted proteins | sample YNPCB0191_FD_202220 | JGI IMG/M metagenome (GOLD analysis project Ga0272448, IMG submission 202220) | Hot spring sediment microbial communities from Yellowstone National Park, WY, United States - YNP-CB-019-1 | ecosystem: Environmental > Aquatic > Thermal springs > Hot (42-90C) > Sediment... | reverse complement strand
TGGGACTACTGCGACTTTCCACTTAAGGGCGCGACGCCTGAGATGGTCGAGGCGTGGCCGGTGCCGTCGCCGGACGATTTCGACTACAGCCATGTCGCCGAGGCGTGCAGGGCCAACGCGGAGTTCGCCGTCTATGCCGGCGGGGCGGGACTCGGCGACATCATAAACTCCACCGGCTTCGTCGCGGGCATGGAGGACACGCTGGTCGCGCTCGCGCTCGATGACGAGGCCATCCTTGCGCATATCGACAGGCGGCTCGGCGTGCTTCTGGAGGTTACTCGCAGGACGATTGAGGCGGCCAAGGGCGGCATCGATTTCCTGTGGATGGGAGAAGACCTGGGCACTCAGAAAAGCCCGATGATCAGCCTGGAGATGTTCCGAAAGCACATTCGCCCGCGGCATCAGAAGTTCATTGACCTTGCCAAGTCGTTCGGACTGCCGGTGATGATTCACACGTGTGGTTCGAGCAGTTGGGCCTACGAAGACTACATCGAGATGGGAATGGACGCCGTTGATACTCTCCAGCCGGAGGCGACGGATATGTCTCCGAGGTATCTCAAGGAGCGGTTCGGCGGCAGGCTGGCGTTTCACGGCTGCATATCGACGGCGGGACCGGTGGCTTACGGCACGGTCGAGGACGTGGTCGCCTACTGCCGCGACACACTCGACATAATGATGCCCGGCGGCGGGTACATGTTCGCTCCCACACACGCGCTGCAGGACAACTCCCCCACCGAGAACGTGGTGGCGATGTATGAGTGCGCGCGGCAATACGGGAGGTATCGGCGGTCTTAGATCGCAGATTTCAGATTGCAAATCGAACCGGGTGAGCAGATGGGGTTTCTGGCTTGGGTTGTGGTTATCGCGCTGGCATACGGGGCCTTGTGGGGCACGCTGCTTGTGACCATTGACGGGTTGCGCGACAGAAGATGGCGAGATGTGGGCCTGCTGGCGCTGGGTTACGTAGTGGCAGCGCTCGTAGTCCGGCTATACACTGCGGACTATGTGCATCTGGGCATCGCTCGTCCGTCAGGCGTGCCGGGAATCGCCCAATTCGGCTGGTTTGTGGGACTGGCCTTCGTCTGGATGCTCGTTGTCGGGCGCGCTTCATCACGCAAGCTGTCGTGGCAGGATAGAAGGCGCCGCAGGGAGCTTTCTCGACAGATCAAACTGCATTTGGCGCTGGCGACGGGGGCGATTGTGTTCAGCGTGCCATTCTACTGGCTGGTGACCACGTCGCTCAAGCCCGACGAGCGCACCAACCAGTTCCCGCCGGACATCATCCCGATGAAGCAAACAAGCGTCAGGATCGGCGGCGAGGAGCGTCAGGTCTATTTGTTGAAGCAGGGCGACCGCGAGGTCAGGGTCGCGAAAATGGCCGAGCTCGATGGCGGCAGATGGCAGGTGCGACAGGTCGGCAAGGCCGCATCGACGATGATCGTGACAGCCGCCAAGCTAAGACCCGACCTTCGACCCGTCCTGCTGTGGCGCAACTATTCCGACGCGCTGGCGTTCCTGCCGCCGGAGTATGATCGCGGACTGCGGCCTCTGTGGAACACGGTCTATGTGACGCTGCTGGTGATTGTCGGGACGGTGCTTTCGAGCTCGCTGGTTGCGTTTTCGTTCGCGAGGCTTAGGTGGCCCGGCAGGGATGTGCTCTTCGTCGTGTTGATCGCCACGATGATGATCCCGCCGGCAGTCACCATGCTGCCTGTGTTCCTGATCTTCCGCACGCTCAACTGGGTCGATACGCTGCGGCCGCTCTGGGTGCCGGCGCTGTTCGGCAGCGCGTTCAACATATTCCTGCTGCGGCAGTTCTTCCTGACGATTCCCACCGACCTCGAGGACGCGGCCAAGATCGACGGGTGCTCATACTTCGCGATCTACTGGAAGATCATGCTGCCTCTGATCAAACCTGCGCTTGCCGCGATCACGATATTTGCGTTCATGGGCAGTTGGAACAACTTTATGGGCCCGCTCATCTATATCAGCTCGCCGGAGAATATGACGCTTGCCTATGCGCTGCAGCTCTTTCAAGGCATGCACGGCGGCGAGCCTGCGATGATGATGGCAGCCGCGACGCTCGTAATGCTTCCCGTGCTCGCTGTTTTCTTCTTCACCCAGCGCTACATGATCCAGGGCGTTACGCTTACAGGGATAAAAGGATGATACTTCGTATACCGCTGTTCCTGATTCCGGCTGTGCTCACCGCAAATGTGGTATCTCCGATTTGCAACGAGTATGACACGGCAGCCAAGTAAGAACGCCTCCCCACTGTGCGATCCCGGGTCTATCAACCCAGCGGAACGTGGACATACTCTCATCACCCGCACATAACCTGGTTCAAGGACCGCTTCTTAGTCATGTGGTCAAACGGGCGGGAAGACGAGGACCAGCCGGAAAGGTGCGTGAACTGGGTAAGGCACACATGAAACTCCGGCTCCGTGCTCTAACCTCGATCGACGGCAAGAACTGGGGCCCGCTGCAGGATGTCGGACTCGCCATGGTACCGAACCACCCGCCGCCGGTCAGAACCTCGTTCAGTGATAACGCAACCAAGTTCGACTTCGGGCGCTTGCCCGATGGGCGTTTCTACTACGTGGGCTGCCCTAGCCCTGAACCGCGATGGCTGCGCAGTCCGCTCGTGCTGTCTCTATCCAGAGACGGCGTTCACTTCACGAAGCACTGTGTAATGGCCGACGAGCCGTATAAGATGAAGTATCCCGCGCACTATAAGGGCGGAGAATATCGCTATCCGAGCACCCTGGTCCGCGACGGGTACCTTTACGTGGTTGTGTCTCGACAGAAGGAAGCCATCGAAGCCATCGGAGTCGCATTGCCCCAATGATCAACGCACGAGCCTGAGGCAGTCGGGCCCGGACTTTCGCCTCCAATACCAACCGCACACCGTGCACCGCCATCTTGTTGTCGTCTCCGACTTCACCACAATCAGCCCTGGCCTCCAGTCGGCCCAGCGTTTCGACAAGACCGCCCAGAGCCGGCGGAATGCCGAGGTGTGACTGCTCAGTCTTTATGGGTGCAACCGGACGCGGGGCGTCATTGCGGGGTTGAAGACGAGATGGTGCGGGCGGGATGACGGTCGTGCTTACGGATAGGCCGCGAACAGCTTGGTCGCGCGGCTCCTGACCATCAGCTTGATGCGCCTGCCCTTGACAGCGGACACGTCGCTGCTGCCGCGCCAGGAGAGCGTCCACTGCGTGTCGTTGCCCTGAATCCGGTCGGAATCGGCCAAACCAAAGCCCTCGATTTCGGAGCCGCCCTCGTCCAGCAGCGCCGCATGCGCGACACCGCTCGCGGACGTATCGATGTTGAGTTTGAGCGTGTCGCTTTGAGCTGCGAACGGCCTCGTGGTAAGAACGCCGCCCGTATACGCGCTGTCGGCGGAAACGAAACCGTCCATGCGCTGCTCCAGCCGATAAACGATTGGATCGCCGATCTGCCGCGGGCCGTGCTCGACTTTGGTATCGGCGGTGATCCTGCCCTCGCCGTGACTGCGCCGTCCGCCCGTGTAATACTGGCTGATGTGGTGGCCGTTAGGGACCATTCCGACCATCATGTGCATCATTTTGGTGCAATATCCGTCGGGCAGGTCGAGGCGCACGTATGGATTTCTGAAATCGCGCCGCCACTCGATCCCGTCCCGGCTCGAGGCAAACTGCAGGTCGAGGTAGCCGTCGTTGACGAAGCCCTCCGGTGCCCACGGATGATGGTAGTAAAGCGACGGGAAGGCCAGATACGCGTCCGGTAGATACTGAACCGCCGCGGCTTGATAGATGTCCGCTTCGGGGGGATCGTCCTCGTCGGGTGAGATCACCGACGGCAGTTCCTTGTTAACACGCCGCATCTCCTCGTGACCCAGCCCCTCCCATTTCTTGGAAACCGGCCACTGGTCGGGCGCATCTCGATCATACAGGACCGGCTTGAGCAGGTCGTCAGTCTCGATGCGAACGACCGTCCGGCTGCCCGCAAGCGGCGGGATCGGCCTGTCCCTGTCCCACCCGCGGGAGTAGATCACGTATTTGCCGATTCGGGGATCGTAGAACGACGAGTTGTGATTATCGAGGATGAATCCGAGCAAGTTGGTGGCGCAGCGCTCGAAACGCAGCCCATCCGGCGATGTCAGGACGAACATGCCTCGCTCGGCCTGACTGTGGCCAACAGCTTTGAAGCGCTGACTGTCCGGCGCGACCGGGTCAACGAACACGCACACCTCGTTCGGCATGCAGCTCTCGATGTCCACCAAGTTGTTGCGTTTGGAGCCTTCGAATTCGACGACGCCCAAATCGGGCCGATGCCAGTCTGTCCCGTCGGAGCTGACCGCCATTGCCAGCACGGTGCGGTTCTCGTCCAGCGTTATCTTGTAGTAAAACCGATATTGCCCTTGATACTGCAGCACGCACAGAGGCCGGCAGCCGCGCAGCTCCCAGGCGGTCTCGACGCGCATGCACGGACCGCGCTTTACGGGCGGGTTCATGGTCAGCGTCACGTTCTCCGCGCGCTCGACATCCCGCATGTCCAAGAAGAGTATCCTACCATCGTCGAAAAGCATACGTTCTCACCCTCAGTCGCAAGCGAAAACGACCGGCCGAAACTTCGCCGGCACGTGCAGCCCTCCGCCGGCACCGTAGCCGTATGAGCTGATGTCCCACCATTTGTCGCCATACGCGTCCCTTATTTGCGCGGCGTGATCGTTTCGCGCGAAGTTGCAGAGCCACATCCGACCCGCCGGCGCCTCGCCAATACCAAGCGTCGCGAACGGAACTCGCAGTTCTGCGATCCAGCGGTCGCTCCCGCGCTTCGTGCGCACCTGCCATTCGCCGTTCCAGGACGCGTCCATCGGGTGCTCTGCCGAAGACGCTGCGTCATACCGGACACCCGCGGCATTGGCGACGAGATGGTAATACGGGTATCCGAGGCCGTCGGTGTTGACGAACACTTCGACCGAGTCATCCGTCCAAACGGCTGAGTCGCGCTCCGTCTGCCTGATTACTTGCTTTTCGGGTGTGGATTCGTGGCAGGTGAACGCAATATAGAGGGCGTCGTCGGTGTAGAGCAGCCGCACCTCGGTCTGATCCGCAGGCCGCTCTCCCGTGTTTGATTGTCTGAAGTCGGTCAGCGGTTCCGCTTGCTGCCAGGCGGGATCGGAGAGGTCGCCGTTGAGTTGGGGCGGGGTCGATACACGACGCGCGATCGCGGGAGGCCGCAGCCGCTCGCGCCACGATTCCACGTAACCGTCCATCCCGTTGAGAACCGGCGAAAGGACATCGCGAACGCGGCTTGTCTCGGACTCCACGCGCGCTTCTGCGTCTTTCTGCCACATTCCCGCCTGCTCGAGCGCGCCGGCCTTCACCGCCGCCAGCAGTCGCGCCTCGTGCGCGGCCCACCAATACTCCGGCCGCGGCAGGTCCACCATCAGCCTGGCGGCGTCGATCTGCGCCCGCGCCGGCTCGAGGTAATAATCCTGCAGGTAGCTTTTGTCCAACTCGGTCTCGGCGGGCGCGTTTGTCTCAAGCTGCTTCAGATAGACTTCCATCTCGGCCAACAGGTCCTTGACCTTTTGCCTATCGGCCTGATTTCGCAGGACCGGCGGCCAGCTCGATTGCTGCGTCTTCATTCCGGACTCGTCAGGCGCGGTCACGAACAGCGACTTGGCCTCCGCCAGCCTGTCATCGAACGCAAAGGCTGCGGCGACTTGATTGGGCCCATAGATAGCGCGATACAGCCTCGCGCGGACGGCCTTCCAGTCGAGCGACTCCGGCGACCATCCCCACCATCCGATCACCGGCGCGACCATCTCCGTTGCCCATCCGCTGCCGCCCCACGGCATCACGGCGTCGCAGTACTTTCCCGCGTCGGCAAGCCGCTCCCAGGTCGGGTTGTGCCAGCCTTCGGACATGGCCATCGGCTCGGTATATGACGGCTTGCCGGACGCGCGTTGGCTCGAGTTGCCTGCGTGAGTGAACCCGCCTCGCGGGCGCGGCCAGTTATGCCACCAGCAGGGCTTGCTCTTGATGCCGACCGATCGTGCATCACGCAGCGCCTGCCCAGACGGCACTACCGTGAAAAAGAAGAGCGCGTCGGCCATGCCCGGCAGCTTTGCGGTTTTGCGGTTCGTGTCTGTGAGTATGGCCTTATATGATTCCTTGCCGGGCACGATCGCGATCTTGCGGCCGGTCATGCCGTGCTTTCGACCAAGCTCGATGACGCGCCTGATGAGATCATATTGAGTGCCCACGCGATCGTCGCCGCCGGGGTCATCGACCGATATCCACAGGCCGTCGACTCCCAGGTCGATGAGTTCCTGAAACGTGCCGATGGCGGCGTCGTGGTCTTTGGGGTAGACGGCACAGTTCACGGTGCCATAGACGAAGAATCCGCGCCGATGCGCTTCGTGGATTACGCTTGCTATGAGTTTCTTGTCGAGCTTGCGGCCCGGCGGGGTGCCGTAGACGGAATCGGCATCGCGTATGTCGATAAAGTTGATCCTGGCCTGCACGAGCGCGTCCATAAGCCCCGTCCTAGTGTATTGTCCCACGAAGGTCGCGGGCCTGCCGCGCCAGGGTATGCTCGGCCAATCGCGAATAGAGGCCCGCGCCGCGATCAGCTTGCCTCCCTGACGTGAGATCAACTGGGCAAGTGTGTCCTGCCCGTAGACGACGCCTCGCGGCTCGCTGCCGCCGACAAGGATCGCGTCCCGTCCCCGCGCGGTTCCCATTCGGATGATGTAACCGTCGTGACCGGGCGAACTTGCGCTCAGATCGACACTCCATGCACGGCACAGACTATCGAGCAGCCGGTTTGTGTCGCGTTGGCCGACAACGATCAGCGCTTTGTAGGGCTTGATGTCTGCGCCCTCGTTGATGACGGGCCAATCGGCGGCGAATCGCTTCTTGACGGTCTTGCGCAGCGCCTCGGCGGCGTATTTCTCCGGCTCGGACGCTTTGTCGCCGATGAGTATGGCCGCCGCGTCCAGCGGGACCGTACCGCCGATGAACTTGATCTGCTTCGGCTTCGGTACGACCTGCAAGCCCTCCGCGGCTGCCTGAACGAGTAAAGTTATCAACATAAGAATCGCGTAACCCGTCTTGTCCAGCATGTCTGCAAAGCCCCGATGACTTGTTCGCGCAGACCGCGGCCATTGTCCTTCTCCAAGAGGATTGGGCCGGTCGCGCGGTGAATGCTAGCATGGGGTGAAAGGATATGCGGCGCAGGCCCAACGTGCTGTTTCTGCTTTCGGACCAGCACAACTCACACATCGCCGGTTTCGCCGGCAACCGGATCGTTGACACGCGCCACCTGGACAAGCTCGCGGCAGAGTCCGTGCGGTTCGAGCACGCTTACTGCCAGTTCCCGCTCTGCACGCCGTCACGGATCAGCATGTGGACCGGCCTATTGCCGGCCGCTACCGGCGCAATGTGCAACTACGCGCCGATTCCCGCTGAGTTTCTCACCATTCCGGAACACTTCGAGAGGTTCGGCTACATAACGTGCGGCGTCGGCAAGATGCACGTCGGCGGCGACCGGCCCACCAACGGCTTCCAATATCGGCCCTACGGCGACCTGATACCGAACCGCTTCTGCGGCCACCAGCCTGATCCCATCTCCAGCGCGAAAGACCAGGCATGGACCGTCCACCATATCGGCCACTTCCCGTTCGCCGGCCCAAGCGAGATTCCCGAGGACAGACTTCAAGAAAGCGTCGTGACAAGGGAAGCGCTCGCGTTCATCAGGGACCGCGCCGAATCGCCGTGGTTCGTGTGCGCGTCCTATGGCCGCCCGCACCATCCTCTCACCGCACCCAAGCGCTACTTCGACCGCTATTGGCCGAACGGACCGGAACTACAGCCTCTGCCGGACGGCTTTCCGGATTCGCTTCATCCGCACGATCGGTTCATCGTCGATGACTTTCGGCTGACCGATTTTTCGGACGATCAGCGCCGCCGCGGGCTGGCGGCCTACTACGCCAGCGTGGATTTTTTGGACGATTGCATCGGCGCGCTGCTCGACGGGTTGGACCGCGACGGCCTGCTGGATAACACGATTGTCATCTACACTTCCGATCACGGCGATCTCGCCTCGGAGCACGGTCTTTGGTGGAAGCGCAGCTACTACGACGGCTCGTCGGCCGTTGCCTTGTTGATTCGAGTTCCGGGCGGTGAGCGGGCCGTCGTCTCGGACGTCGTCGAGCTTGTGGACATCTTTCCGACGCTTTGCGACCTGTGCGGGCTGCCCATCCCCGACGGCCTCGACGGCGAGAGCCTGCTGCCCGTCGGCAAACAGCGCAAGGACTACGCGCGATGCGACCATGTCGCCCGACCGGAGACCACGTTTCGCATGATCCGAACCGTCAAATGGAAATATGTGGAGTTTCCGGAATATCCGCCGGTGCTCTTCGACATGGAAAAAGACCCCGGCGAGCAGCGCAACGTCGCGGACTTCGTGAGGAACGCATCGGTAATGTCCGAACTGCACGTCCGCCTGTGGAGCGACGGCGAGACGTGGGAGAGCCTGTTCGCGAAAAGAATGTTGTCCAGGGAGGCGGCGATGAAGTCGCACCCGCCCGAGGACCACACGCCGAACCAGTTCGCGCTCCCCGACGGCTCGATCGTGGACGCGGAAACCGATCTCTACGGAGGATACCTCAATGCCTGAGACATTCGAGGAATGGCAGCGCACGAACCCCGACCTGCTGGTCTATATTCCCAAGACCGCGGGTGGGCCTGACAACACGAATCAACATTTCAATGTCGTCGCCACGCCGTCGGGCGCGTTTCTCGCGACGTGGACGTCCGCAACCCGCGAGAGCCACCCGGACCAGCGGGTCGTTTTCAGCCGCTCGACCGACCGCGGCAGAACATGGTCGCCGCCCGCCCGAATCGACGGTCCCGAACCCGACGATCCGCCCGGCACCGGCCTGGCAAGCTGGCAGTTTCTGATCGTCGCGCCGGGCGTGCTGCCGGGCGGCGGCACGCGCATCTGGTGCTTCTACAACAAGAACATCGGCATCGACGACGCCCGCACCGCCGACACCGGCGTCCTGCGCGGACGCTATTCGGACGATGACGGCGTCTCCTGGAGCGAGCAGACCTATGACCTGCCCATCGAACCCAACGCCATCAGCCATCCCGATCCGGCTGTCCCGCCGACCTGGATTGTCTATCAGAACCCCACCGTCACGCCGGAGGGCGCGGTGCTGGCGGGGTTTACGCGTTGGGCAAGCAACGCCGTCGATCCCGGCGTCGGAATGTTCGAGCGTGCGTCGGAGTGCTGCTTTCTGCGGTTCGAAAACATTCTGACCGAGGCCGACCCCGCAAAGCTCGTCGTCAGCACTTGGCCCAAGACGCCGCACGGCCTGTCGGTACCGAACCCTCTGCGCCCCGGAATCAACACAGCACAAGAGCCAACCAACCCGTCGCTCTCGGACGGCCGCCTGATCTGCGTAATGCGCACCCTTCAGGGACATCCTTACTTCGCAATCTCGGAAGATGACGGTCGATCCTGGGACGAGCCGCGCGTGCTGCGCTATGAGCCCGGCGGAGAACCGATACCGCACCCGATGGCGCCCTGCCCGCTCTACAAGCTCAAAGACGGCCGATTCCTGTTTCTGTTCTTCAACAACGACGGCAGCGGCCACGGCGGATCCGGCCCGACCGACAGCGCCAACGTCCGAAATCCCGCCTGGATCACCATCGGCCGCGAGATACCCGGAGAACGCGACCAGCCCATACGTTTCGGCAGACCCAAGATGTTCGCGTCCACCGACTGGGTACCCATCCCCGGCAGGGATACCGGTACGCAGGTCGCTACATACACGAGCCTGGTCGAGGACCGCGGCGAGCGCATACTGTTCTACCCAGACCGTAAGCACTACCTTTTGGGCCGATACCTCACCGACGAATGGCTCGCCGAGTGCGACCCGGAGAACCGGCCGTGAACGTGCTGATAATGTGCCCGGACCAACTGCGCGCGGACTACCTGTCGTGCTACGGACATCCCACCATAGGCACGGCCAATATCGACCGGCTGGCCTCGCGAGCAGTCCGGCTGAACCGCGCCTACTGCGCCGCGCCGCTGTGCGGCCCGAGCCGAATAAGCTTTGTCACGTCCACACGCGTCTCCGAACATGGTCACCGTACCTACGGCTCCACCATCGACTTCGCGGTTCCGAATCTCATCAGCGCGCTCAAGCAGGCCGGATACCGCACCGCCATGTTCGGCAAGAATCACTGTTTCAATTCCGGCCAACTCGGCGACATCTGGGACGAGATCGACGAGATATGCCTCGGCAACTACGACGACCACCCCAAATACCGCCGTTCATTCGATGCGTTCCCGCTCGAGCCCGATCACCGCTATAACATCACCGCGCGGCTGGCCGACGAAACCATCGACTTTGTTCGACGCGCCGACGGCCCGTTTGTCGCCTGGGTCAACTGGCAGGACCCGCATCCGGCCTACACGTGTCCGGAGCCCTACTTTTCGATGTTCGACCGGGATGCCATCGCGATTCCGCCGATGTATCGCGATGGCGGCGGAACGGGCAAGCCCCGCCGGCTGACCAACTGGCAGGTCAACTGCCAGGCCGCCGATGCGACCGACGATGAAATCAGGCAGGCAATCGCCGCCTATATGGGTCAGGTTCGCTACGTGGATGACTCCGTCGGCCGCATTCTCGACGTCCTCGATCAGAGCGGTCGCGACAAGGACACGCTGGTGGTGTTTCTTTCCGACCACGGCGAGCTGCTCGGCAGTCAAGGCGCGTGGCACAAGATCGGAGTGTTCTACGAATGCCTCGCTCGCATTCCGGTCATCATCCGCCACCCGGACGGCGCATATCGCGGCGTCTACGAAGGTTTGGTCGAGGAAGTGGACCTGGCCCCCACGATCCTGGAAGCATGCGGCATCGATCGGCCGCTTTCGTTCGTCGGTGAAAGCATTCACAAACGGCTGATAGACGGCAGCCTGGCGGCCGAAAACGGCAGGCCGACCGCGTTGGTCGAAACCGGCACGCAGGCCCCGACCTGGCCGGGCCCGTTCGGCCGGCCGCAGAAGGCGCCGTTCGAGCCCAACAACTTCGGCCCCGGCGCGATGGTCACCGACGGCCGCTACAAACTCTCCGTCTACTACGATGATGCCTGCGAGCTCTACGATCTGCACACCGACCCGCACGAGCTGCACAACCGCTTCGACGATCCCGCACTTGCCGAGGCGAGGGCGCGACTCAGTCTCGACCTCTGCCGCCGCATTATCGGCGCCGGCGTTCGAGACGTAGGCAGCATCGTCTGGCCGGAACCGTATGACGACCCGCGCCACGTCCCGCTCGAAATAGCAGCGAAACGGAGGAACCCACGAGCATAATGCCACAAGACATTCTTATTCTCATGACCGATCAACACCGGCCGGACTGGGTGCGTGCGCCTTGGGTGCGGACGCCGAACCTCAATAGCCTCGCGGCGGAGGGCGTGAGCTTCACCCGGTGCATAACCTCATCGCCGCTATGCATGCCGGCCAGAGCATCTTTTTTGACCGGGATGTATCCCCACAATCACGGCATGTGGGACAACGTAGGCCGCGTGCAGGACACCGGCGAGACCTACCTACATCCCCTGCGCGCGGCGGGCTATCGCACCTGCCACGTCGGCAAGAGCCACCTGTCCCCGCACGGTTTCGGCAAGGACCTGCGCTCCGAGGAACCCTACATGCG
>Ga0272448_1007308_pt1 | contig 11725 bp, 10 predicted proteins | sample YNPCB0191_FD_202220 | JGI IMG/M metagenome (GOLD analysis project Ga0272448, IMG submission 202220) | Hot spring sediment microbial communities from Yellowstone National Park, WY, United States - YNP-CB-019-1 | ecosystem: Environmental > Aquatic > Thermal springs > Hot (42-90C) > Sediment... | reverse complement strand
AAACGAGAAAACAGAGGTTTTAGTAAACTTTTTCGAAAAAATTGAATCCTGCTTTTAATGTTAAAAAGCCTTTGTGCAATGCTTCTATTATGGAGTGTTATGGATAACATTTTTAGGTAGAGTCTCTACAGGTGAAAATTTTAAATAAAGGATTATTCTATAATATTTTAGACCATGTCCGAGAAGCTTAAGAAGGAGTTTATCGAGCTCCTTGAAAGGGATAGGGATTTCAGGTATACTGTCGCAGGATACTTGGGGCTATCGGAGATACTGAAGAGGCTTGACAGGCTAGAAGAGGGACAAAATAAGCTATGGGAGAACCAGAATAGGCTATGGGAGGGACAGGCTAAGCTCTGGGAGGAGGTTAGGAGCTTAAGAGAAGGACAGAACAAGTTATGGGAGGAGGTTAAGAGCTTAAGAGAGGGACAGAACAGGCTTTGGGAGGGGCAGGCCAAGCTTTGGGAGGAGGTTAAGGGCTTGAGGGAGGGGCAGAATAGGTTGTGGGATGAGGTTAGGAGGATGAGGAGGTATATGGTTTCAGGGTTCAGGGACCTTAAATCTTCTCTAGGTGTTGCTTTTGAGGATCATGCTGCATCATTTCTTGAGCTCATGCTTGAAGAAATGGGATATGCTGGGGCGAAGGTTGAAAAGAAGTTTTTTGCATATGATGGTGATGTAGTTGAGATAAACCTGTTCTGTGAGAGGCCTCTTGTCGTGGGGGAGGCTACAGTAAGCGTGAAAGACGCTAGAGAGGCTGAAGTCGAGGTGGAGAAGCTTTTGAAGCGTGTAAAGATTGTTGAGGAAAAATATGGTAAGCCTGAAATGATAATATTATCTGTTACCAGACCCACGGAGGAGGCTGTTAAAGCATTAAAGGCTTTGGCTGAAAAACATGCAATAAAGCTGGTACTTGGAAAGGAAATTGAAGAATTTCTTGCAGTGTAACGTCTTCTCAAGAAAGGGATACTTGTTTGCTTGCACTGATTGAAGATAAGAGCAGACGCTTATGATGGAGAGAGAATTGTCTATATTTATTTGGGGAAAATAGTGGGGGTTGTTGGTGGAAGGAGATGAAAATTTTTTGCTGAAAAGTCGGGTCTTGTTCATGTGCACTTTTGTATAATTTTTTAGGCTTCCAATTTTATTCTGTAACAAAAAGTGGTAGTAGTCTGTTTTGTAGTACGTCAAATATGCCTTTGTCCGTCATTCTTATGCATGGTGCTACTGGAAGAGATAAAACCATGATAGACAGTATTGAAGTGGGGTATTCTATTACGCCAAGTCGTCTGCAGGTTTCCCTAAATTTTGAAACCTTTTCAGCCAACTTTTCTACAGGTTCTTCAGACATTATTCCTCCAACGGGAAGTTCCACTAGAGATATGATGGCTCCATCTTTTACAGCGACGATGCCACCTTGTGTTTCGATAAGCTTGTTGGAGGCAACACACATGTCGGGTAAGTTTGATCCTACAACAACCATGTTATGGGAGTCGTGTGAGACTGTTGACGCTATCGCACCTTCCTTTAGAAAGTTCTTTATTACTCCGATTCCCTTATTTCCTGTACCTCTATGTCTTTCGAGGACGGCTATTGTTTCAAACCCATCTAACTCTAATATGCCGTTTTTAACTGACATTTCCTCGACAGAAAGGCGTGTGAGAACTGCGCTGGCGTCTATTACGTTAACTTTTATTTTACCCTCTTTTATTGGAGCCTTTATCGTAAAGTCTTCTGGGGTGAAAAATCTATCGAACTTTACACTTTTTTTAGCGTACTCGGGTACATTATATGCTGGAATTTCTCCAACAAACTTTCCATCTGAACCTACGATCTTACCTTCAGCTATAACAGTTTTTATAGTGAATCTTTCAAGATTTTTGAGCAGTATAATGTCTGCACGTTTACCGGGTGCGACTGCGCCGACATCGAATAGTCTTAAGTGCCTTGCAGGCCTTAACGTTGCAGCCTTTATCGCGTCCACAGGATCCATTCCGTTTGAGATTGCAGCTCTAACTGTGTCATCCAGATGACCTTGTTCGACAAGGTTATCGGGTAGAATATCGTCTGTGACAAAGATAATATTCTGATGGTCTTTTAAACCGTTTAATCTTTTAACAAATTCTGGATGAGAGAGTAGATCCTTTCTTATCTTGGCGTACATTCCGACACGGACTTCTTTAAGTACGTCTTCAAAACTGAAATTTTCATGGTTGGCCTCTATACCTGTGGAAGCGTAGGCGCACAGTTCTCTATCGTTTAACATAATATGATGCCCATCTAGTACCACATTAGCTTTTAAGCCGGCCTTGACTATTTCCGTGATTCTACTGCTCAGGTTTATTACACCAGGATAGTCCATTATTTCAGCGAGACCAATAACCCGCTCCCATCCTAACATTTCCTCAATATCCTTTGCAAAAAATGTTGCACCCGCAGTTTCAGCATCTAGAACTGCTGGAACACAGGTTGGTAGAAGAATATACACCTTTAATGGCAGGTTTCGACTGGATTCGATCATCAACCTTACACCGTCCTTGCCTAATACGTTCGCTATCTCGTGAGGGTCGATCGCAACGGTCGTTGTACCATGTGGTAGTACTGCTTCAGCGAACCTTGTAGGTATCACCATACTGCTTTCTACATGTAAATGTGAGTCAACAAGGCCTGGGACCGCGTAAAGGCCTTCTGCGTTAACACTCTTTTTAGCGTCAAGATTTAAACTGCCAGCTTCACCAACATATGCTATCCTGTTGCCGACTATACCGATGTCAGCTCTATAAATTTCTGAAGTGTACACGTTAACGAGTTCTGAGCCTCTTATTATAAGGTCAAATGGTATCCGTCCCATTGCAGCGTTAACGATTTCCTCGTAGCTCACTTGATTCACCTCTGCCATGGTAGAAATAGTGAAAGAAGCTGTGCTGGTGAACCTAAAGTTAAAGCGTACATGAAGAAGCCTATCACCCAGAGTAAGATAAACATTTTGTCTGAAAAGGTTGCTTTTGTAGTGTAAACATATGTTCTAGTGTTGTAGGCTCCGAAAGCCCTATTCTGTACTGCCATGCTGGCGAGCTGGGATTTTCTAATCACTCCAATAAGCAGAGGTTCTACGGTAAGCTGAAGTTTTCTAATACGGCCTCTCAACCCCTTACATTCTAGATCAACTCCACGTACGGCGTGAGCGTTCATGATATTCTTTAGCTCGTCCTCAAATATTGGCACAAACCTGTAAGCCATGTTGACCATGAATGCGAACATGTAAGGTATTTTAAGAACTTGAACAAGGCTAAAGGTGAGCCTTCTAGGGTCAGTCGTTCTAGAGAAGATTAGACCAGGCAATATTACAGTTAACATTCTTAGGGCCATGGCAGTTGCATAAAAAATGTTTCCTGAAGCAAAAAGATTTAGTAAGCCTACAGTTAAAGCAGCTGGAACAATTATACCTACAGCCTTAACCATTTCTATAAAACTTAACCGTGCACCCAGTTTCCCCATAAAAACAGTTAGCAAGAATAGTGCTAAAATAGAAAATGGGTCAACCATGATAAAAAGTAAAAAGACGATCAGGATCATCCAAAGAAATTTTATGCTCGGGTCCATTCTATGGAAAAATGTGTCACCAGGCCTATACTGTATCTTAAGGCTCATCTAACCACCTTTTTTTCTATCAATGAGGAACAGAACTGTTCTACGGTAACAATTTTCGTGTAACCTAATTTTGACGCGATCTTATGGACAGGGGGGTCGTCAAGGCATGCTGCTTCAAGCAGGTTCCTATTGTTGAAAAGTTCTATCGGATCACCTTGGAACATGATTTCACCCCTATTTAATACGATAACGTAGTCTGCACATTTTGCGAGAAAGTTCATGTCATGAGTTGCAACGACAATTGTAGTGCCCTCATCCCTAAGCTTGTTCATGAGCCATATCAGATATTCTGTGTTGCGTCTATCTTGGCCTACAACAGGCTCATCCATTATTAAAATCTTAGGCTTTAAAACTAGCATTGTAGCAAAGCTTAACCGTCTCTTTTCACCCATCGATAGTGTGAAAGGATGCCTGTTAACCATCTTTTCGAGACCGAACATTTGAAGCATGTCTCTAACTCTTTTTTCCCTTTCAAGCTCGTTCACGTTTCTGACCCTAAGACCATATTCTATTTCATCTTTAACCGTCTTTGTTACAAACTGGTGTTCAGGGTACTGGAACACGTATCCTATTTCACGTAAAACTTCTTTAAGATTTAGCGAGCTTATGTCCTTACCTTCATACAGGATTTTCCCCCTTACAGGCTTCAGCAACCCTATTAGGTTAAGTAATAGCGTCGATTTACCTGAACCATTGTGGCCGACCAGTGCGGTTATACTGTTCCGTGGAATTTTTAGACTGATATTCTTTAAAACCTGTACTCCATTTTCGTAACTGAAATCAAGGTTTTCAACTTCTATTATAGGGTCGTAAACTTTTCTTTCCCACTCAGGGTTATGGAGCTGGACAGGAAGCGCTGGAATATTTATTTGATCCATTCTTAATGGGACAGGATGGATTCCAAGTCGGGTGGATACTTCAACAACCTGTGGAAGATGTAGGCCAAGCCTTTCAATATCCCTAGCATGTGAATTGAAAATTTCGTGAACTGTACCATCTAATGCGATAGCACCATTATCAATAACAATGATCCTGTCATCTTCTTCAATAATATCTAGAAGGTCGTCAACCTTATGTTCAACGAGTAGAACTGTCTTCCCTATATTTTTCAAGTTTTTTATGACATTAAAGACGTCTTTTGTTCCCATGGGGTCAAGGTGGGCTGTAGGCTCGTCTAAAGCAATTATTGGAGTATTCATGGCTAAAGCGGCGGCGATAGCTAGCCTCTGCTTTTCTCCACCACTTAACTCAGTGACAAGACAATCCCTTTTATCGTAAAGGCCTACAAACTTGAGGGCTCTTTCAGCCTGCTGTACAATTTCTTCAACAGGCCTTAGAAGGTTTTCGGGGCCGAAGACAACTTCATCCCAAACATTCATCTGCGTCAATTGGGCTTCAGGATCTTGCATGACTAATGAAATTGCTGTAGCCATATCGCAGACTCTTGAAGTAATGGGATTTTTACCGCAAACTTCAATATGGCCCCTAATTTTTCCTCCTATTTCATGCTCTAAGATACCATTTAATGCATACAATAGCGTGCTCTTACCTGAACCTGAAGCACCTAATATTAGAACAAACTCTCCTTCAAAGATTTCTAGGTTTACGTTATCTAATGCAGGTTTTTCAGCGTCAGGATACCAGTAAGAAAGATTTTTTACGGAAATCATAAAAGAACACCCAATAAAAAGGGAGAGGGAGGGAGCTTCAGGGCTGAACTACCCCTCTACAGTCAACTTACTAGCTTTAAATCCGACCAAGTTAAGCAACTTCACGATACCCCAGACAACTATGCCCGTAATTATTCCTCCGACAACTGCCAAGGTATAGTACCAGATGTAGAGGAAAAACGCTGGTGAACCGGGAAACTGTTGCGCTGGAAGAACAAGTATTCCCAGCCAAGCCAAATATATTGTTTCACCAAAAAGAAGCATAATTATAGAGGCAACAAGAGTCTTCACGAAACCATTTAACTTGTACCTGAAACATACTGCGCCCACGTCAGCCGCTAGACCTTCAATAAAGTTGTAAACGAAGACCATGGCACCATAGGGATTTCCTACTGCAAGCTCTATGAGGGTACCGGGGACCATGACAATAGTGCCAGCACCCAACTTACCCACCAAAATGGCTGCGAGCAAACCCCACATGTAGAAGCCGGCTGAAAATACTGGACCAACAAGTGGTCCGACCAATGCTTCAAGCTGAGCCCTACCGACACCCCAGAAGCCCTTAAAGACACCGCTGACTGCAATGAGAGCACCCATGAGAGTTATGTCACGCACAGTGTACATGCTTAGAAAACCCTCTTTACGACCACTCATTTCCATCAAATAAGGTAAACATTATAGGTGTATATAATAATTTTTAACATGATAATGTAAAAAATTTTGCTGTAAGATGGACTGGACAAAATATATTCTGAGAGGAATGTTTGATGAACACATAAACGATAGCATCACTGGATGCTGGCTTGATCGGGGAACCAGGGTAGTCTATAGAATCGAATGTCCTCGAAATCCTGTATTTTTGGTTTAAAGCTTATTTGCATGAATTTTTTTAGGATAGATTAAATTTAATATTCTTAACTTTTGCATATCATGGCATGGAGAAGGTTTTGGAAATAGTTGCTGAAGGAAAGCCTTTCATTGTCGGAAAAGTTTACGGTGAAGCAGCTAAAGGTTTGATCTTAAAAAATATTGGATTGTATAGGACAATATTTTTGAAAAGATGCGGATTATCTTGGGAAAAGGTTCTGGAAAAGGTTAGTGAGGGAGTTGAGGAAATTTCCTCTTATAGTGTTGACGCTGTTGAGTTTATGAAGGGTATTTCTGAAGGGTCAGGTGTTCCATTTAATGATATTCTAGCGTTAAACTACAGGTATGAGATCATATTCTCTCAAAGGGTTTCATGTACTTCCATAGGTTTTTCGAATGGAGAAGACACTTTTATTGCTCAAAACTGGGACCTTTATGGTGGAATTGAAGAGAATGTTGTCAATTTGAGGTATAAAATTGATGGTGGGCCAACGGTTTTTACTCAAGTTGAAGCTGGAGCTTTAACACATCGAGGCTTAAATTCTGAGGGAATAGGGTTATGTATTAATGCGCTTAGGTCCAAGGAGGACGGTGGCAGGCTTGGTGTTCCAGCTATCACCGTGTTAGGGTGGAGTATTTTGAACTGTAGGAGGCTTTCTAGGGTTTTTGAGCTTGTTAAGGATGCTAGGAGAAGTTCTTCAATAAACTTTCTTCTTGCAGAAAAAGATTTGGTATTAGATTTGGAGCTGACGCCTAAAGATTTCGAGTACATTGAGGTAGACGATAATGGTGTTATAGTGCACACGAACCATTTTGCGAGTGGTAGGTTTAGGGGTTTGAACGCTGAAATAAGGGGGTTGTCAGGAGACACTTTCGTTAGAGAGTTGAGGGCTAGGCAGCTTATTAAGAAAATGGATTATTCCTTGAATGTTGAAAGTGTTAAGGAGATTTTTAGAGACCACTTCGATTACCCTTCATCGATATGCAGACATGCTGAGGAAGCTGTTGGAGAAGATTTGAGTCTAAAGATTAAGACTGTTGGCTCCACGATTCTCGAAACATGTAGGGGTAGGGTTCACTATACTGTAGGCAACCCTTGTAGAAGAGAGTACACTTTAGTTAAAGTATTTTAAAGGAATGGATGCGTTGAACTTGATAAATAATAAATAGTATACTATTTTTCTTTAGGACGGTGAAAGATTTGAAGGCGGCCGTATTTTATGAGCCAATGAAGTTGAAGGTTGAAGATGTACCTAAGCCTTCTGCTGGCCCAGGCGAGGTTTTGGTGAAGGTTAGGGCTGCAGCCATATGCGGTACTGACCTGAGGATTTATAGGGGCACTAAGAAGATTAAGACACCTAGGATAATAGGGCACGAGTTTGCTGGAGAAATAGTTGAGCTGGGTGAGGGTGTTGAAGGCTTTTCGGTTGGCAACAGGGTTACAGTTTATCCCGTTATTGCCTGTGGAAAATGTTATGCTTGCATGATGGGTAGGCCGAACATTTGCGTTAGCAGGCCCACGATAGGGTACGAGTATGATGGAGGCTTCGCTGAATATGTTAAGATTCCAAAGGAGGCTGTCTCGTATGGTGCGGTAATAAAGTTGCCTGAGAGGATATCTTATGAGGAGGCTGCTATAACGGAGCCTTTGGCTGCATGCTTAAATGGCATAAGTAGGCTTGATGTTAAGCACGGTGACCACGTTTGGGTGGCTGGCGCTGGACCAATTGGACTTATGCATGTTCAGCTTGCAAGGCTCGCGGGAGCAAGCCTAATTTTTGTTAGCGAAGTGAACGAGTTTAGGGCGGGTAAGGCTAAGGAGCTTGGAGCTGATGTCGTTATAAACCCTCAAAGGGAGGACGTTTACCAGAGGATAATGAGTGAGACTGGGGGGAAGGGTGCTGACAGGATAATAGTTGACGCTGGTGTGCCAAAGCTTATAGAGGATTCTTTAAAGTGTGCTAGAAAGGGTGCTAGGGTTGTTATATTTGCAGGATGTCCTGAAGGTTCGAAGATAACTATAGACCCTAACTGGATACATTATAGGGAGATAGAGTTAACTGGTTCTTCAGCTTCAACACCATATTTGCATAGGAAGGCTGTTGAGCTTGTTAACAATGGCAGGGTTGACTTGAAATCTCTTATAACACATAAGCTTAAGCTCGAGGATGTTGTTAAAGGTCTTGAGATGAAGGAGATGGTTGAGGGGCTTAAGACTCTTGTCATACCCTAGCCCAAACATTTTTTAAACACAATTTTTATTTACCTAAAATTGTACCATGAAGGCTATGAGCACAAACTTAGATGAGCTTATAGAAGAATGTATTTACATATCTCAGGAAGCGTACAGGAGGGGGCTCATTTCAGCTTCAGGTGGGAACATAAGTGCGAGGGTTAAGGGTGAAAACAGGGTTATAATTAAGAGGACAGGAGCATCCTTTAGGAACATGAAAAAGAGTGACATAGTTATCATAGACTTGGATGGAAACGTTCTAGAAGGGCAGGGAAAGCCTTCTAAGGAGATAAACATGCATCTTGGAATATATAAGGTTAGGGATGACGTTAACGCTGTCTTCCACACCCACTCCATTGCTGCAACATCCTTCGCCGTTGTCGGGAAAGAGGTTCCCCTGGTTACAGTTCAGGGGCTTAAGATTCTTGGAAAATGTCCAGTTGTAGGATACGGGCCTCCCGGCTCAATAGAGTTGGCTGAAAAGACTAAGGAAGTTTTTAGGGACAAGAGTGTTAAGGTTGCACTACTACAAAGCCATGGAGCTGTCGCTGTTGGAAAAGATTTGGAGGAAGCATACAATTACGCTGACCTACTTGAGGCTACAGCGCAGATAGCAGTATATTCTATGCAGTTGGGGAAACCTTTACCTATACCATACTGAACCGGACATGCCCTACCTTCTAGGAATAGATGTTGGGACAAGCAGCACTAAAAGCGAACTCTTCAACCTAGAAGGGGAATCTGTAGCAGTAGCCCAGAAAGAGTATCCGATAATAAGCCCTAGGGTCGGATACGCTGAAGAGGACCCTGAAAACGGATGGTGGCAGGCGTTACAGGACACCGTCAAGGCTGTGCTGAAAACCTCCAAAGTTGATCCAAGAGAAATTTTAGGTGTTTGCGTCAGCGGAACAAACGCGTGTGTTGCAGTAGACAGGGAGGGTAAGGCGATCGTTAACGCGATAATGCAGCTGGATAATAGAAGTGTAGAGTACGCTGAAAAGATAAGAGAGACGGTAGGATGGGATAGGGTCTTCGAGATAACTGGGAACAGGATTGCTTCAGGAACCTTTCTAGCTCCAACAATATTGTGGATGAAAGAGAACATGCCCAAGGTTTTCGAGAAAACTTACAAGTTTATGGTTCCAACAGGCTTCATAACAATGAAGCTTACTGGAAAGTATACGATAGACCTATCAAGGTGCTCCACCACACTATTATATAAAATAGGTAGAGAAAAGGGATGGTCACATGAACTTTGCAAAACCCTAGGCATACCAGTGGAAAAGTTGCCTGAAGCATACATTTCTAAAGAGGTTGTGGGAGAAGTAACTGATGAGGCTTCAAAGCTTACAGGCCTAGCTAAGGGGACACCTGTTGTGGCAGGATGCATGGACACTGTTGGAGCCGCTGTAGGCTCAGCAGTATTAGAGAGGGGTGACGCTTTCTATACACTGGGTACACTTGGAAGGTTCTGCTACTGCATGGACGAGCCAAAGTTTGACATAAGGTTCATCAACATATGCCATGCAGTCGAAGAAAGGTGGCTGGCGATGGCGCTCATGCAAGGGGGAGGGCTTTCGATGAAATGGTATAGGGATGAGCTTGCAGCATATGCTGTGGAGAAGGCTAAGGTGTTAGGGAAGTCAGCATATCAGCTGATAGACGAGGAGGCTGAAGAGGCTCCAGTGGGGTCGAGGGGAATAATATTTTTGCCCTACCTTTCTGGAGAAAAAAGCCCTATCTGGGACCCGTACGCTAGAGGAGTGCTCTTCGGCTTCACAGCTATGCACAAGAGGGGGGAGATCGCTAGGGCTGTGATGGAAGGTGTAGCGTACAGTTTGAGACACAATATTGAGGTGTTCGAGGAAGCAGGCTTTTCTGTGCAGAAGATTAGGATGGGAGGTGGTGGAGCTAAGAGCAGGCTTTGGAGGAAGATTATAGCAGACGTTACCGGCAAGGCTGTGGAGGTTACGAAGATGCTTGCGACAGAAACTTTCGGGGACGCGCTTATAGCCGGGTTAGGTGTGAAAGTCTACAGAAGTTTAGGAGAGGTTAAGGGGATGGTTGAAGTAGAGGAGGAGCTTGAGCCTGACACTAATAACCATAGAAGGTACAGTGAAATCTTTAAAGTTTACAAGAACCTTTACATGCACCTTAGGGAAGACTTTCTTGAGCTTTCAAAGATAGGCTTTTAAAAGCTTTATAAGCTATTAAGCTGAGGAATAGATTATGGTGGACGATAGAATCGTTAGGCTCGCAAAACTTCTTGTAGAATATTCTACAGAGGTTAAGGAGGGAGACAGGGTTCTAATATCATGTGATGTGCAGGCAAAGGATCTGGCTCTCGAAGTGTACAGGCAATGTCTTCTAAAGGACGCTTATCCGTGGATAAAGGTTGATCTTCCAGGAAGAAACTACATATTCTACAAGTATGCGAGCGAGAAAATGTTAAACTTTTTCCCCGAACACGAGTACTATGAGATAAAGAACACGGACGTTTACATCGCCCTAAGGGCGCCATCAAACGTGAAGGAGCTTGCGAACGTAGAGGCGTCAAAAATAGCCCAGCGTGTTAAAGTCCTTAAGCCAATATCCGACTGGAGGGTTGAGAAGACAAGATGGTGTGCCTTCTACTATCCAGCAGAATCTCTAGCCCAAGAGGCTGGAATGTCACTTGAAGAGTTCGAGGACTTCGTCTACAACTCTTGCCTAGTAGACTGGAAAGAACTTTCAAAAAGGCTCTATAAATTGAAAAACGTGTTAGATAAAACGGACCAAGTGCACATAGTAGGAGAGCACACGGACATAACTTTCAGCATAAAGGGTAGGGTGGCTGAAGTTGGAGACGGAAAAAAGAATATGCCTGACGGAGAAGTTTTCACAAGCGTCGTAGAAGAGAGCGTCAACGGCGAAATATACTATGATGTTCCAGCAGAATACTTAGGTAATGTGGTGGAAGGTGTGAGACTAAAGTTTAAGGATGGGAATGTAGTGGAGGCGGAAGCAGCTTCAGGAAAAGATTTTCTCAAAAAAATTTTGGAGACGGACGATGGTGCGAAAAGGCTTGGAGAGTTTGGCATAGGCTTAAACTATAATATTACAAGGCCCGTGAAAAACATACTATTCGACGAAAAGATAGGTGGAACAGTGCATACTGCCCTAGGAAACGGCTACAAGGAGACATTAAGCAAAAACGTTTCAGCAATACACTGGGATATAATAAAGGATTTGAGAAAGGATGGGAAAATATACTTTGACGGCCAACTTGTGATGGAAAACGGGCGATGGAAGATATTATGAAAACTAT